>Ga0207419_1001547_pt1 | contig 16885 bp, 12 predicted proteins | sample ElkSloMetagenome_4_FD_184723 | JGI IMG/M metagenome (GOLD analysis project Ga0207419, IMG submission 184723) | Hot spring microbial communities from Elkhorn Slough, Monterey Bay, USA - MD2A (version 2) | ecosystem: Environmental > Aquatic > Marine > Intertidal zone > Estuary: Microbial mat ...
TAAATCACTTTGTAATCGAACTTCAAGTCATCAAACAACTGCATGGCTTTTTCGGGCAGTCCATCTTTTTTGGTTAAAGGAAGAATGGCCGCTTTTACAGGAGCCAAAGCAGGGTTAAACTTCAGGTAAGTTCGCATTTTCTTTTTATCGCCTTCACCATACTCTTCTTCGGTAAATGCATCGCACAAAGTCATTAAGAAAAGTCGATCGGCACCAATAGAGGTCTCTACCACATAAGGAATGTAGTTGCCAGCCTCTGGGTCATGGTATTGCTGTTTTTTCTTAGAATATTCTTGGTGTTTGGCCAAATCAAAATCAGTTCTTGAGTGTATGCCTTCTACTTCTTTAAAACCAAAGGGGAATTGATATTCAATATCTGCCGCAGCATTGGCATAATGCGCTAATTTATCATGGTCATGGAAACGCAATCTGCCTTCTTGTAAGCCTAAAAGGTTGTGCCATTGCATCCTTTTTTCTTTCCACGATTCATACCATTCCATTTCGGTACCGGGTTTTACGAAAAACTGCATTTCCATTTGCTCAAACTCACGCATCCTAAAAGTAAATTGGCGGGCAATGATCTCGTTCCTAAAGGCCTTACCGATTTGTGCGATACCAAAAGGTACTTTTTGCCTTGCCGATTTTTGTACGTTCAAGAAGTTTACGAAAATACCTTGTGCAGTTTCTGGTCTTAGGTAAATGGTACTTGAGGCATCTGCCACAGCCCCCGTTTGGGTAGAGAACATGAGGTTAAATTGGCGTACTTCTGTCCAGTTGGTTGTGCCAGATGTGGGGCAGCTAATTCCTTCGTCAATAATAAGTTCTCGTACTGCTGCTAAATCTTCTGCTTCTAGCAGGCGGTTCATGTCTTTAATGAGCCTCTCGGCCTTTTCATGGTGGCCAAGTTTTTCATATTCTGCTGCTTTATCTTCAATTAGGTTATCTGCTCGATAGCGTTTGTTTGAGTCCTTATTGTCTATCATAGGATCATTAAAGCTATCTATGTGGCCGGAGGCTTTCCAGGTAGTTGGATGCATAAAGATGGATGCATCGATGCCTACAATGTTGCTATGCAGCTGGGTCATGGCGCGCCACCAGAATTCTTTTAGATTGTTTTTGAGTTCTACGCCATTAGAACCATAATCATAAACTGCTTGGAGGCCATCGTAAATTTCGCTTGAAGGGAACACAAAGCCATACTCTTTAGCATGGGCAATGATTTTGGGTAACAAAGGGTTTTCCTGTTTTTTGTTTTTAGACATTACAATCGCTTTATTATTTGGACGCAAAGTTAAAGGAAGTATGTAATTTCGTTACACTTCGAGAAAAATTTATGTGATTATAAATAAAAAGTCTACCTCTTTATTAGAGATAGACTTTTATACTGTTATTATATTCACAAGAAACTACTTGGTTTGGGCAGCCATTTGCTTCTTCAAATCTTCGTTGGCTGCTTCTAATTGTTGTACCTTGTGCTCTAGTTCTTTTCTGAGGCTTTCCTCTTTGTGGTGTGCGCCCTGCATGTCTTCTATCATCTCCCTAAACTCTACTTCTTGTTTTTCAATTTCTTCTAAGTGTTTTTGAGAGATAGACAGTAGGTTTCTGGTTTTAGAGATATCGATAGCGAGTTTTAAGAATCCTGTTATATTTCCATTCATCCCTTTTACAGGGGAGTATGTGCCGCTAATATATACTTTTTTGCCACTTTTTCCATATCGCTCAAATTCGCCATTTACATTAACTCCCGATTTAATATCCTCCCAGAATTTAGCGTATGCTTCGCTTTCAGCGTAATCTTTATCTACAAAAATACGGTGGTGTTTTCCTTTAATTTCATCCAGTTCATACTCAAATAACCCCAAGAAATTGTCATTGGCAAAGGTTATATGGCCCTCTGTGTCAAACTCAATTGAAGCAATACCACTTTTGTTAACAGCTTCCATTCTACTCCTTATTTCATACTCCTTACGTTGCATTTCTTCTTGTGTGGCTTGTAGCTCTTCAAAGTTTTGTCTCATTTCTTCTTCTTGAGCACTCAATTGCTGTGCTTTTTCTTGAGAGTCTTGTAAAAGCTTTTTGGTGTTTTCATTTACCTTGGCAGAACTAATGGTAGAGGCTATATTTTCAGAAACTTTATCTAAAAATTCTTGCTGATAGTTGGTATACTCTTCAAAAGTTGCCAATTCTAAAATGCCTACCACATTTTCATTGATTTTTAAAGGAACGATGATTACGTTATTCGGTCTTGCTTCGCCCAAACCTGAACCGATGTTTACAAAATCATCGGGCACTTTTTTCAGATATACTTTTTCTTTTTCTAAAAATACTTGTCCTATGAGTCCCTCTCCTGGTAAAAACTTGTTTTCTATGTATTTTTTGCGGTTGTAGGCATAGCAAGAAACAAGTTCGAGATAGCTTTCCTCATTTCCATCTTTTAATAAGAAAAGCCCACCCTGATTAGAGTTTGTGTATTTCACTAATTTTTTAAGAATGGCATCAGACAAACTTTCAAGATCTTTTCCTTCATCTCTTAAGATATCGCCGATTTCTGCCAGACCGCTAGTAATGTATTTTTCGCTTTTTTCTCTTCCTGATGAGGCTTTAAGGTTGGTTTGCATCTCTCTTAGTGCATTGCCAAGTTCATCGTCTTCGTCAACTTCAAATTCGCTTTCTAAATTGCCAGAAGAAATTTCTTTGGCTATATGTATGTTGTTACTGATTCTATTTAAATTTTTGTTAAGGCGCTGATTGGTCTCTTCAGTGTTGGTAGAGTCTTGATAAAAAGTATAAGACCAGTATCCATTCAAGACGAAAATAACAGCCGCCAAGGCAACATGAATAAGAAAGGTATTTAAATCCATGTAGGCCAATTGGGTAAAGTAAATTTCCTCATTGCCTGCATATTGCATATAAGCAAAAGAGGCATGATGTATTACTACGATAAGCACTAAAGGTATCTGTAATTTCCAATTTTGATATGCTACCAACACAATAGAGCCTATAAAAACAAAAAAATGCATCTCAAACAGTCCGTGCATTTGGTAAATGAACTGCGCCATAAAAATGGCCATAACCGCACTAATTACGTATTGGTATAAGTTCGATTTTGGCAGAAGATAGTAGCTTAGTAAGCAGATAATCAAGCATACCAACCCTACTCCAATACCTACAATCCATGTTTGATGTACGATAGAAAATAAAAGCCCAAGTATGAAGTAGATCGGTATTACATACTTGAAAAAATTGTCGCCTCTTTTCTTTATTTTATCCTTCAAAAGGATTTCTGAGTTAGCAACATAACTGCTCATGATACCATATAATTTAAATACAATCTGTTTCTTTTAATACAAAATAGCCTATTTGCGGTAGCTCTTCGCCCTTTAAAAGTGCGCTCAGGGCCACTCTTCCGTAGTCTATGCTTCCAAATCCACAGAGAATACTACTGTGGTTGTAGTTGCCTTCGTAAAATAACTCTGACTTATTGCTAATTATTACAGCCCTAGGTAAAGAATGAATGCTTAAAGCTTTTCTTATTTTTCCTTCTTCATCGCAAATGGCTTTTACTTGCTCTAAACCATGTGTTTTTATTATATTTTCGATTTGCTCATGGGTCTGCGATTTATCATAGACTATGGCAAAGGACACTTCTTTTGCAAATTGTTCATACAAACTGATGAAAGATTCGTACCCAAGGTCATTGTAGGGGCACCGTTCGTTAGTGAAGTGTAGATATAAGGCCGTTTTATTAGTATCCTTCGTAAGTTTTTTGAGCCAGTTTTTATCAATATTGTTCTTTCTTGACTTACTGAGAGATTGATAATATTGTTCTTGTGCATCCTCTTGCCACTTAAAAAGGAAAACAATTAAAAAACCAGCAGCAATAAAGCTCAAAAAAAGGATAGACTTATTCAACAACGTAGCCGAAAGTTATATTAAAAAGTATGTGTATAACGACGACAATGCAGATTATTATCCAGAGCCAAGCGCGATAACTAACAAAAATTGAGTTATTGTTTACTGAGAAAATGTTGGAGCAGGTTTGACTTAGCAATGGTATTTTGCTCGCCTGTTACCATATTTTTTACGGTTACTTCGTTTTTGGCTATTTCATTACTACCGGCCAGTACAACGTATGCTATGTTTTTGTTGTTGGCATAGGTCATTTGTTTCTTCATTTTAGCGGCATCAGGGTAAATTTCTGCGCTTATTTCATAGTGCCTAAGTTGCTGCAGCAAGGGGAGGGAATACGCAACCGAAGCCTCATCAAAATTAACGAACATAACCTGTGTGCCACTTACGGTTTCCTGCGGGAATAGATTGAGCTCCTCTAATACATCATATATACGGTCTACTCCAAACGAAATACCCACGCCAGACATATCAGGCACACCGAATACGCCCGTTAAGTCATCGTACCTACCACCACCGCTGATGCTGCCTATTTTAACGTCTGTAGCTTTAACTTCAAAGATGGCACCGGTGTAGTAAGAAAGCCCTCTGGCCAAGGTAGTATCTACAGCTACTTTCTCGGTGTTTACTTCCATGTTTTCAAGGTATAGAAACACTTCTTTAAGTTCTTTTAGGCCTTGCATGCCCTCTTCAGAAGCGGTGAGATAGGCTTCTAATTGACTTATTTTTTCTTGGTTACTTCCATCAATTTGTAAAATAGGGGAGAGTTTTTCTATAGACTCTGAGGTAAAACCTCTTTGCAGTAGTTCTTCATTTACTTTTTCTATACCGATTTTATCGAGCTTGTCAATGGCTACGCAAAGTTCGTTCTCTTTGCCGCTTTGCCCACAAACCTGCGCAATGCCTGCCAGTATTTTTCTATTGTTTATTTTTATCTCGTAGCCTGTGATCTGTAATTTGGTAAAAACATCTTTGAGCATAGAAACGATTTCTGCCTCGCATACAAGCGAGTTGGTGCCAATTACATCGGCATCGCACTGGTAAAATTCCCTGTATCTGCCTTTTTGGGGCCTATCTGCCCGCCATACAGGTTGTATTTGGTATCTTTTAAAGGGAAAGGTGAGCGTTCCTCTGTTCATGACCACATAGCGGGCAAAAGGCACAGTTAAATCATAGCGCAGGCCTTTTTCGGCTATTTTATTCAGCATTTCTTTGGCACCGGCCCGATAATCACTCTCTGTGGTTTTTTTTAAGAAATCGCCGGAGTTCAAAACTTTAAAAAGCAGTTGGTCACCTTCATCGCCATATTTGCCTGTGAGTACACTTAGGTTCTCGAGCGTAGGTGTCTCTAATTGCTGAAAACCGTACATCTTGTATACAGACTTAATGGTTTCTAGGATATAGGTTCTGCGGTTCATCTCAACAGGCCCAAAATCCCTGGTTCCTTTTGGGAGTGAAGGTTTGCGGTTTGCCATAGCTCAATTTTTTGTGCAAACTTAATGCGCTAGGTTTAATTTCTAAAATGTGCCATAAAATCACTGTAATTTTTGGGATTTTTGCTCAAAGCTCACAAACTTGTAAATATTGAACATTCATTTAATAAATTAGAGATTTATGTCTTTTGAAGTAAAAGGAACAATAGTAGAGATTTACGATGAAAATCAGGTTACTGATCGGTTTAAAAAAAGAGAATTTGTAATAGAGGTTAAGGAGGGTATGTATAGCGAGTTTGTAAAAATGCAGTTGGTGCAAGACAAGACCAACCTGATAGAACCTTTTAAAGTGGGAGATGAGATCAATGTTTCTTTTAACTTGAAAGGAAGACCTTATACGAGGGATGGCAAAACCACTTACTTTACCAATTTAGATGCTTGGAGGATTTCTCCAGCAGGTGGTGATTCTTCTGCACAGCAAAATGCCCCACAAGATACCTCCAACAGCGACGACGATATTGCAGGTATGAGCTTTTCTGAAGCAGGCGAGGATGAATTACCTTTTTAATTCTTAATAAGTTGTGCTGTTCGAGGTTTCCGAACCTCGAACCTCCTAACTTAGAATTTGTGATACAAGTACAATAGATAAAAGACAAATCCTAGGAGAATAAATTCGGCTTTGCAAAACCCGAATAGCTAGAGAATTTTAAACCTCTACTTACAGCCATGAACACAAACCAATGCTGTGGTTATGTTGCGGTATTGATCCTAAAAAAGCCCATAGCGCAAGCTGATAAAGCTCAGGCAGGTAATTGAGTAAATAAATACCAAGGGTAGCCCTACTTTCATAAAATCTTTGGTATTGTAGCCTCCCGGCCCGTACACCATCCAATTGGTTTGGTAGCTGATCGGTGTCATAAAAGCGGCAGAGGCACCAAAGGCGATAGCCAAAAAGAAGGGGGTGCCTTGCAAGCCTAAATCGCTGCTTATAGCCAAGGCAATCGGAAATACAATCGAGACAGCTGCTACATTGGTAATGAATGAGGTTAAAAGCACTGTTAAAATAAAAATGGCAGCCAATAGAGCAATGTTTCCGAATGGCAAGAACATTTGGATAAAACTATTGGCGATAACATCTCCTGTGCCTGTTTTGATCAAAGCATTACTAAAGGTAAGTGCGCATACCAATAGTATGATCAGGTCTATATCTACCTCTTTGCTGATATCTTTAAAACTAAACAGATTGAGCACCAATAGTGCAGCCAAAACGAATAGTAAGGCAGAGAAGAAGGAGAAAAGCCCACTTGCCATACCAATGATGATAACCGCCAGGCCTCCTAAGAAAAGCCTCAGTTTTTTGGGGCTAGGCATATTTATATTGCCGTTTTTCAATTTGGAGATAACGTATAAATCATCTGATGGCCTAGAGTTTTTCAGAAACTTATCATCTACAGAAAGTAGAAGTAAATCACCTTGGATTAGTTTTTTATCGGTAATTTTGCCTTCTAACTTTTCGCCGTTTCTGTGTATGGCCACCAACTCGGCATGGTAAGTCTCTTTAAAATCAGCCTCTTCTACAGTTTTTCCTGTTAAGCCCGAGTTGGCAGGAATTACAGCCTCTACCAATTCTAAATTGTTGCCATGGTTAGGTAGGGTGAGTCCGTTTTTTCCGCTTGCCAATTCTAATATTTGCTCTGGCTTGCCCATAAAAAAGAGCGAATCTTCGGGCAACACCAATTCGTGCTCATTAAAATCACTCAATACAGCCCCATTTCTGTGGATTTCTACCAAGTAAGCTCCGTCCAAATCTTTAAATCCGGCTTCAGAAATGGTGCCGCCAACAAAGCGAGAGGTCATGCCTACCTTTACCTCAATCATGTAATCGGGCGATTGTATTACTTCATCATCAGAAAAAATCTTATGTCTAGGCAGCAGGTTAAACCCCCAAAAATATAAATAGCCAATGCCCGTAATGGCCACCAAAAGCCCTGGGAAAAAGAAATCGCTAAAAGTAAAAGGGCTGAGGCTGTTATCTACAATAAAGCCATTGAGCACCAAATTGGTAGAGGTGCCCAAAATAGTGACCATTCCACCTAGAATGGTAGAGAAAGAAAGTGGTATTAAAAGTTTAGAAGGAGAAAAGCCGCGTTTTTTGCACCAATTAAATACATAGGGGGTCATTACCGCTACAACAGGTGTATTATTTAAAAAAGAGGAAAGCATGGCCACGTAGGTCATCATCCTCCATAAAAACCCTTTTTTTGTTTGGGCACTGGAGAAAAGCTTGTCAAAGAAAATTTCTACAGCAAAGTTTTTTCTTAAAGCCGCGGTTATGATAACCAGCATAACCACCGTGGCAATAGACTGGTTAGAGTACCCTTTCATAAAATCGACGGGTTCTATAATTCCAAAAAATATCAACACCATAACCCCGCTAAAAAAAACCAGAGACGGCCTTATGACTTCTTTAAGGAGACCAAAAATAATCAGAATAAGAACGATGGTAACAATCAGTTTGCTAACATCAAAAGGAGTCAGTGCCTGTAGTTCGTTAAGAATCACCTTAGTTTGGTTTAATTCAGAAAATACCGACCATAAGGAAGCGTCAGTTTTAAAAAGTTAATCGTAATTCTTTGAGATTATAGCCTTAGAAAAAACCGCGAATTTTACCCATTATTGTTTGCCAAGGCAACTACGGCTTCTACTACACCAAACATTTTTATTATGGAAACAGAGACCATAAATATGAGTAAGAAACGCACCCATTTGTTAGCGCTAGGATGATTGACCGCAAATTTTCCGGCCAACCAAGTACCTGCAATTTGCCCAACGGCCAACCAAATAGCTACCCACCAATCAATTTGGCCATTTAAAATGAAAATGCCCATTACAGGTATGGTGTACAAGAGGATGATCGCCATTTTTACCGCATTGCCCCTGATCAATGAAAGGCGGCTTATTTGCGGAAGCACCACCATAATGATCAGGCCGATACCTGCCTGAACAAAGCCCCCATAAAAACCAATTAATAAGAAAATGATGAAGTTGATTACCTTGAAAAGCGGTTTGTGCTGGTACTTTAAGAAAGGGTTTTTCTTGCTCTGAAACTTAAAAATGGTAGGGATGAGCATAAAAACCATGACAATACCTACAAATATTTCCAAGGTTTTTTGGTCAATATCGGTAGCAACCATAGCACCGAAAACAGCTCCCAAAACCGAAGGTATGATGTATTTTAGGCTGGCTTGTAGGTCTAAAAGGCCACTGCGATAAAAAGTACTGCTACCCGTGAGGTTTTGCACTAAAATACCCAAGCGGTTGGTGCCATTGGCAATATTGGCAGGCATGCCCATGAATAAAAGAATAGAAAGTATGAGAATGGAAGCCCCTCCTGCAAGTGTGTTTACCACGCCTGCCACAATCCCCACTAATAAATAAGTTAAATAAATGAGCCAATTTCCCTCCATAAAAAATGAATCTATCACGTGTCCTCAATTAAACATTTGTATGGGTTTTTTATTTTGAAAGTCCGATGTGAGAAAAATGTATTATTTTTGGTAATTATCAATATCAAGTTTTGACACACATCGTGTATTTCCCAACAAAAAATTAAATAAATGCATAAAAATTTCTTTCGACGTTCAGCTTGGCAACTGCTCATATTGGTTGGTTTCCAGTTTTTTATTGCTTGTGATAATGACGATCCAGAAACCGAACCCAACCTGATTATAGGTTTATGGACATTTGAGTCTCAAGAACTAGAGTTTTACCTGAACGATGTAAAACAATCAGAATCTGAGGTTGAGTTCTATACTTCCTTATTAGGTGTTGATTTGGAAAGCTTTCAAATCCCTGCAGGGGCTACTTTTGAATTTAAAGAAGATGGCAGCTTTGAGGGCAACGCAGAAGGTTTTGAAGCACAAACTGGGCAGTGGTTGTTATCAGATGATGAAGCCAACGAAAAGACCATACTTAGCCTAAGCAGTAATGAAGACTTGCTCTTTTTAGATGTAGAAAGTTTACCTGAATTAGCCAGCGATGTGTTTTTTGAAGAGGATGGTTCTGTAGCTTTTGAGGTTTTATCGCTTACACAAACCGATGCAAGATTTTTTCTATCTGGAGAAACAGAAGTTGAGGTTGCCCCTTTCGGTACTCAACGAGTCAGAATTGATTTAACTATCAACCTCGCAAAATAAGTTAATCAATTAAAACAGTCTTAGAAAAGCCCGACTTGGAAAAGTTCATTATACTAGCCCAGAAATGTCTGGGCTTTTTTCATCCTATCAAATAAGCCGTTGACGTATTTTTTTATTGTCTTCAGTGATTTTTGTGTAAATTATACACTTTGATTCGCAAATTTGTGAATCTATTTTTAAAGATGTCAAATATATAAGAAAGTGAACCTTAAAAAACGAATTACCATACCGATTGCAGTATTTGCAGCATTGGTTTTAGCCTACTTTATTTTTAGCGATAGTACCGAAGAAAGCCAAGATATTTTAGTTGCCGTAAAGAAAGGGCAATTTGAAATTACCGTAAACTCCTCGGGAGAGCTTATACCAGTAAGTTCTGTGAGCATCAGAGGGCCTATGGGCCTTAGGCAATCAGGAGTGCGCGAGGTAAAGATCAATAGATTGGTTGATGAAGGCACTGAAGTAAAAAGTGGAGACTTTATCGCAGACTTGGACAAATCTGAACTCTACAATAAATATGTGGAGGAAAAAGACCAACTCACCAAAGAGGAGGCACAATATACGCAAACCCAGCTAGATACGGCCCTTACTTTGCGCGAAGCCCGAGATAAAATCTTAAATCTTAATTTTCAGGTAGAAGAAAAGGAAATAGCTTTAGAGCAATCTGCTTTTGAGCCTCCCGCCACTATAAAGCAAGCCGAGATAGAATTTGAAAAAGCAAAACGCGACTTGCAGCAAGCCAAGGAGAACTATAAAATACAAGTAGAGCAATCTCGTGCAAAAATGACAGAAGCCTACATTAACTTAACTGAGCAAAAAAGTGAGGTACGGTTCTTAGATGAATTGTTGGCTAAGTTTACCATAAAGGCTCCACAAGATGGAATGGTGATTTATACCCGTTCTTGGAATGGTAACAAAGTGCGCGAAGGTTCCTCTATCTCTACTTGGAACCCCGAGGTAGCCACCCTGCCCGATTTAAGCACCATGCTTTCAAAAACATTTATCAATGAGATTGATATTATGAAAATAAAGAAAGGGCAGGAAGTAAAAATTGGCTTAGATGCCTTTCCCGATAAAAAATTGTCGGGCTCGGTTACCAATGTGGCCAATGTAGGTGAGCAAAAACCTAACTCAGATGCCAAGGTCTTTGAAGTAACCATAAAGGTTAATGAGTCAGATACGACTTTAAGGCCGGCCATGACTACAAGTAACCTAATAATAGCCGATGTGGTGGAAGACGTGTTGTTTGCCCCGCTTGAGTGTTTTCATAACCAAGGCGATTCCGTCACTTATGTTTTTATGAAAAATGGGCTCGATATTACCAAGCAAGAGGTTTTACTTGGCAAAACCAACGATAACGATGCGGTAATAGAACAAGGACTTAAAGAGGGTGACATGCTTTTTCTCTCAACCCCAGAAGGTATGGAAGGCGAAGAAGTGAACAGATTGGAAACTGTGCCTCAAATTGCTGAGAAAAATGAAACAGACTGATAAAAAACTTATAGACCGCTATCTTGCAAACTTCTATATCGCACTAGAAGCCCTTTTGGCAAATAAGTTACGTACTTTACTTACGGCATTAGGGATTATTTTCGGTGTTTCTGCGGTAATTGCTATGCTGGCTGTGGGCAACGGTGCACAGCAAGAAGTACTAGAACAGATAAAACTGGTCGGGGTCAATAACATAGTGATTACGCCCATAGTAGAGCAAGTAGAAGAAGAAGTAGAAGATGTGGAGTATGCCAATACCGAGAAAGTACAATTCTCTCCAGGTTTAACGCTTCAAGATGTACAAAATATTCAAGAGACCTTGCCCTCTGTATCAGAGATAAGCCCTGAGATCATTCTCGAAACTACACTTATCACCAATGGTAAAAGACGCTCTGCAAAATTGGTGGGCATTCAGCCTTCCTATTTTGATATCTACAATTTTACCCTTGCAGAAGGCAGTATGTTCAACGAGCGGCAGCTAAAGTTTGGTGATCAGGTTTGCATTATTGGCCGAGGCATACAATCTCGATTTTTTAGCAAGGCAGACCCCATTGGCAAATACATTAAATGTGGTCCACATTGGCTCAAGATCATTGGTGTAATGGAAGAGCGCTTAGTTTCTCAATCGAGTATATCTAAGCTTGGTATCAGAGACTTTAACATGGATGTTTACACGCCTATACAAACTGTACTGACCAGGTACAAGAACAGGGCTTTGGTAACCGCAGAAATGATCAAGCAAAATGCATCTAGCAGGCGTTTTAGTTTTTTTGGTGGAGGTGACGATTCTGAAAATCAGCGTCCCGTAGATAAAAATTACCATCAATTAGATAAGTTGGTAATACAGGTTGAAAAAACAGAGTTGCTCAATGCCTCAGCAGATGTAATTGCCCGGATGTTAGAAAGAAGGCACTACGGTATGATTGACTATGAGATTACCATTCCGGAGTTATTGCTTAAACAACAACAGCGTACTAAAGATATTTTTAACATAGTGTTGGGAGCCATTGCAGGTATTTCGCTCATAGTTGGGGGCATAGGCATCATGAATATTATGCTGGCCTCAGTTTTAGAGCGGATCAAAGAAATAGGCCTTAGGATTTCTCTAGGCGCCAAAAAGACAGATATCGTCTTGCAGTTTCTTTTTGAGGCAGTTCTGATCAGTTTATCCGGAGGTTTATTGGGTGTTATTTTGGGAGTTTCTCTAGCCTATTTAATAGCTTCTATAGCAGAAATACCAACCATTGTTTCGCCTGCTTCTATAGCAGTATCATTTTTGGTGGCAGCTGGTGTTGGGCTTATATTCGGGATTACTCCTGCTAAAAGAGCCGCTGATCAAGATCCAATTGCTTGCCTCAGATATGAATAGATATTTTTTCCATTTTTTTCCATTTAATTTATTCGATTACTTTTCATGAAATACATATTACTCTGCTTTACTATCTTAGGGATGGTTGCTAGTGTACAACCGACTATTGCCCAAAAAAAATACAATTTAAATCAGGTAATAGATTTGGCCAAACAAAATTCTCTGGGTTCTATACAGGCTGAGAACCGAAAAGAAAACCGCTTTTGGCAGTACAATAGGTATTTGTCTAATTACAGGCCCCAATTATTGCTTTCAGGGGAGTTGCCCAACTTTAATAGAACAATTTCTCCTATTACGCTGCCAGATGGGTCCGAACAATTTGTGGCAAGGAGTTTTGCGCAATCTAGTTTAGAATTAAGCGCTTCTCAGGTTTTAAGTGCTACAGGCGGCCGCTTTTTCGTGAGTTCTCAACTTCAACGAATAGACCTTTTTAACAATGATAATGTGTCTTATGCAGCTGATCCGCTAGTTATAGGCTTTGTTCAACCAATATTTAATTTTAATGATCTAAAGTGGGATAAAAAGATAGAGCCTATCAGATACGAGGAATCTATTAAGCAATATAATGAAGAGTTTGAACGGATTGCTTTGAGAGCATGCGGATTGTATTTTGATTTGCTTTTGGCGCAGGTATCTAAAGATATAGCCAATACCAACAGAGTAAATAACGATACCATCTATAGAATTGCAGAAGGCAGGTACCAACTTGGTAAAATAGCAGAAAATGAACTGCTTCAATTAGAATTGGGTTTGGTAAACTCTCAACAGCAGGTAAGGCAGGCCGAATTAGATTTAGAGACGGCCATGTTAAATCTTAATACTTTTATAGGTAATCCTGAAAATGAAAATATTATTATAGAAGAACCAACCGATATACCAGAGTTTACAATTAATACAGAAACTGCCATTGCCGAAGCAAAAAAAAATAGACAACAATATTTAAACTTTAAACGGCAGAGACTAGAGGCAGAAAGAGATGTGGCACAAGCAAAAGGAGAAAGTGGCCTAAATGTGGACTTATTCGGTAGGTTTGGTCTAACACAACAAGCAAATAATTTACCCGATACCTATGTAAACTTACAAGATCAACAAAGGATAACCTTAGGCTTTGATATACCTATCTTGGACTGGGGCAGGCAAAAGGCAGCAATTAGAACAGCTTTAGCCAACCAAGAGTTGGTAAATTCTACTGTGGAACAAGAAGAAATAAACTTTGAGCAGGAAATATATGTTCTAGTTAAACAGTTCGAAATATTAAGAGCACAATTAAAAGCCGCTATTATAGCAGACAGGGTGGCTCAAAAAAGATATGATATCTCGCAACAAAGATATTTAGTAGCAAAAATTAGCATCATAGACTTAGTGACTGCACTAAGAGATAAAGATGAAGCGAAGCGTAATTATTTACAGTCCCTGGCAGAGTTTTGGGATGCCTATTACACCATCAGAATGCTTACGCTTTACGACTTTGAAAGAGATGAGAAGATTACATATTAGCGAAGGGCGGGGTTAAAAATAGATTAGGGGTAATCATAATTAAGTAAGGATACGGAAGGTATTTTATCTTTCTGATTCGCATACTGTTACCCGTTCTTCCTAATATGTTTACTCAACCAATCCCCCCTATTTACCTGAAAACGCCCAAATAAGTCGTTTTTCTTACAACCCCTCTTTAAAGTGTACCCAGCCTTGTGCCTGTATATCTACCACCTGCTCGGCGCGTGTCTGTAATTTAATACCCTCAATTTTCTTATCCATGTAACCTATAAAGCTAATGTCTTTATGGGTTTTTATTTTTTCGAAGTCTTGCTGAGAGATGGTAAATAACAGCTCGTAATCTTCTCCGCCATTAAGGGCACAGGTAGTTGGGGACAGTTGCTCAAACTCGCTGGTAAGCGTTTCTAACATAGCTTTTTCAACTGGTATTTTGTCTTCGAAGATGGCCACGCCTAAGCCAGAACTTCTGCCAATATGCATCAACTCAGAGGCCAAACCGTCAGAGATATCTATCATGGCAGTTGGCCTGATATTTAAATCCCTAAACTCATGTACGATATCCATGCGTGCTTCAGGCTTCAGTTGTCGCATTACCACATATTCATACTGATCTAATTTAGGCTGCATCTTTGGATTGGCGAGGTACTCTTGCTTTTCTCTCTCTAAAATTTGTAGGCCTACATAGGCACCGCCCAAATCTCCGGTAACGCATACAATGTCTTTATCTTGAGCGCCATTTCTGTAAGTTATTTCTTCTGTTTTTGCCTCGCCAATAGCCGTAATAGAAATGACCAAACCGCTGCGAGAAGAAGTGGTATCTCCGCCAACCAAATCTACTTTGTATTGCTCACAAGCAGTAAAAATACCTTCGTAAAGAGCGTCTATTGCCTCTTTAGAAAAACGATTGCTCAGGCCAATATTTACGGTTATTTGTTTGGGAATGGCATTCATGGCGGCAATGTCCGAGATATTTACTATCACAGACTTATAGCCCAAATGTTTGATGGGCACATAGCTCAGATCAAAGTGCACGCCCTCTAAGAGCATATCTGTAGTCACTACCTTAACCTTATCGCCTGCATCTATTACAGCAGCATCATCGCCTATGCCTTTGAGCGAATCAGGATGGTACAAAGTAGTTTTGTTTTGTATCTCTTTTATGAGGCCAAATTCGCCCAGTTCGTTCAATTCCGTTCTTTTCATGGCTAATGTGAATTTATTGTTAACAAACAATAATGAATAAAATAATTCGAAACTTCTTATTTACTTGTCAGGTATGTACATTTGAAAACAGGCTTAGAGCCTTTTAGAAGATAAATCAAATACAACTATATCATGAAACTGAAACTACTGCTCATAGCTAGTTTACTTATCGCGTTTCTCGTGTCGTCATGTGCGCGTCCTGAATGCAAAACCCGAAAGGCAAAGCTAAAAAGGAAATATTACAACAGCTTACAGTATAGATAATAAAATAAATAAGATGATGGCTATAGCCTAGCCTGCTAATCAATAGTAACTTTTTAAATTAAAAACCATGAGCCAGTCATTAAAACACGAAGAAATGTTCTATTCGGCTGATTTAGATATTAAAGATGGCCGATTTGAAGCTGCTGTACATAAGTTGGAAAGCATTATTAGTGAGAACCCGAAATTTGGCAAAGCTTACAACCACTTAGGCTGGCTCTATGAGACCAAGTTTAAAAACTACAAACTGGCTGAAAGGTATTATAAACTGGCTTTAGAAAATGCGCCCAATTATGTTGCAGGCTATACCAATTATGCCATATTACTTTCTACACTCAGTAAGTTTGATGAACTCAAAGTCCATCTAGACAAAGCCATGGAAGTGCCCGGTATTGACAAAGCCACTATTTACAACGAATATGGCATTATGTACGAGCAGCAAGGGCAGTTTAAAAAAGCGATAGAATACTACCGAGATTGCGCCAAACGTACACTTAACAAAGATACCATGAATCGCGCTTTAGATTCTATTGAGCGCTGTAAAGCAAAGCAAAAACTATAGAAATAGTTCTAGATTTTTAAGGTGCTTTTTAGATTAAGTTAATACGATAGTTTTCTGAATTTACACAAACTTTATTATCTTATGTGTTTATGGAAACTATGTAAATTTTATGAGCGACATCCCTTACAAAGATCCCAGACCTTTAGCTCGGCATAAATGGGTAAAAAAGCATAGAAAAGTAGAGCCAGTACTTTTAAATAACACGCAAGCAACACAAAATAAACCCCATGCAAGAATAAGGGAGTTGAGTGTGGATGCTGGTATTGAAACGTACAATGGCGAATGGAGTGAAACACAAGCGTCTCATTTATTACGCAGGACCTTATTTGGCATAAAAAAAGAAGAGCTAAGGCATTTTAGCAATCTCACGCTTTCTCAAGCTGTAAAAGAACTTTTAAAGGATTCCCCCAAACCTGAACCACCTGTAAATAATTATAATGACCTTTCAGCAGACATTGAAGACCCTCATGTTGCAGAAGGCGAAACTTGGGTAGAAGCCCCTTATTCCAATCAAAATGAGGCAAATAGAATCATTTCACTTAAAAGCTGGGTAATCAATAATTTTCTTACTCAAGAAGCGACCATTCATGAGAAAATGATCCTCTTTTGGCATAATCTACTAGTAACACAGTCTTGGGATGTGTTTGTGAGTAAAACCAGCTACCAGTACTTTGAAATGTTACGTGAGCACGCACTGGGAAACTACAAAGCAATGATCAAGGCATTGACACTCGATCCGGCCATGCTTCTTTTTTTAAATGGCACACTGAACCACAAAGATGCACCCGATGAAAATTATGCCAGGGAACTACAAGAATTATTTTGCATAGGCAAAGGTCCTAATTCCAAATACACAGAAAGGGATGTACAGTTGGCGGCTAAGATTCTTACCGGTTGGGTAATCAATTGGGATGATGATATCATGAAAGAGGGCAGAGCAGGCACTTACTTTTTCCCGCCTATACAC
>Ga0207419_1001549_pt1 | contig 16850 bp, 12 predicted proteins | sample ElkSloMetagenome_4_FD_184723 | JGI IMG/M metagenome (GOLD analysis project Ga0207419, IMG submission 184723) | Hot spring microbial communities from Elkhorn Slough, Monterey Bay, USA - MD2A (version 2) | ecosystem: Environmental > Aquatic > Marine > Intertidal zone > Estuary: Microbial mat ...
CAAGGAGGTAGAAAGCATCCTGAGCAAAAGCTTATTCAAATTGATACAAAAAACATTCTCTTTGTATGCGGCGGGGCTTTCGATGGTATTAAAAGAATGATTGAGCGAAGAGTTAAAACTTCCACAATCGGCTATAGTTCAGGACAGGAAAACATGGTATTCGATGCAGACAATATCCTTCAATATGTTACGCCACTGGATCTTAAGAGTTTTGGACTAATTCCTGAACTGATCGGAAGATTCCCCGTGCTCAGTTACCTAAATCCTTTAGATGAAGAAACCTTGAGAAGGATTATAACTGAACCGAAAAATGCGCTAATCAAGCAATACGTTAAATTGTTTGAGATGGATAATGTTAAACTGAGCTTTGATAAGGATGTACTCGATTTTATTGTTAAAAAAGCAGTTGAGTATAAATTGGGTGCACGAGGATTGCGTTCAATCTGCGAAGCTATTCTAACAGATTTAATGTTTGATATACCCTCTCAGAACGAGGTAAAGGAGTTTAAAGTTAGTTTGGATTATGCAACAGAAAAATTTAGCAAATCAAAAATTTCACAATTAAAAGCAGCCTAAAAATTAATCACCAATTAAAATGAAAAATACAATTACATTATTTTTAAGTGTACTTATCGGCTTAAGTTCAATGGCACAGGACTTTCCTGCACCTAGTCCTAAAGCTATGATTTCTCAAGTAGTGGGTATCACTGAAATTTCGGTTGAATACAGCAGTCCCGGAGTAAAAGACAGAAAGCTCTTTGGCGATTTAGTTCCCTATGGTGAAGTATGGAGAACTGGGGCCAATAAGGCAACAGCTATTACATTCGCAGACGCTGTGATTGTTAATGGAACGGAGGTGGCTGCCGGTTCATATAGTATTTTTACAATTCCAAAGGAAGACGGTAATATCTCAGTTCTTTTAAATAAAGAAACTGAGCTATGGGGTGCGGGTAAGCGCGATAATGGCAAAGACGTAGCCGGCTTTGACGTTCCTTTAAAAAAGGAAAAGGAGTCAATTGAAAGAATGCGCTTTACCTTTGAAAACACTACAAACAACTCTACTGATCTAAAATTTGCCTGGGGAGAATATAGATTTACTGTACCTATTCAGGTTAAAACTGATGGCCTTGTGGAGATAAACGTAACTAAAAGAATTGCAGAATTTGATAAGCAATTTGAGTTTTATGCCGATGCCGCAAGATATTATTACGATGCAGGTAATTATGCGGTGGCCGAGAAATACGGGAAAATATCAGTAGATATGAGCGAAAAGTTTTGGAATACTCACACTCTTGCCAAAATTTATAAGGAAATGGGTGATAAAGATAAAGCTAGAAGATGGGCTGAGAAATCATTGGGCCTTTCAAAAAGCGCAGATTATAAGCCCTATATAGAGAGAAATGAAAAACTCTTGAGCGAACTCTAATATTATTTTTTCTAGATGAGAAGCCACCCTAATGAGGTGGCTTTTTTTATAAATGCCCACCAATAAACGACTGCTAACTACAATACATGTTCAGGATGGTAGCCTTATGGGTTATCAGTTTATTCTCCATGTAATCACAACACCGCGAAATAAGAAGAATGAAATAAGGCTATCGGGAGAAAGTCAGAATGGTAAATACTAAGTGGTATACGCAGGTTGAGCTCATTGCTGAAAACTTTAAACCCCTTGCTTCAAATAATTGCGGATACCTAAAATATCGGTTGCTGGATGCCTTTTTCTAAACGGTCATTTCAATGTTTATCGCTTTAGATTAAGTCTAAAAAGAAAAGACAAATGATGGTTTAACTATAAAGGTGTTGGTATTGGGTAAAGTAGGATCATTTACACGCCAAATAAAATCCATTCGCGCTATTTTGAAGATGTTCTCAAAGCCGAAACCAACTTCAAAGTATGGTTCGCCAATAGGAGTTGAAGTTTCAGGAAGAACGTAATCGCTATTCAAGTTTTGATCTGACAAGCTTCCCCAGTAGCCTTTTCCAAAAATAAAGCTGCGCCATTTGAGTTTGTTGATTAAGGGAATACGATCTAGTATTAGTCCGTCAAAATGATGCTGTAGGTTCACAGTAAAATACCGATCGGCTAAGAACTCTAGGTACTTCATCAAGTTGAAAGCTACATCGTCGTGCAATATAAGCTGATTACTGAATGGAGTGTTTAGAAAAGTATAAGGCACTACTCCTTCTGTAGCTCCAGCTTCAATGTGGTATAAGCTATATCCCCATTTTCTTAAACGCACATACTGACGAATTGAAGCTGATATTTTATGATATCTCAGCTCCGAACCAAGAGCAGGATCTGCATATTGATAATTAAAGGCCACATCTGGAAATCTTCTAAATCGTTTTCTTAGGTCGGCTTTGCTGTAAAAGTCTCCATTAACTTGGTCATTTTGCCAATTAAACTTAAGAACGACATCTATTCCAGCGGCGGTGTAAGAGTCATCTACAGCCACGCCACCGTTTACTATTTCTCTAAATTGAACAGTATCAGCAGCACTTAATTCATTATTGAAATACCCAAACCTAAGGAGAAATCCTTTGCTTATTTCCCGCTCCAGATAAGTCTGATAATACTCTTGATAGACCCTGGAAGTTACGTCGCCAATTTGAAAAATTGAGGTTAGTATGTTATCAATCTCCAAAATGTTCTCACTTCTGCTTAATTGTGTGATATCATACTTGTATTCCGCACCCAATCTGGTTTTTCCTTCCGTGTCTAGCCTTAATTGACCATTGACTCCGTATTTCCATTGCTCGTCCAAAAATCCATAGGCACCGAAAGCCCCACCAGAAATTCGATAAGAGCTATCTGGATTCGTTCTAAAAGCGAATTTCAACCTTGAATTTTCAATATAGTTTCGACTATAAAAGGTGTAGAAATCTCCTATTTCCAGTCCTTTGAATGGAACAAATCCGGTTGTGATTCCTTGAACGATATTTCTCCGAACAATAAATTTTGGATCGTTTTCAATTCGTTCGAACATCGCCTTTATTTGCTCCTCTTGTTCATTGAGGTTCTCAGAACGATGTTCTTCCCAGTAGTTTTCTGATTTGGTGGTGGCACCATCTAATTGCTCAACCAGGCTATTTCCGTCGTAACGATCTTCGTAGGTTGCATTGTTAATCTTGTAATTTGAAAACATTGACCTTTTTCTCCCAAAGAATCCGGTTAAGTCTGACATGTTTTCAATTACGGTGAAATCACCAATTACATTTGATTCGGAGAGCATCCAATTGTCAGATTCTACTTCGGCATATTTTTGCTCTACCAAATAACTGCGCACGAAATTGACATTGGCTTCAATATCAAAACGGACAGTAATGGATAGAAGGGCATATGTTTCGGGATGAATATACATCTCTCCAATAAAGGCCAGACTGCGGTCAAACTTTGGTTGGAAAAGAAGGTGATACTTTTTGTCGTTTCCTACTCCCGTGCTGTCCAGCACGTACTTGTAGTGATTATTGAAATTCCTATTTAACGGGCTGGGAAAGTTTTTTTCTAGAATTACCACAAAGTCATCATACATGTTTGGAGTGAAGTATAGATCTTCAGCAAATTCGAGAATCTTTCTACCTGGTAGACCCGTTACTTTTTTTGCTTGAACAATACTCTTCCTTTTGGAGGGATTTTTCCGATAATAGTGCTCAGAGTATTTTTCTATCAATAAAATGGGTAGAAAAGCCACTCCATCATCAGTGGTGTCTGTATTATCCCAGATGTAATCAAAGGGTCTAACCAAAATATTGCGTTTTATTTTATCGGTAAAATGGTTTAAATCAAACCGGATTTTGGAGTATTCATTGCTTGAAAAGTTTTCGAGCTTTTCGGGGTTGTTTTGATCTTTTCTAGCTATTACTTTTTCCATAAACGCAATAGCAGGGTTCTCGCCCGGCCTGATAGTCACGGTTTCCATGATATGCAGTTTGGGTACTAACTCTGCAGTAATTTGCCCATCTGATGGAATAGCTACGGTAAGGGGAAAGTAACCCAGAGAAGAAATAGTAAGGCTATCTGTAGGCTTGATATTTTGCATTTTGATCGCAAATGTGCCATCAGATTTGCTTGTTGTACCCGTTTGAGTTCCACGTATATAGATATGGGCAAACGGAACAGGGTTTTGACTTCCTTCTACTAAAACTATCCCCGAAACTTCTTTTGTTTGACCGAAGAGATGATTTCCTAAAAAAAGTAACGAAAGAAATAAGATGTATGAAAAATAAATGACGGATTTTCTCATCTACGATGACGCTCTTTTTCTTTATTTAGATTTGCTGCAAAATAAGTGGAATGATTAAATATACTGCCAGGGATTATATTCAAATGTATAGGCATACTGCACTTGGAGTTGATCTAATTACCTGGTTAAGGATTTTAAGTACATATCGTTTTAGAATAGGCGTGTTCTTTATACCCAAAGTACTTTTCATTACCGGTATGGCAATATTAAATCTTCCATTTCAATTGTTTGAATACTTCTTGTACAAAAGGAAAGTAAAAGCAGTTAAAGTCAAGCAACCTATTTTTATTCTGGGGCACCCTCGCAGTGGAACTACCTTTTTATTCTATCTGCTAAGCAGGGACCAACGTTTTGGGTATTGCAACGTAACCAACGCCCTTACTCCTAATCTTATGTTTACAGCAGAAGGCGCACTAAGGAAGTTGCTAGACAGGGCTCTTCCCGACACTCGCCCTCAAGATAATGTTAAGGTTAGTTCAGGTAAGCCAAAAGAAGAAGAGTTTGCAATGGCTAATCTGGGGATTGCATCAATCATTTGCGGATTTTATTTCCCTAAAAAACTCAGAGAAACTTTTGACCGTTTTGCCTTATTCACGAAGAATAAATCAGATAAGACCACATGGCAAAGAGACTTTTATTATGTAACGCAGAAATTGACATTGAAGAAAGGGGGCAAACAACTTATTCTAAAAAGTCCTTATAACACGGCACGTCTGAAAGAAATTCTGGAAATATTTCCCGATGCCTTGTTTATACATATTCATAGAGATCCATATACCGTATATAATTCTACAGTGAAGCTTTTTGAAAAGGTGCTCCCCATATTAAGCTTGCACAAAGTTGATCAAGAGCACATTCACGATTATGTAATGTACTCATATCGCCAGATGCATGAAAAATTTTTGAAGGATAAGAAAGCTTTACCTGAATCGCGTTTGGTGGAATTTGGATATGACGAATTTACAAGAGATCCTATCGACAAACTGAGAACCGTATATCAAAGATTAGGTATTTCTGGGTTTGAAGACGCTAAGATGCATATTCAAGATGAGCTCAACAGCTTTGAAAATTACCAGACAAATAAGTATGCCGATATAACCGAAGAGACTAGAGCGGAAATTAATCGCGAATGGGCTTTCTTTTTCGACGCCTACAATTACCCAATTAATTCCGCCTGATTTTTCCGCTTGCGGTCAATTCAATTGCTTCAACCCATTGTATTTTTTGTGGAACTTTATATGCTGATAATCTACGTCTACAATAGTCAATGATTTCTTTGGGTTCAATGGATTTGTCTCCTACAACATCTGCTACAACTATTTCACCTACTAATTGATGTTGCTGGCCGTAAACAAAAGACATTTCTATTCCATCGATTGAATTTAAAACATCTTCTACATCCATTGGGAAGACTTTATTTCCATGAACCATTATTACATTTTTCTTACGACCTTTTATGGTGATTAATCCATTGGCATCTCTGGTAGCCAGATCGCCTGTGTAGAAATAGCCATTTTGCAAGACTTCACCTTGCCTTTGTTTTGTAGTTAAATAACCGTCAAACATACCAGGTCCATTAATGGCAAGATGCCCTATTTCGTTAGGAGCCATTTCCTTTCCTTCATCATCTAAGATCTTCACATTGTATGCGGGAAGTGCTTTCCCAACAGCTTTTGGATGTGTAGCTGACATCTGGTCATTAATCAAAGGCAAACCCACTTCTATAATGCCAAATGCCTGCTCTACCGGTATTTTAAATTTTTTCAAAAAAATATGCCCGGCATCTGCCGTCAAACCTGCCGTGGTGCAAATGACTTTACGTAAACTGTTTAGAGTAACATCCGATTTGAAGGCATTGAGCATTCTAATATGCAATGGTGAGCAATAGAGAAATGTTGCTTGATGTTTTTCTATTTCAGCAATTAAACGCTCCGCCAAGAAGTCATTTTGAATAAGTATTGTAGCCCCACATTTAATATAAAGCACAATAGTAACCACGAAATGATAGGCCATGGGGAAAACCCAAATAATCCTGTCTTCATGATTAACATGTAAGACTTCATTTGCTGCATTTATACGCGCAAGTACTGATTCGTGGCTGAGAATTACTCCTTTAGCATCACCTGTAGTGCCAGACGTAAATCTCATGAATGCTGGATTTTCTATGAATTCAGCTGTTTTTACTGAGGTACTTCGCGATGTTGTATTAAATTGATATTTAAAATAGCCAGTATCAATTATTGAATGGGTTGTGCCCAACGGAGCCACTAGGTGTTCAATATCGCCAAGGACAAAATGTATTTCACCTTGCTTAACGGAAGATTCTATTTCAGGTAGTTTTTGTTGGTGTGAAACAGGCATTACGAGTGCACCACAGGCAACACTCGCATAAAGGCAAATAGCAAAGTGCCGACTGTTACTGCAAACAATCGCCACGGCATGTCCTTTTTCTATCCCTTTTTCTTGAAGAATGGATTTTAGAGCTTCCGTTTCTAAGTAAAGGTCTTTGTAAGAAATCTTTCCGAAGATGTCAGCCACCGCAGTTTGGTCGGGATACTTGGCTGCCGAATCCTTGAAGGACTGATAAATATTGTACATCACAGTATTACTCTGGTCCAAATGTAGTATTTCCAACAAGTATTTTTACTTGCTTGTTTTCTCATATTTCCACAGCCAGACAACCTGCTGAAAAACCTGTTTGTAAACAAGTTCCCATTACTCTGGAGCTTGATATAGCTTCGTTTGTAGCGGAAATATTCTTTCCTGCTAAGAACAAATTAGTGTGATTTTTTGCACGAATGCAGCTGTCAGGTATATCATAATATTCATTCGCATCAAAATACTCCATTCGCACACAGCCCGATGGTTCCCAAATTTCCATGGGCCAAGTACCCCGAGCAGCCGAATTTTTCTGTTTTATTGCATTGATTACATGATGTTTCTTGAGAATTTCAATGCCTTCAGTTCGTTGAAGCACCCTAACACCCGGAATGGGAAGGTCAGTGTTTAATACTGCATCTCTCATGCTTTCAACTTCACTCTTCAAAATGCTATAAATAGATTGGGTACAGCTGGCGCCAATTTTCTTGATGTCTTTGGAGTCTACCAGGTCGGTAATTTCATAGGGAATGGAGAATTTTATAAGAGCACTGTTCTGAGAATATGAACCTGGCACCAAAGAGCAGCTTTGATACACTTCTGACAAAGTACCCGAACGAATCTTACCCAGCACTGCTCTTGATATGGCCATATTCAAGCTAAACTCGTTCGTGGTTTCAATATTGTCAACTTGAAAAACCTGAGATGCATTCTGATAAGATTCAGATTTAATCATTGGTGCTTTGACCAGTTGCGCAATAGCGCCATTACCTGAACAATCAACAAAAGCTTTTGCATAGATTAAAAGGTTATCTCCCCTGCAGTTCACCTTTAAAGCTTCTATTAATTCATTAGAATGAAAAGCCTGCTCTATTCTGGCATTCAATTTAAGGTCGATATATTTTGAATCACCCAATTCTTGATTCAACAAATGTTTTAGCTCACCAATCTTATAAGGGTTTACAACCAAACCGTTTTTTAGAACAAGGGGTTTGAGGTCAAGCACTTCTATTATATGATTGATCATTGGATGATCGAGTTGCTTAACACTATTAGAATTGGTTCGCAGGTAGTTACCGCAGATCGTTCCCACATTGCTTTGAACGGCATTGCCACCTAATACAGATGCGTGCTCCAGAATTGTAGTGTGTAAGCCCTTTCGCCGTATTGCACTAGCTGCCGCATAACCGGCAAAACCGGCACCAATAATTACTACATCCGTATCAACTCGCTTCATGGCCTGTTATTAACTCATGTTCAAGGTGAAGCGCCATACTCGCAAATTCTTTCTTGGAAATTGTATTCTCGTAATACAAAACCATAAGATGAATTTTTCCGCAGGCGTTCATGAAGGCAAATGTAAGTCCAGGAGGATTGGCATTGGCTGGAAGATTGAATGCATTACTTACTTTCTTGCCTAATAAAGACTGCAAATCTCTAGGGTGATCTGGGGCCAAAGTAAATAGAAAGCTTGAAATAGAATTTCCACTTCTCCGTTTCAACAAGAAATAATAAATACTCAGAGGCATCCACTTCATAAAGTTCATCAAATGATTGTAAGCATCTGGCATTTTTATTTTTATCTGATACTTCATCTGCCTATTTATTTCTTTAATCCCACTTCTAATCGTTGCGATGTCTGTTTTTTTGAATCGATAAAAAATGAACGAGAGCCTGTTGCCAATTATGGGACCATAAGCACCTTTTTTTCGGTTGTCTCTGGGAACCGGTACCCAGAAATTAGCAATTTTGGATTTGCGTTTGACCAATACACTTTTTACAGCACGGGCTGCGCATGTGAGGTAAAATGCACTGGTACCGTAATAAGAGCCACAGGCTAACGCCGCTTTATGTATTTGTTCTTTCTGTTTTGGGTTAAACGTCAGCACTTCAATGTACTGCCCGGAGTTCAAATTGATTTTTCTTGGCCCAAGAATCGATACAGGTCTTCGAGAAGAATAGTCAATGAAATATTTCGCTTTTACTGATTTGACGAAGCTTTTTAAGCTGTAATTGGGCTTTTCATAAGATATCAGTTTTAAATTTTTCTCCATTCCATCTCCAAAAAGTTCATTCAGAAAAGAAGCCGCTCCAAAACCGTCCATTATCATGTGATTCCAAGAAAGGATGATACTGCTACTACCATCTGTTCGCTGCACTAAATCCATGCGCACACAGGTAATGGCGGGGTTGAGTTCTAGCTCACTAATGCTCTCAGGAATCAGGTCGTCGCTGTAATGTTGGGTAATTCGAATAAAAGTGGGATTCTTCTGCACCCAGCAAGGAATCCGAAATATATTTCCCTTTTGATAGGAGGTATTAAATAAGGTGACAGCCCAATCGCGAGAATTTAAGAGGTTTTCGAGTTCGTCTTTATCGATTTTACCGGATACATCAATAACGTAACGGCAAACATTTCCAATAGCTCCACGCTGCTGGTACTGCTTTTCCAGGGCAAGTAAAAAAGCATCAAATCCAGTAAAAGGTGCCCTCATACTTATTTTTCACTGAGCGCACATTTGGTCAAACTGGCGATGCTCGTAAAATTTTCTGGAACCATGTCTTTTTCCTTTAAGCATATACTGAACTCTCTTTCCAGAAAAAGCACCAACTCTATTACAGCCACAGAATCTACACCTACTTCTTTTAGGTTACTCTGATAGGTTAACTCTATAGATTTGTCTACCACCTCAGATTTAATAAACTTCAAAAGCCCTTCCGCCACTTTCTCTTCTGTTAGTATCTTCATATTACCTCAATTCAACTCAATTGCCTTTACAAGAGTGAAACTTGAAAAAGACTAAAATACAAAGTATATAAAAAGCTGCAAGTTTAAACACTTTCGATTAGATATCCGCCCAATCCCTTAACCATAACGGCTTTAAAGAATTGTTTCAGGCTTGTAAGATCTTTAAACGCTCTGCCTATATTATTCAATGCCAGAGACTCCAAGTTTTAAAATGCCCTAGTCTGATTCCTCTATTCTATTTCCTTTTTAGATTTATATCTGAATACCAATCATTCGGCATCCTACCTTTTGATGAATTGTTGAATTATAGTTGACAGTACCAGGACTAGTGCACAACCTATAAAATTGAAGAGTAGATAAGAAATTTGATCACCAAAAAGAAAATAGCCCGTTAAGACAAGTATCTGAGCTACTATAGCGCCAAAAAACACACTTGAACCTTGTATGTACTTTACAAAAAAGGCTGCTATGAATATTCCGAGAACGGGACCATAGAAAAGGCTGCCAAGTATGTTAACAGCTTCTATTAAATTTTCAAGGAGATCAGCAAATAAAGCAAAGCACAGAGCGATAATACCCCAAAGTGCAGTTAGCCACTTTGAAGCCCTAACGTAGTGTTCTTCACTCGCATTTGGCTTAAATATCCGCTTGTAATAATCAATTGAAGTAGTGCTGCCCAGCGCATTGAGCTCTCCCGCTGTACTAGACATTGCAGCTGATAGGATGACTGCGATTAACAGACCTACAAGGCCTACCGGCATAAACCCTAGAACATAACTGATAAAAACATAGTCAGAGTCTTTTTGGGTGTTTTCTGGAAAGGCTTTTAAAACCAGTGTCTTGGCTTCATCTCTTATTTCAACTTCTCTGCTGTTTAACGAGCTCAATTTCTCTTTTAAATCTTGTTTCTCCTTTTCGTCTGAATGAACATATTCAAGAGCCAATTCCTTTTTCATTGTGTGATTAGACTCGTGTTGTTCTCGCAAATCAGCCAGCTCTTCCCGGTATTCAGTTTCTTCCAGCTGATTCAGTGATGCATGATCAAACAATACATCATGCGGTTGAAACATGTAAAACACAAATACTAAAACGCCTGTAAGTAGAATAAAGAATTGCATAGGAATTTTTAGAACTGCGTTGAACATCAAACCCAATCGACTTTCTCTTGCGGATTTTCCTCCTAAGTATCTTTGCACTTGCGATTGATCTGTTCCGAAATAGGAGAGCGCCAGAAATAGCCCGCCCGTAATTCCACTCCAAAATGTGTATCGCTCACTCAGGTCAAATTCAAAAGAAATGGCTTCTGTTTTTCCCAGTGCACCTGCAAGATTTAGACTTTTCTGAAACCCTACACCCTCAGGCAAGTTTAGAATGATGGTGCCAAAGGCTATTGCCATGCCGATTAAGATGATAGACATCTGCCATTTCTGAGTTAGACTAACAGCTTTTGATCCTCCGGAAACAGTGTAAATAATAACGAGAATTCCCACAATGAGTATGGTCATCGTCAAATCCCAATTCAAGACGGATGAAAGAACGATTGCGGGGGCATAAATGGTAATTCCGGCTGCTAAACCGCGTTGTACCAAAAATAGAAAGGCCGCCAACAGTCTGCTCTTTACATCAAATCTAGTTTCTAAATACTCGTAAGCGGTATAAACCCTAAGCTTGTAGTAAATAGGAATGAATACGGCAGAAACGATTATCAGTGCAATGGGTAATCCCAGATAATTTTGTACGAAGCCCATTCCCGATTCATACCCCTGACCAGGTGTGCTCAAAAAAGTAATCGCTGAAGCCTGAGTGGCCATAACAGAAAGTCCAATGGTCCCCCATTTCAGTTGGTTGCTCCCTAAAAAATACGAGTGAATATTCTTATTCTGGCGCGTTTTTATGACTCCATAGAGTACAATAAAAAGCAGGGTACTGCACATTACAATGTAATCTAGAGTGCTCATTGCGTCATTTGAGAGAATAAATACATAATCAGGCAGTACAGCAATAAACAAGCAAACACAGCCCAGTAAAGGCTACGCCATTTTTTATTGCTCTCCAGCTCTTTACTCTTTTGATTTGTCTTGTTCTCCAAGTGCTATGATATTTGCAAGTAGTCTGTATGCCCCAGGAACACCAGCGGGAAGTTCTCGGAAAAATGATATTCCGGTGTAAACAAAGTACCCTTTGCCATAGGGGGCCACAATCAGGCCACCATTCCGGGGCGGCTCTTCGGGGTCGTTCCAGGAGATGATGGGCTCGAATGCAGAGTCCCATTCACCAGCAAAATAAAGCCCTCTTTCTTGCACCCAGTCATCAAAGTCATTCGGCTCTATTTTATTAGGATAGTTAAGAATGGGGTGATCGGCAACTAAAAGCCTTGCTTCTGCGGTTTCTTTAGTTACACGTTCTCTGGATATCTCGAATGGGTAGGGTCCAATTTCACCTGATTTCAATCCTCTCGATGTGTTGTACTGAACCACCCAGGTGCCGCCACTGGCTACATATTGATTTAGAATTTCATTGGCATAAGATAGCTCGGGTCTCGTATTGTAGGCTCTGATACCGGTTACGATAGCGTCGTATTGTTTTAAAGAGCCAACACTTTTTAATTGATCATCGGAAACATGTGTCACTTCGTATCCTGCCGCCTTTAGATATTTTGCCACATCATCTCCAGGGCCATCAATGTATCCAATAGTCTGGGTCTCACCCTTATTCAGATCAATGGAAATCAAATCTACTTCTGCCGGTCTGGAGATAATCTGTTTAGGAATGTGGTCATAATCTATTTCCTGTATATAATCTAAGGGTTTTGAAAAACCTTCAGCCATTACCTGAAGTTTTGCCGAACCGGCTTTTTCATCTCTCTTGATTTTAAAGTTTAATAGAGCATCAGAATCTTGTGCAATTTCAATTCTCATTTCATTGGGCTCAGAAGTCCACCCTTCTCCAAGCTCCAAAGAAACAGTGCCCGAATAGTCAGGGCCGTAGTTCTTCACAATTAATCTTAAGGGCTTGAAAGCAGTGTCTGAAGCAATAAGTACTTTTTCATCAAAAGAAGCACTGAGCTCTGGAGTAATATAGAATGGATTGAGAATAAGAGCCTTTGCTGGATCAACGATTTTTTGTTTAAGAGGGAGCATCCAGTCAATAGGCCTCCCATTTATCCTTAGAGAAACTGTAGCCTGAATGCTTGGATCGTTTTCAGGTTTACCCAAATTTCCGTAGCCATTGACAGTATAGATATTGGTGTAGTCACCATCCAGCCAATATGGATTACTTTTTTCTGAATTCGGATTGATAGTTAACAAAAGCTCTTCAGAAAAAAGGTCATCTTCTGTGAGATTTTTAGCAAATTCCCAGGTTTTTCCACCCGCTGTTATAGAATCAACTATAACATCTGCTCCTGAAGTATTTACAATTTCTATTCTCGTTGATATTTCCGATCCGGGTACTGCAAATCCCCGGTCGCTGTTGTAGGAGCCGTCAACACCTGCAAGTGCCAGGGCGATATCATCGATTTCTTTTAACTTATAATTCTTGAGCGGGCTGTTTTCCAAAGTCTCAATCTCACCTTTAAAATCCAGGATATCTTCCAGAGAGCCTGAAGGATTTTTAAGGTCAAATTGACCAATAATATCTTCCAATCTTTCATCCAATGCTTCAGCGTTTAGCCTTTTCCACCCAGTGTTAAGCCCATCTAATACACCCTTCATTGGGTCGGCTTTATCGCCTTTAACATACTTGATGTATTCTATTTTTCTGCCATAAGGGTAGTCAGACCCAAAACCCTGGCTTTTGTGCTGGCTTCTGCTGCGTGCGGCAATTTGGGCATAAGATTCACCCAGAATTGGGTTGAAATCGCCTATATCAATTGCAATGTAATCTTCAGAGTTCTTGGCTTTGCTCGCCAATTCTTTATCCCACCAGGTAGAGCTGTTAAAGTAGAGCCGTTTCACCTTCCATGGTTCTACCCATTCCAGTTGCTCTGGAAACATCTCTGGGTTTGCAGCTGCGTCAAAGGCTTCTTCTGCCAAAATAGCACTGGCTTGATGATGACCATGGCCAGCATAGTTGGTTGGAGGAAAGCGAGTTACTATTACATCGGGTCTGAATTTTCTAATAACCCAGACTACGTCTCTTAGAATTTCTTTCTTTCCCCATTTATCAAAACTCTCGTCTGCAGATTTTGAATAGCCAAAATCTACGGCGCGAGTAAAAAACTGCTCACCACCGTCTATTCTTCGAGCTTGAAGTAGTTCTTGAGTTCTCAAAACACCGATGGCCCGGCCAATTTCAGTGCCAATTAAATTTTGACCCCCGTCTCCGCGAGTGAGTGATAAATAGGCTACGCGGCTATGAAGGTTATTTTCAAAATAGGAAATTAAGCGAGTATTCTCATCATCTGGGTGAGCGGCCATGTAAAGAACAGTGCTCGTGTTTCCCAGCTTCAAAAGCTGGTGATATATTTCAGAAGATGTCTGTTTTTCAGGGAACTGCGCGGAAGAAGTGTAGTAAAAGCCAAAGAATAAGAATACCGCCAGCAAATGTTTCATAAGTAAACTTTCCGGCAAATATAAGTAGTTAGAAAAAGGGTGGAGGGTCCTACAGCGGGAAATTATTATCCTTACAAGTTTTAGCGAGGAGTTCTTGTGCTTTTTGAGTTTTAATCATCTCCCATTGCTGCTCATTCAATGATGTGCTTTCGTCGTAATGTGGAGGAGAAATAAATTCAGCTTTATCATGTTTCTCCAAAAGAGTATTGAAAGACTCCACTGTTACATAGAAAGAAGTGCTGTCGTTTTCCCTGCGTCTTTCAATCTTATATTTTTCTATCATAAGGTTGATAGAGGAGTTTGGTAAAAGAGATTTCACAGAACCTTCATTTATTTCTTTGAAGTGACCATCTGGCTGCTCAACTTTAACTACTGTTTTCACAATAACATCTCTCTTCGTATTACCTGAACAATTCCGCTCAAGAGAGCTATACTCATAACAAGGCTCTTCCATAAGAGCAAGGGTGTCAAGAACTGATTTCGGAGAATTATCGTCAAGAGAAAGCTCTTTGTGTTCTGTATCGGAATTATCAAAGTCAGCTTTAAAGCTGCTGAATGCAAAAACGCCTGCGGCACAAATAGCCAGAGCTATAAAACTGAGATAATAGATATGTCCGTGATACTTTTTCACAAATACTAAAGTAGTAGATTAAATCAAAACTGGCTTTGGCCAATTCATAAACGGTATTAAATAATGTTAAATTGTGTACGAAAGCGGATAAGTGGTATTTTGATTACACTTTAACATACCTTTTTATGACAAAAGGGTATTTGTGATTTTCGTCTTTTTCGTGCTTACTTAATTCTTCGGTTCGCCAATTTGATTCTTCAAATTTAGGAAAAAAGATATCTGCTTCAATCTCTGCCTGTACTTCTGTGAGAAGCATTTCATCAACCAGATTATTCTCCAAGGCATCGGCATAGATTTGTCCTCCGCCTATTATATAAATGTCGCCTTCTCTATTGGCTTTTTGAATTCCTTTTTCAATGCTATGGACTATGGTGCAACCTTCCGCATGGTAGTCTTTTTTTCGCGTTACGATTATATTTTGCCTGTTCGGTAAGGGTCTGTATTTATGGGGGATGGACTCAAAGTTTTTTCTTCCCATAATGACCGATTTACCGCTCGTTGTCGTTTTAAAAAATTTCATATCATCGGGGAGTGACCAGGGCAAATCATTATCGAGCCCTATACCCCGATTTTTGGCTACTGCTGCAATTATAACTACACTCATCTATACGGCAACGGGGGCTTTAATATGTGGGTGGGGGTTATAGTTCACGATTTCAAAATCTTCGTATTTGAAGTCGAAAATACTCTTAACATTCGGATTAATGATCATCTGCGGAAGGGGTCTTGGATCTCTCGTAAGCTGCTCCTGTACTTGCTCGAAGTGATTAGCATATATATGAACATCTCCGAAAGAATGGACAAATTCGCCCAATTCCAAATCACAGACCTGGGCTATCATCATGGTGAGAAGGGCATAAGATGCAATATTAAAAGGCACCCCCAGAAAAACATCCGCGCTGCGTTGGTATAGCTGGCAACTGAGTTTCCCTTCGGACACATAAAACTGAAACAGGCAGTGACAGGGAGGCAAGGCCATCTCATCAACAAATGCCGGATTCCATGCACTGACAATATGCCTCCTACTATTGGGATTATTTTTTATTCCTTCAATGAGTTTTGTAATCTGGTCTATGCTTTCGCCGTTTGGTCCTGGCCAACTTCTCCACTGATAGCCATAAACGGGACCGAGATCTCCATTCTCGTCAGCCCACTCATCCCAGATTCGCACTCCATTTTCTTTGAGGTAGGCAATATTCGTATCGCCATTTAAAAACCAGAGTAGTTCGTGTATTATACTGCGCAAGTGCAGTTTTTTAGTCGTTACAAGTGGAAACCCTTCAGCCAAATCAAAGCGCATTTGATATCCAAAAACGCTTCTTATTCCGGTTCCCGTTCTGTCGGGTTTATCAACTCCGCTCTTCATGATGTGATCAAGAAGGTTTAGATAAGCTCTCATACGATCTAATTTTATTCAAAAATAGCAATAGCCATGGGGCTTGAAATGTTTTGTTGAAAAGTTGGCGATATGGTTAAAATCTGGTCGTATTATATGAGAATTCCCACCAGGGCAGCAGTGAAAAGAGAAGCCAGAGTTCCTCCGATAAGAGCTTTTACACCAAGAGAAGATAGAAGCCCCTTTCTGCTGGGAATTAATGCCCCTATTCCGCCAATTTGAATACCTATTGATGCTACGTTTGCAAAGCCACAGAGAATGTAGGTGGACATGATTACTGATTTTTCACTGGCGAATGAGTAGCTAGACTTAAGCTCACCCAGGGTAACATAGGCGTAGAACTCGTTGAGTATGGTCTTTTCGCCGAGTAATTGACCTACAAGCACCACGTCATCAGCAGGAACTCCTATTAACCAGGCAACAGGTGCAAAAATATAACCCAGAACAAATTCAAAGGTTAGTTTTGAATAAGCGGTGTTTTCGGCAATTACTGAATTTAAGCCGGTCCAGTTTCCTATTAAGTCTCCCAGAATATAGTTTCCCATGTAAATAAGTGCCGTAAAAACAAGAAGCATAGCCCCCACATTGATAGCGAGTTTTAATCCATCGGTCGTTCCATTTGAGATCGCTTCCAGCGCATTGCTCCCGGGTTTTGTTTTATCTAGTTTCATCTCGT
>Ga0207419_1001550_pt1 | contig 16846 bp, 12 predicted proteins | sample ElkSloMetagenome_4_FD_184723 | JGI IMG/M metagenome (GOLD analysis project Ga0207419, IMG submission 184723) | Hot spring microbial communities from Elkhorn Slough, Monterey Bay, USA - MD2A (version 2) | ecosystem: Environmental > Aquatic > Marine > Intertidal zone > Estuary: Microbial mat ...
ATAATTGTTAGCCTGATGGTAAACTTCATCATGCATGGCCTCTTCCATACTGATAAACTGATAGCCTTTTTCTGCCAGCCGGTTGACCAGAATATCCAGGTAATCAGCATTGAGCTTGTTATCATGGCAAAGATAAATTTGCTTTACATGACGGCCATATTCCAACTGACTGAGGGAGTCATAAAAATCAAAGTACGCCAGCGTCTTTTCCAGGTACAGATCAGCAATGGCTTTGGCTTTGTCTGACTTATTTTCATTAAGGTAATGCTCATAAATGTAATTGAACATCCAGTCGGAGCTTTCGATAGTAAAAGGAGCGATGGTATAACCATTTGTATTCAAAAAATTTCGCACCTTTACCTGCTGCAGCGAATCTTTGCCCAGATCGTTGTAGGGAAAGCGAAAGTATAGGAGCGACTTATTGTGAAGCCTGGCCAATTCCCTGGTAATGGCTTCACCTTTCTCAATTTCATAAGCAAAAGAATCGATACCTACTGCAGAATACCGGGCGTGATTGAAGGAGTGATTACCCAACTCTACCCAGGGCTTTTGCGCCCACTGGTGCAATAGCTCAAAATTTTTTACAGTGCTTTCGGGCCGGTATATCAGGCTTTCGTTAATGAAAATGGTCACCGGTACTTGCAAGCTATCCAGCTTTTGCAAAAGCCGTGATTGAAAGTTGTTTTCTTGATAAATCCTGGTATTGGGCACATCATCGATGGTGATGGCTACCTGCTGGGCCGGTAAGTAAGTTGAGTTGCCGACCAGCAAAAACGCCAGAAAGCTGAAAATTGGAAAATAGTAGAGTTTCATTCTAATAAATCTTCAAATTATAGATTATCATCAAAGAAACACAAAATTCTAAAAATATTTTACGCTGCTCAACTCTCATTTGGTATTATCCTTTGGCCAATTCATAATTTTATTTGTTTTCAGGATAAACCATAATATAAGGCAAACCAAATTGATTAACTTACCAGGGTTCCATATTTGAGGTTCTACCTTTGCCCAGCAGCAGAACGCATTTTATTAAAGTTATCACAATCACTTATGGTTCTTATATTTGTGCATTAATAGGAAGCACGATTTTTAGTTTATTGCCCTTCTTCTATTAAAGTTTCATTTTATTTAATATTTAATTTCTTGGCAAATTCAGCCATTTTCTCATGATAATCTTCTCCATTGATGGTGTGTAAATGCCCCAGGTACTTCATGCCAAGGTATTCGGCGCTTTTGGAAAAAGGCAACCAGAAATTCTCTTCCAGGTTATTTCCATTGGAACAACTGATGGCTGCCATGCATTTTCCTCTCAGTTGCCTGCCGAGGTCTTTTTCAATGGTGAGCAAATCGGTAATGCGGTCGAAAAATACTTTCATGATGCCACTCATGGCATACCAATAAACGGGCGTGGCAAAAATGAATAGCTCATAGTTGGAGATGATATTCTTCATCAAAGGAAGGAAATCATCATTCCTGTTGAGATGCTCGTAATCGAAATAGCTGAAATTGTAATTATTTAAATCTATTACTTCGCACTTCAGTTGTTTGGCAAGGTCATTCACTACTTTGATAGTGTCGCCGTCATTTCTTGCACTGCCAGATATAATTATTTTTTTCATTTATTCAACTTTTAACGCTTGAGCCGGATTACGGGTATAATATCAAAATAATGCCAACACTTCAAGCTATTCTTGTGGATAGCGTTTCAATTTTATGCTCTTTGAGGAATTTTATCAAGATTTCCTCCCAATGCTTTTTTAGCTAAATCCAATTTGTACATTTTTTGTAGATTGAGCCAAAAATCTGCACTGGTACCAAAGTACCGGCCTAACCGTAAAGCGGTGTCTGCAGTAATTGCTCTCTTGCCCGCGATAATCTGACTAATTCGATTAGGCGGTACAGCAATGATTCTGGCCAATTCTGCGCTTGAGATCTTTATTTCATCCAGCTCATCGGATAAAATTTCTCCCGGATGTATGATTGTTCTATTCATAATCTATTTATTAATGATAATCAATTATTTCAACATTAAATGGACCTTCCTGATCATTATTCCATTCAAAACATATCCTGCATTGCTGATTAATACGAATACTATATTGACCTTTGCGATTTCCTGATAAAGCCTCGAAGCGGTTACTTGGTAAACGTGCCAAGTCTTGAATATTAATAGCCGCATCAAATTATTATTCTATCATATCCAAAAATTATTTTAATATTTTCGTACTTAATCAATTTTAAAATAAACCTATTCAATACTCCCCATCACCGAACCACAAGTGAGCATTTCATCACCAAAATACGGGTTGAGAATTTTCTCTTCCAGGCTCAGCCAGTCGGCTCCATTGAAATCATCGGCCATGGGGCAATGCTGCACGTAGATCAGTTGGTCCATGGGGTCGAAGGTTTTTACCAGGTGAATCATGGCCTCCGAAAGACCTTTGAAATGCGCGCGGGCTACTTTAATACTGTTCGCCTCATCAATTTCAGCAATATAGGCTTTCAGGATATCGGATACCTTCATCCAGTATTCATGCGCATCGCCACTAAATACAGTCATGGGAATATTGGCCAAGGTCTTTTGGAAATCGGTGGCTTCCCGGCTGGCTTTGGGGAAATCATCGTTTACCAAAGCACCTTTCAGGGCCAGGTACTCTTCCACCAATGGTTGCAGGGCAGTTTTGGCTTTTTCTTTGATTTCATAGGTTACTTTATTGTCCATTAGTTCATGAGGGGTGGCCATTACGTCACCATGGTCATGCACTGCCGTAGCCGCGCCGGCGTCGGGATTCATCATGCTGGCCTTACCTGCCAGCTGAGCGGCCGCGTCAATGCTGAAAGTACCTCTCACGGCAATTTCTTCGCCCATTTCCAGCCCCTCTTCCACCAGGTAGCTTTCTCCCAGCGCAGGCCCAAGGGTTACCTCCCGCATCTGAAACTGAATACCAGTCTCCGTTACCGATTTAACATAAACCAGCGAGCGGGTACCAGTCCACATCACCGCCGACTTGGGTATGGCAATGCCTTCCCCGGCATCTTCAATGCTGGCCTGTAAAGTACCGCTGACAAACATTTCCGGCTTCAGCCGATTGTTGGGATTATTCATTACCACCCGGGCCTGTGCCACCCGTGTCTGAGGGTCAATTACCGGATCGATGTAATCGATGGTAGCTTCAAACTCCCGACCCGGCAGCGACTGCACGGTAAAAGTCACCTGGTCACCTCTTTCTATCCAGGGCAAGTCCGATTCATATACATCAAACAAAACCCATACCCGGTACAGGTTGGCAATTTCGTAAATGGTCTGTCCCTGGCGCACATAATCACCTACATTCACCATTTTTTCAATCACATAACCGGAATCATCCGCTCGCACCGGAAAATCATCAATCCGTTCACCGGCTTCCAGAATATTTTCTATTTGGGCATCACTAAGTTTCCAGTTGCGCAGCTTGACTTTGGCTGCATTGAAAAGCGCCGGCTGGGTTTCCCTGATTTTCTGCGCTTCGAACAGCTCTTCCTGGGCAGTTACCAATTCGGGTGAATAAATGGTTGCGATCACCTGGTCTTTCTGCACATATTCGCCGGTAAAATTAACTTTTAGGCTCTCAATTCTTCCCGGGATGTGGGTCGATTGAGAAGTAAGCAAACGCTCATCTTCCTGCACCTTCCCATTCAGACGTACTATTTTCTTAGGCTCCGTGGCTCCTACAATAGCAGTAGACACGTTCGCCAGCTGCATAGCAGTGGGTGACATGGAAATGGCAAGGGCCTCAGTTCCCTGTGCGCCTTCTTCTTCCACAGGCACCAGGTCCATACCACAAATGGGGCAATCTCCCGGCTCAGGCTGTCTGATTTGCGGATGCATGGAGCAAGTCCAGATTTGCTCTCCGGCTTCAATTACTTCCAACTCATCCGTTTCATGACCATGGGATGAAAGGCTGAAAAAATATCCAATGCCACCGCCAATGATGAGGGCGGCAATTATTAAAAGGATGGTTTGTTTATTTATGTTTTTCATGTTTTTTAATATTCAATTCTTATGTCTCAAATCAATAAATCCTTAAAATTTACTCTCCCCTTGTACATAGCGTCAAACTAAGACATACAAAGGCCCGAAGGGTCGAATATCTATTAGAGCCCCAAGGTGGCGGAAATCAATTGGTCCTTTAATTATAAAAAAGCAACCCTTTAGGATTGCGCCCTTTCAGGGCTTTTATAATTTCAGTTTTCAACCAAGGGCTACACCCTTGGTTATTGATTACGATCCTTTGGAGCTTTGTCTTTTATGTGACTACTTTTCATGTAATCCTATTTCACACTCTTTCCCCCCTCAAGTAAGAGGAAAGGCCGTCGAAGACAACCAGGAGTCGTCTGTCGATTTAACTATTCTTCTCTTTTCCTAAAATGTAATCCAATTCTGCCAGCTGTTCTTGGTATTGTCTGATGGCTTCAGCCAGCAATCTCCTGTACTTAAGTAATTGCTGTTGCACACGCAGCAATTCTTCAAAATTCTGCCCATCATTGGCATAAGCCGAAAACATCAAATTGAGAACTTGCTGGGTCTGAGCGGTTTGTTCCTGGTATAGCTCGATGTACTGCCGGTTTTTATAAAGCTCAAATAACGTCTGCTGGTAAGAGTCTGTTAATGAATTGCGGGCTGCCTGCTCTTGCCGGGCATAAGCTTCCTGCATTAGTTGAGCCTCTTTCTGCCGGGCCTGGTACTGCTTCCTGAAAATGGGAATACTGACCGTCACCGTTGGCATCAATACATCCTTGCCATTGTCCGGCATCTCAGTACCTGCACGTTCATCGACCAAAACGTAATCAAGGCCAAAGCCCAGCCTGGGCATGCCTTGCAATTGTGCCACCCGCTCTTTCGCCTGCATAGCTTTTTGCTGCAGGGCCAGTTCCCGTAGTTGAGGATGACCGGCAAAAAGGCTATCGGTTAAACCTGGCTCATTGAAATCTGCCATCGTAAGGGTATCCATTATTTTGACCGGTGCCAGAGGCTCCCGATCCAGTAACATATTGAAAGTAGTAAAGAGCATTTCTCTTTTCTCCTTTAGAATTTCCACCTCTGTTTCAGATTCTTTCAGCCTTAAATCAACCCGCAGCACATCGGCCATGGGCCCTTTGGCATTCTCAAACTGACTGGTAGCAATTTGCTTGTAAGACTGCAACAATTCAATATTTTCCTGTTCTATGTCAATCAATTGCTGCAATTCATACAAAGGATAATAAGCAGCTGCCACCTGGTAATACAATTGATTGCGGGCATCGATGAATGTCTGGTAAGCTGCTTCTGCCTGCAGGGCAGCCACATCTCCCCGGGCTTTCAGGGTGCCAAACCAGGGAAATTTCTGATTGAATGAAAACCTGGCTCTTTGCGGCCCTACCCTGGTTTCCACCGGGGAAATAAAGTAGCCAAAGGATAAGGTAGGGTCTTCCAGGCTATTTACCTGATCTATCTGCTGCATGGCAGCTTCGAAACGTGCGTTTTGGGCCTGTAATCCAGGGTTTTGCTCAGCCGCCAGGGTAAAATACTCCTGCAGGGAGCTTTGCGCCTGGCTATATTTGGGAAAAAAAACCACGACTATGGTCAAAAGAGTCAGTGATGTTTTTTGATATTTTAAAATATTCATTTTTTTATTATTTTAATTTTTTAACCTCCCCCTTGTCGCCTTTCGGCAACATTTCCCCCATCCCGAGTCTTAGTCTTCGGGATGCGGGATTAGGGGGGGTGAACGAGTATTCTTTATTTTAAATTCCTCATCCCTAATCTTCTCTCCTCCCGCCAGCTGTAAAGCACCGGCACGATAAAATAAGTTATGGCCGCTACAATCATTCCTCCGAAAGCAGGAATGGCCATGGGAATCATGATATCCGCTCCCCGCCCGGTGGAGGTAAGTATCGGTAATAAGGCTATCAACGTAGTCGCCGAAGTCATTACCGCCGGCTTAATCCTCTTCTTTCCAGCTTCAACCACTGCATGCCGGATGCCCCGCAACGTATTGGTTTTATTGCGGTCAAAACTCTGGTCCAGGTATGTTCCCATCAGCACACCATCATCGGTGGCAATGCCAAACAAGGCAATGAAACCAACCCATACGGCCACACTAAGATTAACCGTGTGAATCTGAAAGATATCCCGCATATTGGCACCCATCAATTCAAAATTGAAAAACCAATCCTGTCCGTAAAGCCACAGCAGAATGAAACCTCCACTGAAAGCCATGGCTATACCCATAAAAATCATCAGCGAAGTGGTTACCGAACGAAACTGAAAATAAAGTATTAGGAAAACGATGACCAGAACAACCGGCACAATGATAGAAAGCCGCTGGGCCGCCCGGATTTGATTTTCATAACTACCGGAAAATTTATAACTGATACCAGCCGGCACTTCCAGTTCTTTGGCAGCGATTGCATCTTCAATCGCGTTTTGGGCATCATTCACCACTTCTACTTCAGAAAATCCAGCTCCTTTATCAAACAGCACATACCCTACCAGGAAGGTTTCCTCACTTTTTATCATTTGGGGACCACGCACGTATTCAAAGTCAACTATTTGACCCAGAGGAATTTGTGCCCCGGTAGGAGTAGGTACCAGAATACTTTTCAGCGACTCAGGGTCATCACGCAGTTCCCGAGGATAACGTACCCTTACCGGGAAACGCTCTCGTCCTTCTACGGTAGTGGTAATTTTCATGCCTCCAATCGCAGTTTCAATGGTTTGCTGCACATCTTCCACATTCAAACCAAAGCGGCTAATATCCGACCGGTTGATGTTCAGATGCAAATAAGGCTTGCCTACAATCCGATCGGCAAAAACAGCCTCCGATTTTACCGAAGGCACTTCTTTGAGGATGTTTTCCAGTTGCATGCCAAAATCCTCAATTGTTTCCAGGTTGGGACCATAAACCTTGATGCCCATTGGCGCCCGCATACCCGTTTGCAACATCACCAGCCGCGTTTCGATGGGCTGCAACTTAGGCGCTGAAGTCACCCCGGGAATTTTGGTTACCGCTACAATTTCCTGCCAGATATCATCCGGAGATTGAATATGTTCCCGCCAGTTGCGGAAGTAATTGCCATGCTCATCCGAAATCAGATCTTCCCGGGTTATACCTGCTTCCAGTGCCTCCTGATTGCTCAGCGTATCACCACCGGAAAGAATAAACGCTCCCTCACCATTGACTTTATACCTTTGGCGAAAGCCCTTTTCATTGACAATGTATTCCGGTTTGTAATTGATGATATTTTCATACATGGAAATGGGGGCAGGGTCCAGAGCAGATTCGACTCGTCCCAGTTTACCGACCACCATATCTACTTCAGGAATGTTGGAAACCAGCATGTCCAGCTGGGCCAGGACATTCCGGTTGTACTGCAAACCGGAGTGCGGCATGGAGGTTGGCATCAGCAGAAAGCTCCCCTCATCAAGGGCAGGCATGAATTCTTCACCTATACCGGGAAAAGCATGCACCATGGTGGACCAGGGACCAGTAGTACGGATGTTCCAGCTTACCAGGTCGAAACCTTTGGCCAAAAAACCAAAGACATTGCTAAAGCCCAACCAAATTACCAGCCCAAGCCCAATCAGCAGCGTAGGTATGGCCAGAAAGGTCTTCTTGTAGTTGAGACACCAATTGAGGACATAGGTGTAATAGCGCTCCAGTAAAAGAAAGCCACCCAGGATGAGTAGCAGAATGAAGGCTACGAAAATGAAATTGCCATATACACTTACCCCGGCTCCTAAAGGCAACCAGTAGCCGGCCAGCAACCAGCTGACTGCCAGTACCACAATAATAAGCGTCGAAGAGTTGAGCAAACGGTATTGCCACATTCGCCAGTCAACTTTGGCAGAGGAGGATTTTGTGGGCTTTTGGAAAAGTTGTGGCCGGTAAATTCGAAGTAATGCAACTACGGCAAAAGCCAGGATGATAACTCCGGCCCATATTTCTCCCAGGAATAAAATTAACAAGCCCAGCACCAGCATGCCCAGGTTCAGCCACTTTTTCAATTGTTTATTTTCCGGCATTTTAAATCCAAAAAACCAATGCGCCAGGGCCGGTAAAATAATTAGGGCCACAAAAACGGCGGCAATTAAAGCAAAAGTTTTGGTAAAAGCCAGCGGCCGGAAGAGCTTACCTTCTGCTGCTTCCAGGGTAAAAACCGGAATAAAACTAACGATGGTGGTGGAAACAGCCGTAAGAATCGCAGAACTCACTTCCGCTGAGCCTTCATACACCGCTTGTTTCACCCGATGAAAATAAGATTTTTCGGGTTCAACATCCTTTTCTTCCTGCTCAGTATTGGTGGTCAGGTTATGCTCCTCCAGCTTTTTCAGCACATTTTCCGAAAGGATAACCCCCAGGTCGACCATGGTGCCAATGGCAATCGCGATACCGGAAAGCGCCACGATGTTGGCATCCACGCCAAAATAGCGCATGGCAATGAACACCATGAGCACAGCTATAGGGAGCAAACTGGAAATAAGCAGTGATGCCCGCAGGTTGAGCACCATGATGACCACCACCAGAATGGTGATTAAAATCTGCAGCGAAATAGCTTCCTGTAGTGTACCCAGGGTTTCCTGAATTAAATGCGAACGGTCGTAAAATGGCACGATGGTCAATTGGCTTTTAGTCCCATCGGCCAGCGTTTTGCTGGGCAAACCGGGGGCTATCTCAGCAATCTTTTCTTTCACATTTTCGATTACCTGCATGGGGTTGGAACCATAACGGGCCACCACTACTCCACCAACTACTTCGGCACCATCTTTATCTAGCACACCCCGGCGTATGGCCGGACCCAGGCTTACCACTGCCACATCTTGAATGCGGATGGGTACATTGTCCTGTACCGCAACCACTGCCTGTTCCAGGTCCTCCAGGTTTTCCACATAACCCAACCCGCGCACCAGGTATTCAGCCTGGTTGATTTCGATGGTCTTGGCGCCTACGTCGCGATTAGATTTTTGCACTGCCTGCATTACCTGGTGCAGAGGCACGTTGTAAGCCTTCAGCGCATTCGGATTCACATCTATCTGGTACTCTTTGACAAAGCCCCCAATAGAAGCTACTTCCGAAACACCTGAGGCAGCATTGAGGGCATACTTCACGTAAAAATCCTGTATTGAACGCAACTCGTGTAAATCCCAGCCACCGGTTACATTACCCTGAGGGTCGCGCCCCTCAAGGGTGTACCAGTAAATTTGACCCAGCGCGGTGGCATCCGGTCCTAATCCCGGCTGCACATCCTCTGGCAGCAGCCCGGCGGGTAAGGAATTTAGTTTTTCCAGGATACGGCTACGCGACCAGTAAAAATCCACCTCTTCTTCGAAAATGATGTAAATGCTTGAAAATCCGAAAATGGAAGAGCTGCGGACGGATTTCACCCCGGGAATTCCCAATAAATAGGTGGTAAGGGGATAGGAAATCTGGTCCTCAATGTCCTGGGGAGAGCGCCCGGGCCATTGGCTAAATACGATTTGCTGGTTTTCACCAATGTCGGGAATGGCATCTACCGGCACCGGGTCGCTTGGCAGACTTCCAATTTGCCAGCCGAAGGGAGCAGTGACTATCCCCCACAGTATCAATGCCACCAATATCAGTAGGGTGACCAGCTTATTGTTGATAAAATATTTTATTACTTTGTTTATCATAGCTTACGCGGTTGCCGGCAGCCGATTACCGATAGCCGGCCCACTGCTGACAATTGAGATTATTATCTACTTAAAATATTAGATATAAAAAAGAAAATTGTTTACTGTTGAAGCAGAAAGCTACGATTCACAAAAGGAATGACTGGTGCAGGACTGGAATTACCTGTGCCAGTAAAGGCGGAGAATAGAATGAGTTTTCTGAAAATGTGACTGTATTAAAAGTTGGTTGCCAGTTAAACAACATAACAATGGCTGTATCAAATGATATCTTGAAATTTAGCAAAAGCTCAGCCTGGGTCAGGCTTTCATCGTGGGTGGCCGATTGGTATTTATTTTCGCAACAGGGCACACGATTCAATTGTGTTTCATGATCACAGGTTTGTATTACTGCCATCCCCATCCCACAATCTACATCGGCTTTGCCAAAACCAAGCTTGGTCTCTACCGCGTGGCCCATGCAGAAGTGCGTAGCCAGGGTAACCCCTGTACTGCTCATCAGCATGATAATGGAAAGCGATATGGCCAATAGTTTTTTCAGCATTAATTATATAAACCGGATTTCCGGCTTTGAGTTTCATTCATTTGCAAAAATAATACCTATTGCTAAAAATATCTTATAGAATTTTGAGGGATTGTTATAAGATTATGTATTATCTGACACAAAGACTTTTTGTGACTGAACGTAGCCCATAAAATAAAAGCGACTTTTAGACGCCACTTTTGCGAAGCAGTAGTGGCGAGAAATCTACAACTAAAAGCACCTCAGAATGGTGTACTACCAAACGTCATCTCCTATTTATTTTTTATAAAATCAAAAATTGGGGACTGCCAATGACATTTTTTTTTAACGTGTTAAAAACACTAGACTTTAATGATCCGGATTAAAAATCCGAACCAGTTCCAAGTTTTAAAGCACGATACTCGTCCGGGTTTGTAACCCGGATGCATAAAACCACTGCATTTTCAATGCTTTAAGGCTGCAATCGTCACCCGCCTGAGTCGGACACGACCCCATTTGATTTTAAGGCCAAAAATGATTTGAATATTAATTACATTTTTATTTAAACGTGTTAAAAACACTCAACTTAAATGATTCGGACCACCATTCCATTAGCAAACATGCGATTTTGCTGGGGTGCAATAGATTGCTTTATTAGCGTCACGCCGTGCGACGCTACGAGGAAATGGGCTGCTAACTATATGCTGTTGTTATTAACTCATGTCTTTCAATTTATAGTCTCTTTCGTTGAACCGCATTTCATCATCTGGTCGCCAAAGTAGGATTATTCATCCCTTAACACTAAAGCCGGATTAGTGCGAATTACTTTACCAGTGTGATAAGAAACAATTATATAGCTAAGCGCTAATACGATAAAAGCAGTGGCAGCAAAAATAACAGGTTCCTGATTAATTTTATAACTATAATCCTGAAGCCACAATTGTAAAGCCCAATAGTCCAAAGGAAATGCCAGGCAAATGCCAATGGCAATGAACCAGAAGAATGGTCTGGCCGAGGATTTTACTATTTGTAAAGCACCTGCTCCTAAAATTCTCCTGATACTCATTTCCTTGTGTTTGAGAACAACCTGGAAAGAAAAAATTGCAAACAAACCCATCAAGCATAAGCTCAGGGAAACAAATGAGAAGAAAGTGAGTAACTGCATTAGAGCCACCTCGTTCTGGTACATGGAATCAATAAACTGATCAAAATAACCGACCGATAAGCTAGTCTCCGGAAAATGCTTTTTCCAAATGGTATGGATAAAACCGCCTGAATTTTCGCCCGTAGACACTAATAATTTGGAAGCGTATTCTACATTATATAAAAAAACAATAGGCTCTATCAAATTATGCAGCGATTTGTTATGGAAATTTTGTACCACACCTATCACTTTTCTGGGCTTATTGCCATAATAAATTTCTTCACCTACCGGATGCTCCCAGTTCATTGACCTGGCCAATGCCTGGTTGATAATGACCGCATCCTGTTTATCGCTAATTCTGTCGGCTTGAAAAAGCCTGCCTTCCGCCAATTCAATATCCAATAAATCAAAGTAATTTTCATCTACCCTGTAGATATTAAATACCTTTTCCAGTGGGGTGTCATTCACATTGACATTAAAAATCTCTTTACCATTTTCCTCACCCGGCAAAGCTCCTCTACCAATTAAGCTGGCATTTGTAATTGCGCTATGCTGTAAAATAGCATCTTTAAAACTAATACTTTCCGTCGCCAAATCTTCACCTGCTGGCAAATCAACAATCATGATATTTTCCTTTTCAAAGCCAAGTTCTTTGTTTTTCAGGAAATTGATTTGCTTCTGTACGGTAAAAGTAATTACCAAAATAATAGTAGCTATCATAAACTGAACCACCATCAAAGTACCTTTGAAAGCTGAACCGGATCTGCTTACTTTTGAAAGTTGCAATTCTTTGAAAGGCAAAAGGAACACAGAATAACTATTAGCAAAAAAGATAAATAGATAAATTGCAACCGGTAGTAAAGATAGTAGCGGCCAGTTTGCTACAGGACCTAATGTGTCAAACTCAGTCATTTGGACATAAGATGGCATGAAAAGTATTATCAGTAATGCGGTAGTAGCCAGGACCAGCAAAGTCATTACCAGAGACTCCATGGCAGATTGCAGCAAAAAATGCTTACGATCAACGCCCAATATTTTCTTCAGATAAAATTCCTTGCTGCGTTGTACCGATTGGGTCATGGAAAGGTTGATGAAATTAAGACCTGCAATGACCAGAATGACCAGGGCACCGATGGCCAATGCATCGACCTGCAAGCGATTGCCTTTTTTCACATCGTCAATTAATGCTTGTGAAAAATAAATATTGGAAAGAGGTTGGGCCACAATTTGTGCTTCGATACCCGAGCCTTCCAATGGGCCTTTTAATTGATTGGCCGTGAACTGAGCCAGGTATTTATCTACTTGCTGTTCAGCAATACTTTCTTTAAATAACACGTAGCTGTAATTATCCAGGTTGAACCAGTCCTGGAGCTCATAAGCATTGGAGTTTTGCTCGTGTATCAGCGCCTGAATTTTCAGGTGGGAATTTTTTGGCCAATCTGCAAAAACACCTCTTACAACATATTCTTTTTCCTCAATGATTAGAGATTGGTTTACTGCTTGCTCAGATTTAAAATACTTATCTGCCAGGGATTGTGAAATGATTATATCAGCGGGAAGTGAAAATGCATAGGCATCACCATGTAAAAATTGAAAAGAAAAAACATTCAGTGCTTCCGGGTTAGCGTAAGCAAAGCCCTCTTCTATGTAAACCTGCTCCCCTACCTTTACCTGTGGCTTTTGTAAAAGATTTAGCCTGGCATAAGATTCAACATCAACATATTGCTGGCTAAATACTTCTGCAGCCGGTTTTCCTGAAGTAGCAAAGGTTTCCGTATCTCCTCCGGCCGTTACTTGTGTATGTAACCTGTATATTCTGTCAGCATTCGAATGAAAATCATCAAAGCGATAGCTGTGCTGTACATAATGAATGATAAATAAAAAAGAAGCCAAACCTATGCTTAAGCCCATCCAGTTGATAAGATTGTAAAATTTGTATTTTGAAAAAATGCGGAAACTAAAAATTAAATGGTTGGTCATTTTATTTAGTTTTTTTTATGTAAGACCCTCTCAAGAGTAAATTAGTTTGAATATTTCCAAATTCTACTCATCAAATTGCCTAAGAAAATCCGCCTCTATCCAATAAATATCCTGATTACTGGTGTAGATGAAATATTTTCCATCACGGGTAACGAATGGACAAAGCTGATGATTTTCATCGTTTATCTTTTTACCCAGGTTCCTAGCTTCACGCCAACCTTGTTCAGCTTTAAAACTGATGTACAAATCGCCCTGTCCCATCCCATCCTTTCTTGACGAAGAAAAAATTATGTACTTTTCATCAGGTGCAATAAATACGTCTGCTTCATAGCCTTTGGAGTTGATGGTCGCAGGTAATTTTACTGCGTTTTCATAACCATCTTTGGTTCTTTTACACTTGTAAATATCATAATTAAATAGGGTTTCTGTAGCTGCATTTCTGTTAGAACCAAAATAAGCATGGCCATTTTTGGTAAAAGAAATGAAGTACTCATTACGGGCAGAATTTATCGGTGCACCAGGGTTTATCGCCTGATGCCATTCTTTCTTGCCAGCTTCAACATACCAGATATCCACGTCTTTTTTTTCTCCCTTTTTATCCAGCGGCATATCTGAAATAAAATACAGTCGCTGTTCATCCGGCGAAAGCATAGGGTCGTTGAAACTGTAGGTGGGATGCTCTAAAAGGGGTTCCGGCTCTGTCCATGCGTCCTGTTGCAATTGAGTAAACCAAATGGAAGATTTCCCGCGATTGGTTACCCCAAAATAAAGCTCGGTGGCCTCACGATTAAAAACAGCGCCAAACTCATACCTCATAGGCAGGCTGATAAAGTCCTGCGCGAATATGGCGGGAGTATCGGAAGGAGCTTTTCTGCCCAGGTAGGTAAGTAAGTCACCTTTGATTGATTCAACATTGCCTTTTCCTTCAGTTTGTGCTTGTAAATCAGAACAATTGATTGTTATCAAAAAAGTAATTGATAATATAATAAAATCAAAATAGATATGCGCTAGCATTTGAATTTTAGTTTTTTTCATCTTCCATTAACAATATTTAATTGCCTTAAAATATCTCTGGTAATCGTTTTCCTGCACTCACCAAAATTCTGGTTATTATCACTGCGGTCATTGATGAGACGGGTGGCAAAAAAATATACATTGTCTTTTTTCTCTACATAGCCTACCCACCAGCCAATGTTTTTTCCTTCTACCCGCGTCCAGCCGGTTTTGGCTCGCAGCACGTAATCATCTCTTTGTTCCACTATCATTATGTCCTTCAAAATTCGAAAGGAATTGGCGCTGAAAGGCAAGGTTTCTTCGTAAACACCAATTAATGTCTCAATTTGGTTGGCTGGCGAAATGGCAAAATCTCCAAAGTTCCAGAAGTCATATCCCGGTACTGATAAATCGACATTGCCATAATTGGATTGAGTCAGGTACTTCTTATATTTTTCCTTTCCAATACGTTTGGCCAATTCAACATATGCCCATCCTGCTGAAAGTTGAAAAGCTTCTTTCATGCTCATGCTGTGGAAAGTTTCCGGTCGTATGCCATACCTGCTGGTATCGTATTCATCGCCAATCCAGGGGATGATTTCATTTTCGTCTTCCACGGCCCCGGTTTCCAGGGCGATTAATGTATTCAATATTTTGAATGTGGACGCTGGTAAAGTCGTATGGTGACTATCCTCTATATCACTGGAAATCCATTGCTTCTTTTGATAATCGTAAATTGTGATACTGCCTTCCACCTGACAGTTGTCAAATGGCTGTTGCAGGGAATTAACTTCTTGTGCGAAAATATAATTGTGGGTTAAGCAATCGCAACAAATAATCGCCAATAAAAATAAATTTGCTTTCATTCTTCTTCTAAATTATTCTTCACCCATTGTATTAAATCTACTTCGTCTACTATTGACCAGGAATGTGGATGTCTGACCCCGGAACTTCTATATCCTGGTTGTTTTGCAGGCATAAATTCCGCCCTGTCATTTTTTAAAAGTAGAAGGCGGTTTATCATTTCCGAAGCAGCCAGTGCGTTAGAATCAAACAAGCTTCTTCTTCTATTCTTAAGTTGCCATACAATATCAACATCATGATACACCCTAACACCGATATTCTTTAGATACTTTTCATTCCCCGGTGAGGTTAATTCTGAATTAAATGGCGTCAGTTTATCATAATTTTCTTTATTATTGACTGGGTCTCCTATTTCCTTAAGCATAATTTGAGCAACGAATTTTGCTTCACCTACTCCGGCTTCAGAATAGTTTTTATCTATCTCTCGTTGAAAATAATCCCATATATCGAAAAGGTCTACAGGGGAATCCACACTGAAAACTGCTTGTGGTTGAATAGAAGCTTTTTCAGGGTGCTGGTAACAATTTTCAGCATATCTTAAACTAATAGTCCCACCAGCCGAGAATCCCCCAATTACAAACTTTTCTTTTTCAACAGAATATTTATTCATAATGTGAATGAAAGCTTCATCTAATTTTGTTGTAACTTCTTCATCAGCGTACAGTTTACGGCCACCGGCAATTGCGATTGTTAAAATTCCATGCACATACGCAACATTGTGAATCTTGGTTTCCGGAAAAACACTCTCTGCATTCTGCCCAAAGCCAGGTAAAAGTACAAGTACTCCAGCTAATTCTGCAGATTCTGGTGGCACTGCTAAATAATATCCCTCTTCAATTTCATTGTCAAACTCAATTTTCTCGAAATTCTGAGCAAGCAAATTGCCGTACCAAAAAATTAGAGATAATGCAATTACTGGTATTTTCATAGTTTTACACTTTATAAAATTACACATGACCATTTCCTCAATACCGGTTACATGTTTTTATGTATGGCGAGGGGAATTATTTTCAAAATACCTGCAATGATACCCCATCGGCTGGTAATGTAGGCCACTTTTCTTTTCCTATTTATGGCTGTAAATATCTGATAAGCTGCTTTTTGCACCGGCATTACCCAAAACAAGCCTTCACCTTTGGCCATTTCAGTAGCTACAAAACCGGGTCTCAGGTCGGTCAACGCAATATCAATTTTTGCATTAGCTGCTTTCTGCCGTAGCCCTTCCAGGTAATTTATCTGGTAAGCTTTACTAGCGTTGTAGGCAGGTGCATGCCGGCCACCCCGGATGCCGGCAATGGAAGTGATGGCGGCCAAATGACCCGAACCTTGCTGGCCGAATACTTTAAATGCCCAATCGGCGACGGCAGTAAAACCTGTTACGTTGGTGGCAATGGTCTGGCTTTCGATGGCAATATCAAGGCGCGGGTTCAAGTCGCCGATGCCCGCACTTATCACCAGCAAATCGAGACCTCCCAATGTGGCCTTCAATTCTTCTAATTGCTTCAGCGTATGGGTTGTGTTTTGAATATCCATACATTGGGCAATCACCTGATTGGGGTATAACTTTTCAAGCGCATGCAAATGTGCTTCTCTTCTACCCGTAACGCCAACTTTATAATTGTTGGCTACTAATCTTTCCGCCAGTGCCTTGCCCATACCTGAAGTAGCGCCAACTACTATTGCTTTTTTTTGCATT
>Ga0207419_1001551_pt1 | contig 16841 bp, 12 predicted proteins | sample ElkSloMetagenome_4_FD_184723 | JGI IMG/M metagenome (GOLD analysis project Ga0207419, IMG submission 184723) | Hot spring microbial communities from Elkhorn Slough, Monterey Bay, USA - MD2A (version 2) | ecosystem: Environmental > Aquatic > Marine > Intertidal zone > Estuary: Microbial mat ...
CCCTAAATTGATAGATGCCCGTGCCTTTGTAAAAGATGAGCAACTCTACAAAGAAAAGTGGAACAGCCTACCTCAACCCATATTTTGGCGCAAAATAATAAAACTGAATCCCGAGTTTTGCTTAATCAATGTTGCCAATACCAGACAGATACTTGCTGAGATTCCTGTAAAATACTACATGGACAAAAACAGAAGCGAGCGCGATGCCTTTAAAGATAGTGTTAGAACAGCCCACCATTTACCTGAAAATACACCCATTTACATCACTTCGGGCAAAAGTCATTATTACAAACTAGAAAATACTTTAGATGCCATACCCACTGCAGTAAAAATATTTGAATCGTTAGATACAGATCCTTGGTATGCCCAAGCCATTTTATTGATAGAAAGCCCCAACAAACTACAAAAATCTCCTACAGGTGCCTATGGTCCTTTTCAGTTAATGCGTGGCATTGCGCGCATGTACGGTCTGGAGGTGAATAGGTACAAAGACGATCGCAAGTATCTTGACAAATCAGCAGCAGCCGCCGCCAAATTCATAAAATCGGTATGCATACCAGAAACCGAAAAGATGCTACAAAACTGGAAAATAGATTACCGGCACAGCGATTTATGGTTTAGGCTATTGGTACTACACGTTTACCATGCAGGTGCAGGAAATGTAAATGCTGCTTTAAGGGTCATGAACCCTACTCAAGGTGGGCAAGACTTTATTCAGGAATTATGGCAAACGGAAAGCCGAGGCTTCAGAAACGCTTCTCAGAATTACTCGCAAATAGCCTTAGCCGCCTTAATAGAACTTGACCAAATGTTGGAACCTTTACAACCTTTGCATATAGAACCTTTACCGCCGGTCTTTATCGGTAAAGAATAGCTGTGTATATTTGGAACAAAACCGGTTAAATACCTTGTTCCAAACTTATGACAAACGTTTCCTCTTACATTACCTCAATAGGCACTGCAGTACCTATATATCAAATTAACCAAAAAAAAGTTTCTGATTTTTTTTCCCAGCAACTCGGATTGAATGAGGAACAGTCTCACGAATTAAAAATTCTACACAGGGCCAGTGGAATTAAAAACAGGTATTCTGTTTTGCCCGACTTTCAACATAAAGACGCTCCCGTTTTTTTTAAAAAAGGAGCTTTCCCAAAGGTATCTGAAAGAATGCAAGTTTATCGCGAGGAAGCGCCAAAACTTGCAGAAAAGGCCATTATTAACTGCCTTGAGCAAGACAATGACACTACATTAAAGGACATCACTCACCTTATAACTGTTTCTTGTACCGGCATGTACGCTCCAGGTTTAGATATTGAGCTTGTAGAAAAACTCGATATGTCCCACCATGTACAGCGTACCGCTATTAATTTCATGGGTTGTTATGGTGCATTTAATGGGCTTAAAACAGCCAATAATATTTGTAGGGCAGAACCCAATGCCAAGGTGCTTGTGGTTTGTGTAGAGCTTTGCTCTATTCATTTTCAGGACAGTTTACAGCCAGATGATCTGCTATCTTGCACACTTTTTGCAGATGGTGCCGCCGCCGTTCTGGTCAGAAGTCAAATAAACAAGGAGAGGAATTCTATAAAAATGCACAGCTTTTTTTGTGATTTATTTCCAGACGGCAAAAAAGACATGAGCTGGCAAATCGGAGATTTTGGCTTTGAAATGCAGCTTTCATCCTATGTACCCGCTTTACTAGGTAAAGGCATTGAAGAACTGCTCCAAAACCTACTAGAAAAAGCCAATCTAAAAAGAGGTGCAATTGATTTGTTTGCCATTCATCCCGGAGGTAAAAGAATATTAGAAGTTATTGAAGCCAAATTGGATATTCCTCGGGAGAGGAACAAATATGCCTTTGAAGTACTTAAAAATTTTGGCAATATGTCTTCAGTTACGGTACTTTTCGTATTGGATTTAATTTTGAAAACAGCCATTCAAAAAAAAGCACCTCAAAAAATATTGGCCATGGCATTCGGACCAGGACTTACTTTAGAGTCGAGTATTTTAGAATTGATTCCCCAAGTAAAACCTGTAAATAAAATGGAAATGGATACCTCATTAGATTTTAGCGCCTAACAATTTACAGACGCTTTGGATAATTTTTCTTCCTCTGTTGCTAAGGGCACGGTAAAATAGAAACTACTTCCTTCTGCATATTTGCTTTCAACCCAAATTTGCCCTCCGTTAAGGTTTACAAATTCTTTACACAATTTTAGACCCAAGCCAGTACCTTTCTCACCTGACGTGCCGGAAGTGCTGTGTTTGGTCGATATATCGAAGAGTCTATCCTGTACTTTTGGAGGGATTCCCACACCATTATCTTTTACTTTTAAAATGACCTCTCCTTTTAATTTTTCTGCCGAAACAGTAATCTCGCTCTTCTCAAATGAAAACTTAACGGCATTGGCCAGTAAGTTTCTCAATACCGTATTGAACATATCCTTGTCTGAAAAAATTGTGTAGGGCACCTCTGTGTACTTAAAGCTGATTTGCTTGTTACTGGCCGACATTTCAGACAATTCTATGTTCTCGCGAATGGCCTCATTAAGTTCAATACATACAGGCTTTACGTCAATCCTGCCTGTTTCTGCTCTAGACCATTGCAATAGGTTCTCTAACAAGTTAAAGAGATTTTTTGTATGACTGCCCAATTTTTCTCCTAGTTCTACCAACTCTTTGCGTGAGAGATGGTCTATGTGGTTTTTAAGTAATTCTGCAAAAGAGAAAAGAGAATTGATAGGCCCCTTAACATCATGCGCCAATATTGAAATGAATCGAGATTTATTATCGTTCATTTTCTCTAGTTGCTTGTTCTGCTCTTCGATATTTTCTTTTTGCCTTTCAATCTCTTCTTTTTGCTCATGTAATTGGGTAAGTGCATTGTTGAGTTCTGCAGTGCGTTCTTGCACTTGCTGCTCTAATTTTGAATGCAGTTGCTTCTGCAAATGAAGGTTTTCTTCCAAAACAACCTTTTTCTCCCTGTCTGCTTTTTGCCTCTCAGAACTGTATCTGTAACCTAAGGCTACTGCTAGCAAGAAAGACTCTAAAACAACTCCTATTTGAGAGCCATATACAGAAAAGAAATTTCTCTCTACTAAATTGAAGCTCAACAAAATAATAGGTGTAATAAATGTAAGATAGGCCAAATAGGCTACTACATAAAAGCCAGCAAACTTATGGCCCTGTTTCCACCTCTTTATGCCAATAGCTATTATTACTAGCAATAGAATTAAAGTAAGTAGCTCAAATATTGAATTAACAATAACATAACCATCAAAAAGGGATACTAAACCCATAATTGGAGCTACAACAGCTGTAAGAATAAGTAAAAACTTTAGCAGGCGCTTCTCTTCTTTAAGGTTTAAAAATTCATAAGCAAACCAAATAGATAATGATATAGTAAATGCAAAAACTAAAATGAAGAACTGATTTTGAAAGCCTCCATAATTATGGGGCAAATATTTACTAGCATGCCCTGTGAGCACAAGGTTAATACAAAGTGTAAAAAACATGTAGCCCACATAAATGAGGAAAGACCTGTCTTTTAAAGCAAAAAAGAAGATAAGATTGGTCAACATCACCAAAATAAGAAACCCAATAAAAAGTCCGTGCCCTATTTCCTTGTTGAGCGAAGAGGTATAAAAATCTTTGGTATTCTTTAAAGAAATACCAAAGTTAATTGTGTTTTTACTATTGATTTTAAAATATACAGTTTGGACTTTTTCCGTATTAGTTAAAGGAAAAATAAAAAAACGATAGTCTAAGTACCTAGAAGTAAATCGCCTTTGCGAGCCCGTTTTTATTACCGACCAAGCCTGACCTTTTTTAAAATAATAGTCGATATAATCTACCAAAGAATAGTCTAGTTCAAGTAAATAATCTTCTTGAGGTTTTTCATCGAATAGAATATCTATCCTGATCCAAACAGGAGACTCTTCTCTGCCGAGCTTTAGGCTGCCATTATCTGCTTTTAAAAAATAAGCATTTGGTATGAGGTCTACTTCCTCAATTGTAATTGAATGAGTGGTATCTACCAAATAACTAATGTTTGTTGAGTATTTTCCTGGTAGTACACTAAAAGATAGTGCACTTAAAGAGAAGGCATGGTAAACAAAAATTAGCGATATAAAAAATCTGTGCAGCAAAAGACTTTAATGTTCTTAAACAATTAACATTAAAAGTATTTTTTATTGCATTATGTTCGCAACTGAACACTGACTAGTATATCAAAATATTACTTCTGTAATATAGAATTGACACTTACTAAAAGTTCAATACAATGCCGACAGAAATTGAAATAGACATTAAAAAGCCTTGAATACAAGAAGAAAATAGTATCAAAAAAAGAAATTTAAGATATGATTGAGAACTAAGAGATATAAAGTGCTGGATATGTATTGTCAACAACTTAATCCATTTGATTTTTTTACTTTATAAACCGTATTACATTACATCATTTAAGCAATTTTTCTAAATCTGCAGGCGAATAGTTCACAGATTTTAAGGTCTTATTATCTCCTTTTCTATATACCAGATAAACGCCATCTACTTCTTTATAATAACTTGGCGTATTCCTGTTTTTCTCATAGTGTTCAACCGTTGCCTGTGCCTCTTCTTCAGTTTTACAGGCTTTAGACATATTGGATCTCTGTACCTCTTCAAAAAGCGCTTTAAACTTTTCGCCCAAGCCAAATTCTAGTACAGCTCCCGACAAAACATATTGTATATCGCACAAGGCATCGGCGATTTCTACCAAATCTTTATCCGCTATGGCTTTTTCTAATTCTTTCAACTCCTCTGCAATGAGTGAGACACGCAGCTTACACCTTTCTTCTGAAGGAATGGTAGGATTCGGCTCAACGGGATGCTTAAAAGTTTTGTGGAATTTGGCTACGTCAGTTAGTGAGTCGGGAGATTTCATAGCTTCTTATTTTTAGATTAATTTTGTAAAATAATGTATAGGGTTCCAAAAATATAAAATCAAAAGGAATCGCCTTTATTCTTAGCTTTAAATACGAAACCATGAGTAAGAAAGAACCAAAAAAAATGGAAGATATAGATTGGGAGGCGCTTGAGCGAGAAGACAATCTTAAATATGCTGGAAAAGACAGTGAAACCTACGATGAAGCAGCCATTGAAGAAGAAAAGAAATTGCTCTCAGAAGAAGAAAAAAGCTCGCCCTATCCTGATGATTTTTTGGCTGATATCAATTTAATGAACAAGAGTATTAAAAATAACCAGCAAACCCAAGCGCCTGACAAAAGCAATGAGGACAGCGAATAGCTCTAACTAATGCGGCTCCAATTGGTTGGTGCCGCATTCATTTTACTTAGTTGAAGTTTTAAGAGCCGGTTTTCATCTTGCTCTAAATGTGGGTCTGATTCTAAAATCTCTTTAGCAAGACTTCTTGCTTCTTTAATGATTTTACCATCGCGGGCTATATCGGTAAACTTTAGGTTTACGATACCGCTTTGTTGTGTACCCGAAATATCGCCGGGGCCTCTGAGCTTTAAATCTACGTCGGCAATTTCGAAGCCATTGTTGGTATCGGTCATGGTTTTTATACGTACCTTAGCCTCTTTGCTTAGCTTGTTACTTGTCATAAGTACGCAATAAGACTGTTCTGCTCCCCTGCCCACTCTGCCCCGTAACTGATGCAATTGAGACAAACCAAACTTTTCTGCATTCTCAATAACCATAACCGATGCGTTGGGGACATTCACGCCAACTTCAATTACAGTAGTCGCTACCATAATCTGGGTTTCTCTCTTTACGAAGCGCTGCATTTCAAAATCCTTGTCGGTGGGTTTCATTTTGCCGTGCACAATAGAAAGATGGTATTCTTTAAAGTGCTTACTAATACCTTCGTAACCATCCATGAGGTTTTTATAGTCTAGCTTTTCAGATTCTTCTATTAAAGGATAAACTACATAAACTTGCCTTCCCATCTCTATCTGCTTACGCATAAAACCAAACAGTCTAAGTCGTTTATCATCAAAGAGATGTGTGGTTTGTATAGGTTTTCTTCCTGCGGGTAATTCGTCTATCATAGACACATCCAAATCGCCATAAAGCGTCATGGCTAAGGTTCTAGGAATGGGTGTGGCGGTCATCACCAAAATATGCGGATAGGCCACACTCTGCTTTTTCCATAATTTAGCTCTTTGTGCTACACCAAAGCGGTGCTGCTCATCAATTACGCATAAACCGAGGTTTTTAAAGTCAACCGTATCTTCAATTAGTGCATGGGTGCCTACAATGATTTTTAATTCTCCGTTAAGTAATTGCTCATGCATCACTTTACGCTCAGATTTTTTTGTTGAGCCCGTAAGCTTGGCAATGGTAATATTGAGCTTATCGGCATATTCTTTTAAGCCTTGGTAATGCTGATCGGCTAAAATCTCGGTAGGTGCCATCATGCAGGCTTGCGCCTTATTATCAATGGCAATGAGCATACAAATAAAAGCTACAATCGTTTTACCACTGCCCACATCGCCTTGTAATAGGCGGTTCATTTGCTTACCAGACTTAAAATCGTTGTAGATTTCTTTAATGACCCTCTTCTGTGCACCTGTTAAATCAAAAGGCAAATGTTCTTTGTAGAATTTAGTGAGGGTGGGGACTTTATCGAAAACCTGCCCTTCAAACTTTTCTACTCGTAGTAGTTTTAGAGAAAGTAATTGTAACTGAATAAAGAAAATCTCTTCGAACTTGAGCCTAGCTATGGCTTTTGCCAGTACTTTGGCATCACTGGGTTGGTGTAAATAAAAAACCGCTTCTTTTCTAGAAATAAAGCCATAGCGCTGCAAAATAAAATTAGGGAGCGACTCTTGGATTTTATCCACTGCTTCAGGCAGTAATTTTTTAATCAATCTAGAGATACCTCTCGAATCTAAAAATTTATTCCTGAGCTTTTCTGTACTGCTGTAAACAGGTTCTAAACCGCCTGTTAAATCGCTTTCTTCGGTAAATTCTTCAATTTCTGGGTGGGTAATGCTAATGTTTCTACCAAAGCGTTGGGGCTTGCCAAAAACGATGTATTCTTTACCGGGTTTTAACCTCCTGCTGACCCATTGCAGGCCTTTAAACCACACCAACTCCATTACGCCAGAACCATCTTGAAATCGGGCTACTAATCTTTTTTTTCTTGTCGCCCCGACCATATCTAGACTGACAATTTGCCCTTTGATCTGCACATAGGGCAAATGTTCATGTACATCACAAATTCTGTAGAATTGGGTGCGGTCTTCGTGCCTAAAGGGAAAATGCTGGAGTAGGTCTCCAAAGGTAAAAATACCCAGTTCTGTTTTTAACAAATCTGCTCTTTGCGGACCAACGCCTTTTAAAAATTCTATTTTGGTATCGAAAAAACTCAACTTTCGGTATGCCGATTTTTTTACAAGTATAGTCTTTGATCTAAAGTCATCAAATGTTCGAGGAAATTAATTTTGATGTGTTAAGCGGGCTCTATTGCATACACATCCACATCTACCCCTGAGGCATATTGCATCAATAGTGGTGGCTCATTTGGCAAAGAAAACTGATTTAAGCGCAGCAAGGCATCATCCCATTGATATACTTCAGTATTGGCATATTGATAAGGCGTATGAAATACCTGACCTTTCATCAGCTTTTTCTTACTGCTGTTCCAAGAAAATAAGATATAACGCTCTAACAAGAAAAAATCAAGTGTATCATATTTAGCTTCTATTAAATCTTGTTTTGCCACATAATTAAAAGTTGACTTTTGCGAAGTGCCTTTTCTTTTGCTAGTGTAAAAAATGGCATCTTTGGCTGCATTCCATTTGGCGCTCATTTTGGCATTGTAATAAGGCAATTTAAAGAAAGTACGCGCCAGCCAAACCGCCAGACTTTGATTCGCATCTAAAGAGTAAAACCATACCCCCGGCACACCATTTTTGTCGTGCACATAGGTGCGCACATTAACTTCTAAAAAGTTAGAGATACCCGGAACTGAAGTAAACCAAGTAGGCCTGATGTTAAGCATAAAAAAGGGCACTAAGCCTACATAGGCCTTTCCTTCAAAAGTATCCACATAAAGGCCTTCGGGCAGTGTTTTTTGTATGAGTTGAGGGTCAATCTCCCAATGCAGGAAAAGCAGTTCTTTCCATGTTTGGTACATAACCGGCTTACGTTCTACAGGTCGGTTTCGCACTCCCAATCTACTAGCCTCATCAGGTTTTTTCATGGTCTATGTGTTTTTGTAAAGATTTAACCCATTGTGCAAGCGCCTTGCTTGTAGGCGTTATAAATTCTTGCCCTCGAGCTACTGACTGCAACAACTTATGTCCTTTTAAACCTCCTATAGATTCGCCTCTTCTGTTTTCATGGTAAGATAGTGTACATAAACCTTTTTTAAAAAATGCATTGGGCAACTTCCATAGGGAACGTTTATAGGTATCTCCACCCAAGTAACTCAAAGTTAAGTCAGGGTGGAATTGAAAATGTCCTACTCCTTTTTCTCCCTCAAACCAAGTTGACCGTTCTTTTGCTAGAAAGACAGCATTGTCGCCTCTGTCGTATTCTTGGGCAAAAACTAGGTGAGGGTGCCAACTTAAACTTACAGGAGGATTTTTAGAACCTATAGTAACGATTTCGGCTATCTCTAGCCAGGCAAAAATCTGGTGTATTTCAGGTGCAGATTTCACATATCTGAACTTACCCTTATGCAATTCGATTTCTCTGAACCAACCGAAAAATAAAAAAATATCTCCTGCTTTTACTGCTAGATGACTTTGAAGCAAATGGGAAAGTGCCGCGCCATGTTGCCCAAAAGCTGCCTGCCAATTGGGATGGCGATTTGCTAATATGCCTTTTTGTAAATCTGGATCAAGATGTGCTTCTGAATAGCATTTTACCCCCAAATCTCGCAGTACCTTTAAATAAGAATACTGCTCCTTAAATTGAAGTTTGTCATAGAACACACCCGTACCTGCCTCAGGGATGGGAATGCTATAGGTCTTGCCCTCGTAAATCCAACTAGGTATGCCGCCGGTAGAAGTATCGAAGCCTTTACGGCTGAGGATGAGTTTTTGGGGATATGCCATTTTCAAGAAACAATTACTAGCCCATGGATTGTGTGCATGGGCTAATCTCCCTGCTTAAACCTCCAACTCCAAAGCATCCAACTTCTCATTAACAAATTTCATCTCTTCTTCGGTAATTTTTACTTCGCCTGCAACGGCATTTTCTTTTACCTGCTTTTCGTTTCTAGCACCTGCCAAGGCACAGGTTATGCCGGGTTGGTCGAGTGTCCAGCGGAGTACCAACTGTGCTAGGGTTATGTCCTTGTCATCTGCAATGGACTTTATTTCTTCTAAAAACTGGTTGGTTTTAAGCAAGTTTTCTTTTTTAAAATAAGGCGTGCTAGGTCTGTGATCTCCTTCCTCAAAATGGTAGTCTGTAGTAATTTTACCAGTGAGTAAGCCTCTTTGCAGCGGACTGTAGGCCAAAATCGCTTTGTTTTTTTCTAATGATTGCGGCACTACATCTGCTTCAATATCGCGCTTAACCATGCTGTAGGGCACTTGGTTAGAGACGATTTCTAAGGTTTGATCGGCCTCTTCTACTAGGGCAGCCGTATAGTTGCAAACACCTGCTGCCAAAATCTTTCCATCTTTCTTTAATTGGGCTACCGCTTCCATAGTTTCGTTTATGGGTGTGGTCGGATCATGCCAATGTATTTGGTAGAGGTCTATGTAATCTGTTTTTAACCTTTTTAAACTTTCCTCACACTCTTTGATCACATTTTCTTTGCCAGCAAACTTGTGGATTTTAACAGGGGTACCATCATTCATTTTAGAATCGAAATAAAATTGCCCTTCTTTGGTATCCCATCTTAAACCGTACTTGGTCAATATTTTTACTTGTTGTCTTTTTCCTTCTAATGCTTCGCCTACTATGCTTTCGCTGTGGCCCATACCATAAATGGGTGCGGTATCTATGGTGGTAATCCCCACATCTAAAGAGGCATCTAAAGCTCGAAGCGAATCTTTTTTTTCATTGCCACCCCACATCCAACCACCAATGGCCCAAGCGCCAAAGGCAATGGCAGAAATTTCTATGTCTGTGTTGCCTAATTTTCTGTATTCCATGTTAAAAAAATCTTATTGTTGTTCAAAAAGTGATAGTTAAGTTTAACAGCTAAGATGATAATATGCAAATACTTTTAAGGGTGAATGAATGAGGAAGTGAATGGGCGAATGGTTGTATTATTATAATGTTAAATGGTTTTATGCATTTAAAATTTTATAAAGACTACCGACCAAACCCTACGAGTTATCAGCCATATCCTATCCACAAAATCACAACTTTAGCAACATATCTACATGCATAATGCCTGCGTCGTCGTATTCCTCACTAATTTCTTCAAAGCCAAAAGAATGGTAAAACTCATTTAAATGGGTTTGAGCGCCAATCTCTATCTCGGCAGACCTCCAATTTACCGCTATGTAATTGATGCTTTCCTTTACTAGCTTTTTACCGATGGTTCTGCCGCGAAATACTTCATCTACCACTACCCTACCAATAGCTGCCCTTTGGGTTTCTTTCTTATACAATCTTGCGGTTGCCGCCAATTCATCTTCTTCTTTCAATAAAACATGAACTGCTTTTGCATCGATGTCATCAAACTCTGGGTACAAACATTGCTGCTCTAGCACAAATACATCAAAGCGCAGCTTCATCATGTCGTAAACTTCTTGGTTGGTCAGCTCTTCGAATTTTTTAAAAGCTATTTGCATTGGTACTGTTTTTAGCCCTATCAAGGGTTTTAAACCCTTGATAGGGCTGATATGATTTAATTTATTTTCCTGCAGGCCCATCGCCAAAAGTAACAGGATTGTCTTTGGGCCAAGTATTGTTTTCTCTTTTTGCATCTACCAGCCTGTAAGTGGCATCTATTTCTATGTTTTCAATGCGGTCTATTGGTTGGTTAATAATAAAACTATACTCAGGATAGGTCCACGGCCAATCGCTTTCCTCAACCATATTGATCCTAGCAAACTCATTATCCTTTTCGCCGCGCATGATCCTTAAAGGAATATAGTGGTTTTGCACCACGCCGCTCTTCAAATTAACAAATACATCCAAAGGCATGGGCATATGGCCAATGCGCTCAAGCACTACTTTGGTTTTATTATCTGCCGTGGCCTCAACCGATTTTATGCCGTAGTCTATGGTATTGGTAGTACCGATCCATTGTTCTAAATACCATTTTAACTGCAAGCCAGATTCTTTTTCAAAAACCCTAATAAAATCCATGGCATTGGGATGCTTGAACTTCCACTCATCAAAAAAACGTAGTAGGGCCTTATCGAACACTTGCTTGCCCACGATGTATTCCATCTGCATTAAGAACAGCGCTCCCTTAGAGTAAGCACTGGTACCATAAGCGCGGTTGGTGGTATAAAAGTCTGAATGGGTAGTAAGAGGCTCTTGCATGTCGTTCTCCACCAAGCGCACATAGCCATTGTAACTGCCAATATGCGGGTTGTACTGATTTTCTTCAAATAAGATGTTCTCAATTACATTAGAAGCAAAGCTGGTAAAACCCTCGTCCATCCAAGAATATTTGGTTTCGTTAAAACCGAGCACATGTTGGTACCAACTGTGCATGGCTTCGTGCACGGTTACGCCGACTAAACTTCTTAAAGAGCGATGGCCAGTGATCATAGTCAGCATAGCGTACTCCATACCGCCATCGCCACCCTGCACTATAGAATACTGCGGATAAGGATACTTACCATATTTTTCGCTGGCGATTTCAAATAGTCTTACGCTGTATTCTGGTAGTAGCTCCCAATTTTCAGACAAGGTATCTGTTTGGTAAAAGAAATGTAGTTCAGGCCCGTCGGGCACTTTAGTAATGGTGTGCTTATAATCAGGATCGGCTGCCCAAGCAAAGTCATGCACATTTTCTGCAATAAAATGCCATTCTAACTTGCCATCCTTTCCTTTTCCTTTTTTGTCGCCATTGTAACCATGCCCTACTTGTTTGGGGTTCTGCACTACACCACTTGCCGCTACCACATAATCTTCGTCAATATTGATTTTCACGTCGTAATCGCCCCAAACGCCGTGGAATTCGCGGCCTATGTAAGGGTTGGCATGCCAGCCTTCAAAATCGTACTCGCACAATTTAGGGAACCACTGTGTCATGGTATATTCTATGCCCTCTCTATTGTCTCTGCCCGATCTCCTTGTCTGTAAGGGTACTTGAGCCTCAAACTCCATGTCTAAAACTGTTTGTGCGCCAGGTAAAATGGGTTCTGATAAATCTACTTCCAAAATGGTCCCAACCACCTCATAATCTTGATCATTACCGTCTTTTTTTAGAGAATTGATTTTCTGATAGCCGATTTCATTTTCGCTCAAATTTAAAATCCTACTGCCTACCCTTCTATCTGGATCTTCTATGGTTCTTGAGCGAACATCCATCATGCTACCTGGCTGAAAAGCGTTAAAAAAAAGATGGTAATATAAATTATAAAGCGTGTCTGGTGAATTGTTAAAGTAAGTAATTGTTTGAGTGCCTTTTAGCCTATTGGTTTCTACATCCATATCAATTTCCATTTGGTACTCTGCTCTCTGTTGCCATCGGGCTGTTTGAGCTTGAGCCTCCAAAACCAAGAAAGCCACTAAAAGGGTTGAAAGAATTTTCTTTATCTCCATATTCATTTTTTATTTATTTTGTACTTGCCTTAAAGATAATGAAGCAGGTCTAAAAAAAGCGAATCTTAAATGTTTAAAGCATGTTTCTTGGCAGATTCTTGTTGCTTTTCAGAAACTACCAGTAAGTCTAGAACAAATGCAGCCTATCGTTGAAAAAATCGCGATTGCTACCTATATTCATTCTTAATGAAAGATTACTACCAAATACTACAAATATCACAAAACGCCACTACAGAGGAAATTAAGCAGGCCTACAGAAGGCTTGCTGTAAAGTATCATCCTGACAAAAACGATGGAAACCCACAAGCAGAAGAGAAATTTAAGGCTATAAACGAAGCTTACAGGGTTCTTTCTAATCCTAAAAAAAGATACTTGCACGACAATCCTCAAGAAGTTTATAGAGCACAATACAGACGCTCTTACATTTACAGAAAAGTCCAATTCTATAAAAAAAGGCAGGCAGAAAAAAACTTATACCGAGAGCCAAAAATCGTAAGTGCCGTTAGAAATGTGATACTACTTACAATGCTTTTTATGTCTCTATATATTGGTATCTCTTCATCAAACACTTTTTTTGGTAATAAAACCCGTACCATTACCATTAGGCTGTATGAGTTCAACGACCTCACTCCCTCTGTAATCACCACCGTTTATGATACCCTGTACAGATCACATGAAGAAGAACTGTTGGCAAAGTCTAAATTGTATAAGCTATTGGGCAACAGCAACTACCGCAAAGGTTTTTACAAGGAGGCCCTCGACCAGTACCTCACTCTTTACTACAATGCTAAATACTTGGCCAACTTTGAAGACTTGGTAAATTATATGCAAGTTTGCTTCGTAAAAATACCAGAAAAAGACAGAAATAAATTACTGGCCAACTTGGAAAAATACAGTTTAGAGGCGAGTATTTTTAAAGAAATTCCAGAAGAAATCAAGCTTGCTGCTTAAATTTAAATTGTGGAATTTAATTTAAACAGAAGAATGTATATTTTAGTGAAGAGTTTCTTCTAAACATCTATAAATTTTTCATTTCTTTTTACTTAGAAATTAACCAAGAAATATGAAAATGATTCTAAAAATAATGACAGTATTGACACTGATTACCTCTCTTTTGATAGCCTGTGGCAATTCTGACGAGGGACCCATGCCGCCTTCAAACTTAATGATTGACGTACAAGTAAGCAACGATAAATCAGGCAAGGTAACTTTCACAGCTTCAGCCGATAATGCAACCAACTATGTATTTTTCTTTGGCGAAAATTTAACCGCTCTTGGCGTAGAAAGCAGCAGCGGTCAAGTAGAGCACACTTATACCAAAAGCGGCACTTACAATGCCAGAATTCTGGCTTATTCAACAGAGGACTTATTTATCTCCGAAACGGTTGAGGTAGTGGTAGAAACCAATATTGCAGAAGGCACCTATTTACTGGTTTGGGCTGACGAATTTGACACGCCGGGCGCTCCTGATGACAGTAAATGGACTTACGATATTGGAACCGGCCAAGACGGCTGGGGAAATCAAGAATTGCAATATTATACAGATCGTTCTGAGAATGTTATTGTTGAAGACGGCATGTTAAAAATAATTGCTAAAAGAGAAGATTTTGAGGATAGTGAGTTTACCTCTACTCGCTTAAAAACCCAAGGTTTGTACGATTTTACATATGGCAAGGTAGAAATTAGAGCCAAATTACCTGCAGGTGGTGGTACATGGCCAGCATTTTGGTTATTGGGCTCAGATATAGAACAAGTAGGCTGGCCTGCTTGTGGAGAAATAGACATTATGGAACAAACCGGAGACGATAAAACCAAAGTAAGTGCTGCCTTGCACACCCCGGCAAGTTTTGGCGCTACCGTCAATTTTAGAGAAACAGAACTTGAAACTGCCGCAGATGAATTCCATATTTACGGAATGGAATGGACCAATGAAATTATTACCTTCTCGGTTGATGGCAATGATTTCTATAACTTTTCGCCAAGCCCTAAGACTGCGGAAACTTGGCCTTTTAGCAAACCTTTTTTCTTGATCTTTAATATTGCCATGGGCGGAACATTAGGCGGAACTGTACCTGCTAATTTTACAGAAAGCACCATGGAAGTCGATTATGTGAGGGTTTATCAGCAATAGAACCAATACATTTCAAGCCTGTATTCAAATATGAATGCTAGAAAAATCTATCTAACTGTAGCACTTGCTGTTTTACTTTTTTCTAGCTTCTTTCTGATTACAGGTTCTTCGCTTTTAAATCAAAATCTTTCAACAAGCTCTTTTGTCCCCTTAGGAACATTTAATTATTTGGGCGGGAATAATTGCCTTGCCCATGAGTATCTATTTAGGCAATAAACAATTTAGTAGAAAGGCTAAAAAACATGAAAAAGCTTGGAGTCTGATTTTTTAAATTTTGATTGCCCTCTCCCTCTTTTGGTTACCCTTGTGTTATTTACTTGCGGGTAATATCTCTTTTTCCTTTTCAGAAAAGCATACTTTTCAAGGTAGACAACTTGCCATGAAAATTTTCTGGGCTTTTAGCTATTTTCTTGTGGGAGCACCCATTGTTCTTTTTTTCATCTATTCCTTTATTGCACGCCTAAAAAAAGGAACAAGGTAGGTTATGTTCCGCATTTGTTGGTATCCTAACCATAAATATCAGGCTATGGAAGAATTATCTTTTAAAATTTTTTACAGTATATAAATCGCCCAATAACAGCCTTCTTTTATGCTTTTGGTTTTAAATTTCAACTTCACGACGTCCCCGCTTAACAAAATACAAACTGATGTGATCGGCCAAACCATAAACATTTCAAGCCAAAAACTGTAAGTGATTGGCTTAACCTGACGGCTAGGGTATCCTTAACAATAACCAAACTTTATCCCTGCCAACAACACCCACTCCCTAAACCATTTATCATTCAATCAAATGATATGTGTCATAACATTTAATCAATAATTTTTCTAACTAGTCAAATAGAGCACTAGCTTCTTTAAAAAAACACAATCTTTTACACCTGAACCAAAACAACATAATGACACTGATCAAAAATGAGCTGACCTTGCGATTTGCCGGAGACTCGGGCGACGGCATGCAACTGGTTGGGAAACTATTTGCAAGAACTGCGGCAAGTCATGGATTTGACGTAAGTACCTTCCCAGATTTTCCCTCTGAAATAAGAGCACCTGCGGGCACACTTTATGGCGTAAGTGCCTTTCAAATTCAGTTAGGTAGCCACAAAATAAATACTCCCGGCGATAAAACGGATATCCTAATCGTTATGAATCCCTCAGCGTTAAAAGTGAACTTACCCAACCTTAAAAAAGATGGGTTGATCATCATTAATTCAGACACTTTTAACAGTAAAAACCTAAAATTGGCTGGTTATGAGGCCAATCTTTTAGAAGACAAAAGCCTATGTACATATCAAACCATAATTTGTGCAACTGAAGGTATACTCAAAAAAGCTTGCGAAAACTTAGAAATATCTATAAAAACCATACGCAAAAGCAAAAACTTTTTTGCTTTAGGGCTTGCCCTGCAACTGTTTAGCATGCCGATAGAGGACTTAGTACAGTGGATCAAGGCCAAATTTGCCAAAGATGCTGAAAGTCAATTAGCCAACCTAAAGGCACTTGAGAGCGGTTGGAATTTTGCCCTTTCTAATTCGCATCACATCAACCATTACAAAATAAACCAGCAACAAAGTACAGCAGGGAATTATAGAAATATTACAGGTAACCATGCTGTGGCTTTAGGATTGGTAGCCGCATCGCATCAAGCCAATCTTCCGTTGTTTTTAGGCTCCTACCCAATTACACCAGCTACAGATATTTTACATCATATCTCTGGCTATAAAAAATACGGCATAAAACATATGCAAGCCGAAGATGAGATTGCGGGCATCTCTAGTGCCATAGGTGCTGCCTTTGGAGGTTACCTAGCGGCCACCACAACTAGTGGGCCCGGTTTGAGTTTAAAATCAGAAGCCTTAGGACTTGCCGTAATGACTGAATTACCACTGGTAGTAATCGACGTAATGCGCGCGGGGCCTAGTACAGGTTTGCCTACCAAACCAGAGCAGTCTGATTTGTTCCAAGCCATGTACGGAAGACACGGCGAAGCGCCTATGCCTGTATTGTGTGCCTCCGG
>Ga0207419_1001553_pt1 | contig 16840 bp, 14 predicted proteins | sample ElkSloMetagenome_4_FD_184723 | JGI IMG/M metagenome (GOLD analysis project Ga0207419, IMG submission 184723) | Hot spring microbial communities from Elkhorn Slough, Monterey Bay, USA - MD2A (version 2) | ecosystem: Environmental > Aquatic > Marine > Intertidal zone > Estuary: Microbial mat ...
TCCCTTCATTAGCTAATTCAAAAATTAATTCGGTTTTATCTACATATATGTAGCTTCCTTTCCGCAATTCGCTAAAGCTTTGAATGCCTATGGGTAATTTTTTCATACAGTAAAGATAGATAAATTAACAGGAAAAAAGACCAGGGATTATGAAACAAGGAATTTACATTATGAAAGAATAAATGAAAGCAACTAATACTCCATAATTTGTTTATTCTACTAAATCATGGTCAAATAATTATAATTCCCTTTGCCAACATTTTTGTCTAAAGTTGCCAGTATCTTATTTACATTGTCATACGGTCCGCTTATAAAAAGTGGTTGACCATTTTCACCCACCTCTACTTCGTCAATACCATCATCAATCAGGTCAGGCTCAAGCACCCTTTCGGCCATCAAAAAGTCTTTATTTGGTTTGAAGCCATTCTCAACGCCATAATCAAACGCCGCATAAACCATGTTATGAAATGACACAGCATCTATCTCTACCAGTGAACTATTAGCTGCCATAGAATCAATTATCTTTTGCAAAGTTGCATCATCCGCGTTGCAATTACTAAAACAGTCTTTCACTCCCAGGCAATATCTGTCAAGTAAAAAATAGGCAAATGTAAACTTTCCACCGGGCTGTTGCCTGATCATAAGAGCAAGGGTGTGCTTTTTTTCCTCATAACCATCAGCAATTAAGCACTTGTAGACCGGTAGTTTCCTGCCCTTTTCATTTATATATTTCTTGCAATTGATTTGAATGTTGCTCATTTTTTATTTATTAAAAATTATTAATCAAAACCAACTATCTATTCCTAGGTCCATAATGCGGCATTTTCTGGTCAGATTCGTAGGCGCCAATATCCGGAGCTTTACCAGAGAAATCGTCATTGATCCCGGGCAATACACAGCCTGCATCCACCACGGGAGCGTAAGATTTAGGCCTCAGGTCAATTTTCGCGGGGTCAAACAGCTTCCCTTTATTGGAGGGTGCATGATCTGGTTCTTTTGCATTCATGAAAATGTCATATCCTTTGATAGTAATTCCATGCTCCTGTAATCCTGTCTCGCGGCTGAATTCTTTCATAGTAGCCGTGCAAATTTTCTCACCGTCAGTCACTTCGCAAAACAATTCTTCGCCTTGCCGACCAACTCTTACCGCATTATAATCCACTATGCTACGATCATCGTCGTGCATGACCAGAAAAATGGGGAGTCCCCTTTTCTTCTGACCTTCGGTGACAAATTCTACCGGCCCCATGAACAGGTTGTTACGCACATCCACATATTTAAATTTTGAATTCAGGTTGTAATGGCTGTGATGGCTGGTGGACGTATTGTGGTAATACAGTACATTGTCGCCATTCACCATTTTGAAGGTTTGTGCGCCCTGAGAGGCATTGAAGACTATATTTCGAATCCAATACACCGGCCCGCTATACACCGGCTGGGTTGACAAGGGCTGCGACATGCCATTGAAGCAGCGGTTACGCAATATCCTAATATTGGCATAGCCGCCATCAGCTTCAATAAAATTATCGTTGATGTTGTAGATGTCGTTGTTGTAAAAATCGATGGAGCGGCTTTGCTGACCCATGGCCGGGTCGGCCAGGCTGTTAGTAAAAATGTTGATACCATCCCAAAAGCTGGCCACATAATTATAGCATACCACGTGCCCTTGTCCCGCCAGATTAACTGCATAACCTGCCTCCGTTTTTCCATATGCTCCGCTACTTTCCGGATTAAACCGATCGATCGGGTTTTTGCCAATAAATACATTGTCGGCAATGTAAAAATCTTCGCTGCGGGCATCCTGGGCCAATATCCCATATTGTACATTTTCTATCCTACAATTTTTTACCGTTAGCCCTTTACATCCAGCCAATCCCTGCAGCCCGGCATAAAAAGCAATACGGGTATTTTTGATGGTTAAACCTTCAAAATAAAGGTAATCTGCCGTAGCAATGTTGAAATAACGGTCGCTGCCATTGGCATCCAAAATTACCTCGCCATCACCAGCGGCCACTATGGCGATGGGCTTACCTGGTTCACCATCTGCGGTGAATGTCTGCATGCCGTGCAGCCAAAGCCCTCCCGGGTCGCGATAATCGTGATAATCCGTTTTATAAACCCCGGCATGTACTTTGATGACGGTGCCCGGCCTGGCTCTGTTGGGATGAATGGTCTGGTAATTATCGCACCAGGTTTGAAAGCCATTGACGGCATGCATAAGATTTCGATAGACCGGCTGTTCTTTTACACCTTCGTAATCGGCAGGATACACGTGGCGCACTTCGCCGCCTGCAAATGGCATGGGTTCATGCCGTGTTTTTAAATTGAATTGCCGTACCGCTTTGCCGTTAACACCATCCGAATCCGTCATTTCCAGTTTAACCTCATACTCAGTATCTGGCTCCAGGTCCATAATGCTACCGGCAAAGCCCTCGGGAATTTTGTAAAACGCTTCAAAATTAGGGTCCGGGAAATCGTTGAAGCCATAATCCGCCATTCTACCCCGGCCAGTGCGGAACAATGGCAAATATTCCCGCCACTGCTTTTCGCCATTTTTACGGTAAAAAACAGCCACCATTGCATTCAGGTTTTCATCTCCCTCGATGCGCCAGTCAAACCCCAGGGATATCAGGGTAGGGTTTTCAACTTTCAGTTCCAGCGCGGTGACTGCATTTTGAGTTTTAGCCTTGCCAGCAAAGGAACAATTCAATATCAGGAGTAAAACCAAAATTCGTTTCATCATCATAATTGTTTGGGTACTAATTTTTGATCCAGGCATAAAATTATGGCTTTTTGTTAATATAGGGCAAGCGTCAATAAAAATTGCTTGCAAAGTAGTGATTTATAAAATCTAAAATTAATAAATTAATAAAAATACTATGGGATTTATCGTGTTGAAAACACCTATAAAGGCTAATTAACATAACACTTACAACTAAAATTATTCATTAATAATGTACGGACTACAAAGAAAGAATTACAGCAGACCCTAAAAGTAATGTTAGGCAAACCGGTAATTAAGGGAGCCCGAATAACTGTTTAAATTTGTCATGCAGCCTGGACGCAGAAGAATAAATAGAAGTGCGTTTACCCAGATCTCTGATTAATTCACATTACCATTTTCACGGCTTTACCGAATGCTCGTAAACTGGAGTGCCTCATTTCGTCATAATCCCTGGAGGCCAGCAAACCATCTGCCCCGGCTTCCATGGCCTTTACTACCGACATCTGCAGTCGCTCCGGGTCACTCAGGTAAGGTTGCATGCCATCGGGTGCGTGCCAGGGTACGTCTATGCCAATACCGGCAATGGTTTGGGCTTTTCCGTTGATGCTATCCACGCATCGTTTAGTTTCATCATAGACATACTCCGGCCCCATGCCTACTCTCTCCAGATCGTTTAGCGCTATGCGTGCTTCAGGACTGTAACCCATCCAGTTATAAAATATTTCCAGTGTTTGCTGGTCATTGAAATCATTCATCATTAAACTTTGCCAGCTGTCAATTACCCAGTTTCGTAACCGAGGACCATAAATATCATGATAGAGAATTGGCTTAATAAAATCGGCATATTCGGCCATTTCGCTATAAGTGACTGCCGATCGGTAAAAGGGGTCCCAACTGGAGCGCTGATGGTCGATATGACGACCTACCACTGCCTGTGGATTAATTTTCTTGATTTGCTGATACATTTCTTTTTGGACCTCCTCATCGGCTCTGAACCACTGAAAATTCCAGGCCAATATTTCAGGATACTCCTGCATGAACCGCCACATGTGGGTGTGCACGGTATCTACGTTATCCGCTTCACCGGCTTGCACTTTTTGCATGTATTGATGCAGCTTTTGGTATCCTTCCCTGGCTCTTTGCGGGTCAATGCCTTTGGACTTGTTACGAGCCTGGCAATGCTTACAAAAACAAGTGGGTTTGTTACCTTTTAAGAACACATCCGACAGGGGCCCTACCCTTTCGGCACCGTATTGAATACCATCCAGTTCGTAATTCTCAAATACGTCGCGGGCGGTTCCCCACACCCAATGGCGGTAATCAGGGTTATTCCAGCAAGGACCACTACCAGATTTTCCATCTACTGTTTCAGTGAGCACTTTGTCATAATTTTTTACATATTTTTTCCCATTTCCAGCCGATGCTTCCAGCAAACGAATGTATATTTTCATGCCTCGTTCCCTGGCAGGTTTTTGAATTTCATTGAAGATATCCTTATCAGCATATTCAAATGAACTATCTGGCTTATGATGCCTGAGAATGGTGTCTTTAAAATATTTATCATGATGCTTCACCCAAACCCGAGTTAGATTGCTGTTCATAAAATCGCGAGGAGGTGTACCGTGATCGTGAGCCATAACCCGCAAAGGTCTGCTTTCAGCTCCGTAATAGGTATGGCTATAAAACATTAGGGTATTGACCCTGGCTTCCTCCTTCAGAAAATCGAGCACGTATTCCATTCCTTCATCATAAAAGCTATGGGCGCCCATTTGTATACCCACCATATTTTCAGTGGCCATTGTACTTCCGGCTTTCGCCAATGCAGAACCCACTACTGGCCCCAAGCCAATGCCCGCGGTGGCTAATGAAACTTTTTTGATAAATTCTCTTCTGTTATTTGTGTTCATAACTATTGGGGTTCTTGTGCTAAAAATTCTACTGCATAATTGTCTGTAATAACAGATTCATCCACGGTTATCACCGAGCCATGACGAAAACCGGGAGGAAACTGAACCTGGTCCGATATATCCTCCCAATTTTCCAGATCCCGCGAGCGGGCGGCACCTTTAGGAGCATCGTAATAAACAACCCAATAGTCACCGATTTTGGTAGCAGTAGGTCCTTCACTGTTTCCCCGGGCGTTGGGAATGGGTTGATGTTCGGTGTAGGGCCCATGCAAATCAGGCGCTGACATCACATGTACACCATCTTTACCACCATCGGGAAAATGCGTAGCCTGAAATTTGAAAAAGAAATAGTATTGTTCGTCGGGATGTATGATGTAAGTGTCGATAACGGAAGCATCCGCCAGATGGTCGCCATACAACAAAGCAGGTTTAGTAAATTCCTGAAAGTCTTTGGTTTTAATGAAATATTGCTTTTGGTCTCCTTTGAAACCGTTCTTTAAAGTTGGGATTTTCTTTTTGGCGGAAGCCCAAATGATATAAAATTCACCACTCCCGCTTTCATAATAAAACTCCGGTGCCCAGGCATTACGAACTCCATTGGATAAAATTCCTGTATCTACTGGAATGAACTGCTGCTTCTCCCAATTAACCAAATCGGTGGAACTGGTGTAGCCAAAGCCCAGATTGGTCCAGCTGGTGGTAAAAACCAAATGGAAATGCCCTTGATTGTCTTTGATGATGCTGGGATCACGCAAAAGCGAATCGCCCACGTATGACTTCAAAACCGGCTGATTGTTGTTAATGGGGTGCCATTTCATTCCATCTTCACTTACAGCCATGTACATTCCGTCTTTCTCTTTTACAAAGTAGGTGAAAAGGTAAAGCTTTTTTTCAGGTATATTGCAAGTTGTGAAAATATTAAACACTAAAAATAAGATAATGCAAATAAAAGGTACAGAGGTTCTCATAAATTTTTATTAATGTTTTTCGTAGGTCTCTATTTTTAATTTCAAGGTATTTTTCAAATCGTTTAAAACTGATTCATATTTAGGATCAAAAGCCAAATTATTAGTTTCTAATGGATCGTTTTGCAAATCATACAGTTCTTCCGGCGCATCAATCAAGCGATATCTAAAATATTTCCATCGCTCGCTACGGATGCCCTCGCTGGAAGGAATTTTATCAAAATCCCACAAATGCTCCACCAGCACTTGATTTCGCTTAGCCTCGTGTTTTCCTACATCCAGATAAGGCAACAAGCTGATGCCCTGGTATGCTTTCGGCACTTCAATTGCTGCCAGGGAAAGCATAGTGAAAGGCACATCAATGTTTAGTACTAAATCATCTACCGTGTGGTGTTTGGCATGTCTGGGGTCGTAAATAATCAAAGGTACGCGTATGCTATTGTCGTGCATGAGCCATTTACCAGCTAATTGCCGTTCACCAAGGTAGTAGCCATTATCTCCCATCAGGATAATCACGGTATTATCAGCCATACCTTTCTGTTGCAGCATATTTCTTATCTTGCCAATTTCCCGGTCTATTCCGGTAATCATTCTATAGTAACCTTTAACACTATGCTGGTATTTTTCAGGGGTATCAAATCGCCAATACCACCGTTGACGATTAAGGCCAGCTTTAACAGGGCCGGGCAATTGCTCAAAATATTGCTCATCCTCCATCACCGGTGCAGGGATTTGACCCGGGTACAAATGATCAAGGTCTGACTGCCAGAAATATTGCTCCTCAGCTGGGTCGTGTGCATGGGGGGCGCTAAAACTAACTGATAGACAAAACGGCTGATTTTGTGGGACTTCGCTAATAAAATCTAGTGCTTGCTGGCCAGTGTAACGAGTAAGGTGCACGGTATCCTCTCCAATTTTTTTATAAAAATATCCCCTCCTGTCATTAAACTGATTATTGCGGCCATAAATTTCAGCTTGATCAAAATCATCTTCTGCTCCCGGATAGGTAACTCCAAACTTGCCATAAAAACCAGTATAGTACCCGTTTTTCTGAAAAAGTTTAGGATAACTGATTTGCCAGAATTTTTCTTGCAAGGGCCCCTGATTGAATGTATAGCCGTGGGTTCTTTCGTAAAGGCCGGTAAAAATAGAAGCCCGGCTGGCTGCACATATCGGTGTGGTAACTATAGCATGACTAAAATAAACGCCCTGCGCTGCCAGCAGATCCATTTCGGGTGTTAGAATAATTTCATTACCTGAAAAACCTAATGCATCCCAACGTTGGTCATCAGTTAGGATAAAAATTATATTAGGTTTTTGGTTATTATGGCCATAGTTTAAATCAGCAAAAAAAGTAATGGCCACCATTAGATAGATAACAATTATTGTTTTTATCATTTGCAAATAGGCTACTTAAATGACATAGGAACTCTAGTATCTTCCGGAATTTTTTCTCCTTGCCAATACACTTCGTTATCTACTATTTCGATTAAACGCGTCCTGCTTCCCGGAACAGCTTTGGCTACATTTTTTGGAATGTATTGAGATAAATGATCTATGACTGGATGATAACCATCAAGCCTGGCAAGGTTGTGCCACTCATAAGGGTCAACCATTCTATCATAAAGCTCTTGCGAACCGTCGGCATATTGAATAAAGCGCCATTGTTCAGTTACCACTACATGATTGCCGGGACCATGGCTACAAATAGCAGGTTGAGTTCTGGCAGCAGACGCATCTTGCAAAATAGGCATTAGTGACTGGCCATCAAGCCCTTTTTTTGCAGGTAGCCCCGCCATTTCGATAAGTGTAGGATATAAGTCAAGTAGCTCAACAGCCTCATCACTTTTTTGCCCGGGTTGAGCAATACCTGGCCCAGAGAATATGAATGGGACCCTGGTAGATTCATGCCATAAAGTATTTTTGCCACTAATGTCTTTACTTCCCAAATGGTACCCGTGATCTGACAAAAGTACCACGATGGTATTATCAGCCAGTCCTTCTTCTTTCAGGGTAGATAGTACTCTTCCTACCAGCATGTCTACAAAACTAACACTGGCCAGATAGCCACGAACTTTTGGCTTCCACTCGTGATGCATTTTCAGCCAAGCCAATCTAGGCTCGGGCAATTGCCAATGAAGTTTCCAGGCAAATGCAGGAATATCATCTCTATCATCTCCACGAACCTTGGGCAGCAAAAGATCTTCCTCTGGATATAAATCAAACCACTGCTGAGTAGCATAAAGAGGTACATGCGGATGGCGAAAACCGACAGATAAGAAAAATGGCTTATCCTTTGGTGGATTTTTCAATTGTTTGATGGCCCAATCAGCAATTTTCCAATCATCCTGTTGCGAATCTTTTTCAGGATATACACCCCAGTCGACCAAAGGATGCCCGGTAGTTTTTACGATTGGCTCATCAGGCCTGGGAAAAAAACCACCTTTAAAACCCCAGGTAGTAAATTCTGGACCGTCTTTTCTATCTTCTTTGGGAGGGTAAGCGTCGTGATAAACTTTACCCGTGGTTAGCGTATGATAGCCGTGCTGTTCAAAAAACTGAGGGAGTGAAATCCAATTTTTGTATTTTTCAACGCTGCGAAACCAGGGCTGTAGCGCGTAAATACCGGTAGTGGTAGGTCGTAAACCCATCATAAAGCTGGTACGGGCCGGATTACAAAGAGGAGCTTGCGTATGTGCATTGGTAAAAGCTCTACCGGTGGCAGCAAGTCGATCCATATTGGGTGTTTGTACTTTAGGATGCCCTTCCAGGTGATTAACCCAGTCGTTAAGGTCATCAATGGCGATAAATAAAATATTGGGCTTCGCTTCCTGAGCTATTGACATTGATAAGGTGATAAAGAAAAATAGCAGCAATAATATAAGCATACTACTTACTTTTTGGGTAAGTTTATATTTCAATATAGTCATTAATTTTTGGTTTATCTATTCTTCTCAAAAATAATAATTTTTAAAGCAAAATCAACTTAATTATCAATCAGCTTGAGGTATTATCTGTATTTTATGAGAATAAATATGATACCATCTTCAATTAATAATATTGCATTGGTAATGAAATGAAAAATTATGGGAGAGATTAGAAATATGGTATTTTAGTTTTGTAACAAAAAAGTCCTCATCTAAAAGACAAGGACTTTTTGCTGGTTTAATAATGAGGGCTCGAGTTGGGTTTATAATGAGTATCCTCATTAAGTTGATGAGGCAAATATAGATAAATATACTCATTAGTACAAATAAAAAATTATAACGTATGTTACCCTATCGGTATAAAAATTGAAAGCATAAAAAACTCCCGAGGTAGAAACCAAGGGAGGAAACATTTAAATTGATTGACTATACTTCTACTGCTGTTTTATGCTCTTGGGCTAGTTGCATCTGGACATCTGCCGGAACCGGTGCATACTCATTAAATTCACTGGTAAAGCTTGCCTTACCTTGTGTGAGTGATTTAAGTGTAGTAGAATATTTATAAGTCTCGGCTAATGGTATTCTTGCTTTTATCACCTGATAATCGCCTGATGTATCTATTCCCAAAATAATTGCTCTTCTGGTTTGCAAATCGGTCATCACCTCCCCCATTAATTCTTCCGGTACCATAATTTCCAGATTGTAAATAGGCTCTAAAATTTTGGGATTAGCTTGTTCAAAGGCTTGCCTAAAAGCCTGCATGCCGGCAATTTTAAAAGAAATATCATTAGAATCTACCGGGTGCATTTTGCCATCGTAAACCATAACTCTCACGTCCCTTACATAAGAACCTGTAATGGGGCCAATTTCCATTTTTTCCATTACCCCCTTTAGGATAGATGGGATAAAGCGAACATCGATAACGCCACCTACTATGCAATTGTAGAAAACCAGTTTACCACCCCACTCTAACTCCACCTCTTGCTTATCCCTAATATTAAATTCCGTAGGCTCTGGTATGCCTTCCTGATATGGCTCTATTTTCATAAATACTTCACCAAATTGGCCGGCACCTCCTGATTGCTTTTTGTGTCTATAAGATGCTGATGCGGGTTTTTGTATTGTTTCGCGGTAAGGAATGCGTGGTTTTATAAATTCAATTTTAACCCCGAATAGATGCTCAAGTTTCCACTGAGTAATTGAAAGATGTAGCTCTCCCTGACCTTCCAAAATCATTTGTCGAAGCTCTTTTGAATAATGGACTTTAATGGTTGGGTCTTCCATTTGTATATCTTTCAGTGCTTCAGCCATTTTCTCCTCATCACTCTTTTCTTTAGCTTCAATAGCTGTACGCATCCTGTGCGATGGAAAGTCTACCGGCTTGATTGCAACATCAAGTTCTTTTGCATGCAAGGTTTGATTAGTATTTGTATCCTTCAATTTTAAAGTTGCACCAATATCACCGGCTCTTAATTTATCTACATTATTCCTGTTTTTACCATCCATTGAAAAAATTTGATTCAAACGTTCAGAGTTGCCCGTCTGATGGTTTACCAAATCCATACCTGCGCTTATTTCGCCAGAACACACCTTAAAGAAGTTTATTTTTCCTAAATAAGGCTCTACCAAAGTGCGGAAGATGAAAATAACCGGGGGTTTATCTGCCTCGCAAGAAATCTCTTTCCCATCATCAGTTACTTCCGGTGGCATTTCATTGGCAGAAGGCGCAACATTGTCAATAAAACTCATCATTCTACCGCTTCCCATATTATTTTTAGCCGACATACAAAATACAGGAAATAAATCTTGGTTCATCATACCTATTTTTATTCCTTGCCGCATTTCGTCTTCATCTAAAGTACCTTTTTCAAAATACAACTCCATAAGTGATTCATCATTTTCAGCTGCTTTTTCAACCAATTCGTTATGAAGTTGGTTAGCTTTATCCATTTCCGATTCCGGTATGGGTAGCTTTTCCGGTTTACCACCCTCGGCAGGAAATTTATACATGGTCATCTTAAGTAAATCTATGATGGAATTGAAGCCTTCTCCTGTTTTTACCGGATACTGCATCAATGTAGCCGCAGCGCCAAACCGACCTCTTACCGCTTCAATGGTAGTATCAAAATCTGCTTTTGGATGATCCATCTGATTAATGGCAAATATAAAGGGCTTTTTGAAGGTTTCTACCGACTTCCAAATCAACTCGGTACCTACTTCCACACCGTTTTGAGCATTGATGATCATAACACATGTATCTGCTACTCTGGTTGAAGAAGTTACCTCACCTAAAAAATCATCAAAACCCGGTGTATCAATAATATTGATTTTATAATCACGCCACTCAGTGTGTAGCAAGGTTGCATAAATACTATTGCCTCTTTCGTGCTCAATTTCGTGAAAATCAGATACAGTATTTTTATCCTCCACCGTGCCTCTTCGGTTGATCAAACCTGCTTCAAAAAGCATAGTTTCGGCTAGTGTTGTCTTACCTGATTTTGCACTTCCTAGCAAGACTATATTTTTGACATGTTTTTCATCAAATACCTTCATAGATTTTGTCGTTTAGTTAATCAAAAATTCAATGCTTATAGAAAAGCCATTCCCATTCCAGAAATATTTTATAATTCTACAAAAAACCGAACAAAAAGAAAATGATATTTGTCAATAATTTAATGAGGTTATTTAAACAATGATAATTTCATGATTTATGTCATAAAACTGTCGATTTTATACCGGCAACTTCAAAAGATAATTAAAGGCTAAAGAAAACGATACCAGCGGAAATTGATCCAAAGACTATAAGTAAAAAACAACATTATAAAAACAAAAACCGGTACTGAAAATAAAATAAGAATGATGACGAATACAAAAACTAAAAAATCATGAGCGGATAATTTTTTTAAATTAAAATTTATGTGCCACATTAATTGATGCAGCATCCATAAAGTGCTTAATCCGAAGAATAGAAATTGTAATAAAAACATGAAATTGCCTTCGAGAGGCCAATAATGAACGATGATCAGGTATTCTGGCAGGGTTATTAAAAACAAAGATATTAACTGCTGAAAACTCCTTTGTAGCAAACCTAGTGGCACATTTAGTAATATACTCATTTGCTCAGTTTCAAACTGTAGATAATTGTAAGCCAAAATACTGCTTAAATAAAAGGCAATGAAAATTCCAATAGCTAAAAAGCGCCAGTCATACGCGTCAGTAAAATACAATTGAAATGTAGTAATAATAATGAAACCGGATAGTAATTTACTCATTAGCAATGGCAGAGGCTTATAATGAAGCATATACAGCGGAAACCACAACGCTCTTGATTTTGCCCATTTTAATGCAAACCAATTGCCTAATTTACTTACATTTTCTTCCGGAATCACACCTTTTATTACTCTCAAATAAAAAATAACGGGAACGAAAATGACAATGATATTGAAAATAAAAATAAGCAGTACATTGTCCCAATGCTTTAAAATCATACCTTGTACGGCAATAAAAATGCTATAAATCACTATTGGTAAATTGATAGTAAACTGGGCAAAACTAAGCCAGGCAACTTGCCTTAACCTGCCAAAAAGAACCAATTGCTGTAACCAATAAAAATTGTCTGATTGAGTAATTAAAGCTCGGCAGTAGAATACAGTACGCACATAATAAACCAGCCATAGAAGCATGAGAAGCAGTAGCATATAAGTATTGGCACTAAAATAGGTGGCAATAGCAATGTGTTCCGTATTGCGAAGAAAACCAAAAGCTATTAAATATACTAATACCAAAAACACAGCATGCGCGCGGTAGAAAGGCAAAGCCAGCATCTTAACCATTAGTTGATGCATTTAGTCCTCCTCATGCATTTGAGCATCTTTAATTAAAAATTTTTGGCTAAAAGGCAATTGCATTTCCTTGTTTTCTACGTGTGAAGCAACTAAAAATAAACTGCCATTTTTATGATAATCTATGATAAGTTGGGTTAAATTCATCATTGCATTTTGGTCAATTGTAATAAAAGGCTCATCTAGTAAAATCAATTGAGCGAAACCTAAGAATGCTAATAACAACCCGGATTTTTTTAGCATACCTGAGGAATAGGTGCGAAATGGTTGATGCATATAATGCTGAACGGCAAACGTTTCGATTAACTCCTCTTGCTGAAGTTTACTGGCCTTTTTAGCCTTAGCCATATAATGAATTAAATCTTTGAGCGATAGGTGCAAAGGAAACTGAGGTTCTGCTTCAGTGTAATTTACCAGCTTTCGAAAGGCAACTGGTTGCTTTTTCAAATTAAAAGATGCAAAAGAAATTGAACCGGAAAACGACAATATTCCCGCGATCGATTTAAATAAGGTAGATTTACCAGAGCCATTTTCTCCTTTTATCCAATAAATACCATGTGATAATTGTAAATTTTTAATTTCGAGTACCAAATGATGGCCATACGACTTTTGATAAGATTGAATATTTAGCATTGATAAAATCGCTTACAATGAATTAAACCTTTCCGTAACCCGCGTATTATCTTGAAAATAGTAATATTCCAGGCTTCGAGAAGTAATATTGTTGATCATACGAAATATTGAAGTATCCGCGCTATTAATAATTAATGTATCCACAGTACCGGCAGACACCTTCCATTCTCCGCTAATCAAGGTTTCTGCAGGACAACCATTGATAGGCAAAACACTATTGGTCAAGATAGAATCTCCCTCTTCTGATATTTGAAATTTCAATTGCTGATGTTTATCACACCCGGAAAGTGGTTGATTCTGGCCGTCGATCAATATTGCTTCCCTCTGCCATATTTTAAAAGAATCGGAGCTTACTAATAAAAGACTGACCTGATCACTATCAAAAGCCTCAAACTCAATGGTAGTTTCTTCGCAAGCCATAGCGATAAAAAATATAAAAACTCCAATTAACACAGTTAAATTTCTACACTTCATATTTTTATTAATAATCTTATTGTTCAAAACTTGCTTATTAGCAAATAAATAACTTTTTTCGAGGCAAAATTGAAACTACAAACTTAATAACGCTGCATGGCATTAAACTATATCTGGATCGGTTTTTTTGTAATAGGTTTTTTGGTGGCCCTGATAAGGGTTATTGGATTTTACTTTCGAGATTTTTTTGCCGAATTCGGCATATTGTTCGAAACATCAGATATGGCAGTTTTTACAGCCATTGTACAAAGCACATTTGACATGGCCGAAACTTCGGTAGAAATATCTATTTATTTAATCGGGGTAATGACGCTATGGTTGGGCATTATGAAAATAGGTGAAGAAGGTGGTGCCATTCAGCTGATGAGTAAGGTAATAGGGCCATTTTTCGGCAAGTTATTTCCGGAAATACCCAAAAATCACCCTGCCAATGGATCTATCATGATGAACTTTGCTGCTAATATGCTGGGGCTAGACAACGCTGCAACTCCATTGGGATTAAAAGCAATGAACCAATTACAAGAATTAAATCCTAATAAAGATACCGCTTCCAATGCTCAAATTATGTTTTTGGTATTGAACACTTCAGGCTTAACATTAATCCCAATAAGTGTAATGGCCATAAGGGCGGCAGAAGGTGCCGCAAATCCTGCTGATGTATTTTTACCTATTTTACTGGCCACCTATTTTTCTACCCTGGCGGGTTTAATGGCTGTTTCCATATTTCAAAAAATCAATTTGTTTAATAAAGTCGTATTGCTTTATTTGCTTGGTTTCACGATCATTATATCTGCAATCATATTTTATTTCATTACCCTTCCCCAGTCAAAAGTGGGACCGGTAAGTAGCTTGTTTGGCAATTTTATTCTTTTTTCGATTATAGTAGCTTTTATTCTTTTGGCTGTACGCAGAAAAGTAAATATTTATGAAAAATTTATTGAGGGGGCAAAAGATGGATTTAATATTGCCGTGAAAATCATTCCTTACCTCGTGGCTATTTTAGTAGCAATAGGAGTTTTCAGGGCATCAGGAGCTATGGAAATTTTAATCACGGGTATCGAATGGGGGTTTGCCAGCCTTGGTTTTGATACACGCTTTGTGCCTGCACTACCCACCGCTTTAATGAAACCACTAAGTGGTAGCGGTGCCAGAGGAATGATGATAGAAGCCATGAATACTTATGGTGCTGATTCTTTTGTAGGCAAGTTAGCATCAACTTTACAAGGCTCTACCGAAACAACTTTTTATGTTTTAGCAGTGTATTTCGGGTCAGTTAACATAAGCCGTACACGGCATGCGTTGGCCGCGGGATTGATTGCAGACTTTACCGGTATCATTGCTGCTATTTTTATCGGTTACTTGTTTTTCGGATAGTCATAGTTCTTCTTATTCTTACAAACCCATCTATCCGTAAAAATTACTATTAATTGATCATTTTACAAAAGACAACTATTTGATTATAAATTACTTAGACTTAAACCTCAATCTCTTGGTGCAATTTTTAACATGTAATTTTTGGCTTGTTATCTATAAAAATCATATAAATTTCATCATATACATTCTTTAATTCAACATTATATTGCTCATTTTCAAGCTTTTTCAAACAACTCAAATTTTCATTTGTAGAATAATAATTATAAATTAGTTTCATAAATCAAGTATAATGTTAACATTAGATGACTGAAAGCTTTAAAAAATCAAGTTTGGAAAAAACAATATACGATAACGCGAAAAACCACTTCTTGGGAAACTTCCCTGATTCATTACCCATTGAACAAGCCTACGTTCACATCGGAATTTACTTAGGCTGGGTAATTGATAAAAATATATTTTCGGAATATTTTGAAGAAGAGGCGTCTACCGAGATTTATCGTTTCAAAAGAAAAGAACTGGGCTGCACCATCTTAAGCGAAATTTGGGATGGGTACCTTGGTTATGAACTCTTCAACGAAGAAGGAAATATGTTTACCTATTATTATTATGGCGGAGGTTTATACAAAAGAGATTATGAAAAAACGCTGGTGGTAAACTTGCCTTCGATATACCATGTGAAAGATACTTGGGATAATTTTGAAGCCATGAGCAAACAAATTAATGTACGCTTTGAGGAATGGAAAAAAATGATAAAATAACGAGAGGTGCCGGGCAAATATACCCAACACCTCAACAAATAATTAATCATCATTTTTATTACTACTGAGCATTACCATATCACTCATAACAATTTCCGTTATATACTTTTTGGTTCCTTCTTTATCATTGTAAGATCTTGAGGTTAACTTTCCGGTAATAGCTACTTCATTGCCTTTTACTAAATATTTCTTTACATTTTCGGCCAGTTTGCCCCAGGCAATTATGTTGTGCCATTGCGTTTCTTCCCGCTTGTTGCCATCTTGATAATAAATTTCATTAGTAGCCATCGAGAATTTAACTTTCTTACTGTTATTGAATTCCAACAATTCAGGATCAAAACCTAATTTTCCAATTAATTGAACTCTGTTTCTTAAAGTAGTCATGATTTTAAAAATTTATAGTTAAACATTTTTTAATTGCGAGGTCGGTTATAAATAACTGACGATGCAAAGGTGAAACAGCGATCAAAAATTATCCGTTTAATAAACGTATATTTACGTAATTAAATGTTTATATACGTTTATTTATGTTTATCAATATTTATAATAACAATTTTATTTTGAATGAATTTCAAATGAAAATTACAATTAATAACAAATTAAGTGACCCATGGAGCGTTTTATAGCATTAAAATCATTATAATTATATTATATTTTACTGTAATAGTAACATGCTTTAAAAGTAAAAAAATATTGAAATAAATTTGTGATTAAGGTAAAAATTAAGATTGTATCCAATGGCTGACTTACTAATCACTAATTAAACAAGTCACTTCAGGAAAACCACTTTTTTCAATCCGCTAGCTTTTATTAGTGTACTTTCTGTTATTGCAAACGGGATGGTCACTCATTGGCTAAAAATAACCGGTTGGCGTGTTTGGTAACGGCCGATTTGTAGGATCCAATGATGGATGAAACCGTGTTTTTACCGATATTTTGAAACCGGTTTTGTCCGGAGTAATTGAAGGTTGATTGGGTGACTCCGATGGTTTTTGGGGTGGTTTTGGCGGGGGTGGTGGTTTTTGTGGCGCGTATTGTTTTTTTCGGAACAGGTCGCATCAACCCGCCCTGTCGAAACCGGTTTATCCAATATCAATATCCCGTGAATACTATTCAGTTTTTCATCTAATCCCCGTTCAGTTGCTAATTGCAAATCTCATTTGCTATTAATGGCTTGTCTACCTGATTTAAAATAAGTTCAGCTAGTTCATGAAATGTCATATTTTAAGGTTTTA
>Ga0207419_1001554_pt1 | contig 16830 bp, 9 predicted proteins | sample ElkSloMetagenome_4_FD_184723 | JGI IMG/M metagenome (GOLD analysis project Ga0207419, IMG submission 184723) | Hot spring microbial communities from Elkhorn Slough, Monterey Bay, USA - MD2A (version 2) | ecosystem: Environmental > Aquatic > Marine > Intertidal zone > Estuary: Microbial mat ...
TCGTGAGAGGCTTCGTCATGACGTCAGTTTTGCTTGATCTTGCTGCCCTTCATGGTGATGTCGCTGGACGCCTTCATGTTGATCTTGCCGGAAGCCTGAACCGTGATGTCCTTGCCCTTGATCTGGATTTCGCCGTTCTTTTTCATCGTGATCGAGGCGCTACCGGTCTTGAGGACGATTTCGTCTCCGGCGACGATCGCCAAGTTCTTGCCGACACTCAGCGCGTCATTCTTTCCGACTGAATGGGCGCGGTCATCTCCAATCTGGACGGTCTCATCCTTGCCGACGTTCTCCGTGCGGTTAGCAGCGATGGTGATGGTCTCATCCTTGCCAACGCTCTCGGTTCTGCTTTCGCCAATCGAGATGGTCTCATTCTTGCCGACCGATTCGGTCCGATGCTCACCGATCGAGATCGTTTCATTCTTGCCGACGCTCTCAGTACGGTTGACGCCGATACTGATGCTCTCGTTGTTACCGACCGATTCGGTGCGATCGTGCTCGATTCGACTCGTTTCGTCATGGTCGATCGTCTTAGCCCGATCGTGACCCACCCAATGGGTCTCATCGTTCTCCACCTCGATGTCCTGATTCTTCTCGGCATGGATCCAGAGTTGCTCCGAGCCCTTTTTGTCCTCCATGCGGATGGCGTTCGCGTTCGAGACACTCCCACCCTTAGTGGAGCGACTGAGGATTCCGCTTTGAGTCATGTTGGCGGGCAGCTCCCAGGGCGGCATCTGATCCCCGTTATAGACCCGACCGGTAATGATCGGTCGATCCGGATCACCTTCGAGGCACTCAATGATGACTTCCTGCCCAATGCGCGGAATGGCCACGGCGCCCCAGTTTTTTCCGGCCCAGGGATGGGACACCCGAACCCAGCAAGAGCTGTTCTCGTCAGACTTGCCATAGCGGTCCCAGTGAAACTGTACCTTGACGCGACCGTACTGGTCGGTCCAGATCTCCTCGCCCGCCTGGCCGACGACGATGGCGGTCTGTGGGCCTTGCACCACAGGCTTTGGCGTGATGCGCGACGGACGAAAGGCGGTATGGGCGTCCATGGCGGTAAAGCTGCAATGGAAGACATCGCCACCGGGTAAGTCGGCGCTGGACCCGAACACATCCGATCGCAGACGGTAATCGGCGGAGACAATCAGATACTCCCGATTTTGATCGTCGCGGGGATAATTGGTCAGGCTGAACAAATGGCCCATGGCCAACGCTCGCGCGTTGCCTTCCGCCCGCACCGTTTCGTAACCGGCATGCAGTTCTTCGAGACGCACGCGCGCATAGGACTCACCATCACTGGTTTCGACATACTCGCCGGGATAGTCGTAGACCTCCAGTTCGGCGTGCTCGTGGGCTTTGGGGTTGCTGCGCTTCGCCAACAAGCTCTTTCGTGGTGCGGTGAAATCGAAGTCGGTATGGGCGAAGGCCCCGGGTTGCACGGCTTGCGCGACCGACCAATCGTTGATGTGGTCGCGCTCTCGGAGCGCGGTCGCATCTGGGGGATAGTAGGGGATCTCGTCAGCTCCCGGAGCTGGCCCATGGGCGCTGTAGCTGTCGGCCAGGATCAGCTTGTGCTTACCGTCTTCGTGGGTGAAGTAGTAGTAGATCCCCTCTTGCTCCATCAGACGGCTGATGAAGTTGAAGTCGGTCTCGCGATACTGCACGCAGTACACCCACTGCCGGTAGCTGCCGCTGAGACGCTCTTCGAAATCGGTATATCCGTGCTCGCGGAAGATGGCCTTGATGATGTCCGGGACGGTTTGCTCTTGGAAGATACGGCAATCCGCGGTACGCGTTAGGAACCAGGTCCAGGGCACCAGCGTGGCCCGATAGACAGCCAGCGCGCCATCAAACCCCAGCTGCGAGAAGCGATTGACGATGCCGTTGAAATAGCGTTGTTGGCCGTTCAGCAGGCTCAGGCGAACGGTCAGGCTTTGGCCCAGCAGATCCTCGTGGTAAATGTCAATGGAATCGCTGATGAGTTCGAGTTCGTAGTCGAATAGGCGCCCCAATTCCTCGGTCGCTGTCATGCCGCGAAGCAACAGCACGTCCTCACCCAAGGGCGTGGAGACGGACAGCGAGCGTTTCTGCTGTTGCAGGGGCATGTGCGCTACTTACTCAATAGGCTGAGTTCCTAGAACTCAAGACGAACGCCAGCGTTGATGGCGTTGTAAGTGACCTCGTCGTAGCCGAGTAAGGTGTTGTAGGAAAGAAACGCCGAGCGCCCTCCCGCGAACTGCGCCGAGACGCCAAGACTCAAATCAGCGTAGTTACGGTCGGGCGTCTGTGTGAGGACGAATAGGGGCTGGTTATTGATGTCGTTCACGAATCGCGCACCCACCCTCTCTTGGGCGTTATCGAATTCATGCACCCAGCCGATTCGCAGTTGCGGAATCCAGACTCCGTAACTGGTGCTGATGGCGCGCGCCACCTGAACCCCCAGGTCCGAGGTAAACGACGTAAAGGTTTGTGAGTCGAGCGCTAACGCCATGCTGCCGCCGACAGCCGTAGGATTGGACATCCGTTCGCTGTAGCTGTCCACCGCGTTTTGGAGATAGTTGAGTCGCAGCGAAGGCGTAATCGACCATGCGTCCCGATAAAAGCTGTAGCCGGCACCAATATTGAAATTCCAGACGTCCGCGCTAGGACTGGACTTAGCCACCTGGGTCGCGGTTGCGGCATCGACGGTCGCGCCATCTGCACTGAACTCACCAGTGGTGTAATTGATACGACGCTTCATATCGTAGTCGCTTTTCGCATAGCCGACTAGACCATCGACATAAAGCCCGTTATCCATACTGTAAGAGCCGTAAAACGACAGACCCCAGCTGTCGCCCTCTAAATCACCGCGATTACTGTCGTAGTCCGCCTTACCGTCGGCATAGCGGACGGATAATCCACCGATCAGGTTGTCTTGAAAGCGGTAGTCGATACCGCCCAGCATAGACCAGCCGTCAAAGTCATAGCCTGGCTGAAACTCGGTCGTATCCGCATCCCCGGTAATGTAGCGGGCATTCAGGAAACCGCCAAACCGCCCCATCGTCAGGTCACCGCCAGCGGCGCCGCCCATGGCTGGTTGACTCAATGGATAAGCAGCAGCAACGGCGGATGGAGCCGCGGCGGGCTGACCGGCAAGCCGCAGTGTTGCGAGCCGACTCTGGATCATCGAAACGCCAAGGCCGGCTGAACGAACGGCAACAGAGTTCTGTGCGCTGACCTGATCGGCGGCGATGTCCGTGAGTGCTTGAACTGAGCCACCTTCATCGGCGTTCGCACCCAGGATGATACGACCGCAATCGAGTTGAAACGCCTGGTTGTTGGCCGATGCTTGCCTGCCGTTCTCACCGGTCTTGCAGGTCGTGAGCAATGCGTCACCCGCGATTTGGCCGTTTACCGAGGTCTGGGACAATGCGTCGGAATAACCGGCGAAGGGATCCGGCGCAATCGGCGAAGGTTCGGTGACCGGTGGCGTTGCTGGTGGAGTAATTGGCGGGGGCGTCGGCTGCGCTAACGGCGGCGGCGTCGGTTCGGTCACCGGCGACGGTGGCGCGGGGGTTGGCTCATACTCTTGATAGAGGTCTACATGACCGTCAGGGCTCTCAATGTCGAGGCGATCAAAATCATTGTCTGATCCTGTCTGCGCGAATGGCTGCATTGGAAGCACCGATAGAGCTGAGAGCAGCAAGACCTGCGCAAAAACTTTAACAAGAGCCTTTGTATTGTAACAATCGTCGCTCCTGCTCCAACCGAAACACTCGCAGCGCTGGAACATGTCAATCGACTCCTCCAAAGTTATTCGACCGTATTTGGCGTTCGGCAAGATGAGGTCGATACGCCTCAGACCGTCAGCCTGCAAGAGAAAAACATCACAGTCGGCGTTGCTGTGGTAAAAACTCTAATCTCAACTGTAGGGTCAATCAGATCCAGTCGGCTTAGCGATCCAGAAAATCGACGACCACCGCGGTGACATTGTCGCGCCCCCCTGCTGCGCAAGCGGCCTCCACCAAGCCGTCAACGACGCCCCTAGGCTCACCGGAGCCAAGCAGTTGTTGAATCCTTTCATGGGTTAGTTCTTTCGTCAAGCCGTCAGTGCAAAGCAGATAGCGGTCGCCATCCATCAACGTCCCGAGCGCGGAGTCGACCTGAAGCTCGTCTTCGGCGCCGACCGCACGCGATAACACACCAGCATAGGGGTGCGACTCGGCCTGCTCGGCGGAGAGCTTGCCGTTTAAGACCAACTGTTGTACTTCCGTATGGTCCTGGGTCAATTGGGCCAGCCGATCGCCACGCAGGCGATAGGCGCGGCTGTCTCCAACCCACAACAGGGCGCACGCCCGTCCGATGGCCAGCAGCGCGACAACCGTGGTACCAATAACTTCCTCACCGCTCGCATCGGCCTCGTCGATCAGGCGTCGATTGGCCTCCTTGATGAGACACTCGGCGTGCCGGGCCGAGCGCCCCAACATCGCCGGGGCTGGCAGTTGCGACAGCGCTTCAACGATCAGGCTGCTGGCCCGCTCGCCGGAGGCGTGCCCGCCCATGCCGTCGGCGACGGCCCACAGGCCAAGGTCGGGTCGATCAAGAAAGGCATCCTGATTCATACCCCGCACGACACCCGGATCTGTCTTGCCGGCTGAGACCCAGCGCATCGTCTGCTTCGACCTAGTCATAGGCCATCACTCCGCTGCGGCTCGGACGGGTCTTCGAGGTTCCACCAGCGACCGGCGGACCAGTCGCCCGTATAGAGGGTCGTGAACGCCGGGTCAGCGGGTAGGCCCTGACAAACCAGCAAGGATGGCGCGACGCGCTCGGAGCCTTCTGACCACCAGAGGCTGTAAGCAAAAAGGACTTCGGTCAAGGCAAGGTGCAGCAGACCGGGCATCACTTGCGGCACGCGGAGCGGATTGGGCAGCCCGAGACGCCATCCGAGCGTCTCGCACGCAACTGGTAGACCAGGGTCGGGGGGCTCGGAGACCGGAATCTGCGCAGGTGCCAATGCGCTCAGGCGGGCATCCAGCTCATCCAGGCTCAGAAGCCCTTCCAGGGCGTCGAGCATCAGCGATTGTGCAGTGTCGTACCAATCCGTGGCGGAGGACAGGGTCAAAAACGGATTCAGGCCCGCGGGCAATGGACAGGCGACGGTCAAGGGGAAGTACCGCCCGACCCGATCGACGCTTGGCATCATCAAGCCGGCCCAGGCGGATTGACCGGCGATGCCTGGCGCGAGTACGAAACGCCAGATCGGGCTTGTGAGATAGGCATCAAGCCAGCCGTCGCCGAGCGCGGCCCGGCTCTTGGAAAGCGATGTCTGTAACCAGGAATCCCATACCTGTAAAAAATCTGTCGGCAGGCGTCGGGACAGGAAATCGCCCTGCCCCGGCAGCTTGCCGAACAGACCGGGAGCACCGGCGCTCATTGCGGCTACAAGCGGTCCGGACATCGGAACCCCCTGAGTTCACTCAACTTGAACGGGTTGCGGACACTCACGGCGCGCAGGTTGAACTGGGCATTAAAGCCAGCGAGGGAGAAGCCGACACGAAACAGCTCTTGCTGGCGGGTCGATCGCATATTCGCCGAGTCCAGCAATCGAAACCAGGCCCAGGGACCGGAGTAGGTCAGGCTTGGCCGTCCGCCAGCACCATCCACAAAGACCATTCGAACCCTCCCCGGCACCAGCGGCGACGGCCACTTCAACTGCTGCGACCTCGGCGGGCCCTGCCGATAATCGACGATCTGACCGCCAATATCGAGGATCAGCTGTTGCAAGCGTGCGTCCAACGAGACGGGTTCGACTTCGAACTCCACCGCTGGCAGCTTACCGCCGCCTAGAAAGAACGCCTCGCGAATCACGGTCGCTCGCTGAAATTGGGCCAACACATCGTCGGAGATACCAATCCCGCTACCGAGCCAACGCCAGCGCACACCGGAGGTATCGGCCAGTTGGCTCAGATTCTCTTTGAAGAATGCGTCGAACAGCCCGTCAGGCCCGAACAGGCGACCAAAGTCGTGCAGGGTTGTCTCGCGCGAGCTGCCGCGATTGAATGGATACCGGTCATGAATTGCTTCACGGCAAAAAGGCAAGACCTCCGCCGTCCAGAGCCGATTCAGTTGCGCACGCATACCGCCGGAGACGATGTCGGCGCTATCTTGGGCCAAGGTCGCCATGACGCGCGACACCGGTTCGGGCATTTCGGCGGCCACGCGCTTCACATCGGCAATCTCAGCACTCTCGCCAGCAGCGAGTACACCGCGCCCGGAGCTCGCCGCCGCACCGACCGATTTGAGCTGCAGGTGCATCTGGTCCAGCAGGCCAAGCGCCTTATCGATCGGAACTGCTTGCCCCTCCGGCGCCAGCACCAGATCATGCAGCCAAGTGAAACGGCGGGTGACGTAGGACTCAGGCACCGCGTCCTCGGCGGCCAACACCTCCGTCTTATCGCCATCGCCGAAGTAACGATCGACGCGGGCGAGGAAGCCGGGGGACGCCGCGGCGTCGGCATCATCACCAGTTTGGGGCTCATCAAGGCGTCGATCCAACTCGGTTTGCCGCGCGGCTGCCGTCAGCAAGCGCCGTAGCGGCGATTGCTCCGAATCGGCCAGGATGCGCGCAATCTCGGCCGCGTGGTGGATGTCGCGCGGCGGCACGATGTCAATGTCCTGCAGCAAATCCTTCCATGCCGTCACGTAGTCGCGCATGTACAACAGCCGTACTTCATCAACCAGGCGCCGTGCCCGTTCCGACCCTGGCTCCAACCGCGCTTGTGGACCGAGTATCCAGGTCTCCTCGGCGGTGGCGTCAATGAGCCGTTGGCTCTGGTCGGCGAATCCCTGATGGTAGCCGTCGTAGGTGTAGAGTGCCGGTATGCCATCGGTAAGCGGGCGACCGCTGCGCCGCTCGAAGACCAATTTAGCGAAGTCTCCGGCCGCGTCACCGATGGAAAAATCAGCAAACGCGGCGCCGATGCCTTCGCGTTTGAGCCGCTCATAGACACGCTCTGCAAGCGGCTCGCGATTGAGCACATCGCGTGACTGCGCAACCAACCCGCCATCAAGTTCCAACGGCAAAGGCACTGGACGCTGCTCAAGCAGTGCTTGTAGATGGTCTTTAAGCGATTCACGTTGCTCCGTCGTCGTGGTCCGCGGCAGGTTGCGATCCCAATCGCGACCGACCCAGTACTGCACCGTCTCGGCGTCGTAATGCTCGGGGCTATCGAGCATCAGATACACGCGCAACACGTCGTAGAGGAACTCGGGATTACCGCCGGCTTCGCGTGCCTGATCTTCCAAGCGAAGCATGACAGGCGGCAGCAGCGCCTTGCGCAGGATACGCAAATAGGCGCGCTCCGCCTCGGGGCCGAGCTTGTTGCCTTGATAGAGTCCTAGTCCGGAAAGCAACGGCGCACCCTGATCTCGCTCGGCATAGCCGCCTGGCAGATGACGCGCCGCGTCGAGCAGCGGCAACAACGACACCGGATCGCGCTCCGACAAAGGCAAGGCGTCGATCTGTGCATCGATCTCCACTAGCGCCGCGTCCACCTGCTCAGTGTAGGCGCGATTGCGGCTATAGCTGGTCGTCCATGCCGCGGCAGCGAGTAACGTCAAACCGATGGCGCCAGCATAGGCGCCGTTACGCAGCCAACGGCGACGCTGCTCCATGCGCGGATTGAGGCCGGCGAGGCCGGCCTCTGGAAACACGAGATCGCGGAACAGCCGCGCCAGAAAATAGCCGCGTCCGGTCCCCTCAAAGGCTTGCTGTCCCTGCCTCGCCAAGCCGAAACTCGCGGCGATACCGGCGAGTACGCGGTCGATCGGCGTTCCGGTCTGAGTGCCGCTGGTGATATAGACGCCCCGCAGCAATGGGCGCACCTCGTAACGACTGGGGGTAAAGACGTCGCGCACGAACTCGTCGAGCGGCTCTTCCAGAACCGCGAACTGCTCAGGGAAGGCAAAGATCAGGCTGCGCTTGCGCGGGTCGCGTTCAGCCTGCAAGCGGGCCAAACGACGCTGAGCCAGGCGTTCGACCAGCGCCTTGTATTCATCCCGCAGTCCGTCGACCGGCGCCGGGCCGACCCCTTCGTAATCCAGCGCAAGGGTCGTCCCCCACACCTGCTCGCGAGCCTCCTTGCCGAGGTCGGCGAAATATTCCATAAAGCCCGCCACCAGGTCCGCCTTCATGAACAGCACATACACCGGAAAACGGATCTTGAAGGTCGTGTATAGCTCTTGCAGCCGCTTTTTGACGGCGAGCGCATGCGCGGCCCGTTCGGTCTGAGACTGCTGCAACAGATCCGCCAGGCTGATCGCGACCAACACACCGTTGATGGGGCGCCGCGGGCGATGCTTCTTCAACATCCCAAGAAATCCCAGCCAGGCGGTGCTATCGACCTGCTCGTAGCTATCTTGGGTGGTGTAGCGACCGGCGGTATCCAATAGCACGGCATCCTCGGCGAACCACCAATCGCAGTTGCGGGTGCCGCCGACGCCCTGAACAGGGTCCTTTCCAACCTGCTCCGCCAGCGGAAACCGCAGGCCGGAATTCGAGAGCGCCGTGGTCTTGCCACAGCCCGGCGGCCCGATGATTAGATACCAGGGCAGTTGGTACACCCATCGCCCTCCCAGCCGATGCCGCACTTCCGAGCCCTTCAACAAACGCAGGGCGTCTTGAAAGCGCTCGTTCAGCGTCTCTAGCTCTTCGGCGGAGGCTGCCTCGACCGGATCCGCCTCGTCCGCTCGTGACGAGGCCAAACGGTCGACGAGTTGGCGATTGCGCAGCCGCGCACGCACCGCCGCGCCGATCTGCCAAAGCCCCCAGCCACCGAATAGGGCACCAATCACCGATAAGCGCATCGCCGGAGACGCCAGCGGCGTGCGCCCGCTGATGCCGATCAGGTCGCCCGCGAACCAGACCAACAAGGCCAAAGCAAGGGTTCCGAGCAGGCTCAGCAACCACCGCTTTCCCATCAATGCGAACAGTCTTTTCATTCAGCCTCTACCAGAGCCCAATGGACCAGCCCCGGCACCTGGCGAGACGACGGGCATCAGCGTAATCTCCACGCGCCGATTGCGACCATCCTTGGGTTTCGCGGGTATACGCAGTTCGGTGTCCGCGCGCCCCTCGGCCGTCAGCCTGGCGCTGCCCCCCATGACCTCCGCAAGCAGGTTGCGCACGTTGTCGGCGCGCGCCTGGGACAGCACCTGATTAGACGGAAATCGAAGGGTTCTGATGGGTATACTGTCGGTATGTCCGGTGACCAGAACCGATCCGGGCAACTGCAACAATGCCGCCGCGATGCGTTTCAACCGATCCCTGAATTCTGGTCTGACCTCAACGCGACCCGACGAAAACAAACCGTCCCCGCGCAGGATCACGGTTTGCCCAAGGGGCCGGTCGACGACCTCCAGGCGATCAGCGGCAATGTCGTCCGCGAGCAGCATGCGCAAGGTCAAGGGTGCTGCGCCGCCTGTCGTCGGCTCGACGCTGTTGTCGACCACGGCGACGGCTTCGCGGGGGGCAACCGGTGTCGGTATGTCTCTGCCAACTTGAGCCAAGCCGGCAAACACGGGGTCGGACGCGCGGTGAAGCGCAAAGGTAAACGCGCTGAATAGCCCAAGCAGGGCGATACTCGCGATCGCGGCCAGGACCCAAAGTGGTAGCTGGTGGATCAGCGGGTCGCGATGCTTAACATGGCCGCGCCAATGCGGAGAGAGTTCCTGCTCGGGCTCGCCGCGCTGATTGCGGATTGTCAGATAGAGCTTTTCACGGACCTGCTCCAGTTCGCTGCGTCCGCCGTCACGGACCCGATAGCGACCCTCAAAGCCCAAGGCGAGGCACAGATAGAGCAGCTCAAGCAGATCCAGGTTGCCGCTCGGATAAGCAAGCAGGCGGTCCAACGCCTGAAAAAACTTCTCGCCGCCCCAGGTTTCGTTATGAAAGCTGATCAGGAGTCCGCGCGCGCCCCAGACACTCTCGCTCCCCCAAGGCGTATCAAGCACCGACTCGTCAAGCAGGGCGCAAAGCACATAACGCGCGGGCAGTACCACTGCATCGGTCATCCCCTTGGCACGCGCGCAAGTCTCAAACTGGCGAACTTGTCGCGCCAAACCTTCGAGCAAAGCAGATGGATTGGGGTGCGAGGCGGTACCGCGCAATTGCGCCGCGGCGCCGAGCAGGCCAGAGGCGCATCCGGCGAGTGGATTCTGCGCTATCGACGCGCTAAGACCGATATCGGCCTGCCAGTCGGCAGACGCTGCCACGCCCGAGGGCATTGGCTCAGGCGCGGCGCTACGGTGACGCCTGCCGCCAGGTATCGGGCGAATGACGGTTGGTCCGCCATCATCACCGGAGAAGAATGGATCATCGTGGCTCATGAGTTATGCGCGGATCGCCCAGAGCTCCAGTTCTAGATCGGGATACTCGCCGCTGATATGCATTCCGAAACCGCCCGAGGCCGAGAGCTGCTTCCAATACTCGCTGCCGCGGTCGAGCTCAAAATAGTTAAAGCCCGCGTGATAGGGCAACTCCATCGGCGCCACTGGCATCGCGTGCAACCCTACGCCGGGCAGTGCCAGCTTAACGAGTTCCTGAATCTTATCGACCGGCCCGAGCTTGGCCTGGGCTGGAAATCGACTGCGCAGCTTTTCCGCGTCGACGCTGGCCTTAGCCGCCAGCACGAAGCGCGCGTCGCCGAGCAACGACTTATCCGCAACCAAGGCGACGCGGAAGCCGAATTTGCGTTCCTGAATGGGAATCGGGATGGCACGTTCCACACCCTCGCGGCTCAAATAGTCCCGCAACAGGTCAAATACGGGGCTAAAGCTGGCATCGAGATCGTCGTGCCGATAAGCGGGAAAACTTGGCGGGCGCTTATCGTCGGCGGTGAAGGTCGACAGCTCACCTGCCAACTGCACCAAGTCGCAATAAAGCCCTTCTGGGTGATGCCCGCCGCTCATCTCGGCCAAGTGGGCGATCAATTGCTCGCTGCGATTGATCATCTGCAGCAGCAGGAAATTGGCCAACTCAGAAACGCCGCCACTAGCGCCCGCGCGCACCCGCGCGGCCAGCGCATCCGCGCGTCGACCGCACAGGCCGAGGAGCTCTTTGACAAAGCCAATCAGCCGCTCACTGGCGGCGAAATCGACGCAGGGGGGAATGTAGTCGGGATCGAGCAGCAACTGTCCATCGCTGCGAGACTCCAGGATACGCGCAACGCCACAACAGGCAAAACCATCGCGGTTGTCACCCTCCATCAGCAAGCGCAGATCAAGCCGCCCGACCTCCAGTACCTCTTCGGTTTGCGCATCGCCGGCATTGTCGCGCGCCGTTTCATCTCCGGCCCGATACCGCAGCATCGATTGCGGATCATCTGGACCGCCACTCTCACGGGCATTCGGACGCCGCAACGGCAAGGCCAAATAGACGGTCTGTCCGGCGGCCTCCCCGCTCGGCACGATGGGCGCAGGCAAGGGATCGTTGGCGGGCGCATGCACGGGGGTATTGTCGGGCAGCAGGCCAACGGCCTCGGTGATGCCGAGTTTTCCGAGCGCCAGGAGATCCCGGTCGAAGCCAAGGCGCCGCATGCCCCAAGAGAAGGGCGCACCTGTCTGGCACGAGGAAGCAACCAGATGTTCGACGTAGCGGTCCTGTTGCTGGAAATGGTGGGGCTTCAGAAACAGCCCTTCAGACCAGATGACACGATTCGCCCAAGCCATGGCTCTCTCCTATTGGGCGGCGACGGTGATGCTGTCAGCCGCAACTCTCACGGTCACCTGATTGGCATGATTCTGCTTCAACGCAGCAAAGTCCCTCCACTGCGCACGATCGATATCACGAAACGCGGCGACAACGCCAAGAAATGCCGAATCAGCCGGTACCGCCTTCTCGAGCCGCTTAGCTTGGCCTGGGGCAAGTGTCACCTCTTCCTTGGCGACCAACTCCGCGCCCAGAACCTCCCCCTCACGATCATAGAGACTAAAAAAATCAGCGCCAGAAAATGCGCCGGTCGATTTCAGTTCGTAAAATCGTACGACGACCGGTAATGCCCCCCTTCCGGAACCGCTGTTCGAGTCCTTGCTTGCCACCAAATAGACCTGCATCGTCGTTGGGTCAGGAGGCTTCGGCGCCTTTGCGCCGCCACAGCCCTGCAGCGACAGGACCAGAGGGAGCACCATGGTAGGGGCCATTAGCCGCAACGCCTGAATAGACCGGGAATACCACATTGGCTGGTGCATGATTGTGATCTGAATCGGTTGTAACGCTTTGAGCTTAACTCGAATTGCCGCGCTTTGCCTCGGCCAGACGCCTCACTTGCTCCTCGTAAGCGGCGTTGAAGGCATCGCCGAACAGGCGCATAAAGTCGTCGGATGCGTCCTCCGCGACCTGATCAAAGGTCGACACGAACAGGTCCCAACACTTCGACTTGCGCGCCATGGGTAGCAGCTTGTCGAGATGCGATTCCCCGTCAAAATGCTTCTCAAGACGCTCCGGCTCAAATCGGCTAAGCAGCGCCTTCAACGCCGCCCGCAGCCCGGCGATCATCGCCATTTGATGTGCCTGAATATCGTCAAAGGTCTTGTGCACGGCGGCCGTCGGATCAAGGAATCCGCGACTGCGGCGCAACAACAGGCGATCGAGCGCATCCTCGGCGTCGACACAAAACTGAAACGGGTTGTTCTCTCGGGAACGGATCGTCGTGACTTCTAGGCGTAACTCGCTCTTGAAACTGGCGCGCGCCATCATAACGGCGATCATGCCTTCACTAGCGGCCCGAAGGAGTTGGCCTGATGTCCGCAGGAACGCCTCCGGATCCTGAACCGCTTCAGCACCGCTCACGCCCAAACCGTCCAAAAAGGCCCTGAGTTCGCCAGCTCCCCCCCGATCGGCCCCGCGCTGATCGGGGGCACCCCATGCGGAGGTGGGGGAAGGGTTCGGAAGCCGCGTCTGGTGCGGGGTACGCTTCCCGTCCGGGGCCGCGGCTCCGGCGTCGCTGCCCGGAACAAACAGTGCCGTTTCTTCATCCATTTCCGCGGAATCGACGGCAGCCGCGCCCCGGTTGACTGGTGGCGCCTCTGGCCTGTCCATCTCATGCTCATGCGCACTATCGGGCTCATGCGCCGTATCCGGGGCCGCAGTCGAGTGATGACGGCCAGTCACAGGCTCGTCGCATTGTTCGCTACTCGTCCATTGGTGAGTATCCGGCGGGATGAAGGCATCATTTAGCAGATCGTAATCCTCCGGGACGCCAGGTGCTTGGGAAGCGTCGGGAACATCGGCGACCGGGGCCGTCGTGGGGGTGCCCAAGTGCATCTGCTCGATCGAGGGTCGCGGCCCTTCGCTATCCGAGGACGCGGGTACCTGCTCGCCCGAATGCTCAAACAGGAGCGGTGGTTCGTCTAAACCATTAAAGCCCGCCCCGTCACCAGAGCCGCCCGGCGAGGCCAGCGGCTGCGGCGCACCCGGCCCGGGATCAAGCAAATCCATGATATCGGCAGCGTTGCTGGGTTCTGGGATACCAGGCAACGCGGGCTCTGCTTGGATCGGCGCCGGTGCGGTGGCAAAGGGGTCCGCGAAGACTGACGCACCGCCGGAATCCAACGCAATCCGCAGCAGGTACGGTCCGATGGACAACCGATCGCCATCATTCAAGACCACCGGATGGTTGGCCGGAATGGGCTCCAGGGCATCGTTCAAAAAGGTACCGTTGGTGCTGACATCCGTGATCGCATAGCCGTCGCCATAGGGTGCGATCATGGCATGTCTTCCGGAGACCGAACACTCAGGGTCCGGCAGTTCGAACTGACAGTCGGGGTGGCGGCCTAAGACAAGATTCTGGTCAGACACGCGAGCGCTGGCAGGATACTGCGGAGGGAGACCATTGTAAGCGGTGACTGTAACGAGCAAACCCATGCAATTCCCCATGGTCGGCAAATGCCAGGGCCTAATTCTTGAAACACTTGCAAACGATTGTCAACCGAACAGGAAGGATTTACGGCTGGACCTGGCCAACAAGCTGCGCATCGTCGAGCTTTCCTGATGGCCGCGACTGCGCCAACACGCGGGCTGACGGCAGGCCAAGACCGGGCATCGAGACAGGTAACCGTTGCGCTGTCCAGTCCCTGCTCGTATCTTTGCGCCCTGTCTCATCCTTCCTGGCCAGTCGTCCGCTCGCAGACGGCAAGCAAGGCGGCCCAATCGGAACTCGTTATCTTCAAGCATGCTCGTCAACCCACTCCCGGCCAGCACAACAGGCAGCCACAGGCTAAATCTCAACGAGTACCGCGTTGTCTTCACGCCCGTCGTGATCCTGGGTCGGCATGACAGATCCACTCCAGCACGCCAGGACAAGCCGTGAACCAGGCGCTACCCGTCGGCGCGATGATCGAGGAGTTCCGGATCGTGCAGGTCTTGGGAACCGGCGCGTTCGGTGTCGTCTATCAGTGCGACAACACCTATCTCGACGAAACGGTCGCGATCAAAGAGTTCCTGCCGACCGACCTCGCGACCCGGCAACCGGACGGACAAATCGTGCCCCTGTCGTCGGCTACGACCAAAGCCTTCGCTTGGGCGCTGGATCGTTTCTTGCAAGAGGCGAAGACACTCTGGGGGCTCGGGCGCCCCGTTCCGCATCGCAATATCGTCCGCGTCACACGCTATCGCGAGCTCAACGGCAGCGCCTACATGTTCATGGAATTCGAGCATGGGCAACCGCTATCCGCGCTGCTCGAGGAACGCGGTTCGCTGCCGTTGGCGGAATTGCGCGCAATCCTCGACCCGCTGCTGGATGGTCTGGAACGGGTGCATTCCTCCGGCATCGTCCACCGCGACATCAAGCCAGCGAATATCCTGATCCGCGGCGACGGATCGCCGGTGCTCATCGACTTCGGCTCGGCTCGCTATGTCGCGAAAAGCGGCGAGCGATCGGTCTTTGCAACATACACGCCGCTCTATGCCGCCTTGGAGCAGCACCAGGACATCGGCGAGCAAGGCCCTTGGACCGACATCTACGGGCTGGGCGCGACGCTCTATCGCGCGGTGACGGGAACATCGCCTAGGAGCGCGTCGCAGCGGCTGCTGGCCGACCCGCAACCACCAGCCAGCGATCTTTGCAGAGGGCAGTACCCAGAGGCCTTCCTGCGGGCCATCGATCGCGCGTGCGAACTGGAACCAGGCAAACGTCCCCAATCCGTCCAAGAATGGCGAGGGTTGCTGCTCGCGCCTCCGACCGCCGACCTCTACGCACCCACGGTGGTCAAACTACCGAACCGAGGTCGGCGCAAGTCTATCCCGGATGCCTCGACCATCTCCGAGGCGTCGAATGGCTTCGAACAATCCGTCACGGCGTCAAGGACGGCTACGCGTTCCGAAGAACTCGGCGATGCCTCGACGCAAGCGGATAGATCCGACACATGGGTGAGACCCGGTCGCCAGGGCAGCCTACCCCGCAAGGCCGGCTTAGCCGCTGGACTTGTTTTTCTTGTTCTGGCAGTCGTCGTCGGCTGGTACCTGCTGGATCGACGACCATCTGGCGGGTCCGCGTCCGCACTCGACATCGATTTGCCGGTGCCCTCGGCCGATCGTCCAGCCTCCGCTAACAACTATGAGTCGCTGGCCATCGCCGATTTCGAGCGCAACGAGATAGAACGCAGCATCGACCTGATCGAACTTGGCCTGGCGACGACTCCGGGAGATCGTCGACTGCTCTTGCTGCGCGATTATTTTGGTGCACACAGAGAGGTAGGTGCGCTGCAAGAACAGGCGGAACGCGCCATCCAGCAAGGCGATCTGGAACAGGCGCTGACGCTGATCGACGAGGGCTTGAAGAAGCTGCCCAAGCATGACGACATGGCGGGCCTGCGTGATCGGGTCACCCAGTTGTTGACCGAACGGCGTCAGGCCGAGGCAAACGCATTGCTCGACCAAGCAAGGTCTGCACGCGGCCGGGGTGAGCTGAGAGCGAGCCTGGCCCTGATCGACAACGGCCTGCGGCTGGATCCTGACAACCGCGCACTGTCCGTGCTGCGTTCCGAGGTGCAGGCACAGGCGGAGCGCAAACGCGAGCTTGCAATTGCCAAGGCGGAGGCACGCAAACTGCTGAATCAAGGTGCGCTCGATGCTGGCATGGCGCGCATTGCCGAGGCCATGGCCGTCGCCCCGGATGATCCGGACCTGCTGAGCTTGCACAAAGAGATGGAGACGCGTCGACGACAGGCGCGCGAGACCTGGGTCAGCGATCAGCTGGAACGCGCACGCCGGGCGCAAGCTGCTGGTGACGCAGCACAGACCCTTGCACTCATCGACGAGGCCCTAGCCGAGTTGCCGGATCAGCCAAGGCTGCTGGATTTCCGCAACGCCGTACTGACCGAGATGAATCGACAGCGTGTCGAGCAACTTCTCTCCCAGGCTCGCCAGAGCCTGGCCGATGAAGACCTGGATCGAGCGCTTCGGCTCACCGACGAGGCGCTGAGCCTTGTACCAGAAGACCCGACGCTGGTCCGTCTGCGCGCCGAGATCGAGACTCGACGCAAGCAACGCGGGCAAGTCGAGCAGGCGATCGCAGACGCACGCGAGCTTCGGCGTGCCCAAGCCTTCGACAAGAGCATGGCACGCATTCAAGACGGACTGCGGGTCGCGCCCGACAATCCGGAACTAGGCCAGCTGCGAACGGCAGTCCAAGGCGAGCGGCAACAGCAGCGCGAAGGTCGGGCCGCCAAATTGCTCGAGCAAGCCCGCGGACAGCAAACCGAAGGTCACCTCAAACAGGCGATTGCGCTCACCGAGCAGGCCTTGATGCTGTCGCCAGACGATAGCCGCATCGACGACTACCGCGG
>Ga0207419_1001557_pt1 | contig 16827 bp, 17 predicted proteins | sample ElkSloMetagenome_4_FD_184723 | JGI IMG/M metagenome (GOLD analysis project Ga0207419, IMG submission 184723) | Hot spring microbial communities from Elkhorn Slough, Monterey Bay, USA - MD2A (version 2) | ecosystem: Environmental > Aquatic > Marine > Intertidal zone > Estuary: Microbial mat ...
TTCTTGCCAAACTCTCGTTTGTCGTAAATCATTTAAACCAAACATTCTCTCTAACTCCTCGCGACTAATTTGAGGTAATTTGTAGACTAAAATTCGCTCAATTAATTCTAAAAGATCGCGCTGTTGGGGCGATTCTACTTCTACTTTAACCCGTTCGATCAGTTCTTGTCCCTGAGAAATTGCGCTCTCTCGGTCAGCGATAATGAGCGCAACTGTCGCTAATCTGGGGGAATTTCGGGACATTTCCCCCAATTCATCCAAGTAAATGCGTTGGATTCGTCCAGAATCAAACATTTCTTGGTAGCGGTCAATGGGACTATTATCAATGCGACGATTGGGGAAGATTGCCACTCCCAACCAATTATTACTCAGATCGCTTTGATTGAGATAAAGCAAGCTTTCGGTAATAAAGCGAGAGTAAAATTCAGGGTCGGGTTGAAACTGGACTTCCGCAAAATAAAAAGGCGCATCGGGACGTAGGGGCAGAAATACGCCGTCAATGCGAAAAGAAAGTTGTTTGATTTCTACGGAGTCAAAGCGATAATTTTGGGCAAGGGTAGGAGAAAGATTAATTAGTTCAAAGAAGATTTGGGGAAAGGTTTGAAAGAGACGATAAAAGATGGTGTCAGTTTTCAAGATGCTTGGGAATCCTGATGTTACATTCTTCTTTGAAATTATAATCAACAAATAACCCCTTGTGTGCCTAAGCCACCTGCGGCCCCAGTAAAGACTCCAACTGATTCATGCCCTTATTGAGATGACGAGTCACAGTCATCGGGCTAATACCGATAGATTGGGCGGCATCTTTGCGAGAATATTCTCGTAGATAGACGAGATCGACGGCGGTTTGGGTTCTTTCTTCGAGTTGGCTTAAGGCCCCGTGGATTTGCAGGCGATGTTCTTGTAGGGATTGACGGTCTTGCTCTTTGGTGTCTGTAATGGTGTCAGCGAGGGTTAGAGCGTCTTCTTTGTAGGAGTTAACTTTGGCATCTAAACTGAGGAGGCGGCGGTTTTCGGTGGCCAGTAGGCAATCGCGCCATTCTTGCCAAGAAACACCGAGGGCTTCGGCCACTTCCGTTTCGCAGACGGGCCGACCGAGTTCATCGGTTAAGGTTTTCCGAACTTTGCGACCTTTGGAATAGAGTTCTTGCCAACGTCTAGGGATTCTCAGTACACTGCTTTTATCCCGGAGGTAGTGCAGCATTTCGCCGCGAATGTAGGGTAGGGCAAAGGAACTAAAAGCAGTGCCTTGGTGGGGGTCGAAGCGCTCTATGGCGCGAATTAAACCGAGATAACCCGTTTGTTCTAGATCGTCGTAGGGTTCAGGACATTGCTGGCTAACCTGATGGGCTACTTTTCGGACTAACCCTAAGTTGAGTTTGACAATTTTATTGCGTAATTCTAGGGTTGGGGTGCGATTATAAGCAACGAGGAGTTCGATTCCTTTGGCTCGTAGCGATTGAGTAACCATAATTTTAACGTCGTAGAAACTGGCAAGGGTTCAAAGTCAACACAGAGCATCCCTTTACTTTCATTGTCTTGGGGAAGTCTGCCCATCGCCATCGTTATTCCACGGAAATCTAAACACCCCCCTCTTTAACTGTGCGTGGATATACGCAGTTTAGGTGGGGGCGATCGCGTCTCGCCAGAAAAAGTTAAAAAATTAGCGCATTTTCGCCAATCCCTCTGCTTTTTCCTTTAAACCTAGAAAGAGACAACACTCAAGCGAGGAAAAGCGATGACCCAAAAACGAATTTTGATTGTCGGTGGTGTCGCGGGGGGCGCGTCTTGTGCAGCGCGATCGCGCCGTTTATGCGAAGATGCAGAAATTATTATTTTCGATCGCGGGCCGTTTGTTTCCTTTGCGAATTGCGGCTTACCCTACTATGTGGGGGATGTGATTACAGACGAGAAGAAACTCCTAGTCGCCAATACGGACTTGTTTAAACAACGCTTCAATATCGAAGTCCGTTTGCTGAATGAAGTATTAAGTATTGACCGGGAAAATCGCCAAATTACGGTCAAAGATTTAGAAAAGGACAAAGTATATACCGAAAGCTACGACGCGCTCGTATTATCGCCGGGGGCTTCCCCGATTCGTCCACCTTTACCGGGGATCGATTTACCGGGGATTTTCGCCTTACGCACGATCCCCGATAGTCGCCGCATTCGGGCTTGGATTCAAGAACACCAAGTCCAGCAAGCGGTAATTGTTGGCGGTGGCTTTATTGGCTTGGAAATGACGGAAAACTTGGTACATCGAGGCATTTCCGTGACCCTATTGGAACGTTTACCCCAAGTGATGCCGCCCCTTGACCCGGAAATGGTGGTTCCGATTTACGATCGCCTCAAAAGTCACGGCGTACAGGTGAATTTGGGGGATGGGGTGACTCGGTTTGAAGCGGAGGGCGATCGCCTCCAAATTACGACGGAATCCGGGCAGCAATATGGAGCAGATTTAGTAATATTAGCGATTGGGGTGCGGCCTGAAACGAAACTCGCCCAGGATGCCGGGTTAGACTTGGGCGATCGCGGCGGTTTCCGAGTCAACGAACAAATGCAAACCAACGATCCCCATATATGGGCCGTGGGGGATGCGGTGGAAGTGCAAGATTATGTGACCGGAGAATGGACGCTGATCCCCCTGGCAGGGCCAGCCAATCGTCAAGGTAGAATTGCCGCCGACGCGATCGCGGGTCGAGATATGAAGTTTCGTGGCGTACAGGGAACTTCGGTTTGCGGTATTTTCGATTTAGTGGTTGCCAGTACCGGGGCCAGTGAAAAGACCCTCAAACGTCTTAACATTCCTTATGAGAAGATATATCTCCATCCAGGGCATCATGTGGGCTATTTTCCCGGCGCAAAACCCATTGACATGAAATTACTCTTTTCCCCGGATGATGGGCGCATCCTGGGCGCACAAGCGGCGGGATCGCAAGGGGTCGAGAAGCGCATCGATGTGATTGCAATGGCACTTCAGCGCCACGCCACGGTGTTTGACCTCGAAGAAGCAGAGTTATGTTATGCGCCGCAGTTTGGGGCGGCTAAAGACCCGGTAAACTTCGCAGGGGCGATCGCGGCCAATCATTTACGGGGTGATGCCCCGGTGGTACAGTGGGATGCGGTAGATTGGGAGCGCGGCTTCTTACTGGATGTGCGCGAAAAAGGCGAGTTTGAAGCGGGTTATGTTTCCGGGGCGATTAATATTCCTCTGGGACAGTTGCGAGATCGCCTGGAGGAATTGCCCCAAGACCGAGATATTTACGTTTATTGCCAAGTGGGGCAACGGGCTTATTATGCAACGCGAGCGTTACGCTTAAATCATTATCCGGCGTTTAACTTAACAGGCGGGTTTAAAACCCACAATTCGGTCAAAAATGCCGAAAATACAGTTTGAAACCCGCGTGTTATTGTATTATTCTTGACGGTCTAACTTCGGTCGTGCCGGTAGCCGTTTTTGAGCGTGCCACCGTAGCGATCGCCCCCCTTGGCGTAATTCCTGACTCGAATCAGCAATGATCCCATTAAGGCGATCGCTGAAACCGACCGTTGGACTACGATTGCTGTAGCTGGCGATCGCGATCAAGGCCAGAGTCAGGGCGATCGCGTGGAACAAAGAAGACTGCTTTGAGATATTAGACATGGCATAAAACTCCTCACACTTGACATACCAACAGTTTGGGTGAACTTAATTCCCGATTGTTAGTTTGTCGATTTATTCCACTTAACCCCAGATCGGACATTCAATCGGTAAAATAAGTTTCGCTTCCTCAAAAAAGTTTTAGGAGATGGCGTATGCCCCAAGCTGTTGCTGTTATTGAAACGTTAGGCTTTCCTGCGATTCTCGCTGCGGCGGATGCTATGGTGAAAGCGGGTCGAGTTACCCTGGTTTGGTTTGACAAAGCCGAGAGTGGCCGTTTTGTCGTAGCAATTCGCGGCTATGTGGGTGAAGTCAAACGCGCTCACGAAGCGGGCATCGAGGCAGGAGAAAAAACCTATGGGGGTCAAGTTATCACCCACTATATCGTTCCCAACCCGCCAGAGAATGTGATCTCGGTCTTACCCCTCGATTACACCGAAACGGTCGAACCTTGGCGATACTAGGAATAGAGGGCGCGATCGCTTTTTTACAGCAAAGTAAAGTTTCTTTACAATTCCGCTTGTGGCACTTCCCCGAAAAGAAACAAGAAATTGCGACAAAGACTCGTACAATAAATTGTGAATTACGTTTATTGTGAACTGCTGGTTAACCCCTGTATTTTGTAGGCCACTTTGCCATAGACCATAGGGAGATTAAAAAAACTGGGCTTAGTCTCGTCTCGCTCAAGCTTGCGGTGATTCACATTAAGCGCGAATATCGACCCGTATTATTAACTAAATCAACTCGAAACTCAGGAGAAATTATTATGCCCGCAGCCGTCGGAGCGCTTGAAACAAAAGGATTTCCCGGTGTCTTGGCCGCCGCCGATGCCATGGTCAAAGCTGGCCGCGTCACCCTGGTTGGCTACATTCGCGTTGGTAGCGCCCGCTTTACCGTCAATATTCGTGGTGATGTGTCCGAAGTCAAAGCTGCAATGGATGCTGGAATTGCCGCCGTTGAAAACGCTTATGGTGGTGTTTTAGAATCCTGGGTAATTATTCCCCGTCCCCACGAAAATGTTGTGGCGGTTTTACCCATCGATTACAACGATGATGTGGAAATTTTCCGCGATTCCGTCGAACAACCGCGACTAATTGGGGGGAATGGTTCGACTCGCTAATGCCCTTCTCGATTCGTTTCTAGGGCTGCACCGATCGCCATAAATGCTTTAAACCCCACGCGGTCAGGAGTTGGGGTGGTTTTGTGACGTTGGGGGAGGGATTGGCACAAAGCGAGAGTCACGGGACTTGCCCCTACAGTCAATTCAATTTATCGCCATACATCAAAATCTAATGACCAATAAAACGCCTTCTTCTCGTTTCGGCAAATGGCGCATTTCAGGGTTAGCGTTGTTTGCGGTTTTGATGTTTTTTTATATGTATTTGCCGATTTTGGTTTTGGGGGTGTATAGCTTCAATCAGTCGGCCTATAGTGCGGGGTGGTCGGGGTTTACTTGGCAATGGTATGAGAAATTGTTGCACGATGGCCGGGTTTTGCGATCGCTCCAAAATAGCTTAACTGTCGCAATCATCGCTGTTTCAATTTCGGCAGTATTGGGAACATTAATGGCGGTAGGATTAGCCCGGTATCGCTTCTGGGGCAAGAAGGTTTATCGTGGGATGTCTTATTTACCCTTAATTGTCCCCGATATCGCGATCGCTGTGGCAACATTAGTATTTCTGGCCGCAGTGGGGATTCGCCTCAGTTTGTGGACAGTGGTGGCGGCGCATATTGTCTTTTGTTTAGCTTATATTGCCTTGGTCGTGTCTTCACGCTTGGTTAATCTCGACCCCAATTTAGAAGAAGCCGCCCTAGACCTCGGTGCAACCCCCGTACAAGCCTTTATTCAGGTATTGTTACCGGAGTTAATGCCGGCCATTGTCGCAGGTTGTCTGCTGTCGTTTGTGCTGAGTATGGATGATTTTTTGATTTCTAGCTTTACGGCAGGAATTGGTGCGACAACTTTACCGATGGAAATTTTTAGCCGCATTCGCACAGGGGTCAAGCCGGATATTAATGCTCTCAGCGTCCTTTTAATGCTGGTTTCAGGCAGTTTTGCCTTTATTGCGGAATATCTACGCTACAAACTCGATCGGCGCTCTTAGGTTTATCAGTAATCAGTCTCTAAGGGGCAGCTTCTTCAGTCAACATTCGTCAGTCATCAGCCTCTAAGGGGCTCCTCGGCAATCGGCAATGGGCGTGTAGGGGCGGGGAAACCCCGCCCAAGGGGGAGGTGGGATTTTACCCCAAAAAGGGGGTCAGAAACTTCTTGCTGTAGGGCAGACTCTAGAAAAGGCTCAACGCTAGAATCTATCTGGGTTTCAGCGTCAAAAAGCGAATTTAAGTTTCACCGAGAGTTATCAGTTTTTTGGACAGTGGGGAGAAATTAGCAATAATTAATAACCAATAACCCACAACCAAGGACAAAGGACGGAAAACAAAAGACAAATTTTTCTCTTGCTGATGAATGGGAACAAACTACCGAGAACTTACTTCAACAGGCCCAGACGATGGGTAATCCTTAGTTAGAAATTCCGTAGAAACGTTGAAACAAAGCGCGATTTTCTAACATCATCTAAGTAAATTTCGTCAGTGAATTGAGATTTAATCTCGAATCGGTTTAAATAGTGAGGGTAAAAAATTTTGATTTCAGCGAATCAAATTCTAATACGACTGCAATGAGCAAATAAAAAATAGGCGTTCTCGAACTAAAGTTTTGGTTTTGAATAAATGGATATTTCTTTACCGCGAATTTCTAATCAAATTCTCGATTTTTTCACAGAACCTATTAATATTGCAGGTACGGATTTAACTTTACTTGAGCTTGCCTATATTTTCTTGGGTGTGGTTGTTGTTATTATCTTTAGCCGTGCTTTTAAAAATGTTTTACGAAATCGCTTATTAATCCGATTAAATATAGATGGAAGTAATCGCGAAGCAATTTCCACTATTTTGAGCTATACTTTTGGTACTTTGGGGTGTATTTTTATTCTTCAAAGTAAGTTTGAATCAGCCTCTTTAGCAGTGATTATTGGAGGATTAGGGGTTGGTATTGGGTTTGGTTTACAGAATCTAACTCGCAACTTTGCCAGTGGTTTAACCCTACTTTTAGAAAGACAAATCAAAGTTGGTGATTTCATCGAATTTGATGGATTATCGGGATATGTAAAAGCCGTTTCCCTACGAACTACCATTATTCGGACGCGGGAAGGGGGAGATATTATTGTCCCGAATGGAAACCTGATCGAAAGTCGAGTTTTAAGTTGGACGTATGATGGATTGTTAGTCGGACGAATTCATTTACCGATTGGGGTAGCTTATGGTAGCGATCCGGTTTTGGTAACAGAAACATTACTACAAGCAGCTTATATGGAACCGATGGTGTTACAAGACCCTGCACCTTTAGTAAATTTCCGAGGTTTTGGGGATAATTCCCTCGATTTTGAGTTAAGGGTTTGGATTGAACCGATTGATAAAGAACCGGATATTCGGAGTTCTTTGAATTATTTGATTGAATATCTTTTTCGTCAACAAAATATTCAAATCCCTTTCCCGCAACGGGATTTATGGTTACGCAATCCTGAAGCTTTCTCTTATTTTCGTCGTCCAAGTTCAAAAGAGCAAAAAACACAGGATTTTGCTGATATTGTTCCAGAAAACTTACCACCCAAGCCCCTAAATATTAAGGATTTACTGCGGAAAGTCAAATATTTTCAAAATTTCACAGAGTTAGAATTGAGACAGTTAATTGAAATTGGCTATCGTCAGAAATTAAGACCTTCTACAGTTTTATTTCACGAAGGTCAGCCGGGGGATGCGTTTTACATTGTTTTGTCGGGTTCGGTAGAAATTTTCGCAGAAAAAGTGGATAAACACTTGGCTACACTAGACGCAGGACAGTTTTTTGGGGAGTTAGCTTTGATGTTAGGGATTCCTCGGACGGCTTCGGTAAGGGCATTAGAAGAAACACTTTTGTTTGCGATTAATCACAAGGGATTTAGCCGTTTGTTACAACAACATCCTGAGTTAGCCGAGGAAATCATCTATGAGTTGGGCAAACATCAAGAGGAGTTAGCTGAAAGACAAAAACAGTTGAGAGAAATGGGTTTAGTGGATAGTTCTGAAGATGATAAAAGTCCGGTGGTATGGATGCGAAATCGCTTAAAGAATTTATTTGGTGTTTCATCGTAGATACCAATTTCTGCGACTTCGTGAAACTTGCGTAAAAACTGGCAAAAACTTCGCGATCGCGCCCGCAACAAGTCCAGAAAATTTACGGAGAAAATGAGGAAATATAAGGATTTGGCTAAGTAAAGCTTCTGTGTTTAAGATAGAGTCAAAGCGATCGCGAACGAAAAAGCTTTGAATAAATAGGAGGAAAGATGGCGATTAAATCCAATGTTTTTATGATTCCTCTCGTACTGTTGCTGGTGTTTATTGGCTTTGGTGATAAGTTTTTACCCAACCCATTAAGTAACGCCAGCGTCCAAACTCGCACAACTCTCAATAAATGGATTATTGGTGTATTTCCCAAAGGGGAGGGCGACGTTATTAATCCGAATAGAGACCGAGAAGCCCAAATCGAACAAATGGAAAACGCTAACTAAAATCTAAGGGCGATCGCGTTCTTTTTCGATAACGTTTTGAATATCAGTAGAAACTGTAGATAAAAAATCGTAACCCGTCGCCTTTTCCAACTCATCCACCGACACAATATAATCTTGCCAATCGGTACGTCGGACAACATCGCTATTGGGCATATTCACCGCAATAACGCGCGTATCCGCCGTAACCGGGGCGTTAGCAGAATCGAGGACAACGACGATTTTCCAGGTACTTTGGGGAATCGTCACTTGGTTTTTGGCGATCGCGCCCTTTTGTCCGATTCCCCCAGCAATAATATATAAAGTCTTCCCCTGGGCGACCAGATCGCGACTGTATTCTTCTAATTCTCGCCACACCTCCCGGTTATTTTCCGGGGCTTGGGGAATCATATTCGACATCACAAAAGTAGCACTATTGCTGGCGATGCTATTGGTGCGATCGCCACTGGGAGTTACATGGCCGCGATCGTAACCACTACCGCGATAATCATTGGGACGCACCGCATAACAGCCATCGGGTAACGTCTCATCTGGACGAAAATCATCTTGGCGATCGGTATTGCCCAACCAATCTTGACTCAACTGCCAAGACACCCAATTAGGAATGCCTTGATTGCAATTATAAGACAGGACAAACTCCGGCTTTTGGAGTAAGTAATTATTCAGATCGCTGTTATTGGCATTACTGGGATTGCCCAGACGCATATTCGTATTGTAAGGATCGCAGCCTACCAGGAGTGACGCGATCGCGAAAACCCCCAGATAATGCCACCCATTGAAAAGCTGTCTTAGCATAAAGCAAGAGTAAAATCGCCAAAAGTGTAACTTTCACTTTAGCAGACCCAGGAAAGAGGTTAAATTAAGCCCCTCGCCCTTCAATAAAAATTTATCCTCTCTCATTCCCCCTCAACGTAGGAAAGGGGTGAGGGAAAAAACAAATCCCATCACAACAAGAACAAACAACGAAAATCCAGTCAATCCACCCTTAGATGCTATACAGGTTTATAAAGCCCCTGTCGGCTCGTTTTGTAGCCACAAGCCGCCAAAGATTCGGCCAGCTTCGTAGCACACATCACACCATCTAACACGGGTACATCTAGCAACGCCGAAATCCGAGGAGCCATACCTGCGGCCGGCCCCCCACCCAAAATCAAAACATCAGCCCCATCTCGGCTTAAGGCTTGCTTTCCAGCCTCCACACAAGCATCTAGAGCTTGACCCGGCTCTTTCAATAGGGTTTTGTGGCTAATATTAGCAATACACACAGAAGCCAGACGTTGATGCAGCCCATAGGTGCGGGCTAAGTCCATCATCTGAATACGGTTATGCTGGCCAAAAGTAATAATGCTGTACCGTCCTCCCAACGGATGAGCCATAAGCATTGCGGCTTCAGCCAGACCCACAACGGGAATATCCACCTCATGACGAGCCGCCTTTAACCCCGGATCGCCAAAGCCGCCAATAATAGCAGCATCGCACCCTGAAGCATTTTGTTTGAGGGTTAACACCGTTTGAACAGCAGCCTCGGCATACTCAAAATGGGAGCGCACAATCGCAGCCCCAGATGGAGTTGCACCCGTCACAGTCGTTTCCGAAGAAGCAACAGTAGAAGCAACTTCCACCATCCGGTTTGTCACGGCCACGGTTGAATTACAGTTCACCAAAAGAATATTCGTCATGTTCTCGCCTGAAAAAGAGCATCAAAATCACACAGGAGGTCGGAATCCAGAAGCCAACCTTCCTCCTCAACTCAGTACCTAGAATTCGGGAGCTAACATATTAGGTAACCAGAGAGAAAGCCCTGGCAAAAGATTGACGATGACCAGGCAAATCACCATCACCCCTAAAAAGTAACTTAAGGGTTTAAGAATTTGAGTAATTGAAATCTTCGCCACTGCACAAGTAATTAGCACCACAGAAGCGACGGGGGGTGTCTGCTGACCGATACCCAAATTTAAGGTCACAATGAGGCCAAAATGTACTGGATCGATACCAAGTTGATCGACTAGGGGCATAAAGATTGGCACCAGCATCAAAATTGCTGGAGTTCCATGAATGACTGTGCCAGAAACCAAGAAAAAGAGGTTGAGCAGGATCAAAACAATCCAGTAATTGTCAGAAATATTGAGAATACCCTCGGCAATTCCTTGGGGGATACGCTGCCGCGTGAGATACCATCCCAACAGCGAAGACGTAGCCACAATAAAGATTAGCATCGCCGTCCGTTGACCCGCTAATCGCAGCACCGAAAGCAATTGACTCGCCGAAACACTCCGGTAAACGCCCACGGCAAGAACCAAAGCGACAACAGCAGCAATTCCCCCCGCCTCAGTCGCTGTAAAGATACCGCCCAGCAAGCCCCACAGCACTAAAACTGGGATGGTCATCGGTAACAGAGCAAACTTCCCGGTTTTCGCGACCCGACTCCAGCGAAACTCATGCTCAACTGGGTAATCCTCCTTAACAGAAATGCCATAAGCCGCAGCAATCAGACCACTTGCCACCAATAGCCCCGGAACGATGCCAGCCGTGAACAGTCTCGCGACTGAAGTGTTTGACACATAAGCATAAAGAATGAGATTGAGACTAGGGGGGACAATAATCGATAGGGTTGCTGATGTCGCGGTTACAGCCGCAGCAAAGTTAACAGCAAATCCTCGCTTTGCCATTTGAGGAATCATAACAGAACCAATCGCTGCGGCATCTGCCGTTGCTGTGCCTGAAATTCCCGCAAAAAATAGGGAAGTGACGATGTTTACATGGGCCAATCCGCCGCGAATATGACCCACCAAGCTACTCGCAAAGTCAATCAGCCTTCGGGCAATATCCCCCTCATTCATTAATTCCCCAGTCACCATAAACAACACAGCCGCAGCCAGCAGATAGTTATTGGCTCCACCGAAGGGGACTACGCCGATAATAGCGGGGTCTACAGCCGGGTCGAGTATGATGGCGATCGCAGCCGTTGTCCCTAATGCGAAAGCAATCGGCATTCCCATTAAGATAAACAGCACAATCAGAAAAACAATTAGGTATCCGTAATTCAGACTCGCTAGTCCTAAATCAAAAGCAGTCACAGCTAAACCTCTTCTCTAACAGTTGACTTTTCGTAGACAGATTCACCTTCGGAATCATCATGAGGAGGCGTAGAGCCAGGAGAATACCACACCATAAATAGCTCGCGACCAAAGGCAAAAAGCATGATTAACCCTGATAGGGGAATTACGGCTCTGAACAGGGCTTGCGGCAAATCTAGGGTAACCAGGCTCGTATTACCAGTGGTTACGGTAATGACCCAACCGTAGTAAGTTAGGGCGACGAGAAAAAACTGCACCAGCAGGAGGTTAATGGTTTGCACAATCTGGCTGAATGGTCGAGGTAGAGATGAAGTCAAACCATCAAAGGCAAGATGTCCATTATTTCGAGCCAGCCATGCCGCCCCAAAAAAGGTGAGGCACATTAACAACAAACCGGGAAGTTCTTCTCCCCAAGAAAATGAGTCATTCAGCACATATCGAGCAAATACAGTGGCTACGACTGCCAATGAAATTGCCAAAGAGAAGGCGATAACAAGCCAATCGACAACGTTAAAAATGAATCGGTCAATTAACGTAACCCACCAGACAAAAGATTCTTTGCGGGACAATCTTGTCATGATTATTACTCGGTTTCACTGCTAGTATCTGCATCAAAAGCGACTTGATCGTTGCCAATGGATGCCAAAGTAGCGTCAATCATGTCTGAACCAATTTCGCTGGTGAATAAATCATCAGTGTATAGGGGCTGGGCTGCTTGCTGAAAAGCAGCGAAATCGACTTCATTAATTTCGATTTTCCCTTCTAAGTCTGCTAGGGTTTCCTGGGTATTATTTTCGCCCCATTCGCGAGACCAATCGCCCATTTCGACGGCTATCTCAGTTAGAGTTTCCCGAACGTCGTCAGGTAAAGACTCTAGAGTTTGCTGACTGAACAGCAAAAAAGTCGGTAAATAAACGTGGTTGGAAACTGATAAATAATCTTGCACTTCGTAGAGAAGCGCAGAGTTGACAACATTGACTGGGTTTTCTTGCCCGTCTACAACCCCTTGGTCTAGGGCAGAGTAAACCTCGCTAAACGATAGTGGTGTGGGGTTAGCGCCCAAGGTCTCGAACATCGTAACCCGAAACGTACTGTTGGGGGTGCGAATCCGCAATCCGTCTAAATCAGCCGGGGTTTCAATCGGACGGACGTTGTTGGTAATGACGCGGTAGCCGTTATCCCATAAAGCCAGTAACTCCATACCTTCGTCAGAAAAGCCTTCCCGCAATAAATCTCCGGCAGGGCTGTCGATCATTGCGGCCACATCATCACGGCTTTCAAACAAGTAGGGCAAATCAAAAATGGCTGTACGGGGATTAATTTCAGCAACACCAGATGCCGAGAGTGTGGCTTGATGGGTGCCAATTTTGAGTCCTTGCAGTACGTCTTGTTCGCTTCCTAAAACCCCTCCGTAAAAGAGTTCGATATCAATTTGACCTTCTAGTTCTGACTCTACTCGCTCTTCAAATTCCCGCAAAAATACTCCGGCGAAGGAATCTTCAGGCAAAGAACTACTAATTTCGATGGTGGTTACTGATGTCGAGATATCGGTAGGTTCACCAGATTCACCCATACAAGCCGTTAAGCCAAAAGCTAACAAACCAATGCCAACCAGATTACGCGAGCGACACACAGCCATATTCATAATTTAAAATTCTGTCCAAATAAGTAACTTAATGCGGTTTATTGAAGTGAGTCGGTAACTTCTACAAGCACCCATATAACCCATAACAAGAAGGTCTACTAACGACCCCGTCTAGAGTTAATTCGTGTCTCCGTCAAGCTGTAACTCGGCTGAGAAATTTGGTGGATTTCTGAGGATGCTTCACACATACTTTATGAAGCCACTAAAGCTTGTATACAAGTTTTCTGAGACCGACTCTGCAACATTAATTTACAGAATGTAAAGCAAGTTCGCGAAGTAAAATGTAAAAATAGTTACATACTTAAAATTTTCTTAACTTTTTCCTATTGGCTTGGCTTTGTTCATACTCAATTCAAGTGGGTTGGGGGCAATATTTGAGAACTTACCGAGACAATAGCCATACGGACACTGGGTTTTATCACTTATCTATAAGTTGCAAATAAGGCCGATCTGCTTGCCATTTTTCTTGACAGTAAAGAGGTTATATGAGAAGAAGAACTCAATCACATCTTTGTATAAATTTTTTGTGTTTTTCAACTCTGAGTTATATAAATTTGCCCAAGGTTTCGGAGAGGTTACTGGCTCTCTCTTTTTTTAGAAACTGCCAATAAATCAGAATTACTCTTAACCCGATTTTCAGGGTCACAATGAACCAATTTTTGACTGGCTGTTGAGTTAAGATCGGGTAGTTCGTGAGGATTTCTGAAGGCTTACTTTCAACTTTCCGATCATCCCGTCCAGGAAAGAGGTTGGAAAACCGTACTTGTGGCTTCGCATTCTCCTAACCCAAGGTTGGCTCGAAACTCAGTACAATGCGGCCAAACCCAACTCGATATTATGGAGCGATCGCCCTTATGAATACTGAATCTGATATCCCTAAAGACAGCGCCATCGTTGAAGTAGACGAAAACGAACAAGCTTTAGTCGAAAGCGATTTGCAACAGCGATCGCTGACGGAAGAACCCCTGAGTGAAGAATTACAACAAGAAACCGTCGCGTTAATCGAAGCGATTAAACGCAAAGCCCAAGCCGAAAGCCAAAAAGTGGGTGAATTTAGCCGGGAACAATATCTAGAAGCCATGCGAACAGCCCGCGAAGAAATCGAATCGAGAGATTTATTCGATCCCGATCGCATTGCTGAATCAATCCAGATTATGACTGAAGAAGTCGAGAAAAACTGGGAAGGCTTGGTACAAGAAGTCACCGATTTTGGCGATCGCCTTAATGATGCAGCCCAGGCCGCTTGGGAAAAACTGACCGAACCCCGGCCTCGCTAACCGTGAGAATCGGTCAACTGGGCGATCGCGCTAACCAAAGCTTGGGGATTGTCCACTAAGCGGTCGGGATGATGCTGAACTAACAACTCCGGTGCATTGAATCCCCACCCCACCGCGATCGCCCATACGCCGCTTTTTCGGGCAGATACAATGTCTCGCGATTCATCCCCCACATAAACCAATTCTAAAGGAGCGAGGGCATTTAACCGCAACAAACGCCGAATATTACGATGTTTCCCAAACAAAGATGCGTCGGGATAAACAAATTCAAAAATATCTTGTAAATTATTTTCTTCTAAAAATATTGTTACGCTTTCTTGCAAATTTGACGTTAAAATTCCCAAACGATAGCCCTCAGATTTGAGAACTTTTAAAGCTTCTTCTATCCCCACAATGGGCTTAACTTGGCCAATTTCTTGGTTTAACTCTTTTTTGACTCGCCGCAATAAAAAGGGGAGTTGTAGCCAAGAAACTTGAGATTGACGGACAATTTCGCGAGAACTTAAGCCGCGTAACGCTAAAATTTCTTCCTCGTTTAATGACTTATAACCAAATTCAACCGCCAAACGATTGACGATCGCGACGATCGTAGGGGGTGTATCGGCGATCGTACCATCAAAGTCAAAAACAATTAAACGAGGAGTCATTTCAGTTATCAGCCTCTAAGGGGCAATCGGGGGGAGGTGGGATTTTACCCCAAAAAGGGGTCTCCAAACTTCTTGCTGTAGGGTAGACTCTATCGAAAAGCTAAAAGCTAGACGAGATGGCCATTACAGCCCGAAAAAGCGCGCATTAATGTTTCGCGCGAGAGTCATCAGTAAACACAAGGTCACAATGATTACAAATTCGCTTTGGCATTACGTCGCAACATTTCCGGTTTGATGCGTCGTAACGCCGAAGCCCGAAATTGCCGATCCCATTCTTCCTCGGTGATTTCGGCTAAATCTTGAAGTTTGGGGGCAACATTTTGAGGATAAGGCTGAAACTCCTCGACATCCGTAACTTCAGCAAAACGCTGATTCCAGGGACATACATCTTGGCAAATATCGCACCCTGCTACCCAGCCTTCTAAATGATTCGCGATCGCGTCGGGTATTGTATCACTGCGATTTTCGATGGTATGGTAAGCAATACAGCGATTCGCATCCACCACAAAAGGCTGCGCGATCGCCCCCGTCGGACAAGCCTCAATACAGCGCGTACAAGTGCCACAATGCTCGCTGTGGGGTCGATCGGGAGTGAGTGCCACATTGACCAACACTTCCCCTAAAAACACCCAACTGCCATACTCTCGCGTAATCACATTACCATTCTTCGCGATCCAGCCTAACCCGGCACGTTGCGCCCAGACTTTATCCTGAATTGGCCCGGTATCGGCATAGAAACGAGCCTGCACCCCAACACTTTGCTCCTGTAGCCAATTTACCAGCTTTTTGAGCTTTTTGTGCATGATTTTATGATAATCTCGTCCCCAACCGTAACGAGAAATCTTGGCATATTCCTTCCCTTCGGGGCGTTGCTGGGGGGTGTAATAATTTAAAGCCACACAAATCACCGACTGCACTTCCGGCCAACATTGACGCACATCAAACCGTCGCGGATTGTTCATCCAAGCCATATCCGCGTGATACCCTAGCGCCAACCAAGCTTCTAAATGCTCCACTGCACCATCAGATTGAGCCGGGATATCCGCAATCCCCACTTGATGAAAGCCCAAGGCTTGAGCTTGTTGTTTAACGGTTTCGCTGGTTAAAGTCACGTTGGTTTGATTACTCTACTCCGCCCAAAGGCATAAGCACAAAAAATAAAAGTTAGAGGCTAAAAGTCACAAAACTTTGCATAATTAAGCAAGTCAGACTACCCCAATATTTTTAAATTTAAAATGGCATTTCCCATTAATTCTAGTTCTACTATAACAATTGAAAATATTAGCGAACCGACCTTGTTGCAATACTTCGAGGCGTTAAATGCTGCTGATTTTGCAGCCACCGCCGCGTTATTTGCCCCCCAAGGCGAACTCTATCCTCCTTTTGAAGAAGCCATTATTGGCCCGGACGCGATCGCATCTTACCTCGAAGCCGAAGCCCAAGGATTAGTCCTCAACCCCAAAACCGGAGAAACCCTCTCCCGCGATGACGGCGGCCTCGAAGCCCAAATCACCGGAAAAGTCAGCACCTCTTTATTTACTGTTAATGTGGCCTGGCAATTTATCCTCAATCCCCAACGAGAAATTACCTACGCTCGGATTAAATTACTCGCTTCTCCCCAAGAATTGCTGAGTTTACGAGAGAAAAGAGACAATCGGCAATCGTGAGGGGAGAAAGTTGGGAGAAATTACCAATGACCAATTGAGGGCTTTGGGGAACAACCAATAACCAATAACTAACAACTAACAACCAATAACCAACAACAAAGGACAAATGACTAATGACAAAGGACAAAGAGTAATCGGTTTGATCAGTGGCACATCCGTTGATGGGATTGATGCGGCTTTGGTGGATATTTCCGGGCAAGACTTAGAAATTGAGGTAGAACTAATTGCCCAAGCCACTTATCCTTATTCTGAAGATTTGCGATCGCGCAT
>Ga0207419_1001561_pt1 | contig 16806 bp, 13 predicted proteins | sample ElkSloMetagenome_4_FD_184723 | JGI IMG/M metagenome (GOLD analysis project Ga0207419, IMG submission 184723) | Hot spring microbial communities from Elkhorn Slough, Monterey Bay, USA - MD2A (version 2) | ecosystem: Environmental > Aquatic > Marine > Intertidal zone > Estuary: Microbial mat ...
AAATATGACAAAAAGCATCAACCCGCAAAATTCATTATAAAATAATTCGCGTGTTGTTGCGACTAAGAAAAACTAGAATTTTCGTACCTCAAATTTGAGTTTTTCTAAGTCGAGGTTAACCGCCAAAAACAAGAGAATTATTAAAACCTATGAACCTGCCTGCCGAAGCATAAGCAGGCAGGTAATGGCGGTTAATGAATTCTTTTTAGCGGAGGTTAACCGCCAAAGACAAGAAAATTATTAAAATTCATGAATATAGCGGTTAACTTCTCAATGTTTCAAAATTATTCACACAGTAATAACACGCTAATTTATTAAATCTTAGTACTCTAAAGCCTCCTCAATCTTCATTTTTACTTTTTCCGTACTCGGAATCATAGTTTCTTCCAACGTTGAATTTAATGGAATCGCCGGCATATTTTCTGAACCAATGGTCATGACCGGTGCATCCAGGTATTGAAAACATTCTTCCTGAATTTTCCCACTTAAGGCTCGGGCAAAACTATTATCTGATGGTTCTTCAGTTACGACTAAACATTTTTTGCATTTTTTGACTGATTTGAAAATGGTATCTTCGTCAAGTGGATATAACGTTCTTAAATCGATGATCTCAATTTGGTCTTTTAAGCCTAATTCTTCAGAAGCATTTATCGCCCAATGCACGCCCATACCGTAAGTGATGATACTTAAGGTTTCCTCATCATCTTGTGGCCATATTTCCTGTAAAACCCAGGCTTTCCCAAAAGGCAAAACATAATCTTTGGCTGGTTCTTTACTTGTTGCGCCTTTTGTGCCGGGAACTTTACTCCAGTATAAACCTTTATGTTCAAAAATGACTACCGGATTCGGATCGTGATAAGCGGCTTTCATTAGCCCTTTTAAGTCGGCACCGTTGCTGGGATAAGCAATTTTTAATCCTCTAATATTGCACACAACACTTTCAACTGAAGAAGAGTGATAAGGTCCACCACTGCCATAAGCGCCGATCGGAACACGTAAGATCATCGACACCGGCCATTTCCCGTTAGACAAATAGCAACTTCGACTCACTTCAGTAAACAGCTGGTTCAATCCCGGCCAGATGTAGTCTGCGAACTGCACCTCTACAATTGGTTTTAGTCCCACTGCAGACATCCCAACTGTAGAACCGACGATAAAAGCCTCCTGAATTGGTGTGTTGAATACCCTGTGATCACCAAATTTTTGCGCTAAAGTGGCGGCCTCACGAAATACACCTCCTAATCTGCCTCCAACATCCTGTCCGTACAGCAAACACTCGGGATGTTCCTGCATCAGCTCTTCAATAGCGAACAACGCACAGTCGACCATCACGACCTTTTCTGCGCCTTTTGGTTCGCGCTCACCAGCTTCCTCTGTGACAGCCGTTGGTGCGAAATCATGGGTAAACAAATCTTCAGGTTTAGGGTCTTCTGCTGCTAATGCCTCATCATAATCAGACTTAACTTTAGCTTTGATATCGTCTTCAATTTTTAAAATATCTTTATCGGAAAAGCCTTCGGCTTTCATGAGCTCTACGAATTTTGGGTAAGGATCACGTTGCTGTGATTCTTCCAAATCATCTCTGTAGAACTCCATGCGAACGCCTGAGGTATGGTGGTTTAACAGTGGACATTTGGCATGGACTAAAAAAGGCCGTCTCTCTTCTCTCACCTTATCTATGATGGTATTGAGCGCTGAGTAGGATTCTTCAAAATCAGTTCCGTCTATACTTACAGCTTCAATGCCATGAAATCCTTTGATATATTCAAACGCATTTTGTGCTCGGGTTTCTTCCGCATTGGCTGAAATATCCCATTCATTATCCTGAATTAAATAAATAATAGGCAACTGCTTTAAAGCTGCCATTTGAAAGGCTTCGGCGATTTCACCTTCGGTAACGGAGGCATCTCCAAGAGAGCAGACTACAACTGCTTTATGAGTATCCTGCCCTATTTTTTCTTTGTACCACAACCCCATTGCGGCACCGGTTGATGGGATCGCCTGCATACCAGTCGCTGAACTTTGGTGTGGAATTTTAGGCTTGTCATCATCCCTTAAACTCGGGTGTGAATAGTAGGTTCGACCTCCAGAAAAAGGATCATCTTTTTTAGCCAGTAGCTGAAGCATCAAATCTTTAGGCTGCATGCCTATCGACAACAGCATGGCGTCATCCCGATAATAGGGGTAGACAAAATCCTGTGGTAGGAGCTGCATGCCCACAGCGGTCTGGATGACTTCGTGGCCTCTTGAGGTGGCGTGAACGTATTTAGATACGACTTTAAAGTTGTCTTCGTAGAGTTCTGCCATCGACTTGGCAGTTACTAGGTTTTTGAAGGCTTTGAGTATTGTTTGTTTGTTCATGCTCATATTTCTCTCGCAAAGACGCTAAGGCGCTAAGCTGTTTTTTTTATAAATTATTTACAATTCTGGTTATACCATTTTTGATTAGATTTTCATTGAAGTTTATCAACAAACCTAACTTTATATCAGTTAATTTTAAATAGGTCAAAACTTGTTTTTTGTGTACAGGTGCAACAATTTCAACTGACTTTAATTCAATTAAAACTTTTTCATTAACAATAAGGTCTGCTCTAAATCCAATTGGCATTTTATTATTTTTCCAAATTAAAGGTATAGGTTTTTGTCTTTCTACAAATAATTTTTTTGACTTTAATTCGTAAAACATGATTTCTTCATAAACAGACTCTAATAAACCAGGACCTAATTCTACATGTACTTCATAGGCTGTATTAACTATCAATTTAGATATTTCATTTTCAGTCATAATCAATTTACTTTGCGGCTTAGCGACTTTGCGAGAGACCTTTATAATCCTCCAAATAATCCGCAATACGTCTTAAAAAACTACCGGCTAAAAATCCATCTACAATCCTATGGTCAAATGACAAAGACAAATACATCATTGATCGGATTTCAATGGTATCACCATCTTTAGATTCTATAACTTCCGCTCGCTTTTTGATGATACCTGTTGCCAAAATCGCCGCTTCCGGCTGATTAATGATCGGTGTACCCATCAAACTTCCAAATGTTCCTACGTTTGATATAGTGAAAGTACTGCCTTTGGTCTCATCACTGGACAATTTATTATCTCTTGCTTTTGTCGCTAAACTATTGACTTCTCTTGCCAATTGTTCTAAATCTTTTTTATCACTGTTCTTGATGACAGGCACAATTAAATTACCGCTTGGCAATGCAGTAGCCATACCAATATTGATATCGTCTTTGACTATAATCTGATTACCATCTAATGATGAATTTATTTTCGGAAAATCCTGCAATGCTTTGGTCACCGCCTGAATGAACAATGGCGTAAAACTTAGCTTTTCTCCGGTTTCCTCTAAAAACTTCTCTTTGTTATCCTTTCTCCACTTTACCATATTGGTCATATCTGCTTCGACATAAGCCGTGACATGAGGTGAAACGTGTTTAGAATACACCATATGATCAGCGATCATCTTACGCATGCGATCCATTTCCATAGGCTTGCCTTTTCCGATATCAAATTTAAGATCAGGCACCTGAAAACCCTTAGGCTGGGATGAAGCGGGCTGAGCAAATTGCGCTGGTCGTCCATCTTCAATGTATTTAAAAATATCTGATTTTCTCAAGCGGTCGTTAGCTCCGGTTGCAGGAATTCTAGCCAATTCTTCATAACTGATATGATAATCTTTGGCGATTTGTTCTACCAGAGGTGAATAGAATGAAGCTCCTCTTCCGTCTAAAGCCCCTCTTCCGTCTCCCCGATGGGGAGAAACTTCCTCTCTACTGTCTTCCCGAGGAATTGAAACTTTCCGCCTCTCCTGTCTTTGAGAGATAGAATTTTTATTTATATTTTCTTTTTTGTGTACAGAAGTGGTTTTTTGCTCCCTTCTCCTTTGGAGAGGGGTTTGGGGAGAGGCCTTTTCCAAAAAAGCTATAACTTCTCCAATTTTCACGACATCTTTAGGCTTGTACTTTTTTTCGAGTAAAACACCTGAAAATGGCGCCGGAACTTCATTATCGACTTTATCTGTACCGACTTCAACGATGATATCGCCTTCTTCAAATGCATCGCCTTCATCTACTAACCAATTAAGAATAGTACCTTCAGTGATGCTTTCGCCCATTTTTGGAAGTTTGAATTCTACTTTTTCTGATGTTTTATTTTTGTCACTCATGTTTTTAATTTCACGCAAAGAACCCAAAGCAATAACGCAAAGGTCACAGCGTTTTTGCTTATTCTCTATTTCTCTTCTTTATTTTTTATCTATCACCTCAATTCAATATTCAAAATCAACTCGCTAATCGTTGCTACCTATAAATTCATTCAACGTCTTGTAAAAATCTTCCTGTTTGGGTCGGTTTTTAGGTATTTCTCTTAAAGGTTCAACTTCTTCCAAACCATCATGGCAATCTGCCGGCAATTGCTGATATAATTTTGTGCCTGCGGTTTTCCAGCTTATCATCTCATCAGAGACTTCCTTGATGATCTTTCCCGGATTACCGACAACTAAGCTTCGTGGTGGTATTTTGGTTTCAGCTTTGATAAAAGCCATTGCTCCAATTATAGACTCCTCACCTATCTCTGCATCATCCATTATGACGGCATTCATACCAATCATACAATTTCTGCCGAGATTAGCACCATGTATAATTGCGCCATGACCCACATGTGCACTTTCCCTCAACCGAATACTTTTCCCAGGAAACATATGAATCGTACAATTTTCCTGCACATTTACACCATCTTCTAAAACAATTTCTCCCCAATCTCCACGAACGGCTGCTCCAGGTCCAATATAACAATTTTTACCAATGACTACGTTGCCGGTAACTGCTGCCAAAGGGTGGACAAAACTTGATTCATGAATTACTGGGATATGGTTTTTGAATTTGTAGATAGCCATTAGTCGTTAGCTTTTAGTGTTTTTCTTAATGAAGAATTCATTTTAGATATTTCAGAAATTAATTCTCTTACTTTTTCATCTTCTTCATAAGTTATATACTCTTTCAATCTTGCCTTGGTTAAACAAGCAATGCATTCATTAGCACTTCCTTGCGAAATAATTAAATACCTATTAAAGTTCATATCGCTACCTGAATGACCCTCGGCAATATTTAATGCTATTGAATCTGAGGCTCTTGCAAATTGGGATGATAATTTGTAAAGCTCATGTTTAGGAAATTTATTTATAAGTTCATTTACATATTCACCAAAAGCAATAGCTTTTTGATAAATTAACAAATCTTCAAATTTGAAATGAAATTTACTATTTATTTCCAATTTAAAATTTTTTATTTCAGTTACATTTTATGCTAAAGGCTATGGACTAAAAGCTAATAGCTATTTCCGATAGGAATCCAACTTCTCCTTAGTAAACTTACTCAACACCAATCTCCCGCTAATCTCAGCACGTTCGATTAATAAATGATCCCAATCTTCGGTGCCTTTCCAAAACATCTCTTTCATATGTTTTACAGCTTTTGGGTTGTATGTACAGAGTTGTTCAGCCAACGTTTTTATGGCCTCGTCTAACTCTTCTACAGTTTCAAAAACATTTGCATAAAGTCCTTTTTGTTTGGCCCATTTTGCGCTAAAGAAAGTGTTAGCTTCTATTGCAATTTGAGACATGGCGCTTATTCCCATTTTGCGCTCTACAGCTGGACCAACCACAAAGGGGCCTATGCCAACATTTAATTCGCTTAGCTTTATAGAAGCATGCTGAGCGGCCAGACAATAATCCATTGCCGATGCTACACCAACACCGCCGCCAACAGTTTTCCCGTGAACACGACCTATAATGAATTTTGGACATTTTCTCATGGCATTAATAACATTAGCAAAACCGCTAAAAAACTTTTTGCCAGCCCTTTCATCTTCAATGGCTACCAATTCTGTAAAACTGGCTCCACCACAAAATGCTCTTTCGCCACCAGATTTTAATATAATGACTGAAACATCATCATTATGACCAACCTGAGTGATGGTTTTCGCAAGCTCTGCTAAAATGTGACCAGGCAATGAATTACTCTTTGGGTGAAAAAATTCAATTGTTGCAATTTGCTTTTTAATATCAAGATTTACGTAAGCTTCTTCCATATGAGATAATAATTTGCGAAATCGTTTTCGATTAAAATTCAAAGCTAATTAAAGTGATGGTGTTTGACAAGAAATTATTAAAACCTTAAACGATTACAGAATTGAAATATAGGTTAAAACACTCCCAAATAAAAAAGCCGTTCTGAGATTAGAACGGCTCTATATTATTTTTTAAAGATGTTTTTAGAACATTTCTCTGCCTGAAAAATGAAATGCACTTTCAATTTCTGCATTTTCATCGCTATCACTTCCATGTATAGCATTTTCGCTAATGGATACAGCATACTTTTTCCTGATTGTACCTTCTGCAGCCTCTGCAGGATTGGTCGCACCAATTAATGCTCTAAAATCTTCAACTGCATTATCTTTTTCTAATACTGCTGCAACTATTGGACCTCTTGTCATGTATTCTACCAACTCTCCGAAAAAAGGACGTTCTTTATGGATAGCATAAAAAGTTTCAGCATCAGCAGTTGTCATTTGCGTTTTTTTCATAGCAACAATTCTAAAACCTGCTTCATTAATTTGACTTAATATCGCTCCAGTGTATCCTTTTTCAACCGCATCGGGTTTTAACATCGTAAATGTTCTATTTCCTGACATAATTTATTGTTTCAAAAATTTTTTGCAAAAGTAATAAAACTTGCTTCTTAACCATGTTTTCAATTAATTTTTAGAGTTATAAGTCTAATATTCCGTAAAATACGCTGAATTAAAACCGAAAACCAATCTCCAATCCCATCGAATTATATCCACTATTAGGTATTTGGGTATTAAAGTTTGAAATATGGTTAAATAAAAATCCCAGATAAATTTCATTTGAAGAAACAGGTAAAGCAAGTCCAAAAGATAGATTTTCTAAAAATGTAAAGCCTTGAGCAACACGTTCTGTTTCAGTATCAATGTAGCCAGCACCAAGCCCGGCTGTAAATTCAAAATGACGTGTTTTAAGAACCTCTCGCCTTAACTGAAATCCTATTTCAAAAGCATAAAAAGAAATAGTCTTTGGCTTCATAAATCGTTCTCTGAATTCTAAAAAGTCTTCACCGTAATTGAATTGCTGAACAAAAAACTTATTTAGGAGTTGATGCCTTATATTTTGAAATTGCAGTTGAGGGACAGCTATAAACTCCCATTGTCCAAGATCTCGTAATTTGTAAAACCGTTGATATTTAAAAGTATTTATATCAAAGGCATAGTCAGTTTCTTTAAAGTAAAAATTATTCCTGCTGTTTCTGTTGAACTGAAAACCAGATTTAAGATACGTAATTTTATGCTCTGTTTGAGCGTAATTGCTATTACCAAAAAAAATGGCCATAAAAATCAATATGTAATTTTTGATTTTCATGATTGCACCCATTAAATGTAAAAAAACTTTATTGGTTCAAGAGTGTTTCAGCCTTCTCCATAGAAGACACAATTTTGTCTCTCATCTTTTCGGCTGCAGTCTTTGATTTGCTTAAAGCATCAAGTCTTGCTTTAAGACTATCAATATTAGACAATTGAATACCTTCATTAATTTCTGTTTTGCTGAATTCATCTCCAAAATCCTTCATCCATTCCATCATCATATCATGACCTTGCTTAAGGTCTCGTATTACGGGCTGAACTGTTTCAACATTCGTGCTGTCTTTTTTAGCTTCTAATTTTTGAATTAAAGACGTCAATTTTGTCATTTCTGGCATTACCTCATCATGTATCGCTATTGTTTCGGTCATTTTTTGATCGAAAATTTTCGCTTCTTCTGGTTTTGGTTGATCACAACTGGCAATGAAAAATATTGCTAAAAGTAAAAAAACATTAAAAAATCTCATATCTATCAATTTTTTACAAAGATAAATTCTATTGGATAATTAAAGTTATTAAGTTTACAGAATTAGTTAAATAATTTATTTCAAACAGAAAATTTGACAAATTCTCACTTTCACATTTATGATGCTTCCGCTGGCTCCGGCAAAACCTACACCATAACTAAGGAATATCTGAAAATTTTACTTTCTCAGGATAGCTCTTTTGCCTTTCAAAATATACTCGCTGTAACGTTTACCAATAAGGCCGCTGCTGAAATGAAACAGAGGATAATCAATGCTTTGATCTATTTTGCCGGGCTTGATCAGCATCAAGATTTTGAAAGTTTATTTGAAGATATTTGCAAGGTCACAAATCTTACTGAATCTGAAGTACAAACCAAAAGCCTTCATATTCTTAAATTCTTAATTCCTCATTATGCAAGTTTTGAGATATCTACCATTGATAGTTTTAATCATAGAATTATAAGAACTTTTGCAAAAGACCTCAAAATCTCACAACATTTTGAAGTTGATTTAGATTTCAAATTTTACATAAAGGAAGCGATAGAAAAAATAATTGAAAATGTCGGGACAGATGCAGAATTAACGGCGTGGCTCGTTGATTTTATTAAGTATAAAATAAACAATAACAAGAGTGGAAACATCTCTAAAGATTTAACTGATTATGCTGAACTAATTGTCAATGAAAACAACTTTTACGCCTTAGATCAGATTAATGAAATTGAGCTTTATAGGCTGAGAGAAATTCAATCAGAGATTAAAGATTATAAAGCAAGCTTACTCACAATTTTAAAAGAAATTGCACAACAGTTTTTTGATTTGATTGAAGAGCATCAAATTGAACCGAGTAATTTTACAAGGGGTTCAATTCCCAGTTATTTCAGAAAAATACTTGAGGATAATGAAATTGTTGATGCTTTTAATAGAAAATGGCACGATATTGAAAACACGAATTTTTACACAGCAAAAACTAATATTGAAGTAAAGGAATCAATTGATGCTATACGACCACAAATCGAAAACTTGTTTCTAGAGTCCAAGTCTAAATCTTTAGAATATCATCTTACAGACAGAGTATTGAAAAATTTTGTACCTCTTGCCATGATCAAGGAAGTGCAAAAACAATTGAATACATTAAAAGAAGAAAACGAAATACTGTTTGTCAATGACTTTAACCGATTGATAAGTAATCAAATAAGAAATCAGCCCGTTCCTTATATTTATGAAAGACTTGGCGATAAATTTCAACATTATTTTATTGATGAGTTTCAGGATACCTCTACTTTACAATGGCAAAATTTAAAACCACTAGTAGAAAATGCCATAACCACCCAGTTTGAAGATGGGTCTTTTGGAAGTCTATATTTAGTAGGTGATGTCAAACAATCCATATATGAATGGCGAGGCGGAGATCCAAAACAATTTTTAGACTTATCCCAAAACAGACAAAACCCCTTCAGCGTTGAGCCTGTAAAACATAAACTGGAGGATAATTGGAGAAGTGCCAAAGAAATTGTTGATTTCAATAATGGTTTTTTTCAATTTGCTTCTAAAAAACTTACCAACAAAGACCACACTTATTTATACAACAGTGTTTACCAAAACCACAAAAAAGAGAACGGATATGTAGAAATAAATTTCTTACCAGAATTTAAACAAAAAAGTGAAAAACTTGATCATCAAATAAATACTTTAAAAAAGATAATCGATGAGCAATTAAGTTTGGGTTTTGCTTATAGGGACATCTGCATATTGGTAAGAAAAAACAAACATGGTCTTGAAATCTCCGAGGCTTTTAATGCGTTAGAAAACCCTATCCCTATTGTTTCACAAGAATCCCTTTTAATAAACTCAGACGTAAGAGTAAAGCTTATTGTCAAATTTCTCAAATTCATTCATAATACAAATGAGGAAACCAGTATTGACTTTATTCTGGACTGGTTAATTTTAAACAATTTTTCTCCAGACTATGATGAATTAAGGAGTATAAAATCTAAACCTTTAGATGAAATTTTGTTGTTTTTAACGCACTTTAATATCGAATTCAATTTTGATTTTTACAAAAAGTTATCGCTTTTTGATAAAATAGAATATGCTGTTCAGGTCTTAAATTTTCATAAAGATGCAAATTCTTACATTCAATTCTTTTTAGATGAAGCCTATGAATACTCTATGTCGAAATCAACAGATATTCTATATTTTCTAGACTACTGGGACGATAAAAAAGATAGTAAAAGTATCTCAGGTTCTGAAGATTCTGATGCCGTCAAAATAACAACCATTCACAAAAGTAAAGGACTTGAATATCCAATTGTGATTGTTGCAGACATCAATACCATCTTAGCAAACTTATCACAAACCAGTGATTGGATAAGACTTGACGAGACAAGGTATGGTATTCCATTTTTTTTCAGTTCAATTTCTGAGAAAATAAGTACTTTAAGCAATGAAGCTCGAGAAGTATATCTGCGAAACATTGAAAAAGAAGAGCTGGCAAATATGAATACTGCTTATGTGGCACTCACAAGACCAAAAAAACACTTATTCATTTTATCTCAACCAATCTCACATAAAAAAAATTATAATTTTGAGGATTTACTCAAAGATTACCTAAAAGTGCTTGGAAGATTAGACGATGAACAACCTTTATATCATTTTGGAGAGAAGATGGTAAACTCAGAAATTACTAAAAATGAAGAGCGTCATCATTCAAATTTTTATTCGTTTGAATCCAAAAGATTTTACGATACGCTAACGCCTAATGAAACTTTAGAAAAAATTGAGAACAAGAAATTAATTTATGGTAAAGAAGTTCATAATTTGCTCCAAAGCGTTTTTTACAGGGAAGACATTGAATCGCTTGAAGTCAGTGAAGATATCAGATCTAAACTAGAGGAAATTGTCAATCATGATCAATTATCAAGATATTTTGAAAAAGATTGGGTTGTGCATAATGAAATTGACTTAGTTCATAATGAGGAAATTCTCAGACCAGACAGAGTTTGTGTAAAAGGAAAAGATGCTGTAATTTTTGACTACAAAACAGGCCTTGAGAATGAAAGTCACATAGAACAGTTAACAAGCTATAAACTCGCCTTAGAAGCTATGGGATATGCAATAAAATCAGCTTATTTAATTTATATTCGCAAAAATATTTTCATAAAATCACTATAAAATATCATATTCATGTTTTCAGATAAATTAAAAGTTCAATTAGAAAATGAAATTTCTAGCATAAAAGAAGAAGGATTATTCAAAAAAGAAAGAGTAATTGTTTCTCCACAAGGCGCTGAAATTACCCTCAATACAGGCAAAAAAGTTCTCAATTTTTGTTCTAACAACTATCTTGGCTTATCATCTCATCCAGAAGTGGTACAGGCAGCAAAAGACACTTTAGACTCACACGGTTTTGGGATGTCTAGTGTAAGATTTATTTGTGGAACACAAGATATACACAAAAAATTAGAGCACACCATTGCTGAATTTTATGATACAGAAGATACTATTCTTTACGCCGCTTGCTTTGATGCTAATGGCGGTGTGTTCGAACCTCTTCTCACCAAGGAAGACGCTATTATTTCAGATTCTTTAAATCACGCTTCGATTATAGACGGAGTTAGATTATGTAAAGCTGCAAGATACAGATACACCAATAATGATATGCAAGATCTGGAAAAACAACTCCAAGAAGCAGACAAAAATGGGGCAAGACATAAACTGATCGTAACCGATGGCGTTTTTTCTATGGATGGTCTTGTTGCTCCACTAGACAAAATCTGTGATTTAGCAGATAAATATGAGGCCTTAGTCATGATAGATGAATGTCACGCTACAGGATTTATTGGTCAAAGTGGTATTGGTACACCTGAATTAAAAAATGTTCTCGGTAGAGTAGATATTATTACCGGTACACTTGGCAAAGCACTTGGTGGTGCGATGGGTGGTTATACAACTGGACAAAAAGATCTCATTGAATTATTAAGACAAAGATCAAGACCTTATTTATTTTCAAACTCTTTAGCTCCTTCAATTGTAGGTGCATCTTTAAAGGTATTTGAATTATTAAATAAAGATAACAGCCTTAGAGATAAACTAGAGGACAATACAAAATACTTCAAACAAGAAATGAAAGCAGCTGGTTTTGACATCATTGATGGAGATTCCGCTATAGTGCCAGTGATGTTATATGATGCTAAACTTGCACAGGAAATGGCTGCAGATTTACTTGAAGAAGGCATCTACGTAATCGGATTCTTTTACCCTGTAGTTCCTAAAGAAAAAGCAAGAATAAGAGTACAATTATCAGCTGCTCACGAGAAAGAACACCTTGATACTGCAGTTAATGCCTTTATCAAAATTGGAAAGAAATTAAAGGTGATATAATTTTTGGAATTAAAATAATTTATACCTTTGTTAAGTAAATTATAATCCCATTTAAGATGAAATACACAATCAAATCAATCTTAGTATTAGCATTCTTAGTTGGAAGCTATACAATTAATGCTCAGGATAAAAATAATCCATGGTCTGTATTTATAGGAACAAACGTAGTCGATTTTTATCCAACAGGCGCTGACTTAAAAACACCAGGTGGAGTAATTGCATCGCCGGATTTTGGTGAAGATTTATTTTTTAATACAGATAATTGGAATATGGTTTCATCAATTTCCAGTGTTAGTGTTACAAGATATATTGGCGATGGTTTTAGTGTTGAAATGGCTGGGGCGTTCAATAGAATAGATCGTCGTGGTCAAGTACCTGCTGATAATTTGAGCTGGTTAAACCTTGATGGGACAATACAGTATAATTTAAAAGATTTCATAGGTAGTAATATTTTTGATCCGTATGTTGGTGTTGGTCTTGGTTATTTTTCACTAGATAATGAAGGAGCAGGAACATTTAATACCAATTTAGGAGTCAATTTTTGGTTAAGTGATCAGTTCGCCATTACACTAGACACAGCTTATAAAACAGCTTTTGAGCAAAGTGATTTAGACTTATTTCAGCATAGGCTTGGAGTGAAGTTTTCTTTTGGAGGCCAAGACGCAGACGGAGATGGTGTTTATGACAAGTTTGATGAGTGTAAAGAAGAACCTGGATTAGAAGAATTTAATGGCTGTCCGGATAGTGATGGTGATGGAATTCCAGACAAAGATGATAGCTGTCCAAACACTGCTGGAAGTGCAGAATTCAACGGCTGTCCAGATAGTGATGGTGATGGAATAATAGATACTGAAGACCAGTGTCCTAACGAGGCTGGTTCTACAGAAAATCAAGGTTGCCCTGACGCGGATAAGGATGGAACAATTGATAGTCTGGATAAGTGTCCTAATCAATCTGGACCATCTGCAAACAAAGGATGTCCATGGCCAGATTCTGATGGTGATGGTGTTCTTGACAAAGACGACTTGTGTCCTAATGAAAATGGCACGGCGGCTAACAAAGGTTGCCCTGAGTTAACAGAAGAAGTTCAGGAAGAGTTGAATGAATACGCAAAAACAATAAATTTTTCAACAGGAAAATCTGAAATTACAAAAGATTCTGAAGAGGCTTTATCTGCCATAATTTCTATATTATCACAATATCCCAACGCAAAATTTTCAGTAGAAGGTCATACCGATAGCGTTGGTAGAGCAGAGAGCAATAAAAAATTATCAGAATCACGTGCTCAGGCTGTTTACAATTATCTCACCTCAAATGGTGTCGAAAGCAGTAGATTGGAAGTTATGGCATATGGGGAAGAAAAGCCAATTGCAAATAACAATACAACAGCAGGAAGAGCAAAAAACAGAAGAGTTGAAATTAATTTGATCAAAAAATAGTCAAAACTTAAATTTTAAATTTTAAACCGTTTCAAAATGAAACGGTTTTTTTATTTTTAAAAGATGCAAACGTTCCTTAACCAATTCGCAAAATATTACTTACACCAGTTTAAAAAATCCAGCCAAAGACCAAAAATAGTTTTACCAAGTAAACGCGCTGTTTTTGCCTTAAAAAACACCTTTGCAAAGCAAAATACGACCTTTTGGTTACCGGAAACCATTGATATTGTTGAATATATTAAAAGACTATCAGGACTTAAAATTATTGACAATCAGGAATCTCTCCTAAAGCTATACGATTTTGTAGGTCAATCTAAAGAAAACAAAGAAAGTTTCGAATCTTTCTACTCATGGGGTTCTATGCTAATTTCAGATTTTAATGAAATTGACAGATTTCTGGTAGATACAGATCACTTTTTTGAGCACCATAAAGCGTTGAAGGAACTCTATTTTTTTGGAGAAAACAAAACGGAATTGATTAAATCCTATATTAACTTTTGGGAAAGAATGCCAGGTTTATATAAAGGTTTCAAAGAATCTCTTTTAGATCGTGAAGAAGCTTATCAAGGGTTGGCTTACAGAATTGCCTGTGAGAATATCCACAAACAAGCTCCGGAAAAAGATGTTATTTTTTTAGGATTTAATGCTTTGAACAAAGCAGAGGAAAAGATTTTTGAAACGCTGCTTAAACAGTCTAAAGCTAAAATAGTTTGGGATATTGAAGAAGACTATTTAAAGGAAAGACAGCATCCGTCAAATAATTTCATCAAAAAATATATTTCAAAATGGGAAAATTACAAGAAACATTTCATCTTTTTTAAAAATAAACCAGAAGAAAAAAAGTCAATTACTGTAATTCCATCACCAAAAAATATTGGACAATCTAAAGCTGTCGCTGAAATTTTAGCTCGATTAAGTCAAGAAGAAATAAATAAGACAGCTATTGTCCTCAATGATGAAAATCTAATAAATCCTATCTTAAATAGTATTCCAAGTTCTGTAAAAGAGGTAAACATCACGATGGGTATGCCTTTACAAAAAACATCTCATTCCAGTTTTTTTGAAAACATACTAGATTTTCAAAAGAAAGGAAATAATCAATTAAAATTTGATTTTGTATGCACTTGTCTTGATTCAGAGGTTTTAGATGTTATTAGTCAAAACGAAAAAGACGCTCTGCTTTCAATTTTTGAAAAAGAGAAAACCAACATGATTGACCTTCATCTTTTAAAATTGAATAATCCAAGTGATGTTATGGTTAAATTTTTAAGGTGTCTTCACATTACTAAGGATTCAAGCTTATTTTTAAAACATCTATTAGAATTCATCAATAGTATTTTTAAAATAAAAAAAGAGTCTCCTGTTTTAGAAGGCTTTGAATATTTATTCTCCGAATTACTAAATATTGTAGAGAGCTACAAATCACTAAGCATCACTGCTATCATTTTGATTTACAGAGAAATGCTAAAAAATCAAAAGTTGAGTTTCAAGGGTTCTAAAACTACCGGACTTCAGGTCATGGGTATGTTAGAAACCAGACTTTTAGATTTTGAAACTATCATCATGACCTCTGTAAATGAAGGCATTTTACCTTCTGGAAAATCAGAAAACAGCTATATAACTTATGGGTTAAAAAGGGACTACGGCTTACCAACGCACTTAGAAAAAGATGCAGTCTATGCGTATCATTTTTTTAGACTGCTGCAAAAAGCCAAAAAATGTTTTTTAATATATGATAATGATCAAAGTGGTTTTAACAAAGGTGATAAAAGCCGCTTTATTACTTATCTTGAAGTCTTCAACACCTCAAAATATAATTTAACAACTTCTCCTTTCATTTTAAATACATCTCTTAAGAAAAGTCGAAAAATTGAAATTGAAAAAGATCAAAACACACTTCTTAAATTAAAAAAATTAGCTGAAAAGGGATTTTCTCCAACTGCATTATCAAGCTACATTTCAAATCCTATCAACTTTTATAAAAGATATATACTCAATGTTGAAGAAGAAGAATCTATTGAAAATGTTATAAACTCCAGAGATTATGGGACAATAATTCACAATACATTAGAAAATTTATACCCTGTGTCTGGTAATCTCAATGTATCCCTATTAAAATCTTATATCAAAATTTATAAAAAAGAATTAAAAAAAGAAATAAAGACAAAATTTTCATTTGAAGACTTTAAGACCGGTCAAAATCGGATAAAATTAGAAATTGCAAATACTTCAATTAAGCGGTTTTTAGAAATTGAACAAAATGATTTGTCAAGAAATAGCATCGAAATAGTTGGATTAGAAAAGGAGATAAGTGCAGAAATTCTTATTCAGAATGTGACTGTAAAATTACGAGGTAAAATAGATAGAATAGACAAACGCAATGATACGTTAAGAATAATTGACCTAAAAACAGGCTTTGTTAATCGTTCAGATCTCAAGTTTGATGAATTTGATGACATAGTAGACGACGAAGAAAAGGCAAAAGCTTTCCAAACTCTTTTTTATGCCTATTTGTATTTCAAAAATTATAATATTTCAAATATTCAGGCTGGCGTTATAAGTTTCAAAAATTTATCAGATTGGTTTATGCCGGTCAGACATCATAAAAACGGCAATATAAATGATGAATTTCTAATATCTTTTGAGGAGAAATTAATAAACTTAATTGAGGAAATTTTAGATCCGGATATTCCCTTCACTGAAAAAGAAAGTATTTTTGAATAATGATTTGGAAAGCAGTCAATACACCTCAAAAGGAAATTGTAGAAGATTTAACTTCTTCTCTTAAAATATCGAAACCATTAGCATCTTTATTGGCTCAAAGGGGAGTTTACAGTTATAGCACTGCAAAAGACTTTTTTAGACCAACACTTGAAAATCTTCATGATCCTTTTCTTATGAAAGACATGAGAAAGGCTATAGATAGAATTGAAGATGCCCTATCTCAAGGCGAAAACATTATGATTTACGGTGATTATGATGTAGATGGGACAACAAGTGTGGCGTTGGTTTATAGCTACTTTAAGAATTTAAAAGCCAATTGTATCGCTTACATTCCGGACAGGTATAA
>Ga0207419_1001563_pt1 | contig 16759 bp, 18 predicted proteins | sample ElkSloMetagenome_4_FD_184723 | JGI IMG/M metagenome (GOLD analysis project Ga0207419, IMG submission 184723) | Hot spring microbial communities from Elkhorn Slough, Monterey Bay, USA - MD2A (version 2) | ecosystem: Environmental > Aquatic > Marine > Intertidal zone > Estuary: Microbial mat ...
AAAATATTTGAAATCAGAAATAGATGAAAATATTAAAAACAAAGTCATTTTTATAGGCGTTGTAAAAAATGATAAACTTTCTCTCGAAATCGCAAAAGCACAAGTTTGTGTCTATCCTTCACATATGGAAGCTATGCCACTAGCTTGGCTAGAAGTATTAGCTATGGGAAAGCCTTTTATTGGAAGCAGCTTAGGGCCAGGGCTGGAAATTATAGCTCATAATAAAACAGGACTACTTTGTGATCCATTTGATATTGAAAAATTAGCTAGTCAAATCATTCATTTGCTGAAAAATCCTGAATTTGCAAACAAATTAGGTAAAAAAGCTTTAAAGGATATAAAACAGCGCTTTAGCTATGACCGCATAATTAAACAAAATATAGATTTATATAAGTTAATTTCAGGTAGTGAAAACTAAAAAAACTCTCAATAAATTTTGGAATAGAAGTCCTTTCTTCTATCGGGTTAGAAATTTTCTTTTATTTAGAAAAATTAATGAGAATCAATTATCTCAAATTAGTTACAACAACTACAATCCGAAGACAACTATACCAAATTTTTATTATGATATTAATCAACAGATTTTCAAAAATCAATCTCAAGATTTAAGTGACTACGATAAAGCCTTAAAAATTGCAATTTGGCTGAGAGATCATATAAAAGGCGGAAAAGGTTTAGGTAAAGACTCTACTGAAACCTTAAAGCTTATGCTTGAAGGCGGATATGGGGTATGCAGTGATTTTTGCCAGATTTATAATAACTTTTGTGTAATAAATGATATTAAAGTTAGAGAATGGGGTTTAAAAAAGGTAGGGTCTCATTTGGATGGACACGCATTAAATGAAATATATATTGAAGAATTAAATAAATGGATTGCCATAGATATTTCAAAATGCATTTATTTCACAAAAAATGAAAGTATACCGCTGTCAGTTGTTGAATTATTTAATACAAATTATAGGCAAAGAGAAGTAAACGTTATTAAATTTAACAAGAACTACTCACCAAATCAAAAAATGATTGATAAATTCTATTTGTCTAATAATTATATACCTTTTGTTATTGATAAATATATAAATAGCAGATATGATAAATTTTTGAAAAAGTTCAATTCACTTCCTATTCCTGCTATACATGGGTTTTTAATACTGATTAATAAAAGTTATAACTATAAATTTATTGATGACAACTCAAGAAAATCAAATTTAGAATTAACTCAAAGACATAAAACAAAAACTTACATTCTTAAACTACTCGACCAATTTCCAGATAAAATTGGGTATTGGCTCTATCATAAAATTCAGCTGTTAACTTTAAAAAATGAGAATACCTATTTAAAAGCCAACCTAAAAAGTTTTGATAAAATTGAAAGAGTTTTAAAGGTACAAAATATTGACCTTAAGAATGAAAATATATTAGAAATTGGATCAGGCTGGTTTCCATTAATGCCTTACATCTTCAAAGTAAATTGTAGCGTAAAACATGTATTTACATTTGACATAAATAAGCATTACAACAAAAAAAGAATCCTAAAAACTAACAAATTATTTACCAAAACACTAAACCAAACGTCAAACAAAAACTTAGCTAATTTTGTAAAATATCATCCATATTCTGATATAACACAAGATTCTATCAATTTTAAGCCAAAGCTTGTATATTCTCGCTTTGTTTTAGAACATATTTCTAAAAGTGATTTAATAGATATTCATAAGCATATTTATAAAAATACACCCGGAGATACAAAAATAATGCATCTTATTTCTCCTTCAGATCACCGATCATATAATGACAAATCCTTATCAACTTATGATTTTTTGAAATATTCGAAAACTGAATGGAACAACGTACAGACTAAATTTGATTACCACAATAGATTAAGACTTCCTGATTATTTAAAAATATTTAAGGAAACTAATTATACAGTTGAGTATCTTAAGTACGATAAAGTCGATAGGAGCTCAGAAAAATATATGAAATTTAAAGAATTGATTATACATTCTGATTTCAATAATTTTGATGAAGATGAATTACTCGCAAGTTCAATCATTGTTCTTTTGGGTAAATAGAATTTTGTAAATTTCGAATTATTTTTCAATTATTCTGTTTTTGAACTTCCTCATCATCACTCATGCCGAACATTATCAAAAGGCAGATAAATATCTTGCTTATGCGCCTTATGTGCGTGAGATGAATATTTGGTCAAAACACGTGGATAAAATAGAAATCCTCGCTCCTATCTCTAAGGACTATGACGAAAAAATAAATCTTGTCTATAAACATTCTCATATCAGGTTTACCGAAGTTCCTGTTATTTCTTTACTAGGGTTTAAAGCCATTATTTTAACTCTACTGAAAACACCTATCATTATATGGCGAATGTTTATGGCTATGAAACGAGCAGACCACATCCACTTGCGCTGTCCCGGCAATTTAGGTCTGCTAGGATGTTTACTTCAAATCTTTTTCCCTGCTAAACCCAAAACAGCCAAATACGCCGGCAATTGGGATCCAAATGCCAAGCAACCCTGGAGCTATAATCTTCAAAAATGGATACTCAACAATACTTTTTTGACCAAAAACATGACTACACTAGTTTATGGAAATTGGCCAAATTTGTCTAAAAACTCAAAACACTTTTTTACAGCCACATATTATAAATCAGAAATTGAAGAATTATATATCAGGAATTATACAAAAACGCTTCACTTCTGCTTTATAGGAACTTTAAGCCAAGGTAAACAACCTAATAAAGCTATAAATTTAGTTAATCAATTTCGAGAAAATGGGATTGATGCCGTACTACATATTTATGGTGATGGAGAAATGAAAACTCAAATTCAAAATCAAATTAAATCTTTGAATGCTGAAAATTGGGCATTTATGTATGGCAATCAGCCCAAAGCACAAATAAAAAAAGCATTGAAGTACAGCCATTTTTCAATATTGCTAAGTAAATCTGAAGGTTGGCCGAAAGCCGTTGCAGAAGCCATGTTCTGGGGTTGTATTCCTATATCGAGTAAAGTGTCATGCTTAAATTGGATGTTGAATAACGGAAATAGAGGATTTCTGTTATCATTAGAGCCAAGGCAAAAGGAAATTAGAAATCTAATCAATGAATTGAACCATTCTAAAAGATTGGAACAAATGTCTAGAAAGGCGTATTTATGGTCAACCCAGTATACATTAGATAAATTTAAGGACGAAATATCAACATTAATTAATTGACCTCTAAAATTTATTTTAATTTATGGTAACAATTGATTCTTTCCTTATTATACAAACCAATTTTAAAACACATGAAATATCATAAAATCTAATACAAAGTTAAGCTGTTGTCCAATTTGCCAATCAGAAAATAAGCTTGAATTTATACAGACAGAAGCGCAAATGCATCAAAAAAATGAAATCTTTCATTTTGATCAATGTCAAAAATGTGATTTTGTTTTTCTTAATCCCAGAGTACCTCCGACAGAGTTAAAATATTATTACAATTCCTACTATTTACCTTACAGAGGTTCTGAAGCTTGGGGGAAATACCAGTTTTTGGTGAAAAACAATCAAAGTAAATTAGATATCAAGCGAGTAAATTTGGTAAAAGATAGTTTTGATGTTAATTCAAATTCTTTGATTCTTGATATCGGCTGTGGTCAACCTAGCTTCTTAAAAAAATGTCGGGATCTTTTAGGATGTAATACTTTTGGTTTAGATTTTACTGATAAAGGATGGATTAATCAAACTGAAAAATACAGTGACATTGAACTTAAAGTAGGTGAAATATCAAACTTACCTAAAAATCTTCATCCCGACGTCATTACAATGTGGCATTATCTGGAACACGATTATGATCCTTATCAAAATTTAAGTTATCTTAAATCTATTTCAAAACCAGATACTAAACTCATCATAGAAATTCCAAATTTTGAATCCAGTAGTCGAAAAAAATTTGGTAAAAATTGGGCTGGCTGGCATACTCCGCGACATACTTCCTTATTTTCTCCACATAATATTAATTTACTTCTAGAAAAAACCGGCTGGAAGATTAAAAACTTATTTACTTATGGCACCATGGATCCTTACTTATTAGAGTGGATGAGCAAAATGGAAAAAAAGAATATACGATGGGAGAAAAATATGGAGGAGGAATTTATCTCCTTTATAATAGGAATGCTCAAGTACCTTCCTAAAAAACTCAAAGAAAAACAATCCTCGCTAGGAATTATGACAGCCATTGCAGAGGCAAATGATTAATAAATTTGATTATCACTTTAAATCTGGCTGAAAATCAGAGCCAGAATTACATTCATCTATCAAAAGCGGTCACCAAGAGCTAATATCAGAGTCAAAATTCCAATCAGTAAAAGTTTAAAGCTTTCTTTATCAGTAAATTAATTATATTAAATCAAAATACTTTATAGTTAATAATTAACATCACATATTTAATATTTCAACTAAATCTAAAAGTTTAATTTTAATTAAATTTGAAAGCATAAACTTTAAATCTCTTTTCTTGAACGAACTCATCATCGAACTTTCAGATATCAATCCAAAAGACTTCTTTGGACACCATAATTCTAACATTGAACTCATTAAATCATATTTTCCAAAACTTAAAATAGTCGCAAGAGGTAACAAAATAAAAGCTTACGGTCATAAAGAACGACTTGAGGAATTTGATGCCAAGTTTGCAATGATTACTGACCATTTTGGTAAATACAACAATATTGATGAGAATAGCATAGAACGAATTTTAACTAGCAATTCGTCTGAAGATTACAATACACCAGCAAGTGCCTCTGAAGTTTTAGTTCATGGCGTAGGCGGTAGAAATATTAAAGCCCAAACGGCCAATCAAAGAAAATTGGTTGAGCTGACCAATAAAAACGATATGGTATTTGCCATTGGACCGGCTGGTACCGGAAAAACTTACACTGGAGTTGCTTTAGCGGTAAGGGCTTTAAAAAGGAAGCAAGTCAGACGTATCATTTTAACAAGGCCCGCAGTAGAAGCTGGAGAAAACCTGGGCTTTTTGCCGGGAGATTTGAAAGAGAAACTTGATCCATACATGCAACCTCTTTATGATGCGTTAAGAGATATGATTCCTCCTGAAAAGCTTGAATCTTATATTGAAAAAGGAGTCATTCAAATAGCACCTATGGCTTTTATGAGAGGTCGTACGCTGGATAATGCATTTGTGATTTTAGACGAAGCTCAAAATACCACTCATGCTCAAATGAAAATGTTTCTAACCCGAATGGGTAAGCACGCCAAATTCATCATCACCGGAGATACTGGACAAGTTGACTTACCAAGAAGAATCATTTCAGGATTAAAAGAAGCTCTTTTAATTTTAAAAGATGTAAAGGGAGTTGGCATTATCTATCTTGATGATAAAGATGTCATCAGACATAAACTTGTGAAGAAAGTTATAGCAGCCTACAAAGCGATTGAAAATCAAAATTAAATCGATGAAAAGTCTAACCCATACGGATTTTAATTTCAAAAATCAAACCTCTTTTTACAAAGGTAAAGTAAGAAATGTCTACACTATTGAAGATAAGATTATAGTGATGATTGCAACCGATAGACTCAGTGCTTTTGATGTGGTATTGCCACAAGGCATCCCTCATAAAGGTCAAATCTTAAATCAACTGGCCAATTACATGCTTCAAGAAACAAAAGATATAGTTCCCAATTGGTTAATTGCTACTCCACATCCTAATGTCAGCATAGGACATAAATGTGAACCCTTTAAAGTAGAAATGGTGGTACGACAGTACTTAACAGGTCATGCCTGGAGAGAATATCGAGATGGCAAAAGAGAACTTTGCGGGATTGCCCTGCCAGAAGGCATGAAGGAACATGATAAATTTGAAAAGCCAATCATTACTCCTACTACCAAGGCTGATCAAGGTGATCATGATCAGGATATTTCCAGAGGAGAAATTTTAATGAGAAATATAGTTAGTGAAGATGACTATCAAATTTTAGAAAAATATAGTCTAGACTTATTTCAGAAAGGCACAGAAATAGCAAAAAACAGAGGTTTGCTATTAGTCGATACAAAATATGAATTTGGTAAGACGGTTGATGGAAAAATTGTTGTTATTGACGAGATTCACACACCAGACTCATCAAGATATTTTTATGCCGATACCTATAAAGAAAGACAGGAGAAAGTATTACCACAAAAACAATTGTCTAAGGAGTTTGTTCGCGAATGGCTGATAGAACATGATTTTCAAGGAAAAGAAGGACAATCTGTACCAGATCTACCTGAAGAATTCATAAACCATATCACTGCAAGATATATTGAACTTTACGAGCAGATTACAGATAAAAAGTTTAAACCCAATAGCTACGACAATAGGCAACAAGACATACAAAATGCTGTAGACCTTTTTATCTCTAGATAGATTACATTTCAATGAAATTTAAAAATTGTCTTTTTTGTTTTTTCATTCTATTGATTACATCATGTGATCAAGATGATTCAGTATCGGGAAACGGACTTTTGAAGAAATCAACTGTTTATGTCTTTGGTGAACAAGAGGAAACACTATTATTTAAATACAATAATGATAATACTATAAACGAAATTGAAATTAGAGATATTTCAGGCACCGGAGATAGAAAGGATATTTTTTATTATAATGAAAATGATGAAATAAGTTATGTAGAAACATATCAAATCGAATCGAATTTACTGGTAGGAATAACAGAATTTGAATATGAAAATGGTGTAATTGTAAACCAAAGAAGAGAAAGTCCCTCAGGTGATTTTGCTGTTGAGGTCTTCATATATTATGATAATGCAGATTTGATTGGTTACGAAATTTGTAACACAGAAAATTGTACTAGTGGCTCATATTTCAACCTCACTTATTCAGCTTCAGGTAATAATTCTCTCGAAGAATGGTTTTCAAGATCCAACCTAAGTGAAGATGATGACTTGTTGAGTACAACTGAATATGAATATGATAACGCTAAAAACCCATTTTTTGGTTCTAATTTATCAAGACAAGTTTTCGCCTATAATTCTTTTTATAGAATAATCCCTAATGAAAATAATGCCATAAAAATAGACCATCAAAATTATGATAATAATGGTGAGGTAAGAGAAACCTTTAAAACAATTATCACTCATACCTATAATAACAATAATCAACCTCTGGTTTCTTATTCTTCTCAAAACGATAAATTTGTTTGGGAAGTTTATTATGAATATTACTAAATAATAATATTTAGAAGCATGCTGTTTACAGTCAGAATAGTCTGCTTAATTCCGGATAATTGAAAGGCTCTAAAATTTCAGGAACATTAGATTCTTCTTTAGGACTTTGTAATTTTTTACTCACTGGATAGGATTCTAATGCACTGTCATCATAATTTTGATGAATTATGTTATGGATACCGTCTTTATTTAAATCACTGTCAACCCATTTAGTTTCAAACTTCTTTGGCAAAATTACTGGTTGCCTATTTTTACTGTTATGAATTTCACTCATAAACGGACTGGCAGGTTTAGTGATAATGGTACATGTAATCAGTCCATTTTGAAAACGAGAATAAATCCCTGTTAAAGCCAAGACCTCTTTATCTTTCCGCCGTATTAAATATGGATATGACTTTCCTTTATAATGATGTGGTTCAAAAAACGTATCGACATAAATCAAACATCTTTGTGATTTTATTGGGGTTTTGTATAAAAAATGAGAATAAAGTTTTTCAGCTCTTGCGTTAAGTCCGCCACCAAATTTCGACGCCTTTTTATAGTACTGATCTAGTTCTTCTGGATTGGTATTGGTTGGCGCTATTCCCCAAACAGCTGGTAAGATTTTATTTGGTAATTCCTGAGTAACGATGGGCAAATTAGGGTGTGCAAAACCATTGAGATGGTAATGGGATTTATCGAACTGATTCTTTACATCTTTATTAATAAATTTAGACTGGCTTCGCTTTTCAAGATGTTGAGCTTTAGAAATTATAGAGGCGTGAAAACACATGAGTCAAATTTAATCATTTTTAAATAAAATTCATTTATTCCTATCTGCTAGTAGTATTTTAATATTTTTGAAATATGCTAAAAGTTACTATACTTGGTACAGGAAATGTAGCCTCTCACTTTATCAAAGCATTTGATAAGTCCAAAGAAGCTCAAATAGTTGAAATATACAATCGCAACCAGGAAGGTCTTAACGAATATTCAGATTTTCATACAACGACGAAAATCAATGCCTTAAAAAAAGCAGATGTATATTTAGTATGCATTAAAGATGATGCGATAGATCCTTTAATTCAAAAAATTGAACTTGATGGCATTGTAGCCCATACATCCGGAAGTGTTCCTCTACTCGACTCGCCAAACAGAGATGCTGTTTTCTATCCTCTACAAACATTTTCTAAAGATAAAAAAGTTGATTTTACAGACTTACCATTTTGCATAGAAGCAGAAAATGAATCTGATGCACAAACTTTAAAACTTTTGGCAGGCAGTGTTAATTCAAAGTTTTTTGATGTAAACAGCAGGCAACGACAAGAACTTCATCTGGCCGCTGTTTTTGTTTGCAATTTTGTTAACCATCTATATCATATTGGTCATGATATTTGTAAGCAGAAAAATCTCCCTTTTGATATTCTAAGACCTTTGATCAAAGAGACTGCAGATAAAATTAATTATAAAGAACCTAAAGAGGCTCAAACAGGTCCGGCACTTAGAAACGACGAAACAACCATAGATAGACATATCAAACAACTTGAAAGTCCTATTTATAAAGAATTATACCGATATTTGACCGCTTCAATACAAAAATCTTATGAGTGAAAGAAATTACAAGCAATTACTTAACCATATAAAAGCTTTTATTTTTGATGTAGATGGCGTGCTCACCGATGGCAAATTACATATTTCAGAAAAAGGTGATCTTTTAAGAAGAATGAATGTAAAAGATGGTTACGCTATGAAACACGCATTAAATAAGGGCTACAGGATATGTATTATTTCTGGTGGTAATAATCCAGCTGTACTAACAAGACTTGAAGGTTTGGGCATTACAGATGTCTATTTAGGAAAGGAAAGTAAAATGGAAAGTCTCGTAGAATTCTCGAAAAAGAACAATATCGCTTTTGAAAATATGAGTTATATGGGAGACGATATTCCTGATTTGCCCGTCATGAAAGTTGCAGGTCTAGCATGTTGCCCTCAGGATGCAGTTCCGGAAGTAAAAGCTATTTCAAACTATATTTCTCATAGAAATGGTGGTGATGCCTGTGTAAGAGACATCATAGAACAGGTGTTGAAAGTTCAAAATAACTGGTTATAATTTAAAACGTATGGCTGGAAATAGCATAGGAAAATTATTTAAACTTACCACATTTGGTGAATCCCACGGAAAATCAATTGGAGGAATTATAGATGGCTGTCCTGCAAATCTAGAATTAGATTTTGACAAAATTCAACTAGATCTTGACCGAAGAAAGCCCGGGCAATCAGCAATCGTCACACAGCGTAAAGAATCCGACATTGTAGAATTTCTATCGGGTATTTTTGAAGGTAAAACAACAGGAACACCAATAGGATTTATCATCCCAAATGCTGATCAGAAATCTAGAGATTACGATCACATTAAAGATAAATTCAGACCCAGCCACGCAGATTTTACTTATGCCAAAAAATATGGTAATCGTGATTATAGAGGTGGCGGCCGCTCTAGCGCCAGAGAAACGGCAAGTCGAGTTGTAGCGGGAGCTATTGCCAAACAACTTATCAAACCAATGCGGATTACTGCATTCACGTCATCTGTTGGCGATTTGAAGTTAGATAAAAATTATAATGAATTGGATTTCAGTTTGATTGAAAGCAACCCTGTACGATGTCCTGATTTAGATTTGGCTAAAGAAATGGAATCTTACATAAAAGGTATACGTAAACAAGGTGATACGATTGGTGGAATAGTCACATGCGTTATCCAAAACGTACCTGTAGGTTTAGGAGAACCCGTTTTTGATAAATTACACGCAGAACTCGGTAAAGCCATGCTTTCTATAAACGCTGTTAAGGGCTTTGAATATGGTAGTGGATTTGAAGGTACAATATTAAAAGGCAGCCTTCATAATGATGCGTTTTCCGAAGATGGCACTACAAAATCTAACCATAGTGGTGGTATTCAAGGTGGTATTTCTAATGGAATGGACATCTATTTTAATGTTGCTTTTAAGCCGGTAGCCACGCTTATTCAAGATCAGGACAGTATAGATAAAAATCATCAAAAAGTAACGGTTAAAGGTAAAGGCAGACATGACCCTTGTGTCGTACCAAGAGCTATTCCTATTGTAGAAGCTATGTCAGCATTAGTAATGGCTGACTATTTCTTACTTGACAGAACAACAAAACTTTAAAACATAGAATGAAAAAATTAGCACTTCACTGGCAAATACTTATTGGGATGGCACTTGGCATTCTTATAGGTTTAGGATTTACTAATTTAGATTGGGGTCCCGAATTTGTAACGGACTGGATAAAACCTTTCGGAAATATTTTCATTAATTCTTTAAAGCTGATCGCAGTACCTTTAATTTTAGCATCCCTGATTAAAGGGGTTTCTGATCTTAAAGACATTTCAAGTCTGTCTCAAATGGGATTGAAAACTATTGTGACTTATATCCTGACCACACTTGTAGCAGTTAGTATAGGTCTAGCCATCGTAAATATCGTTCAACCTGGTGGATCTATTGATGAAGAAACTAGACAGGAATTGTTAGATGCCTACGCAGGCGATGCAGAATCAAAAAAACTTGATGCTCAAAAACAGAAAGAAAGTGGCCCTTTGCAAGCGCTTGAAGATTTGGTGCCCGATAATATCTTTGGTGCAGCTTCCGATAACGGAAACATGCTTCAGGTTATATTTTTTGCCATTTTCTTTGGTATTGGATTAATTTTAATTCCGGACGATAAATCAAAACCTGTAAAAGACTTCTTTGATGGTTTTAACGAAGTCATCTTAAAAATGATAGACATTATTATGCTGGCTGCACCATATGGTGTTTTAGCCTTAATGGCGGCATTGGTCGTCGAAGCCCCTTCAGCTGATCTGTTTTATGCCCTACTCTACTATTCGATGGCCGTGATTTTGGGGTTAGTGCTAATGATATGTTTTTACTTACTCGTTGTCTGGATTTTTACCAAAAAGAATCCTGCTTTTTTTCTCAATGGGATTTCACCTGCACAACTTTTAGCCATTTCAACCAGCTCGAGTGCAGCCACACTACCTTTAACGATGGAGCGTGTCGAAGAGCATATTGGTGTCGATCCAAAAGTTGCCAGTTTCGTCCTTCCTATTGGTGCTACCATTAATATGGATGGTACAAGCTTATATCAGGCCGTAGCTGCTGTTTTTATTGCGCAGGCGTTTGGCATGGATTTAAACTTAGGCACTCAATTAGGCATTATTGCAACAGCCACTTTAGCTTCTATTGGTTCAGCAGCCGTTCCTGGTGCTGGTATGGTCATGCTTGTGATTGTTTTAGGGCAAGCAGGTATTCCTGAAGCCGGATTAGCATTGATTTTTGCCATGGACAGACCATTAGACATGCTTAGAACCTCCGTGAATGTCACAGGAGACGCAGCAGTTTCTATGGTTATTGCAAAATCTCAAAACCAATTAGGTGAACCAAAGGTTAAAAATTGGGATGATGAATACACTAAAAGAAATAGTGAGGTAAAGTGAAATCAAATATAAAACTTGAGAATATTTTAGAATTTAATGCAAAAAATAAAATTAATCACTCTAAAGTTATGCTTCAAAAAAATCGGCTTTTGTTCCAAGAACAGTTAGATAGGCATATCGACAATTATAATCTAAAAGTTTAAGACATGAAATGGTTTACAATATCTATTCTATTTTTTATTTTTTCATGTAAATCTAAAGTTAATCTTCCAAATCCTCTTGAAGCAGGATGGAAAGGGGAAAAAGTCTGCAAAGTTTTAACCGAAACAGATAAGCTAAGAACCTTAAAATGTACTTTTCCACCTAAGGTCGGTCATGAAAGACATTTTCATCCAGAGCATTTTGGATATGCTATTAAAGGAAGTAGATTCAAAATAACAGACGATAGTGGTATCAGAGAAGTTAATGTCCCTTCAGGCTATCACTTTTATAATAAATTTATTGAATGGCATGAAGTGCTGAATATTGGCGATAGTACTGCCGTTTTTCTAATTGTAGAACCAAAGTAATTAAAATCTCATGAGATGTTTAATCCTATGCACATTCTCATAATCAGTAAGAATTTCTAATAATTTGAATGCAACTTCAATAGCTGTAGATGGTCCAGTAGAGGTAATAATATCATTTTCGTAAACGATATGTGAATTTTGAACCTTTACTCCAAAACTCTTTAATTGTCCTCTACGGTGATTATCAAAAAGGTCGTAGGTGGTTGCTTTTTTATCTTTTAATATTCCAGATTTTCCAATCGGGATGGCTCCAACACATACTGAAGCAATCGTTTTCTGCTTTAAATGAAAAGCTTGTATAAGCTGAATAAATCGCTCATCGAAAGCGTCGTCATAAAATCCCTCTTCTTCAAAACCACCAGGAATAGCCAAAGCATCATAATTATCAATATCAATATCCTCATACTGCATTTCTGGTTTTACTGTAAAGTTCCAACAAGCGCTAATTTCTGGTCTTAATCCAACTGTGACAACATCTACACCGCCTTTGCCATAATAATTGTTCCAACCAAAAACGTCTGTAAAAACACTGGCCTCATATGCTTCGAAGCCCTTGCATAGAAAAAGTAATATTTTTTTGGACATAATTTGAGGTTATGGTGTGTAGTGAACCTAGTTTAGTTCTTGTTCTTATCCTTTTTTTTCTTCTCTTTTTTCTTCTCTTTCTTTTTTGTTTTTGCGCTGTAACGCCTTTGTTCATTAAGCTCGTCCCTTAATTTTAATTCTTCTTCTGTCATTACTTTTACAAATGAAGGATGCTGCTCAATGGCATATTCAATTTTTTCAACTATTTCATCAATCGATTCATTATCATAATCAATTTCGAGCGGTGGTTTGATGTGCATGGATTGAAGAATACCCCTTTTTTTAATATTGATTCCTTTTTTATCAAAAGATCTTCTAAATCCATCTATCACAATCGGAATTACTATCGGCTCATATTTTTTTATAATGTGAGCAGTTCCTTTTCTAATCGGTTTCCATGGCTTAGTTGTACCTTGAGGAAAAGTAACGACCCAGCCATCTTCTAGAGCTGTTCCAATACTAGAAATATCACTCATTTTTACCTGTCGATTGACTTCTTGTCCTGCAGCTCGCCAGGTTCTATCTATACTTACAGATCCTGCATAAGCTAATATCTTTGGCAATAGACCGCCTTTCATGGTTTCTCTGGCGGCAACATAGTACATGTTTAATTTAGGTTGCCACAAATATCCAACGTTTTTGATAGAGTCTATTCTACCACTCAAACTCGCATTAAACACATGATACATAGCAACCACATCTGCAAAATAAGTCTGGTGGTTGGATATAAATAAAACCTTGGTATCAGGTAAAGTTTTAATGACTTCTGAACCTTCTATTTTCAACTGATTGAATCCTGAATATCGTCTGTGCGTTAGCGTACCCATGATCCTAATCAGCCATTTCTTTAAAAAAAGATAATGTCCAAATGGATTTTTCTTAAATAATCCCATCTAATAAAATTGAAAAACAAATATACATAACCTGAGTCAATCGGTAACATGTAACTTTTATCTTAATACCTGTTTAGACTTGTCTGAATAATTCTTTTAATTCATGTTCCGTAAACATTCTGTATTTGCCGACTGGTACATCTAGAGTAATGTGCATGATCCGTATTCTTTTTAAAGCGATAACTCGATAGTCTAAAGCTTCACACATACGCCTAATTTGTCGGTTAAGGCCCTGAGTGAGTATAATTTTGAACGTGTTTTGGTTGACCTTCTTTATTTTACAAGGATTGGTGACAGTCCCTAAAATCTTTACACCCTTTTGCATTGAATTTAAAAAGTTATTGTTGATTGGTTTGTCAACTTTAACCACATATTCTTTTTCGTGATTATATTTTGCTCTAAGAATTTTGTTTACAATGTCTCCATCGTTAGTTAAAAATATAAGACCCTCACTCATTTTATCTAACCTACCAATAGGGAAAATACGGGTTGGGTAATTGATAAAATCAATAATATTATCTTTTTCGACCCTTGTATCTGTTGTACAAACAATGCCCTTAGGTTTATTCAATATCATATAAATCCTTTCATTTCTATACGGGTCGAGAAGTTTGCCATCAACTTTAACCTGGTCACCTTCCTGTACTTTTGTTCCTAGCTCGGGGAGTTTGCCATTTATTAATATCCGTTCTGCCTCAAGTAATTTATCAGCTTCCCTTCTAGAACAATAGCCAACCTGACTTAAGTATTTATTGATTCTTATTGGAAAATTCATACTTTTAATTTATAAAATCTAAAATTTTTGAATAAACTCTTTCCTGGCGTAAAGAATGTCCAGCGCCTTCTGTGATTAGAATCTCTGAATTTTCTAAAGACTCTTCAATCTCGTAAGCTTCTTTACAAGGGACGATTTTATCATATTTATCATGTATAATCAGAGAGGGTATTTTGCAATCCTTAGCAAATATTTTTGATGAAAACTCATTAAAGCGATAACCAAACCTGTCTTTAAAGTAATTCTCAGTTACCTTCATGAATTTATCATTCAAGCCTAAAATCTTTTGAAAACCATCCATTATTCGTTTTAGGTTGGACGGTGCACCAAGCAATACTAATTTTTTGATATCAGGATTTCGTTCCAAGTGTTGATTGAAAATTACCGTCATTCCACCCATACTGTGACCAATTACAATTTGCGGGCTGAACGACTTGAAAACAGTATTTAAAACCTCATTATAAATTGGAACACTCAATAAATTACCTTCAGAGTTACCTTGAGCAGGTGCATCAAAAGCCATGATGTCATAATCTTTTGATTGGAGATATTTCACAAGATCCTTCCATCGAAATGAATGACTATCCCATCCGTGCAAAAGCAAGACTTTTGGTCCCTTACCTTTCCATCGATAGGTCTGAATTTTTATTTTCTTAAATTGAATTTGTTCATCTTTATGAGCATTTAGATAATCCCTTTGATGTGGCTTCACAAATCCACCTCTAGGTGTACAGAACAGTACAAAAGCTTTATAAATAGCTTTTTTAGGTTTAATTTTATATAAAGCCATCAACCTTAAACCCATAAGTTTAGGCACAAAAGATTGAATGATTTTGTTAGCCATACCAGTTTAATTTTATAATTGTAATGAATTTATCACACTTAAAGCTTTGCCTTCATCAAACCATCCAATGATTTGTATTTTAGATGCTCTGTCATAACTCAAAAACCACTGTGAAATCATATTTCTAATTTCAGGATGATTTTGCGATAAATCATTAAAGTCATTGATATTTATAATTTGGTATTTACTTTCAATCGGTACACAAAATACTTTGTCGTCCTGCTCTCCCTGATCTAACATTTTAAGAATTCCAATTGGCTTTACACCTATCATCTGGCCAGTTTTAAGGGGTTTTGAAAATACTAATACATCCAACGGGTCTTCATCGTTTTCAGCATTTACAGATGTTGAAGGAATAAAACCGTAATTAACCGGATAAGGTAAAAATTGAATAACTCTCGGTTGACCATCTAAGGAATCAATTTCAAATTTATTTTCTTCTGGTCTGTATTCAATTTTATCGTTTGTACCCACAGGAATTTCAATGACAGCACGTAGATTGTCATCTTCATCAAAAGTACTTACAGTACTGTAATCGATGGTTTTAGAACTACAGGCGATTAACATTGAACACATCAATAATAGACTAATTTTTTTCATTTGAATCTTCAGCTTTAAAGTATAACCAAAATCTATTTATTTCAGCGTCGTCTGGAATCATCGTAGACTTAATTACGGCATCGTTATCAAAACGAACATTACCTGGCAAAACCTCTTTGCTAAACGATACCATAGCATCAATGTCTTTTAAATTGATAATAATTGAACTCAATGAGGTTTGAATATTATTAATATCATGGTTTTTCTTTAGGTCGGCAAAACTTGAGCCAATCCCAATACCATTGTTGGTTTTATAGTTTTCTGAAAAAATCCTGACATCTTGAATTAAAGTCAATGAGTCTGAGGTTTTTAAAGGATTGATCTCCATTAGTTTCTGACCAGAAGTGTCAAATACTATCAATTTTTGTTTCTTTTTGCTCACGCTAGAAACAAAACCATCGTTTGTGGTTTCAGTAACTACAGAATCTTCATGCATGATATTTTTAACTTCATAAAATTCAGTTTCGTTCGTCAATAGTCCAATTTGATTTTTATCGATTAAATTTCTGTTTTCTTTTGAGCAGCTAAAAACAAAAGCTATCACCAAAATGTAAAATAAAGGTTTCATTCAATTTTTTTTCAAAAGTAGAAAAATTGATTTTGCTTACAGAAATAATGTTATTAATTAATAAGCCAATTTCCAATTTAATTCTTGTTTCTTTAAAATAAAATCACCTATTTTGTTTAATAATTTAAACCCACTAAAATGAAGAATTCTGTTTTTACACTTATGATAGGTCTTTTTCTTGCCTTTGGTTCTACTGCTCAGGAAATTGAGATTGAAAAATCTTTCGGCGGATATACTTTCTTTCAAGATGGTGAAGAAC
>Ga0207419_1001565_pt1 | contig 16751 bp, 18 predicted proteins | sample ElkSloMetagenome_4_FD_184723 | JGI IMG/M metagenome (GOLD analysis project Ga0207419, IMG submission 184723) | Hot spring microbial communities from Elkhorn Slough, Monterey Bay, USA - MD2A (version 2) | ecosystem: Environmental > Aquatic > Marine > Intertidal zone > Estuary: Microbial mat ...
AGCGGTCCACCGGATCGGTTTCTCTATCTGCGGGGGCTCCGCCCCTTGCTTGGCGAAATGATCCCCCGGATCATTTCCGGGAAGCCTACCGGGCTCCGCCCGTCAACGCCTGAAACTGTCCACTGGACAGTTTCTTTACCGGCGTTGACCCCACAAGTCATACTCTCCTGCCTCATCGACGGTCACCTGCACTACATCCCCGACGCTCAGCCCATCTGTCCCCTCGTCGATAAACAGGTTCCCGTCGATCTCGGGGGCGTCGGCCCATGTGCGGCAGGTGGCCACGCCGTCGGCGTCGATGTCATCGACGATCACCTCCAGCGTCTTGCCCACTTTCGCGGCCAGTTTCGCCTCGGAGATTTCCTGCGACTTGGCCATGAAACGCTCCCACCGGTCCTGCTTGACCTCGGGCGACACGTGGTCGGGCAGGGCGTTCGAGCGGGCCCCCGCCACGTTTTCGTACTGAAAGCACCCGACACGGTCCAGTTGCGCCTCGTCCAGCCAGTCCAGCAAGTGCTGGAACTCTCCTTCCGTCTCGCCGGGGTAGCCCACGATGAAGGTGGACCGCAGGGTAATATCGGGGCAGTCGGCCCGCCAGCGGGCGATCTCGTCCAGCGTTTTCGCCCCTGCCGCAGGCCGCGCCATGCGGCGCAGCACGTCGGGATGGCTGTGCTGGAAGGGGATGTCGAGGTAAGGCAGGACACCGTTCGCCGGATCCGCCATCAGCGGGATCAGCTCGCGCACGTGGGGGTAGGGGTAGACGTAGTGCAGGCGCACCCAGGCCCCGAGCCGCCCCAATTCGCGGGTAAGGTCGGTGATATGGCTGCGCACCTCGCCACCCTTCCACGGGTTCATGTCGTACTTGCGGTCAAGGCCGTAGGCGCTGGTGTCCTGTGAAATGACCAGCAACTCCCTGACGCCCGCCTCCACCAGCTTTTCCGCCTCGCGCAGGACGGCATGGGCCGGTCGGCTGGCCAGTTTTCCGCGCATGTCGGGGATGATGCAGAACTTGCACTTGTGATTGCAGCCTTCGGAAATCTTCAGATAGCTGTAGTGGCGCGGGGTGAGGCTGACCCCGCTGGCCGGCAGCAGGTCGATGAAGGGATCGGGGGCGGGGGCTACGTTGGCGTGAACGGCATCCAGCACCTGTTCGTACTGATGCGGTCCCGTCACGGCGAGGATCCGGGGGTGATGTTCGCGGATGTAGTCGGGTTCGGCGCCCAGACAGCCCGTCACGATGACCTTGCCATTCTCGCGCAGTGCCTCGCCGATGGCATCGAGGCTCTCGGCCTTGGCGGAATCGAGGAAACCGCAGGTATTCACGATCACCGCCTCGGCGCCCGCGTAATCGGGCGAGATCGCATAGCCTTCGGCGCGCAATCGCGTCAGGATGCGTTCGCTGTCGACCAGCGCCTTGGGGCACCCCAGGGAGACCATGCCGATGGTCGGCTGACCGTCGCGCGGGGCGCCCGTGATGTGGGCTTTCGGCGCAAGATCGGGGCGCAGCTCTGGCGGGTTCTGTGTCATGCCGCGCATATAGCCTGAGGGGGCGGGCTTGGGAATGGGTGTGTTCGCTGCGTTTGACAAGATATCCGGCAGCGCCACGTCTTACACTGACACAAAAGGCAGACGGCTGATGACGACCCCACCGGGATCGCGGCCTGCCGATAGCTGCGTAAAGCACACCGCAAGAGGACCCCATGGAAGCTCAGGTCATCGCACTGATCCTCATCTTGCCGTTCATTCTCGCCTTCATCTATGCAGGCATCCACGAATACCGGCGCTACAAGTCCGAAGGTCGGGCAAGTTACGGCTTGGTCTATGACGAGGAAACCGGAACGACCCATGTGACCGGCATCTCCGAGGACCAGGAGGCTTATGATCCCGAAGATTTCGATCCCAACAATTATCAGGCGGGAGAGAACGCCGGAAACGAGGACGAAGAAAAATAGGGCAGGCGCCTTGGCCGGTCTTCCGCCGGCACGGGGCAGATTTGCCTCATGCCCAGTGCGTTCTAATTTTCAGTGCAGGCGCAAGTGCACAAACAACAGGGTTTGATTTGTTGGCACGACCGCCCCGCACCGACAAAGGAGCAGATGATGAATACCAAGACGTCCGATAAACGCATCGACCGTTTCGATCGCATGTGTGAGCAGCTTGAATTCATGACCGAAAACGCCGCACCACCCCCGAACACCACCGAACGCGGCGCGCTTGACCTGCGCAAGGATCGCTCGCAGCACCGCCGCTATCATGGCTTCTTCGACGACCTGCTGAATTGATGAAGGCCTGTGCGTTCATCCGGCGGCTGAACCGGCGGGTCCTGGCCTTGGTGGCGGGACTCATCGTTCTGACCGGCGGTCCGGCCGCCGCCCTCGACACCGAGTCGCCCTTTGCGTCGATCGATGGCGGCACGCTGTCCCTGTCACAATGGGAGGGGCAGCCGGTGCTGGTGGTCAATACCGCTTCGATGTGTGCCTTTACCGAACAATACCGCGACCTTCAGGCGCTCTACGATCGCTACCGGGACGCCGGACTGGTCGTGCTGGCCGTGCCCTCGAACGATTTCAATCAGGAACTGGCCAATGACGCCGAGGTCAAGGAATTCTGCGAGCTGGTCTACGGCATCGACATGCCGATGACAGTCATCACCTCGGTCAAGGGCCGCGATGCCCACCCTTTCTACCAATCGCTGCGCGATGAAGCAGGCTTTACGCCGCGCTGGAACTTCAACAAGGTCCTGCTCGACGGCGATGGGGCACTGGTGGAGACCTATGCCGCGCGTGTCGCCCCACTCTCGCGCAGCATTACCCGCCGCATCGACGCCCTGCTTGCCGACCTTTCCGGCTAGGCCGGCTCGGACAGGACCGCGAAGGCCTCGCGCGGGGCAAGGGTGACGGTCCCGTCCAGCCTGTCCCGCGGGTCCGCATTCCAGCTGATACAGTCGCCGGTGACCGACAGCGCCTCCGGCACATCGTATGTGACGGTGTCATCGGTGAAATTGGCCACCACGGACAGCCTTTGCCCCGCCAGTTCACGGGCGTAGGCGAAAACCGCCGGATCGTCTTCCGAGACAGCCACGAAACGGCCATCGGTGATGATCGGCAGGTGTTTGCGCAGGTCGATCAGGCGGCGATAATGGGCGATGATGCCGTCGGTGGTCTGCCTGTCGGCGGCGACATTGATTTGGGGGTAATTGTCATTGACCTCGATCCATGGCGTGCCGGTGGTAAAGCCCGCCTGCGGCCCATCGGTCCATTGCATCGGCGTGCGTGAATTGTCGCGCCCGTTGTCGTTGGCGCCGGCGATGAAGTCGGCCTCGCTCTGTCCCTCGTTCATGGCGATCGGGAAGTGTCCGAAAAGTTCCAGATCGCGGAACCTGTCGAGACTGTCGAAATTCACGTTCGTCATGCCGATCTCTTCGCCCTGATAGACGAAAGGCGTGCCCTTCATCAGGTGCAGCACGGTCGCCAGCCCCTTGGCGGATCGTACCCGCAAGGCACCGTCATTGCCGTATTTCGACACCTGGCGCGGCAGGTCGTGGTTGGTCAGGAAAAGCGAATTCCAGCCATCCTCGGCCAGCGCCTGCTGCCACGCAAAGAACGACGCCTTGAGCCGCACAAGATCGAAAGGAAGCGGTTTCCACTTGCCGATCACGGGGTGCCAGCCTGCCTTGATGTGATCGAACTGAAACACCATCGACAATTCCTTGCGGTCCCTGCCGCTGTAGAGAATGCCGCGGTCCGGCTCCACGCTCCAGGATTCACCGATGGCCAGAACGTCCCGCCCTGCAAGGGTTTCGCGGTGCATCTCCTGCAGGTAGGGGTGAAGGTTGGGCCCCTCGGCAAGGATGCCGTTGTCCACGTCCTTGCCGATCAGGTCGATCACATCCATCCGGAAGCCCGCAATCCCGCGATCGAACCACCAGTTCATCATCTTGTAGATTTCGGCCCGCAGCGCGGGGTTGTCCCAGTTCAGGTCGGGCTGTTCCTTGGCGAACTGGTGCAGGTAGAATTTGCCCACCTGCGGCTCGTACGTCCAGGCGGGCCCGCCAAAGTTGGACTGTGTGTCGTCGGGTGCCGCGTTGTTGCCGGGATGCGGCGGGCGCCAGACGAAATAGTCGTGTTCGGGCGCCTCGGTCGATTCTCTCGCGGCCTTGAACCAGGCGTGCTCGGACGAGCAATGATTGACCACAAGGTCCATGACGATGCCGATGCCGCGGGCCTTGGCCTCGGCGATCAGCCGGTCCAGATCGTCCAGCGTGCCGAATTCCGGCGCGATGTCGTGGTAGTCGGCGATATCATAGCCGTTGTCGATCATGGGCGAGCGGTAGACAGGTGACAGCCAGACAAAGCCGATGCCCAGATCGGCCAGATGGTCGAGCTTCGAGATGATCCCCGGAATATCGCCGATGCCGTCGCCGTTGGTATCGCAAAAGCTGCGCGGATAGATCTGATACCCGGTCGTCGTTTTCCACCATGGCAGCGTGGCGGTCTTTACAGGTGTCGAAGTCATGCGGCGGCGCCCTTTGATTGTCCTGCGCCCATCTAAGAGGATGATCGCGCCAGTCAACCGGCAAATCAAGCAGCCGGAACCGCGCGATCCAAGGTGCCGGGCCTGGGACGGCCCCGTTACTTGGTCTGCATCTTCTCGATCATGTTCATGGCCGCGCGGCGCGGCATCCAAGGCATCACCCAGTTCAGCATGAACCGCAGACGCCCGTCATTGATCGCGCGCAATTCGCCCCGGCGCATGGCGTCATAGCCGAATTTCGCGACCGCGGCGGGCGTGGCGGGATTCTGCTTGGTCAGGCCTGTGCCTTCGAGATCGGCAGTCTTGGCGAATTCGGTCTCGACATAGCCCGGCTCGAGCGCGGTGACCGTCACACCCTTGCCGCGCAACTCGGCATCCAGCGCCTGGCTGAAGCTGCTGACATAGGCCTTGGTGGCGAAATACGTGGCCTGCAGCGGCCCTGGCATATAGGCTGCGGTCGAACTGACGTTGAGGATCTTGCCACCACCCTGCGCGACCATGTCCCGCGCGATCATATGGGTCAGACCGACCAGTGCCCTGACGTTGAGATCGATCATGGCGAGATCTTTCTGCAGGTCGCGGTCGATGAACGCCCCCTGTCCGCCAAAACCCGCATTGTTGATCAGGATGTCGATGCGCTGCCCGTCCAGAGCCTTGTAGAGCTCTGCGGCGGCACCGGCGGCCCCGAGGTCGAGAGGGATCGACGAGACCTTGATATCGTGCGCGTCCTCGAGTTCCTTCTTCAACGCGTCCAGTTCCGCGGCACGGCGCGCGGTGATGACAAGATCGCCCCCGCGGCGGGCGTGGTAACGCGCGAATTCACGGCCGATCCCAGAAGAGGCGCCGGTGACGAGAGCTGTGTTGGACATGAAATGATCCCTTTTTCAAAAATCTGTGCGGTTGATCATGTGGCGATCATCCCGGGCACATCAACCGATGTGCGCAGGACGGCCCGCATCCCAAAGACGAAAGCCGCCCGAAAGGGCGGCCAGCGCAGGTCGTGTCGCGAAATTCAGCGCCGTCTGTCGCGGCGTGACGACATGGGTTGGAACGCGACGCCCACGTGGGCCTCGCAGTAGGGTTTGCCCTGCTGAACGCCCAAGCCGCAAAACCAGAAGTCGTCGGTTGCCGGGTCGCCGACCGGCCATTTGCAGGTTTTCTCGGTCAGTTCCATCAGGGACAGCCGTTTGGCGGACTTTTCGACCTCGCTCACCTTGGCCATGGCCTCGGGGCTGATCTCGTTGGCCGACGGCTGCGGCGGCAGCGGCTGGCCCGCGGGAATGATGGCACGGCGCACGGCGGAAATCGGGATCCCGTTTTCGTCGAGGTCCGGCTCTTTCTTCTTTTCGGGCGCGGGGGCCGCCTTGGGGGCCGGCTTTGGCTTGGGCGCGGTCTTGGCCGCAGGTGCCGGCTTTTCCTTGGGGGCCGCCTTTGTCGCGGCGCCGCCCGCACCTGCACGGTTCGACAGGCCGAGGCGATGCACCTTGCCGATCACGGCGTTCCGGGTGACCCCGCCCAGTTCCTTGGCGATCTGGCTGGCCGACTGGCCCTCGCCCCACATTCTCTTGAGCGTCTCGACACGCTCGTCTGTCCAGGACATGGAAATTCCTTTGCTCTCCGGGGTCCGGACCCGAAGTCCGACCACCATTTTCTGCATCAGGTGAGTTTAATCATTGTACGCTGCAATGTGAAGGCGCAGGGCGCGCATTTCAGCGATGTCGCGGGCGGTTGCCTTCAGCGGACGCGCACGAAGGTGATCCCCTCGATCACGGTATCGTAAGTGACCTCGCCCAGATCGGGGTTGAGGGCGTTCAACTCGTCCAGGGTAATCCGCCGCGGCAGATTGTTGAGGAAGTCCCATGCATCGGTGGCGGCGAAAACCGCCGTGCAGGTAATCTCGTTCTCGGTCAGATAGGCGGGTTCGTTGTTGCATTCCTGACTGCCGTAGCGCACGCCGAACCCTGATTGTGCCACAGCCGTGGTCCCGATGATCGTCGTGGCGGCGAAAATGCCCGCCAACCTTGTCAGATGTCGCTTCAAGTTAACAAACCTCCCGCTGCCCCGTCGTTAGCGTATGACAGCTTATGCTTTCAAACAAGCGAAATTGCGCCCATTGCAGCCCTCAGCGCAGGCTGCAACAGCCGTTCAGCCCAAGCGCCAGATCGACGAAGTGCAACGCGAAATACCGGTCGCTCATGCCGTCGGCGCATTGCCCGGGCAGGATCAGCCCGGTTGCCGGTGTTCCCGCATATCGCCATGAAAAGCGCGTCCCGACAAAGAGAGGGTCACCGATCAGGTCCATCGCTGGCGGCGTATCGACAGGGTGACGGGCCTCACCTGCGGGGGTGGAATAGAGGATGGTGTCTCTTGCCGCGAAGCTGATCGACCAGAAGGGTTCGGTGCCGAAACATGTCAGCGCGGTCAGGCCGGGCGCAATGCTCTGGCGGGTCAGAAAGCGCAAGGACGCCCAGCCGCTGCCTTCTTTGGTGTTGACCCGCCCCCAGCCACCGCCGCGGCTGAAGGCCGTCACCTCGATGCGCTGCCGGTCGTGGGCCAGTGTCCCGACGATGGGCGCGCCTGCGTCGGGTTGTGCGCGGATATTCAACCGGTCGTCGGCCGCGACATCCCGCACATCGTAAAACGCAGGCAGGCCCGGCGGCAGATCGTCGGCGGCAACTGCCCCCGCGATCAGGATCAAGAGCATCGTCATGAGCAGCCGCATGCAAACCCTCCGGTCGTCTCCGCCCACGTTAGCAGGGCCGGGGGGGCTGGCCAATTCCGATGTATCGGTTATGTCGTAGCGGCCACAGAGACGGGAACACAGACGATGCCAAAAGACATGCAGATGGGTGTACGCCGGTTCGGGCGCGTGAACTGGCTGGGCACCTGGACATTGGTGCGGCGCGAGATCAGCCGCTTCATGAACGTCTGGACGCAGACCGTCATGGCACCGCTGATCAACGCGGGCCTCTTCCTGATGATCTTCACCATCGCCATCGGGTCGCAGCGCGGCGACGTGATGGGGGTGGATTTCATGACTTTCCTGACCCCCGGCATCCTGACGATGACAGTGATCCAGAACGCATTCGCCAACACGTCCTCCAGTCTTGCCTCGGCCAAGGTGCAGGGCAATATCGTCGATACGCTCATGCCGCCGCTGTCGGCGGGCGAGCTGGTGACGGGCTTTCTGGGCGGGGCCGTGGCCCGGGGCGCGCTGGTGGCCGTCGTGATCGCGATCGGTGCGGCGCTCTTTCTGGGCGTGACGGTGCAGTCGGTCGGATGGGTGGTGGTATTCGTCTTTCTCGGCTCGGTCCTCATGGGGGCGCTGGGCATGATCGCGGGCATCTTCGCCAACAAGTTCGACCAGCTCGCCGCGATCACCAATTTTCTGGTGACACCGCTGGCGTTCCTGTCCGGCACCTTCTACTCGATCGAGGCCCTGCCGCCGCTGTTGCAGACGCTCAGCCACGTCAACCCGTTCTTCTATATCATCGACGGGGTACGCTTCGGGATGATCGGTGTCAGCGACAGCAGCCCCTGGCTGGGCCTTGTCATCGTGCTGGTGGCGTGCATCGTCGTTGTGGGCATTTGCCTGCGCTGGATGCACACCGGCTACAGGCTCAAACCCTAGAGCCCGCCGCGCACCGGGATGCCGCGCTCGGCCATGATCTCGACCAGCGTATCCTCGTCCGGCAGATCGAGCGCGAAGATCCCCTCGCGCTCGTCGTCGCGGTAAACGATCACATACGTGATCTCGTCGCTGATGTTGCTGGCCTGGATATAGGCGATGCTGTCCAGCGGAATGGGCCGCGGCTTGCGCCATGCCCCGAGGGTCAGATGCGTATCGTCCACCTTGATCCCGTAAGTCGGACGCGGCAGCAAGAGCCAGCCCGCCGCCAGGGCAAGGCAGAGCAACAGGACAGGCAGCAATTCGTCGGTGCCCCATTGCACGTAGGCGGCCGTCAGTGCGGCCCCGACAATGACCGTCAGCCAGACGGCGCCACGGCCGGGCTTGCGTTTGTACACATATGAATCACTCATGAACGGCGCCTAGCTTAGAAAGATGGCTGGATTTTGGCCCCTTTGGGAACTGTGGGGCCGGCGGTGCGATGACGTTCCGGAAACCCACTTTAGTTGCGGGATCGCGCTGGTCCAGAGGCGTTTTGCGGTTTCCCGTCCCGCGTCAGCGCAGGGTGTGCCGCCCCGCGCGGCGCAGCCGAAACCGGCGGGATACCAGCGGCGGCAAAAGGGGGCTTTCCCAATGGCGCCCGCTGCGCTACTCAAGGGGTCATGACAACGCCGATGACATATCGTGACCGACGCCGACGCTGAACTGCGCCGTCCGCCATCTCGTTGTTTTGCCTCTTTGAACATTGTTGACACACCTGACGGGTTCTGCCCCAATCGGGTATAGCGAAAAGGAAGATCGTGATGATCGCTTCTGTTCTGCCGACCTATTCACGTGCGCCTTTGACATTCGTGTCGGGCGAAGGATCGTGGCTGACCGAGGCGGATGGACGACGCTTTCTCGACCTTGGCGCGGGAATTGCCGTGAATGCGCTGGGACATGCGCACCCGGCGCTTGTCGCGGCGCTGACGGAACAGGCACAAAAGCTCTGGCATGTGTCGAACCTCTACAACATTCCCGCCCAGCAGCAGCTGGCCGATGCACTGGTGGAAAAGACCTTTGCCGATACGGTCTTCTTCACCAATTCCGGCACCGAATCCTGCGAACTGGCCGTCAAGATGGCGCGGAAATACTGGTACGATCGCGGTGCGCCCGACCGGACCGAGATCATTGCCTTCTCGGGCGCGTTCCACGGCCGGTCGTCGGCAGGGATCGCCGCGGCGGGGTCGGAAAAGATGACCAAGGGCTTCGGCCCCCTTTTGCCGGGGTTCACGCATCTGGAATTCGGCGACCATGACGCGCTGACCGCCGCCGTCAGTGACGAGACGGCCGCCATCCTGGTCGAACCGGTGCAGGGCGAGGGCGGCATCCGGTCGGTGCCCGACCATTGCCTGCGGGGATTGCGTGATCTCTGCGATGAACACGGTGTCCTGCTGATCCTCGACGAGGTGCAATGCGGTATGGGACGGACAGGCAAGCTCTTCGCGCATGAATGGGCAGGTATCACCCCCGATATCATGATGGTGGCCAAGGGGATCGGCGGGGGCTTTCCGCTGGGGGCCGTGCTGGCCACCGAAAAGGCCGCATCCGGCATGACGGCAGGGACCCACGGGTCGACCTACGGTGGCAATCCGCTTGCCTGTGCGGTCGGTGCAGCGGTGATGGAAATCCTCGGCGATGACGGCTTTCTGGCCGAGGTGAACCGCAAGGCGGGGCTTGTGCGCCAGAAGCTCGAAGGACTGGTCGCGGCGCATCCGGACGTCTTCGAGGGCGTGCGCGGCATGGGCCTGATGCTGGGGCTCAAGTGCAAGGTGCCCAACACCGATGTCGTCAAGGCAGGCTACGGGGCGCATGTGCTGACGGTGCCCGCCGCCGATAACGTGATCCGGCTGCTGCCCCCGCTGAACATCAGCGATGATGAACTCACCGAGGCGGTCGCCCGTCTCGATACCGCTGCAACTGCCATCAGGGAGGCCGATGCGTAACTACGTCTTCCGCAAACTGACGCCGGACACCCTGCCGCTGATGCGCCGATGGTTGCAGACAGCGCATGTCAGGGTCTGGTGGCCGAATGCAGAACGCCAACTTGCGCTGATGGAACAGGATATGGACAACCCCGCCATCGACATGCAGGTGGTCATGCTGATCGACCACCCCTTCGCCTATATTCACGATCACGAGGCCCGTGCGTTCAACCTGCCGCAATTCGCGGATCTGCCGCAGGGCGCACGTGTCATTTCGACCTTCGTCGGTGATACCGATTTTCTGGGGCAGGGGCACAGCGTCGGCTATATCGAGGCCCGCATCCGCGACCTGCGACGCCACTATCCGATGGTTGCGGTCGGGCCGAATACCACCGATACCAGATCCATCAGTATTTTCACCAAGGCGGGTTTTCACAAACGCCGGCTGGCGCCCACACGTGACGGCCGCCTCGTTCAGGTCATGACCCACCTTTGACGTTCCCGGGCCCGTGTGCCCCAGTTTGCAAGCGATCCGAATGCACCATTTTCTTGATATCGACGTCACCCCCGCAGATCACCTGCGGCAGATCATCGACAATGCCCAAGCGATGAAATCGGCCCGCACGGGGCTTCCCAAGGGCACGCCCGACGCCGAACAGCCATTGGCGGGCCACATGGTCGCGCTCATCTTCGAAAAGCCCTCGACCCGCACGCGGGTGTCGTTCGATGTGGGCGTGCGGCAGATGGGCGGGCAGACCATGGTGCTGTCGGGCGCGGATATGCAGCTCGGCCACGGTGAAACCATAGCCGACACCGCCCGCGTGCTGTCGCGCTACGTCGACCTCATCATGATCCGCACGTTCGAGGAACAGACGCTCCTCGACATGGCCGAACATGCCACCGTGCCGGTCATCAACGGTCTGACCAACCGCACGCACCCCTGCCAGATCATGGCCGACGTGATGACCTTCGAGGAACATCGCGGGCCGATCGCCGGCAAGAAGGTCGTCTGGTCGGGCGACGGCAACAATGTCTTCGCCAGCTTCGCCCATGCCGCCAAGCAATTCGATTTCGACCTGGTCTTCACCGGACCTCCGCCACTGGACCCCGAACCGGCGCTGAAGGATCTCTATACCACCATCCGCAACCCCCAGGAGGCCGTCGCGGGGGCCGATCTGGTGGTCACGGACACATGGGTTTCGATGCATGATCCGCAATCCGCGCGCGAGCGGCGGCACAACCAGTTGCGCGGCTATCAGGTGAACGACGCGTTGATGGCCAAGGCCAAGGACGACAGCCTGTTCATGCATTGCCTGCCCGCGCACCGCGACGACGAGGCGACAAGCAGCGTCATGGACGGGCCGCACTCGGTCATCTTCGACGAGGCCGAGAACCGCCTGCACGCGCAAAAGGCGATCATGCGGTATTGTCTGGGGGTGTGACCCCGCCCTGATCCGGGCGTGGGGCAGGCTGCCGCAATGTGCTGAAACGCGCGGCATGGCGGCTGATGAATGCGCTGAGGGTTTCAGGATCACGCCCCAGCACCTCTCTGACCGGCTGGCAGTCGTCCTGCGCGGGGCGCCCGTATCGCGGCAGGTAATGCAGCAACAGCATGACGCCGATATAGGACCACGCCTGCCCCTTGCGGCGGGCATGGCGCACGAAACCGGCAAGGCTTGCCGGCCGGTAGGCCAGATCGGTGCCCGCGATGCGGTTGATCTCGGCGCAGGCGTCGGCAAACCCGATCCGCCTGCCCGAACAGACCGTGATCGCGGTTCCATCCACGCCGCCGGTCAGTGCCGCGACGATCACGCAGGCCACGTCGCGCGCCGACACCCAGTCGAATTGCAGCCTGCCGGCGGGCAGGTAGATCCGCCGGTTCTGTTGCAACTCGGGCCAGAGCGTCGTCAGCAGGTTCTCCATGAAGTAGCTGGGCCGCACAAAGACATGGGCAAAGCCCATCGCGACGATCCGCGCCTCGATCTTGGCATGGGGCAGATACGCCTTGCGGTCCGCACCCTGCACCGAAAGGAAAACGATGCGCGTGTCGCGCGCCAGACCGTCGAGGAAGGCTTCGAAGAGGTCCGCGTCCGCCAGCTGCGGCGGCCGCATCAGGAACACGGCATCGTATTCGCCCGCGCAGGGGGCCCGTGCCGCGAAATCCACCTTGACCGCCCCGACGCCCTGCACATCATACCGCCCGTCCCGTGTGCCCGCCACGGCCGCGTGCCCCGCGCGCAACAGCTGGTCCATCACTTCGCTGCCGACATTGCCTGTCGCACCCGTCACCAGAATTCTCATGAAAGTATGCCGCACCTCTGACGATCCGCCCTGTGGCGGCAGCATCACCCGATCGCGCCTCGGCGATCAAGTCTCCGACCCTGCGCCAGCGGCAAGGCCCTGCCCGTGCGACGCGCGGGCCTATGCGGCTTTGCGCGTCCTTGCATCCTTGGCGATCGCCTTCAGGAACCGCCGCAGGCCCTTGTCAGTCGTCTTCTTCGCAGCCTTTGCAAGGCGCACCCACTTGCGCTTGCGAATGTCCGCCTCGGGGTAATCGGCGGTCATCTTGCGCACGTCGATGCGGTAGACGCTGACATGGCTGGGCACCTTGCGCCCGTCGTCATAGCGTTTCTGGGTCATGTAGCTGCCGACCGGCGCTTTCGAGACCTTGCCTTTGAGCACACCGGCCTCTTCCCAGGCTTCCGCCCTTGCGGTTTCCGCGTCCGTGCTGCCATCCATGGGCCATCCTTTGGGGATGATCCAGCGCCCGCGGGACGATCTGACCATCATCACCTGCGGACCCTTGTCACCGTCACGCAGGCATAGGGCCCCGACTTGCGATACCGCAGTCGGCGGGATGGCCTGACGCTTGGGTCCGGCCGATGACAGGTATGCTGCGTATTTCATTGGTGGCTCGATAAATTCTTATTATTAACAATTTGTAACATATCCACAGGCAAAGGCAAATTTCATCGGGGCCTGCGGGGTTTGGCGCGCAGTGTCGGGTCGGCCTGCGTGGGGTCCTCGGGCCAGGGATGCTTGGGATAGCGCCCGCGCATGTCGCGGCGGACGTCCCCGTAGGACGTGGCCCAGAAACCCTTGATATCCTGTGTCACCTGCACCGGTTTCTGCCCCGGCGACAAAAGGGTGATCCGCAAGGGCGCGCCCGCAATCATCGGATGGGCGGTCACGCCGAACATCTCTTGCAGGCGGATCGCGATCTCGGGGGCCTCGCCACTGTAGTCGACGGGGATTTTCCGGCCCAGCGGGGTTTCGAAATGGGCCGGTGCCGCGCTGTCGAGGCGCTGCATCTGATCCCAGTCCAACATCGCACGCAGCGCAGGCAGCATATCGAAGGCGCCCCAGGCCGCGGCCGTGCGGACCCCGCCCAGATGCGGGGCCAGCCAATGCTCGAGCGTTGCCAGCAGGGTTTCGTCATCCATCGGGGGCATCGCCCCGACCAGGCGCACGCGGGCCCGGAACCGCAATGCCGCATCGGTCCAGTTCAGCCCCAGCTGGCGCACGCCGTCCAGCATCGCGGCGGTCATCGCCGCATCCGGCGCATCGCGCCACACCCGGTCATCCAGCACGATCGCGCCGAACCTTTCCTGCCTGCGGGCCAGGACACGGGCCTCGCGTCGCGACCACACGCAAACATCGTGCCATTTGATCTGATCTGCATAAAGCGCCCGCAGATCGGCCTCGGTGATGGCCGCAGCCTGCCGGATCTTCGCTTCGCGCGTGTCACCATCAAGATCGGTCGCCACCAGCAGCCGTTCGGCCGCGAAAGGATCATCCGCCGCAAGATAGGCCCCCTTGCCGCCCGACAGGACGTAGCGTGGTTCACTGCCCTTGCGGCGCAACGCGATGCGGTCGGGATAGGCGAGGGCAGCCATTTGCCCGAGGCTCGGCACATCGCTTCGCGCAAGGCCCCGCGAAAGGCGGCTGGCCTCGTCCCTGATCTGCGACAGCGCGGCGCGTGACACCGCTCCGGGGCCATCATAGCGGCCCTGCAACGCCTTCAGCCGCAACGAAAGATCGACCGGCGCACCCCGCAGCGGGTCACGCGCGGCAAGTATCGCCGCCAGGGGCGCACCCTGCGATCCGGCGATTTGCAGCATATGGGCGAGGCGCGGATGTAGCGGGAGTGCTGCAAGCGCCCGCCCGTGATCGGTGATCCGGTGTCCGGCATCAAGCGCCCCGAGGCTTTGCAAAAGGGCGCGCGCTTCGGCCAGCGCGCCCTCGGGCGGCGGTGTCAGGAATGCAAGATCGTCACTGCCCCAGATCGCCAGTTCCAGCGCGAGGCCTGCCAGATCGGCAGCCTCGATCTCGGCGGGGGGGAAAGCGGGCAGGGCGCCATGCGCCCCGGCGGTCCAGAGCCGGTAGGCATGCCCCGGCGCCACACGCCCCGCGCGCCCCGCCCTCTGGGTGGCCTCGGCCTTGCTGACGGCTTCGGTGACAAGGCGTGACATTCCCGAAGACGGATCGAACCGCGCCCGCCTTGCACGGCCTGCGTCCACGACCACACGGATATCCGCGATCGTCAGCGATGTCTCGGCGATGGATGTGGCCAGCACGACCTTGCGGCCATCGGGTTCGGGGGCGATGGCCCGGCGTTGCTCGGTGAAGGGCATCGCGCCGTAGAGCGGGCGAAGACGGCAATCGTCAGGCAGGCGGCGCTCCAGCGCAGCCATGGTGCGCCGGATCTCGCCTTCGCCGGGCAGGAACACCAGCACACCGCCTTGTGTTTCGGCAACCGCGCGCACGACCAGATCGGCGGTCGCCTGTTCGCGTCGCGCGTCCTTCGACAAGGCCTTGTCGAGGTAGTGGGTCTCGACCGGAAAGCTCTGCCCTTGCGACGTCACGACCGGGGCATCCTCCAGCATCTGCGCGACGGGGGCGGCATCGAGCGTTGCCGACATCACGAGGATCAGCAGATCCGGCCGCAAGGCCCCGCGCACCTCCCAGGCCAGCGCCAGCCCCAGATCGGCGTTGAGCGACCGTTCGTGGAACTCATCGAATATCACCGCACCCACGCCCTGCAACGCGGGGTCCGATTGCAGCATCCGCGTCAGGATCCCTTCGGTCACGACCTCGATCGCGGAACCCGGCTGACTGTCGCCACGCATCCGGTAGCCGACAGTGCGGCCCACGGGTTCGCCCAGCCCCTCGGCCAATCGTTCGGCGGCGGCGCGCGCGGCCAGGCGGCGGGGTTCCAGCAGGATGATCTTCTGATCGGTCAGGCGCGCCTCCAGCATCGCCAGCGGCACCCGCGTGGTCTTGCCGGCGCCCGGCGGCGCCTGCAGCACGGCGCGGCCCGCGCCGCGCAGGGCGGCCATCAGGTCGGGCAGGACGGGGTCGATCGGCAGGGTGGTCATCTGTGTGCTTTGCCACAGGGCCCGCAAAAGAAAAACCCGCCTGCTGCGCAGACGGGTTCATCATGCATCATTTCAAAGACGACTAGGCGGCCGTCGCTTTGGTGATCTCTTTCTTGACCTTCAGCGCTGCTGGCGAAAGCTCGGCATCCTTGGCGCGTGCCATGAAGGCATCGAGGCCGCCACGGTGGTCGACGGTCCGCAGCGCGGCGCTGGAAACCTTGAATTTGAAGGTGCGGCCGAGAACGTCCGACTGCAGCGAGACATCCTGCAGGTTCGGCAGAAAACGGCGGCGGGTCTTGTTGTTGGCGTGGCTGACATTGTTGCCAGACATCGGGCCTTTTCCGGTCAGTTCGCAACGGCGCGACATGAGCTTTTTCCTTGTTTTGCGGCACATCCGAACCGGGTGTCCGGGGCCATGTTCCGTCGGTTCCAAACCCCGCAGCCGCAGGGTCGTGCATTCGATCCGCGCGGGATAGGCGGAATCCACGATCCCGTCAACCCGCTTTGGCCGCACATGGCCTGCGATATCGCACGGAGGAGGTGGAAGACCGCCTTGCGTCCGTCAGACCCTTGCCAGTTCCCACGTTTCCAGCAGCGCCCGCCCGTGGCGCGCATGGGCGGCGGCAAGCTTCTTGGCGGTCTTGTTGTCGGCCAGCAGTCGCGCGGGGGCGCTGTGCAGGGGAACCGCCATGTCCTCGGCATCGCCGGTCATGCCGTCGTCCTGCCCGTCGAGAACGGCGCATGCCATGGGCCCGGTATAAAGCGTTTCGGCAGGCGCGCCATTCGCCAGCACAACCTGATGCGTGTCGAGGATCAGGTGATGATACGACACCCCATCGATCTCGCGGTCCACGTCGATGCCGGGCAGCCCGGCAAGGCAGATCGCGGGCACCAGCACCTCATCCTGTCCGAAAAGCCTGCGCGCGATCCGCGAGGCGACCAGAACGCGGTGCTGGCGCGACACCAGCAGATCGCGTACCGGAAGTCCGCCGCCGAAAGCGCCCGCAGCGATACGGACGGGCCGGCGCCGCGTGTCGCGCAACAGATGGATCTCGCGCATGTGCTGCACCTGAACGGCGCGGATCGTGTGACTTTGACCGTCGGTTCCGAGAACCGTGTCACCGGCAACCAGCGTCTCGACAGCGACCTCGCCGTCCGCGGTGGCGATCGCGGTGCCCGCCGCAAAGCAAAGCACATCGAACAGGCCATCGTCGATACCGACCTCCACGACATCGAAGCCGCCGCCGC
>Ga0207419_1001566_pt1 | contig 16743 bp, 11 predicted proteins | sample ElkSloMetagenome_4_FD_184723 | JGI IMG/M metagenome (GOLD analysis project Ga0207419, IMG submission 184723) | Hot spring microbial communities from Elkhorn Slough, Monterey Bay, USA - MD2A (version 2) | ecosystem: Environmental > Aquatic > Marine > Intertidal zone > Estuary: Microbial mat ...
TAAGTAGGTTGGTGAAAATAAACAAAACGATGTTAGGTTCTGTAAATGTTCCTCAAACCTTGACATAAGACAAATGACATAAGACAAATGACTAATAATCATCCTCCTCATCCAACATAATCGTATCTTCATGAAACACGCCAGTCTCTTGTTCCGCACCCGCTTCTAACTGTTCCTCTTCAGTTTCCGACTCGGAGAATTGCCAATCGTCGATCTGTTCTGTCTCCCCAGCATACTGCTCTGTATTCGACACAGAGGAGCGTTGTCCCATTTCGTCTAATTGCTGTGTATCGCCACTATACTGCTCTGTATCAGACGGGTGGTGTCCCATTTCGTCCAATTGCTGCGTATCGCCACTATACTGCTCTGTATCCGACACCGGGGCTTCAGTTACCCACTCATCCACTTGGGCTGTCTCCCCAGCATACTGATCCGTTTCCGACACTGTAGCTTGGTCATTTAACCGCTCACGGTCAAACTGTTCGGTTTCCCCATCATAGCGATCGCTCCCTTGCGAGTAAATTGTTGGTAACATGAGTTCCCCTTCGGCACTCTCAATGAAAATCATCGGATCATCTTCAAACAAATGCTCCTCTTCGATGGTTTTGACGAAGGGAGAGACAACCAAAGATTGGTAATAGGATTGAAACTCGTCCCAGGAAAAGAACGCTCCACTTTTAACCGCAAACTGTTTATTCGGTTCATCTAACTGGGCATCGACTAAACAAGCATTGGTTAAATTCGCTGACGTTAAATTAGCACCCCGCAGATCTGCCCCCAATAAATTCGCCCCTTCTAATTGCGCCCCTTTGAGATCCGCATCCGCTAAATTTGCCCCGACTAAACTTGCCCAGGCTAAATTTGCCTGTTGTAAATTAGCTGCTGCTAAATTAATCCCACTTAACTCAGCCGTCGATAAATCGGCATGGACAAGATTCGCCTCTGCCAGCATTACCCGATTTAAACAAGCTTGGGGTAAATGAATCTGAGCCAAACTGCGTCTCGCCCGTTGCCAAAATGTGGTAGGAGATAGGGCAACGGTACGACCCATAAAACTTAACAATTGATCAGCATCAAAGTCCTGGGGAATCTCTGGATTGCCACAGGGCCAGAAGGGGAGATTGGCTTCTCTGGTGGCTGAACAGAGGACTAAAAAGACATTTAATCCCACGGTGGCATCAATTTGTAACGTATTCAAGGGATTGTTCAAATCCCGCAACTGTTCGTGAACCCGATGAGCCACCCCTTCATCAAACCATCGTCCGCGACAGTAGGCGCGATAAAAGCGATAGAGTCGTTGAAATAATACCGGGAAGGAAAAGGCGTCCGCATTGCGCTGTTGCTCTCGTCGTAGTCTCTCAATCACCAATTCCTCAATTTGAGGAGACAACAAACCATACCCCAACAACTGATAAAGATGTTCAGCCACATGGGAAGAGGAGTCAATCCCAAAGGCGACTTCCCCGTACTGGTTCGGCAGCTTTTGCGTTAATGCCTTCAGTTGCAGGGCAATTTCTTCGGCAGCTAAATAGTCGCCTAAACTAGGGTGAGAAAACTCAATGGAGAGGGGGGCTGATGCCGCTTTCTGGGACGAAAATGATTGGCGCGGTAAGGACTTCACCCAGTCTCCGGCTTTGTCTCTGGGCTGGGTGCGGAAAAAGAACGTGGGTAGGGGTTGGTTAAAAGACTCAGGCGTCGTTTCTTGATTCTGGAACCGATTCTGGATTACCGTTTGTGTCACTTGATTCTGACCCGTCTGCAAAATCGTCAGGGCTGTCCCCTGCATTTGACGGCGTAACTGTTGCGGGGAACGTCCTTCCAAGAGATTGGCGATCGCTTCTAGGGAACGCCCTGCATGGGAAAAGCCTTCGCGAATTAACTCCAAGGGCGGTCCACTCCCACTCGTCGCTTCCCCCAGCAACCAGCGACATATCCGGTCATAGATTTCAAACTTAACCTCAGCCGGACTCATTTTAAAGATGCGATCGTCAATTAAGGCATCTCGATGTAAAATTCCCACCAAATACAGCATCAGGGGACGAGTCAGCAGCGCCACTAAATCAGGATTCGGAGATTGCGGCTGAAATACGCCACCATGTTTTAAGAAGTTAAAGTACGACTGGGCAATTGATTTAGATTGCAGTTTTGCCCACTGGAGAAACCACTTGCGGAATTCCTCCTTCGCCATCGGTTCAATGGCGATGCGCTGGAGTCGGCTTTGCAGCGGCGGTAGACTACTATGGCGATACCTACGCGCCAACACCCCATCCAAGGTAACCGGGCGACTGGTAAGGATAATCTTGTGGCGAGGCGAATTTGATCCGCTCTTCTGAGTATGGAATCGCATCACCTGATCCATAAATGTCCACAAGTGACGCTCCGTCTGGGGAGAACGGGGCAATTCATTCAAGCCATCTAAAATCAGCAAACAAGGGGGGGAACTGCGAGAGAACCACCCGTCTGTATCCGTGAACCGTCCCACCGGGAAGGCTGTCTCCAAGGTTTGCTCCAAGGTTTGACCTAACGTAACATCCCGCAGGCGAATAATCACAGGCATCCACTGGGGATAAAGCTCTTGCGCTACCCGTGCAGCTAACATTTGACAGAAACTGGTCTTACCACAGCCACCATCGGCTTCAATCACCGCAATACTGTTTTTATCATTCAGTTGAGACATCACCCATGCCATTAAATCCGTTGGTGGCGAGGAAGCAGCAGCGAGATAGGCAGGGTCAAGATCTTTTTTGCGACGTCGTTCCCGGTTTTCTTGTCCCAGGGTGGTAGGGAGGCGTCTGCCGTTCAGGGACACGTAGATTTCCTTGAGGGAAAAGGGTTCAGCAAATAAGGGTTCGCTTAAGGACCGGGAAAGTTCCGCCCGATAATATTCCCGATCCAAATCCAGGGTCAATTGGGGCGTGGAAAACTCTTCCTCCTCATCCTCTTCTGGAGGGGTGTTGAGGGTGTTACTTAAATGACCTAACCGGACAAACTTTTGCAGTTGCGCCAAGGGTAGCGCATTTTCGGCAATCACCTTGAGTAAATGACCCGCGAGTCCATTACTCAACCGTTGGGTTAATAACTTCGCTTCGGTTTCCTCTGCCCCATTCGCCACAAACCAGGCGATCGCTAAATTATTCATCTGCTGCACCAGAAAGGAATTTGCCACAGATGATAGGGCTTGTTCGGCTTGGGAATCACTGAGACGTCCGGGGCGCAGGGTTTTCAGCAGAGCAATTAATTGGGGATCAACCAGAGGTTCATCAATATTCGGTGACGCCGGGACTTGGGCGCGGTTCACCCAGGGTCTTCGCAGTTGAGCTTCTTGCTCTAAAATTCCTTGTAATGCGTTCAGATACGCCACCTGAAAACTCAGCCAGGTGCCTTCACTCCGGCGTAAGGGCTTCTTGCGACTCAAAATCCGCAGCAACCCCACCGTTAACTGAGACAAAATCGGCGCGACTTGCCAAGCGACGGTTAATGGTAACTCCAACACTTCGGTCAAGACACTAATCGCAAAGGGATTCAGACTCTTAACCTCCATGTCTTGGGCAATGCGAAACGCAATGCCCGCCAACTGGGCGTTATCCTGTCCCAGTTGGGCAAGTTCAATGTGGCGTTCTGCTAGCCAATGGCGAATGCTCAGCCTCATGCCACCCTAACTACTCCAAAACGATTCCTCATCTTATTGTGGACTCTATTGAACGGATTGCGAATCACCCAATTTTACGGTTGATTGGGAATACAATGATGGACAATAAACGGTGAACAATGAATTATCAGTTGTTTTCTATCTGTGTCCAAACGAGACTTGCCCCGATTTCATCTCCATACTTCCCTGCCTACTCGCCAACCTCGGGGACATAAGTTAGTCATCCGACTGGCAAGAGGCTCTAAGGCATCGAGTTTAGCAGAAACGGAACACTTAAACGCTAAAGTTGTCAGAGACAGGCGCTCAAACCCAGCCTACAAACGCCGCCAAGGTGTGTTTTTGCGGTGGTCATTGCTGTGGTTGATGATCGTGTCCGTTGTCGGCAGTATGGTCATTGGTGGTACATTATTACTCACCAAACTGCCACCTCCGGCAAATTGCCAACGCATTTCTCCTTTATCCCCGGATAGCGAACGATTATACTGCGCTCAACTGGCTGCCCAATCCGGAGAATTTGAGCAACTTCTAGAGGCGATCGCGATCGTGCAATATTGGTCGCCCAACCATTCCCTGTATCCCCAGGCACAGCAACTGCTGCGGGAATGGTCTCAAATGGTACTGCAATTTGCCCGGGAAACCCTGAATCAGGGAAACTATACCGATGCCCTGAAAATGGCGATGCAAATCCCTGTAAGTAGTCCCCTGTATCCTGAAGCTCAAGTCCAAATCGCCACCTGGAAACAGGAACGAATCCAGGCTCAGGCAATTGTCAGTCAGGTTCAAGATGCCCTGAAAGTACAAAACTGGCAGCAGGCGGCTAAACTAATCAGCCAACTGTCACGCCTGAATGACCAATACTGGAGTGTATCCCGCTATGATACCCTGACCCAACAGTTGGCGGCAGAAAAACAGGCGTGGACACAACTGCAAGAGGCGCGGGATTTAGCCAAATCGAATCAACTGCCAAAGATCGAACAAGCGATCGCGTTAGCAGCCAAGGTCGATCCTAATAGCTATATTAAAGCCCAAGCCCAGAGTGATCTGTCGAATTGGAGTCGCACATTACTCCAAATTGCTGCCACTCGCTTCCAAAATCAAGAGTATCAGGGGGTGATTGAGGTTGCTCAAGGGATTCCGATTAATACCTCCCTGTATCAAGAGGCTCAAGATTGGTTACGTTTAGGGCAGGCCGGAAAACTGGTGCAACAAAACACTATCCTCGCCTTCATTGACGCCTTAACCGCTGTTCGCCAACTGGATGACAAAAGTCCGGTGCAAACGTCAGCCGCCGCCCAAGCGATTCAGTGGGAGGCTCAACTCCAAGATCGCCTCCAGTTACGCCTTGCCAAAATAACTGCCAGCTTTGAGCAACGCCCCCTGCTACAGATGGCGATTGAACAAGCTGCGCTGATCACACCTGATCGCCCCCAGCGTATCGAAGCACAGACACACATTGCCCAGTGGCGCAAACAGATTCAACATATCGACGATCGCAATACCCTCAGAACCGCCCAACAGCTTGCCACAGGTGGCACCATTGATCAATTAAACGCCGCCGTCACCCAAGCCCGTAAAATTGAGCCAGGTCAACCTTTACGCCCCGAAGCCCAAAGCGCGATCGCCCAATGGAATCGCCAAATCGAAACCCTAGAGGATCAACCCATCCTCGACTTAGCCCGCGCCTTCGCCCAACGCCGAGATTTAATCGCCGCCATTTCCACCGCCAATCAGATTCGTCCCGGTCGAATGCTGTATGCTGAAGCTCAAAGCGCGATCGCCCAATGGGTTGCCCAAATCCAAACCGCCCAAGATCGTCCCATCCTCGAAGCCGCCGCCGCCCTAGCCGCCCAAGGACGATTTGACGCCGCGATCGCCACCGCCGCCCAGATTCCCCCAGAACGGGCACTTTACCAACAAGCCCAAGCCGCGATCGCTCTTTGGAAATCCCAACAGAATGGAGGGTAGAAGAGGGAGCAGAGGGAGCAGAGGGAGCTGGGGGAGCTGGGGGAGATGGGGGAGATGGGGGAGCTGGGGGAGCTGGGGGAGATGGGGGAGAAGATTTGCAATCAACAATGAACCATGAACAATCAACATAAGACGAATGACATAAGACAAATAACGAATGACATAAGACAAATAACGAATAACGAATAACGAATGACCAATGACAAATCAATCCACTCAAATCCTACTTATTGACGATGACCCAATTTTCCGATTAGGTTTAGTCACAGCCCTGGAAGCCTTTGCTGATTTAGATATCGTGGCTGAGGTGGATACAGCAACGGCAGCCTTGGAACGTTTAACCAGCTTACTCCCCCAAGAAGGAGTTAATTTAATTATCTTAGACTTGGCACTAGGGCGATCGCTCAGCAGTCCCCTAACCGGACTATCCTTGTGCCAACAACTTAAGACAGATTATCCCAACCTACCCATCTTATTGCTAACCGCTCCATCTGAACCCAATCAACTCACCGCCGCCAAAGGTTTAGGAGTGGAAGGGTACTGTGCTAAAGGATATGCCATCAACTTAATTGTGGAAGCCATTCGACAAGTCAAAGCGGGTGAATCCTACTGGCAAATGTTACCCACCCCCGCCAATTCATTACCTCCCCCACGCTGGCATACCCAATTACGCCAGTCAGGATTACAACAAATTGAAGCCGCGTTAAAACAGGTAACAGCACAACTCCAACAAGGCAATTTATCCCGCCTGGATTGGCTATTTTGGACGGGACGCCGTCGAGAGTTATTGACAGCCCGTTGGCTGGTGAATCAACTATTACCGACAGATTCCGGACTTGTCCCTTCTAATAATAGTAATAGCCTTGCTGAACCTCAGCCACGTTTAAATCCTTCATCATCTCGTCCTCCTGTTCCCCCAAATCGTCTGCGCCCATCCCCCACGAGTGCCTTATCCAAAACCTCCTCTGAGGCATTGCAGTTTCAACCGTCTACACCCCAAGCGATGACATTGACCAAACTAGATTCGAGTTTGGCAAATCTGACGAATACTCCCTTGGAAATCGATATTTTGCAAGTGGAGAGACGCCAGGAATTACTGCGTACTGTTTTATACAAGTTCGAGGAGATGCTGGATGCTTTGCGCTTTTCCCAGGTAACAATGGAGCAATTGACCCCGAAGCGATCGCGCTTATTACATGATTTATGGCAGGTTTCTCTCTCTGACTTTTTTGGTCAATACTCAACCTTAGTTATCGGCAATCAAACCATCGAAATGGTTGACATTTTGCGGCAAGATCGGGATGTCGTGCAAACGGCTATTTTGGATAAAATTCCTTTGGTGATAGAGTTATTAGGGAATCGCCTCTTTGAAGCACCTTTGATGATTGATAATGTATCCTATCCTGCCCATACGCCAGAAGCAATGGCGCGAGCAGAATTATTGTTGCAAAATCTAATTATTCAAGTGGCTAATGGGATAATCCAACCCCTGTTAAACGAATTTTCTGATATTGAAATTGTTAAGCATGATTTTTATGATAAACGGTTAATGTCCTCACGAGAAATTACCAGATTTAGAAATGATTTATCCTGGAAATATCGGCGAAACAAATATATCGATGAACCCCAATCCATTTTTGAAAGCCGCTATGATTTATTTGTTTTGAGCGAAATTGGTATCAAAAAAGTCGCCATTTATTCCCCTAGACGCCAAGAATTAGAACAACTACAGGGTACTCAGCTAGCCGTCACCATCGCCTATGAACTTCGGGATGCGATCGCGCCACGTTTACGGGGGACAGTCGGCTGGGTTGGTAAAGGCGTAGTTTATGTTTTAACGCAAGTCTTAGGACGAGGAATTGGTTTAATTATACGGGGAGTTATTCAAGGCGTGGGTAGTGCATGGCAAGATACATGGTTTGGTAAAAATGGGGAACGGGGGAAGTGAAACTAAGTTCAATAAACCGAAACGTTTTCGGTTGCGATCGCAGGGGAGCCGAGGAGCAGGGGAGCTGAGGAGCAAGGGAGCAAAGTTTGTGATCGACTAAGTAGGTTGGTGGAAATAAAATCAACTATATTAAGTTATGTAAATAGCGTAGGGGCGGGTTTAACTGATAACGTTTTGGTTCAAACTGATAACATGACTAAACCCGCCCTTTGCTTAACCTGGATGTAGGACAAGTTCTAATCAGAAATCGCGATTGTTTTCTTGCCTAAAGAATCTAACCAACCAGGATAGAAACCGGGAATCTTGACTACCATTTTGTTCAGACCAGATTGTACCATCAGGCATAATGGCTCCACTCCAATCGGCTCCATTCAGATTAGCGGCACTCACCTCTGCACCACTCAAATTTGCTCCCTGTAAATCTGCCCGTTCCAGGTTCGCCCAATTTAAATCAGAGTTGCTCAAGTTTGCACATCTCAACTTAACTTGACTGAGGTTAGCCCAATTCAGAATTACTCCACTCAAATTTGCTCCACTCAAATTCGCTCCCGTCAAATCTGCCCAACTGAGAACTTCGTCACTTAAATTGACACCTTGAAAATCCCGTTGTCCGGCTGCATACCGTTGTAGCAATTCCTCTGCTGTCATTTTTATCGATTTATATGGGCTAAATCGACGGCTTTGGATATGATGGATACAAGGCTCTATGGGTTCTTTGCCCATACAGAAATAAGCAAGCTGCATACTGTTATATCCCCGATAAATTAACGTTGCAATTTTCCGTTACTTCGGGGAAAAAGTAATTGAACTAAATCTTAATAAAAGGTGAACTTGATCGCAGTTAAAGCTATACTGAAATCTGTGTTAAGCGTGACCGGAAAATCGAAGACAGCTGACGCAAGGCAACGCTCATGAGTGATAAACGTCACAAGGGGGAGTAGGGGAGCGGAGGTGTGGAGGTGCAGAGGGGGAGATGGGGAAATGATGATCCCCCCGTTAACTTTAATTTTCTCTACCTATTCAACATAAACAACCTACGCTCAAATATTTAGAGGAGCGTAGGCTTCCGGCTTTATTGGTGATAGTTAAGATATAATATGCGCCTGGATCAGACTCCGTTACATAAGACTTACTCAAGGTTAAAGGTGTCCAGCTTTTTAATTACAGCTAATCACCCCTGAAATGGCTAAACTTGCCCCGACAAAGGCATGATGGTTTGGGCTTGCCTTGATAGTGAAGGCTGATGAATGGGTAACTCCTTAGGCTAAAGTTTCTGGGCAGTATCCTAGTCCCATGGTAAACTGTTGGCGAAACGCTTCAATATCAGTCTTGTCAGGGTTACCATGAGATACCACAGCGACTTGGTAGCGACGCATGACATCGATTGGAGATTGCCCGGTATCGAGGCTCCAAAACGCCATTTGCAATCGCATGTCGGGTTGGAACGGAATTCCCAATTCGCGCATGAAGGCTTGGAAATCTCCATGTTGCTGAGGCGTGAGGGGATGGTTCATTTTAACTTTAATGACCCAACCATCAATTTGATGAATCACTGTTGTATATTGAACGGGAAGCTGGATCATGGAGTGGAGGTACTCAACCACTCGTAACGTTAAACTCGCATTGGCTAAAAAATAAAGGTAATCCATAGGGCAGCTAGGGGTGGAGTCCAAGGAAGTGCTATACCTTCATTCTGACAACGGGGATCAGGAATTGGTAGGGGAAAAGCCCCCGCTCTCAACTGGGGGATCATACCCAATTCCGTTATTTTAGTTCTTGGTCTTGTGTCTTTGGGGATTAGTACCCGATGGCACAAGACAAGTCGCGGTATAGAGTAGAGCTAAAACCCTAACCCGTTTATTACCTACCCAATTTATCAAAAATTGCTCATAAGCTGTACTTGATCCGAAGAACCACCAATGACGAATGACCTATTGCTTTCCAGCTATAACTATGATCTGCCAGAGGGTCAGATTGCTCAAACACCGATTTCCCCTAGAGATAGTTCTCGTTTGCTCGTGGTTGAGTCTCCAACTCAGCACCAACACTGCATTTTCCGAGATTTACCTCAGTTATTGCGTTCCGGCGACTTGTTGGTTTTGAATAATACCCGTGTAATCCCAGCTCGACTTTATGGTCGGAAGGTAACGGGTACGCCGGTGGAAGTGTTATTGCTGGAGGAACGGGGACAGAACTGTTGGTTGGCATTGGTGAAACCAGGACGACGGCTAAAAGTGGGTTCAACGATAGTCTTTGAACCTGATCAACCTATTGTTCCGGCAAGTCATGGGAAGACTCCCCTATCTTCAGACGATACAGAAACACCAAGACAGGACAATATAAAGAATAGATCTCCCCTGAAGGCAAAAATTATCGCCAGAGATGATGCAACCAGTGGGCGTCTATTGCAGTTTGACCTACCCAAGGGGCAGTCCCTAGTCACCCTGTTACCCGACTACGGTCAAGTGCCTTTTCCGCCTTACATCACCCACTCTCAAGCCACACCCGATCAGTATCAAACCGTATACGCCCAAATCCCTGGTGCAGTAGCCGCACCGACAGCCGGATTACATTTCACCCCTGAACTTTTGGAACGGTGTCACAGCAGCGGAATTGAGCAGGCGTCGATTACCTTGCACGTTGGTGTTGGTACATTTCGCCCGGTGGAAATCGAAGATGTAACGAATCATCAAATGCATGGCGAATGGTTGGAGGTATCCGCCGCAACGGTGGCAAAAATTCAGCAAACCAAAGCCGCCGGGGGGCGGGTGATTGCCGTTGGTACAACTGTGGTTAGGGCGTTGGAGGGGGTGGCGACGAGTGGGGAGTTGCAGCCCTATTGTGGCAAAACTGAATTATTTATTTATCCCGGCTATCAGTGGCGGGTGGTCGATGGGTTGATTACCAATTTTCACTTGCCCCGTTCTACCTTGTTGATGCTAGTGAGTGCATTGATTGGCAGAGAACGACTGTTGAAGTTGTATGCTGAAGCGATCGCGTATAATTATCGATTTTATTCCTTTGGTGATGCCATGCTGATTTTGCCAGAAGCGGTTAACCATTAAAAGGCAACCAATCGGGGAGTGAAATTGGCACTATTAAGTAAGATAGGACGCTATACACCCTTTCCCCCGCCCACATTCCTTATTCAATTTCCCAATCGTCTTCTACCATGTCTAAACACTACCACTTCCGCTTTGGACTTGCCGCCGCCCTATTCGCACTCAGTTTCCTGTCGGTTAGTCCCGCCTTGTCCAATAGTCTACCCAAGCGCCAGCACAGTAAGCAGTTAGTTGAGGGACTATACACGAATGACCTAGAAGCGGCAACATTTTTTCAACAAGGAGTCATGCGCTACAATCGCAGCGACTTCAAAGCCGCCGAGTTAGCCTTTCGCAAAGCTCTACAGGAAGATCCGTTTATCCCCATGGCACGGTATTTGCTGGGGAATGCCCTGTTTCAGCAAGGTCAGATTGCCGCAGCCGCTGAACAATACCAGATGGCGATTGGTCTCGATCCGAATATGGCAGAGGCGCATTACAATCTGGGTTTAATGTTATACCAGCAAGGCAATATCGAGGAAGCAATTAGCGCCTATCAACAAGCGATCGATCTTAATCCCAGTTTAGCCGCCGCTCGCTATAATTTGGGCTTAGCATTAGAAGCAGTCGGTGATACTGAAGCAGCGCTGAGTGAATACACACAAGCCGTTCGCCTCAATCCTAACTCAGCGGTGGCTAAGTACAATTTGGCATTACTACTCGCCAAACAAAACCAAGTCGATTCCGCGATCGCGGCACTACGGCAAGCCCTTCGCAACGATTCCCAATTCGTACAAGCCCATTACCAACTCGGATTGCTACTGGCTCAACAAAACCAGATTACCGAAGCCAAAAATTCTTTTCTCAGAGCAACCCAAATCAATTCCCGATTTGCATCGGCTCACTATCGACTGGGGCTAATTTTTCTGCAACAAGGGGATGCAGAAGAAGCTATTCGCAGATTTGATTGGGTAACGCAGCTCGATCCTGACAATGTGGATGCTTATCGCCAATTGGGAGCCGCACTGATTAAAAATGGCGAATACGAGGACGCGATCGCGGCACTGGAACGCGCCATATCACTCGATCCTTACGATTCGCTGGCACACTACAATTTAGCCGTAGCACTGCATCGAAATCAGCAGTATGAGGACGCGATTTCCGAATATCAACAAGCCATTCTACTCAATCCCAAACTATCACTCGCATTTTACAATCTGGGAATAGCCCTCCAGCAAGTTGGACGGGGACAAGAGGCAGTTTCTTTCCTCTTAGAAGCCCGGAATTTGTTTATTGAAGAAGGCAATTTGGAGAAAATTGATGCGGTTGACCAGTATCTGACCCAACTGAATATCTCATCCAACCCATTGCCCAATTCATTCCAGCCAATGCCTGCAATAACCGAAGAACCTTAGAGCGTCGGTTCACTAATAGTCAAGAGCCTTTTCGGTTGAGGATGGGCGCCAGAATGACCCTGGTTGCTTTATAGCGCTTTGCACTGTAATAAAGTACAGTAGATCAAAGTCCCCCTTTTTAAGGGGGATTTAGGGGGATCGACAATGTACCGCATAGCAGAGCAAACTGCTTTATAGCTGGGATTACGGGACTGGCGCTCTAGGAGAACCCGAAGGGTAGAGTAACCCAACCAGAGCGGGTTAACTGGGATATTTTTTGCCAACCTGACATGCTTGCGTCAGACTTCGCGATCGCACTGCAAGAGGCGTTACAGTGCATTGCAGAAATGGTCGCGGCTACAAATGTTCAATCAAGCCAGTAGGGTGCGTTAGCGGAGCGTAACGCACCCTTTATCAATGCGATCGCGACTTCAGATTCTTGCCAGGATTTCCAGCTTATGGGTTTCTTTCGCCTTGCACCTGATGCACATTTAATCATGCCCTAACCCTTTATTTGTAAGGGTTTCATGCTTGTGCAGCAAGCCCTAAATACCAAACGTTTAATTCCTGCATAACCACGATGAATTTCCACAATATCTTTCAGGAATTGAGTTTCCGTTTCCGTTAGTTCCTCCTGTGCCAATTCTTTCTCGGAAATCTGCTTCAGTATTCCTAACTTCTGGGCGAAATTTGTTAAGAATGATGATTGTCTTTGCTGTAGATATTGCCCATCCTTTGGAAAAGGGATTTCTTCAATCAAATTAGCCGCTCGTCGCGCCATGGTTTCAAAGCGAGACCAAAACGTCGGTCTGGGTTCGACAAAACCTGCTGGGTAGTAACAGGAGACGCTGATGGAGTATGATTGTTTGGCATATAAAATAGTATCGTGACGCAATTGTGTCCACGATGCCAGTTGAGTGTTGAGTGTCTTCATCGCCCAAGCGCGGGTACGCATGGCTTCGGGATACTTCTCGTCTGTGGTGGGTGCAGAGAGTTCTCGCAATGTAGCTAGCCAATTCATGTAAATGCTGTCATCCCAAACGCCTGGATTCTGCTCGTCAACCACTGTCTTAACTGCTCCACTCAACAGGTCTTGGGAAGTTGTCATTCGTCAACCCGTTGCACTTGCAACCGTTGCTAAATTGCAACGGTCACAAGCAACCCATTTAGGATATAAACGTCTAAAGTGAAACATTAACCCCAACCTTTACATTCATGTCGTGATTATCTCTCCCGAAAATTGGGGTACCCGAAAAGTTATCAAAATCCTCCAATACAACCATCCCGACTGGATTCGTCTCTTCAAACGAGAAGCCCGCATTTTGATGTGGCTCAGACATCCTGGAATTCCCAAAGTTGAGCCAGATGGCTACTTTAGTCTTGCCCCTAAATCCAGTTTTATGTCCTTGCATTGCCTCGTCATGGAACATATTCCAGGACAAAACTTACAACAATGGTTAACCGAAAATGGACGCATTTCCGAAGCCACCGCTATCGAATGGCTGCACCAACTTGTAGAAATTATAGACAAAGTTCATCAAAACGGGCTTTTTCATCGAGATATTAAACCCTCCAACATTATGCTCCGCCCCAATGGGCAACTGGTATTAATTGACTTTGGCACTGTTAAAGAAGTCACACCAACTCAACCCGACACTCTGGAATCCCAGGATATGACTCGCGTCATTTCTGAAGGCTATTCCGCACCCGAACAAATCGAAGGTTCAGCCACTCCCCAGTCCGATTTTTTTGCTTTAGGGCGAACCCTGGTTCATTTACTCACAGGTAGACATCCCATAGAATTTGAAACTTTACCGGAAAATCAGCTCATTTCGTGGCGGGATTATGCCCCCCTAATTTCCCAGAATTTAGCTAATTTTATCGATGGCTTAATGACCCCCTTGTCAGAGCATCGACCAGAAAACACACAAACCATTTTAGCCTGTTTAGAAAAGCAGCAGTTTTCCAGTGGGGCTGAGTTTCCTGTCAATCCTACTACCCACCCAGCAACTGAGCCAGAGACACCAGAAATGCCGTCCTCGGAGGATGTTTTCTACATACCCTTTGAGGAAAGTAATCAACAGGATAGCCATGAACGGAAGGGGAAGAATTCAAAGCCTTCAATTATGTTTATTTAAATTGTTAAATCATGCGTTTTAGAACCCAGCAAACCCAATCATCAATACCGTCCATTCAATTAATCCCTATGCTCAATGTGATCATGGGAGTTCTAGCATTTTTTGTAATGACTTCCATGCTGTTAACCACTCAAGAAGGCGTCAATGTTCAACTTCCTAATACTGAAAATACTCAAACTCAGCCGCCGGAAAAGCCCACTCCTTTAATTGTACAATTGAATTCACAAGGACAACTGGTCATCGATAATCAACTGATTAGCCAAGAGCAATTGTTTGAGCAAATACAAACCTATTTATCCCAAAATCCTCAAGGGGCTGTCTTTTTGCAAGCCGATAGTCAATTGCCCTACGAGCAAGTGATTCAGCTACTGGCAAAACTGCGGGATGTGGGAGGCGATCGCGTTTCTTTAGCGATTGAGAGTGGCGCTTAAAAAACAACTACTCAAACCAAAAATAATCTAAAACTCTAAGCTAATAATTGCTAGTCCTGACTGGGTTGGTATAAGTTGAATAAAACCCTTAAAATCATTCTTTTCAACACTGTAATATAGTCCATCATTAGTCAAAGGCATAACAGTAAACTCTTTCTCTTTAAGTTGACTGACAAACTGAGAACTTAACTGTTCCCTATCTCTTTCATAAACAGTTCCCAAATAATTATATTTTCCATCAACCCCCTCAGCCAATACTTGTTGAGTTTCTCTATTCAGCTCTTTTGTATACTCACCAGCTACTATAATCTGTTCCAGAATATTTCGCAATTCTCGTTCTTCTGCTTTTTCCGCTTCTAACCCAGGCAAATCTGCCCGATCAAGTTGTGTTTTCGAGAGGAAAATTATCGTATTTCCTTCCTTTAAAAATAAGTGCAGATATTGAGATATATCATCTTGAGAAACTTGATAAACCTTGAATTCAGGGTCATTTATACTCGGATTAGCTAGAGTATAATTGCGATCGGGTAGTTCCTTGTCATAGTATTTAATAACCTGACCTAAAGGTTGCTGGACATGACGAGCTGATGTATCTGCATCTCCAGTAAGTATACCTAACGAACCCATCGCCGCCTCTTCCGGAAACGGAAAATTTGTGAGGAATTTTTTCAGCGGATCTTCCACATTGACATCATTGGTATCAATTCCAGAATCTATAGTCTGATCAGTATTTTTTGTATTTTTTTCTTCAATCGTCTGAGTTTCATCCTTAGAACTAGATGGTGATGGAGAGGGTGACGATTTATGATTTTCCAAAATTCCTGGAGAAAATTCAATCGTAGGATTGATATCAGGAGTCGGTTGGATAGGGTCAGGAAATGGGTTAATCCTAGGTTGACTAGAAAAGGCTGAGACGAAAGGAGTCGGTTGATTTGGCGTTGGACTCGTTTCCCCTGTGGGTTCCTCAGCGGAATTTACTGAAGACTTAGGTGATGTAGAAAGAGAAGGTAACTGTGTCACCTTAACTTGTTCTTCAGGTTCCGACGTTTCCCAGGTAGAAGGAACAGGTAAAATTAGCACAATACCGTGCAACACCACAGAAATCAGCAGCATAGGTCGCCACACCTTCTGTACAGAAGTCGGTAAGTTTTTCAGCAACTCAGGCGATTTCATACAAGCCTAGTTAAAAGCAGCAAGGATTTAATCCCAATTAAGTTTCATTTTGACACATCCGACAGTAGAGATGCGGCAAAACTCGTCTGTCAATAATTGGGTGGGTAGGGACGGGTTTTACAGCTATAGCGCTTCGCACTGGTCTAGTTACACTTTGTTTGTACGAACATCCCATCTGGACTCAGCTTCAGAGAAGGGAGTTGTAAATACACCAGCGCGACCTGCTATATCTGTAGGGACACGGCAGTGTCCATCCGTGTCAACTTAAGCTCAACCCCTCACCCTCAGCCCCTCTCCTCACAAGGGTAGGTTTTTTAAGATTGGGGTTCAGGTAAGACAAGGTAGACAGGTAGACCAACTGTGAATCGTCACGGGTGCGGGATTACAATTATTAATCCTTGGGAGTCTGAGTGAACTTACGGAAAGTCTATCTTTATCTTGACATAATGCTTCTGCTGTGATTGGAATAGAGCAATCAGGCTAATGGTCGGCTGGGTGACTTTCCCTCAATTTTGCTTACAATTGCATAGGTGAAAGGAAAGAGTCCTACGCTAGATAGTGTTGCTTGCGCTAGGTTGTACTGTTATATCAAAATTGCCAGTATCCTTGGAGTTCTATTCATGTCCGTAGAATCCGCTATCAGCGAAGCTGCCATTGAGCAGAATCTGGAACAATTTCTCTTGGTACTGTCGGTGTCTCTCAGCGTCGCCACCGTTTCCCGGATTTTTCCGTTGTTCCGCAAAATCCCTTATACCTTACTTCTGGTTATTGTCGGCTTAGGTTTAGCCTTTGTCGATGTGCGCCTCGTCAACCTATCCCCGGAACTGATTCTAGAGATTTTTCTCCCTCCCCTCCTCTTTGAAGCCGCCTGGAATATCCGTTGGCGGGATTTGCGGCGGGATTTAATCCCCGTGATTCTTTTTGCGGTGGTGGGGGTGGTGATTTCGGTGCTGGGAATTGCCTTTACCATTACCCAATTTACCGAATTACCCCTGACGATCGCA
>Ga0207419_1001567_pt1 | contig 16740 bp, 16 predicted proteins | sample ElkSloMetagenome_4_FD_184723 | JGI IMG/M metagenome (GOLD analysis project Ga0207419, IMG submission 184723) | Hot spring microbial communities from Elkhorn Slough, Monterey Bay, USA - MD2A (version 2) | ecosystem: Environmental > Aquatic > Marine > Intertidal zone > Estuary: Microbial mat ...
GCTCGACCCGCAGGAAGACCTCGCCGAACTGGCCCGCGCCGCCGGTCTGTTTCTTGTGACGGTGGTGTCCCTCGGCCGGTGTCGAGATGGTCTCGCGATAGGGTATGCTCGGCGGCTTGGTGTCGACCTCGACGTGGAACTGGTGGGACAGGCGCTCCAGCAGGACGCGCAGGTGCTGTTCCCCGAGGCCGCGCATGACGGTTTCATTGGCCGAGGCGTTGTGCTCGATGTGCAGGCAGGGGTCTTCGGACTGCAGCTTGTGCAGCGCGTCCGTCAGCTTCTGCTCATCGCCGCGCTTGCGGGGCGAGATCGCCAGGCCGTAGAGGGGCACTGGGCACTCGATCGACCTCAGGTGGTAGTGGTCTTCGTCGTGGGAGTCGTGCAGCACGGCATCGAAGTGGACATCCTCGACCCGTGAGACCGCCAAGATGTCCCCAGGGACCCCTTCGTCGACCTCGATCTGCTCGGCGCCGTGCAGCCGATAGAGGCGATTGACCTTGAAAGGCTTGCGCGCGTCGCCGATGAACAGCTGGCTGTCTACGGCGATCCGCCCCTGATGGATGCGGAAGATCCCGAGCTTGCCCCGAAAGGGGTCGTTGATCACCTTGAAGACGTGGGCGATGGCGTGGCGCGTCGGGTCGGGCGCCACCTCGACCGGCGTCATCTTGGCGCCTTCGCCGCGCATGAAAGGCGGCGGATTGCCCTCGGCCGGGTTCGGCATCAGCCGCACCAGGATGTTGAGCAGCTCCGCGATGCCCGCCCCGGTCTGCGCCGAGACGAAGCAAATGGGAATCAAGTGGGCCTCGCGCAGCGCCGCCTCGAAGGGCTCGTGCAGCTGCTCGGGCTGGAGCTCCTGGCCTTGTTCCAGGTAGAGCTCCATCAGCTCTTCGTCGACCTCGACGACCTGGTCGATGATCTGGCTGTGGGCCTCGGCGACCGAGGAGAAGTCCGTCGCAGTGCCACTTGGCTGGAAGAAGCAATCGACGACGCGCTGCCCGCCCTCGGCCGGGAGGTTGATCGGCAGGCACTCGCTGCCGAATGTGTCGCGAATCTGTTCGGTCAGTCCCGGCAAGTCGACATCGACGGCATCGATCTTGTTGACGACGATGATGCGGCAGAGGTTGCGCCGATCCGCGGCCTTCATCATCCGGTGCGTGATCGGCTCGATGCCGGTCTGCGCGTTGATGACGATGGCTGCGGTCTCGACGGCGGTCAAGGCCGAGATCGAGCGGCCGAGGAAGTCCGGCGCGCCGGGGGTGTCGAGCAGGTTGATGTGCTTGCCCTGGGTGCTGAGGCTCGTGATGGCCACGTCGAGGGAGTGGCGCAGCTCCTTCTCGAGGGGCTCGTGATCGCAGACGGTCGTGCCCTTCTCGATCGTGCCCGGCGCGGAGATGACGCCGCTGGCAGCGAGCAGGGCCTCTGTCAGGATCGTCTTGCCGGCGCCGGTGTGACCGGCCAATGCGATGTTGCGGACGTCCTCGGCATTGTAGTCTGACATGATCTTGAACCTTCCTCCCGAACGGTGAGCCTGCCGCTTCGCGTCCGGCGCGAGCGGTGCAACCCGAAATTATATCGTAGCTTGCGGGAGAAAAAGCGATACGAAAAGGCATCGCGGGCGGCGACGCCGAGGAAACCGGACAAAAAAAAGGCGGCCTCTAAGACCGCCGAAGGACGCACAGCTCTGTCGGGCACACTACCCATGTCGCATCGCGCCCCTTGGTCTTCATTGGGTGGCCTTGTTGGGCGCGCGCGACTGACCCAATTCGCAGAAATTTCGCCTTTAACTTTAGGCGATCTGGCGTCCGAATGCGAGCCTGTTTTGGCCGCTGCGGATGGTGGGCGCCATCGCGCGTGCGATTCTGCGAGTGTCGTCACGTTTGTCACCGCAACGATTCGCGTGGGAGACTTGGTCGCGTTGTCTGGCCGCGCTGTGGCCCCGCGCGCCGACCCGGTGGGCGGCGGTCCCAGGCGAGCGCATATTCGTATCCGTGGCGGCACGACTCGAGAGGAGAGATGGCGATGGCTTTCAATCTGACTTCGCGCGCCTTTGCGGAGGGCGGCGAGATCCCGAAGCGGTTCACTTGCGAAGGCGAGGATGTCTCACCCGATCTGGCTTGGGCGGACCTACCGGCAGGGACCCGCAGCCTCGTCCTGATCGTCGACGATCCGGATGCGCCCGATCCGGCGGCGCCGAAGATGGTCTTCGATCACTGGCTGCTCTACAACGTCCCGGCGGACGCGGGCGCTCTACCGGCCGCTGTGACGCGGGAGCGCCTGCCTGCCGGTACGCAGGAGGGTGTCAACAGCTGGGGTCGCACCGGCTACGGGGGGCCCTGCCCGCCGATCGGGCGGCACCGCTATTTTCATCGCCTTTATGCGCTCGATACCCGGCTCGAGGGGCTGAGCGAGCCGACCAAAGACCAGCTCCTGCTGGCGATGGACGGCCACATCCTCGCCCACACCGAGCTGGTTGGGACTTACGCGAAGGAAGGGGACTAGGGAGCGGTTCAAGAACAACTGGCACAACCTGCTCGAACGCCCCTCGCCCCATGGGGGAGAGGGGTTGGGGTGAGGGGAGGAAGTTGCCGGAGAGCCTGTTGAGGTCGTTGTTGCAGTGTTACTAAGGGCGTTGCTGGTCGATGACCAGCGGTAGGGGCTCTTCGTCACCGGGGGTGACTGGGCCTGCCTCGCCCTCCAGGTCGCCGCTCTGAGGTGTGGCCTGGCCGGACGCGCTGATGCGGGCACCGACAAGGACCTCGTCGAACTGCGATAGGCGCAGCTGCGGTGTCATCGCTTGGCTGTCGTCGAGGGTGAGCGTGAGCGGGAGGTCTCCGACCCGCGCACGCGTGACGGCGAGCGGCATGGGCGGCCCGTCGACGGCCTTGGCGTAGACGAACAGGGTGTCATCGGCCGCGGCCTCATACCACAGGGCTTCGTCGAGGCGAACGTCGATCCGAATCCGACCGGCCGTCGCCGTGCCGTCCTCTTCGCCCGAGCCTGCCTCTGGCGATCGCCTCGCCGTGTCCGAGCCGGAAGGGGTCGCGAGCGGATCTTGATTGGCCGTGCCTGGGCCTTGCGGTTGGCCCTGCGTCGCTGCCAGCGAGCCCGCGTGTTTCTGTGCCTCGGCGATCGATTGTCGCAGCTGGGCGGCCTCCTCGCCCTCGGGGTCGAGCTGCGGCAGGATCCGCTCCCAAGTCCTTATCGCCTCAGCGAAATCGCTGCGCTGAAAGGCGAGCAGCCCGCCGAGCCATTGGGCGGTCAGATTGTCCGGGTCGAGCGCGGTCGCCTCGCGGATCAGCTCGGCCGGGCGGCCTGACAGGCGGCCGTTGTTGGCTGCGGCCAGGGCCTGGGCATAGGCGACGAGGACCTCGGGATCCTTGGGCGCTAGCTCATAGGCGCGCGCCAAGGCGTCCCGTGCCTTTGCCGGTTGCTCGAGCGCGAAGTAGGAGCGCCCGAGCATCAGCCAGCCTTGGACGTCGTCCGGGCTCGCCTCGAGGCGCTCGGCGAGGCGCTCGATCAGCGCGCCGATCGGGGGCAAGTCTTCAGCGCCGGCGGCATGGGCGGTGTCGGCACCGCTGCCGCCGCGCGCCTGTGCCTCGAGGCGCGGGATGATGTCCGTCTCGCCGAGTTGTAGGTAGAGTCCGACGGCGCCAACGGGTAGGGCGACGGCCAGTACCGCGGCCACCCACTGGCCGCCAGCGCGGGCGGCGTGATCCTGCGTCTCCGCGTCGATGTCGTAGAGCAGCTCCCGCTCCAGGTCGCGCCGGGCGGCGTCGTATTGGCTCCGCTCGAGCCGTCCGGCGGCGAGGTCGCTATCGAGCTCTGCGAGCTGCTGGCGGAACAGCGCAAGGTTCAAGTCGTCCTGGGCGATATCCTCAGTACTGCGCCGCGTCAGCAGCGGCGGCACGACGAAGAGCAGCGCCAGGCCGAGCAGCCCGGCGGCCAAGATCCAGAAAATCGTCATTACTCGGAGTCCTGAGGGTCTCGGGTGCGCGCCAACAGGCGCTTCAGCCGGGCCTCTTCTTCGGGAGACAGATTCTCCTCGGGGTCGCGCTGCTTGTTGAGCAGGGCCCGGCGGAGGACGATGACGCCGACCACGGCGAGGAGCAGCGGGCCGATCCAGAGCGGCAGGGTCGAGAGCTTCAATGGCGGCTCGTAGAGGACGAAGTCACCGTAGCGCTCGACCAGGAATTCGACGACCTCCTCGCGCGAGCGCCCCTCTTGCATCAGGCGATAGATCTCGTCGCGCAGATCCTGCGCCAGGCCAGCCTGAGACGCGGCGAGGGATTCGTTCTGACAAACCAGGCACCGCGTCTGGCCGATCAGCTCGCGAAACGCCGCTTCGCGGGCCGGGTCATCGAAGGTGTACTCCTCGAGCGTAAACGCGGCGGTGGCGGTCGATACGACGAGGCCGACGAGCAGCGCGAGCCATCTGTGGGGACGATGCAGGGCCATCAGCTTTTGGCCTTGAGTTCTTCGACGAGAGGAGACAGTGTTTGTTGCCAGACCTCTTCGTCGACCGGTCCGATGTGCTTGTAGCGGATGATGCCGTCGCGGTCGACGATGAAGGTCTCTGGGGCGCCGTAGACGCCGAAGTCCAGTCCGACGTCATTGTCCGGGTCGAAGGCGCTGAAGGCATAAGGATTGCCGAACAGGCGCAGCATCTCGAGCGCGAGGTCGCGTTCGTCCTTCCAATTGAGGCCGATGACCTGAAAGCTCCCGTCCCGGCCCTGCTGCGCGATCTCCATCAGGGCCTTGTGCTCGGCGCGGCACGACGGGCACCAGGATGCCCAGACGTTGACCAATGAGACCCTGCCCTTGAGGTCTTCCTGGGTCACCTGGCGGGTCGGCTCCATCAGCGCCGGCAGCGCGAACTCGGGAATCGACTTGCCGATCAGCGGTGAAGGCACCTTGCGCGGATCGGTCGTCAGCCCGTAGCTCAAGAAGCCGACCAGGACCGCAAAGAGCGCGAGCGGGATCAGGTAGGTGAGGGTCTTGCGGGATTTGCTCATAGCTCAGGCCCTGGCTGGGACGGCAGTGGCGGGGACGCCGACGCGCCGGGTCGCGGTGCGGTAACGACGATCGGTGATCGCGAGCACGCCGCCGCAGGCCATCAGCAGGGCGCCGAGCCAGATCCAGCGCACGTACGGCTTGTAGTAGATGCGCAGGGACCAGGCGCCGTCCTCGAGCGGCTCGCCGAGCGAGACATAGATGTCGCGCAGCAGGCCCGCGTCGATCGCCGCCTCGGTCATCGTCTGGGCGCTTGCGAAGTAGGTCCGCTTCTCCGGTGCGAGCTCGGTGATCTGGCGCTCGCCGTCGAAGACCAGGACGCGCCCGCGCTCGGCGCTGTAGTTTGCCCCGCGTGCCGGGCGCGTGCCCTCGAACTCGAACCGCAAGCCGGCGACCTCGACACTGTCGCCGGGCGCCATCCGCAGGTCCCTCTCGACCTCGAAGCTCGCCAGCATCGTCAGGCCGACGATGAACGCGGCGACGCCGAGGTGCGCGAGCAGCATGCCGTAGTAGCTGCGGCTGTGGCCCAAAAAGTCGGCCAGCATGGCGCCGGGGTTCGCCTTGTGGCGCAGGCGCTCGTAGAGGCTCGTCAGGTGCGACAGCAGTATCCAAGCCGCCAGCGCCAGACCGACCGGGACCCAGAGCCGGCCACCCGAGAAGACCGGCAGCAGCGAGACGAGCAGCACCCCGAGGCTCAAGCCCAGGGCGATGCGCAGCTGACGCACCAGGCGCGCGCCATCGTCCTGCTTCCAACGGGAGACGACGCCGATGCCGAGGGTCAGCGCGATGAAGGGCGTCACCGCGAGAAACATCTTGTTGAACCAGGGGAAGCCGACCGAGATCTTACCCAAGCCCAGGGCCTCGTAGATGAGCGGCGCCAGGGTGCCGAGCAGCACTAGGGCCGTGAGCAGGATCAGCAGCAGGTTGTTGGCGAGCAGGAAGCTCTCGCGCGAGACGAGCGTGAAGCGCCCGCCGCTCGAGACCGCCGGGGCGCGCCAGGCGTAGAGCGCGAGCGAGCCGCCGATGACCACCCCGAGGAAGGCCAGGATGAAGACACCGCGCGTCGGGTCGGTGGCGAAGGCGTGGACCGACGTCAGGACCCCCGAGCGGACCAGGAAGGTCCCGAGCAGGCTCAACGAGAAGGCGGTAATGGCGAGCAGGACCGTCCAGCTCTTGAAGGCGCCGCGCTTTTCGGTCACGGCGAGCGAATGGATCAGCGCCGTACCGGCGATCCACGGCATCAGCGAGGCGTTTTCCACCGGGTCCCAGAACCACCAGCCGCCCCAGCCGAGCTCGTAGTAGGCCCACCAGCTGCCAAGTGCGATGCCGACCGTCAGAAAGGCCCAGGCGACCGTCGTCCAGGGCCGCGACCAGCGCGCCCAGGCGGCGTCGAGCTTGCCGCCGATCAGAGCGGCGATGGCGAAGGCGAAGGCGACCGAGAACCCGACATAGCCCATGTAGAGCATCGGCGGATGGATCGCCAGCCCCGGGTCCTGCAGCAAGGGATTGAGGTCGCGGCCGTCGGGCGGCGGCGGGAAGATCCGGTCGAAGGGGTTCGATGTCAGCAGCATGAAGAGCAGGAAGCCGACGCTGACCATCCCGAGAACCGCCAAGGTGCGCGCCACCATCGCCACCGGCAGCGAACGGCTGAAGGCCGCGACGCTCGCCGCCCAGGCCCCGAGGAAGAAGGCCCATAGCAACAGCGAGCCCTCGTGCGCACCCCAGACCGCCGAGACCTTGTAAACGCCCGGGAGGAGCGTGTTGGAGTTGCCGGCCGCGTAGACGACCGAAAAGTCGTCGGTCAGAAAGATCTGGACCAGGCAGGCGAACGAGATCGCGAGGAACAGGAACTGCCCGTAGGCTAGCGGACGCGCCGTGGCCATCCAGGTGCGGTTGCCGGTAAGGGACCCGGCGAGCGGCAGCGCCGATTGCACCAGCGCCAGCCCCAGCGCGAGGATCAGGGCGAAGTGGCCGAGCTCCGGGATCATTGTCCGTCGACCATGCTGGAGACATCCTCGGCCTGCGCCGTCTTCAGGCTATCGGCGACCTCGGGGGGCATGTAGGACTCGTCGTGCTTGGCCAGCACCTCTTCGGCATAGAACACGCCGTCGCTGCCGAGCCGGCCGCGCGCGACCACGCCCTGGCCGGCCCCGAAGAGGTCGGGCAGGATCCCCGTGTAGCTGATGAGGACCCGCTCGGCGTTGTCGGTGACCGAGAAGACCGAGGTCAGGCCATCAGACTGGCGCTCGATGCTGCCCTCCTCGACCAACCCCCCGACGCGGAACACCCGGTCCGCCGGCGCCTCGTCCGCGAGCACCTGCGACGGGCTGAAGTAATAGGAAATGTTGCTCTGCAGCGCAGTGATCGCCATGGCGGCGGCCACCCCGACACCGCCGATGGCTAGGGCAACGAACACAAGGCGCTTGGATCTGGCTTTCATTGTTCACCTCCGCGGGCACGCATCCGCACTAATCGACCGATACGGGCAAGAATGGTTCGCTGCCGGCGCACGAGCGAGACGATTTCGAGCGCGAGCAGCAGGAGCGCCATGCCGTAGGCGCCCCAGACGTAGAAGGCGTAGCCGCCCTGAGCGAAGAATTCCGTCATCGAATCGCCTCTCGGCTTGCGGGTGCGACCAGCTCCTGTACCCAGGTCGACTCCGCCTCGCGCTCGAGGATGATGCCGCGCAGCCGGGCGAAGGCGCTTGCGAAGGAGTACATCCACAGGCCGAAGGTCATCGTCAGCATGGCCGACAGGATGTTCGGCTCCATCTGGGTCAACGACGAGCGCTGGTGCAGCGCCGCGCACTGGTTGGGATCGGGGCAGTTGATCGACCAGTAGATGACCGGGACGCAGACCAGGCCGACCAGGGCCAGCAGCGCGGCGGCCTTGTCGGCGCGGCGTGCATCGTCGATGGCCGAGTGCAGCGCCAGATAGCCGATGTAGAGGAAGAACAGGATCAGCTCCGAGGTCAGGCGCGGGTCCCAATCCCAGTAGGTGCCCCAGCTCGGCCGCCCCCAGAGGGCGCCGGTCCACAGGGCGAGAAAGGTGAAGAGCGCGCCCGTCGGCGCCACCGCATTCGCCATCATGTATGACAGGCGCGTGTTGAAGACCAACCCGATCGCGCACCAGCCGGCCAGCACGACGTAGAGCCACATCGACAACCAGGCCGCCGGCACGTGGATGAAGATGATGCGGTAGTACTCCTTCTGCGGATTGGTGCCGCCGAGCCGGTCGGGGGTTTCGAAAAAGCCCCAGTAGAGGCCGATCAGGACGGTCACGGCCGCGATCACACCGAAGATGGGCACCAGACGCCCGGCCAAGGGATAGAAGTTGGCGGGGGCGGCGAAGCGGAACCAGTTGAGCTGCATTGGGTATCCCGTGGCGAGGCGGCGGCGTTACTCGAGCGAGATGCGCAGGGCGGCCGCCGAAGCGAGGGGCGCGAAGACTAGCGCGAGGACCAGAAAGGCGCCCAGCAAGAATAAGTAGGGTTGGCTCTCGGCAGCGGCGATGGTGCTCACGGAGACGGCCCCCGAGCCGTAGATCAGGACTGGCACATACAGCGGCAGGACCAGCAGCGACAAGAGGATGCCGCCGCCGCGCAGGCCGAGGGTCAGCGCCGCGCCGATGGCGCCGATCAGGCTCAGGACCGGAGTGCCCACCAATAATGCCAGCATCATCATCAGGATCGCCGTCTGCGGCAGGTAATATTGCATGCCGATGAGCGGCGCGATCAAGACCACGGGCAATCCGGTCAATAGCCAATGCGCGAGGACCTTGGCCAGCACCAGCAGCGCAAGGGGCTGTCCGGCGAGCAGCAGTTGCTCGAGGGTGCCGTCTTCGTAGTCGGCGGCGAAGAGGCGCTCGAGGGCCAGCATCGAGGCCAGTAGCGCGGCGACCCAGACGACGCCGGGCCCGAGTAGGCGCAGGACCTCGCGCTCGCTGCCGACACCGAGCGGGAACAGGCTGACGACGATGACGAAGAAAAAGAGCGTCGTCAATACATCGGTGCGGCGTCGTAGCGCCAGCGTGATGTCGCGCCGCAGCAGGGCGAGGAAGCTGCGCCCCATGGCGTCAGTGCCTGGAACCGAGGTCGAGGCGCTCGATCTGACCCGAGGTCAAGGCCACTTCCTGATGGGTGGTCAGGATCACGAGGCCGCCGTCTGCGACCTGGTCGGCGATCAGGTCCTGAAGCAGTGCGACGGCATCGACGTCGAGCGCCGTGAAAGGCTCGTCGAGGATCCATAGCGGCGCCTTGCTGATGACGAGGCGTGCCAGCGCGACGCGCTTCTTCTGACCCTGGGACAGCATTCGTGTCGGCAGGTCCTCGAAGCCGGCGAGTCCCAGCCGCTCCAGGGCCTGCCAGAGGTCGTCGGTGTGAACCGCGTCGCCGTCGAGGGTCGCGGCGACGCGCAGGTTCTCGACGCCGGTGAGGTCGCTCTTGATCCCGTTGAGGTGCCCGAAATAGAGGAGATCCCGGCGGAAGTCGTCGCCGAGCCGGCGGATGTCCTCGTTGCGCCAGCGAATCATCCCGCTCTCCGGCGAGAACAGCCCGCAGAGGGCGCGCAGGAGGGTCGTCTTGCCGCTGCCGTTGCGCCCGCGCACGTGCAAGAGGACGCCGGGGGCGACGCGTAGGTCGAGCGCCTCGAACAAACGGCGGTCGCCGCGCCGACAGGTGAGATCGACGGCCTCAAGCATGGCTGGAAATAGGGGGCTCTCGGTTGTCGGGGAGCGGTTGGAATCGGTTGTCGTGCCGCGGCCCGGGGTTTCTTCGGGCGGTCAAGTCGTGCCTGGAGATCTCGTCCGGCCTGGGCGAAAAGCTCGGAAATCTAACCCTTTTGGCGTCCCTGCACAACCAGGCATTTGCCCAGCGGCCGTTGCGGGTGTAATTTCCACCCTTTTGCCGGAAGCGCCCCATGTCCGAGACCATCCGCATCGCCACCCGTAAGTCCGCGCTCGCCGTCTGGCAGGCCGAGCACGTGGCCGACGCCTTGCGCGGGCTCTATCCTGAGCTCGGCATTGAGATCGTCGGCATGACGACCAAGGGCGACAAGATCCTCGATGCACCGCTCGCCAAGGTGGGCGGTAAGGGCCTGTTCGTCAAAGAGCTCGAGCAGGGGATGTTGGATGGCATCGCCGATATCGCGGTGCACTCGATGAAGGACGTGCCGGTCGATTTCCCACCGGGGCTGCATCTGCCCGTCATCCTGGAGCGCGAGGACCCGCGCGATGCCTTCGTCTCCAACCGGTACGAGCGCCTCGAGGATCTCCCGCAGGGTGCCTGCGTCGGCACCTCGAGCCTGCGCCGGCAATGTCAACTCGTGGCGCGCCGCCCGGATCTCCTCGTCAAGCCGCTGCGCGGCAATGTCAACACCCGCTTGGCGCGGCTCGACGCCGGCGACTACGACGCGATCATCCTCGCCGCGGCCGGTCTCGTGCGTCTCGGCTTCGCCGAGCGCATCCGCAGCCGGCTCGCGACCGAGGACAGCCTCCCGGCGATCGGCCAGGGCGCGATCGGCATCGAGTGCCGTGTCGACGACGCGCGGACCAATACCCTCATCGCCCCGCTGCACCACGCCGATACGGCCACCCGCGTCTGGGCCGAGCGCGCCATGAACGAGCGCCTGCAGGGCGGTTGCCAGGTGCCGATTGCCGGGCATGGCGAGCTTTTCGGCGACGATCTGCTCCTGCGGGGTCTGGTTGGCACGCCTGAAGGCGACCGCGTATTGCGGGCCGAGCGACGCGGTCCGCGCGCGGAGGCGGTGACCTTGGGGCAGGGCGTTGCCGACGCGCTGTTGGCCCAGGGCGCCGAGGAGATCCTCGCCGCCCTGCGCGAATCATGACCGACCCGCGACCCTTGTCCGGTCTGGGGGTGCTGGTGACGCGCCCGGCCGCGCAGGCCGAGCGGCTCTGTGCCCTGATCGAGGCGGCCGGGGGGCGTGCGATCCGCTTCCCGACGGTGGAGATTCGTCCTGCCTCAGAATCGGAATGGCTGCGCTGGCGCCTCGCCGAGCCCTGGGACCTCCTGGTGTTCGTCAGCCGCAATGCCGTCGAGCACGCGCAGCCGCTGTTTCCCGGCGCCCAACTCCCGCCGGAGCCGCGCCTGGCGGCGGTTGGTCGCGCCACGGCCGAGGCCCTGACGGCAGCCGGGCGCCCGGCTGACCTGGTGCCGCGCGGGCGCTTCGACAGCGAGGCGCTGCTCGCGCTGCCCGAGCTGAGCGACGTGCGCGGCCGGCGTGTGCTGATCCTGCGCGGCGACGGCGGGCGCGCCCTGCTCGGGGAGACCCTGGCCGCGCGCGGCGCCGAGGTCGTCTATGCCGAGGTCTATCGCCGGGTGCTGCCGCGCCTGCCGGTTGCAGGGCTATTGGAGCGCTGGCGCGAGGAGATCGCCGTCGCGACGGCGACCAGCGACGAGGTCCTGCAGAATCTGCTCAAGCTGATCGGCGCGGCGGGCCAGGCCCGGCTGCTCGCGACCCCGTTGGTGGTCGTCAGCGAGCGGACCAAGGTGCTGGCGCAGGACTTGGGGTTCGCCCGAGTCGGGGTGGCCGAGCGCGCCGACGACGAGGCCATCCTCGCCGCTTGTTGTGATGCGATCTCGTCCGGCGTGGGGCCTGTCTAACGATTATTTGGAGGGGCGCGGGCTTGGGTTTTGGTGGGGGCGGCCCTCAGGTCACCTTGATAGTCCTGAATCTTGATAGACGCGATGAGTCAACCGGCGCGACGAGCGAAGGAACCCGATGTCCTGATTCTCGGCTGCGGTGATGTCGGGCGGCGGGTCGCCCGGCACTATCTCGAGCGCGGCGTGTCGGTGCGAGGCGTCGTGCGCACCGCCGCGAGCCGCGATGCCCTGCGCGATGCGGGTATCCCGGCGCTGGAGTTGGATCTGGCGCTGGATGAGCTCGGTGTCCTGCCGCTGACCGGCCGGCGCGTGTTTCACTTGGCGCCGCCGCCGGGGCAGGGGACCGAGGACTGGGTGACGCGCCGGCTGATCGCGGCCTTTGCGCATCACGGTCATCCGCGGCGAATCGTGTATATCAGCACCACCGGTGTCTACGGCGACTGCGGCGGTGCTTGGGTGGACGAGACCTGGCCGACCCGCCCGAGCGCCGAGCGGGCCCGGCGGCGTGTCGACGCGGAGCAGCGCCTGCGCGAATGGAGCCGCACTCCGGGCGCCAGCCTGGTGACCCTGCGGGTCGCGGGGATCTACGGCCCTGGGCGGTTGCCCGTCGAGCGGATCCGTCAGGGCCTGCCGCTGGTGCGCGAGTCCGAGGCGCCCTACTCGAACCGCATCCATGTGGCCGATCTCGTCCAGGTCTGCATCGCCGCGATGGAACGCGGCCTCGACGGTGCGGTCTACAACGCCTGCGATGACGAGCCGACGACGATGACGGACTATTTCTTCCAGGTCGCCGATGCCCTCGGCCTGCCGCGGCCGCCGGTGATCCCGCTGGCGGAGGGCGAGGGCCAGCTGTCGCCAGGGATGCTGTCCTACATGCAGGAATCTCGGCGCCTCAGCAACCGCAGGCTGCGCGACGAGCTCGGCTTGGCGCTTGCCTTCCCGACGCTGCGCGAGGGGCTTGCCGCTTCACTTTGAGGAGGTTTCGATGATGAGAGTGATCTTTCCGCTCATGTTGATTTGCCCCCTGGCCCTGGCCGGATGCGGCACGACAACCGGCTCACGAACGGCGAGCGGCGCGGCCGTCGGCGCCGCCACCGGTGCGGCGATCGGCTCGTTGAGCGCCGATGCCGGTAAGGGCGCCTTGATCGGCGCGGGTGCCGGCGCCCTCGGCGGGTTGGCCGTGGATCAGCACGACAAGCGCAGTCGATACTAAGGCCCAGTGCAACAACGACCGCAACAGGTTGCCGCAGCTTTCTCCCCTCACCCCAGCCCCTCTCCCCGCTGGGGCGAGGGGCTCTCGGGCAGGTTGTGCGAGTTGTTCTTGAACCCTTCCTAACGATCATCGGGCCAGCCGAGCCACTCCAGTTGATGAATGCTCGCCTCGCCCGTGATCTTTCCCCCACCCAATCCGCCCAGAGGGCGAGCGAGCAAGGGTGGTGCGCGCCATTCACGACGAGCTCTCGCCGCACTCGCCGACCGCTTGCCACTCGCCGCGGCCCCCCTCTCGACCTCGGCGATACGCCGCTGCGCGTTGACGAAACCACACCCGTAGTCTAGCTTTTGGTTTCGAGCCAATGCGGGCGCGCGCTGCGCGGTGATTCGCTCTTTCCGCCACGGGTTGCCCAGCACGAACACGGCAGTCGTTGCCGTTGACTGTCGGTCCGGTTGTGCGTTGCCGGGTCGATGGGGTCAGTTGGGGCAATGCACACCCTGTGCGAGAGCGAGCGATGAGGATCTATGTTGGCAATCTGCCGTACAGCGTAACGGACGATGAGTTGCGCGAGCTGTTCGGCGAATTTGGCGCCTTGTCCAGCGCCGAGGTCATCAAGGACAAGTTTTCCGGCCAGTCCAAGGGGTTCGGCTTCGTCGAGATGCCGAATCAAGCCGAGGCCGAGAGCGCGATCCAGCAGCTGAACGACTCCGTGATGAAGGGCCGTAAGGTCACGGTCAACGAGGCGCGACCGCGGGCCGAGCGGCCGCCGCGGCGGTTCTAGGTTTGCGGTCTGCACATTAGCCGCTTGCGCCGGGCAGGAAGCCCGGCCGCCTCCGCCAAACCGCGGGCATTGGCGCCGGAGGGGCGCTTACAATGAAATTCGCGCAGCGCGGTCTCTCTCTCGCCCTCTGGGAGGGGGATGGGGTGAGGCGAGATTTCATCCCCTTGTGTGGCTCGCCCCGTCCCATGATCGTTAATCGTTAATCGATACCGAGCTCTTCCCAGATCTGATCGATGCGCGCCCGCACGGCGCCGTCCATAACGATTGGCCTTCCCCACTCGCGCGGCGTCTCGCCGGGCCACTTGTTGGTCGCATCCAGGCCCATCTTGGCGCCGAGTCCGGTCGTCGGCGATGCGAAATCGAGATAGTCGATCGGCGTGTTCTCGACCAACACCGTGTCGCGCGCCGGGTCCATCCGCGTCGTTATGGCCCAGATCACGTCCTGCCAGTCGCGCGCATTGACGTCGTCGTCGACCACGATCACGAACTTGGTGTACATGAACTGCCGCAGGAAGGACCAGACCCCCATCATGACGCGCTTGGCGTGGCCGGGGTATTGCTTGCGCAGGCTCACGACCGCGAGGCGGTAGGAACAGCCCTCCGGCGGAAGATAGAAATCCTGGATCTCGGGGAACTGCCGCTGCAGGATGGGCACGAAGACCTCGTTCAGCGCGACGCCGAGGATCGCCGGTTCGTCGGGTGGGCGACCGGTGTAGGTGCTGTGGTAGATGGGCTCGCGGCGCTGGGTCAGGCGCGTGATCGTGAAGACCGGGAAGCGGTCGGCCTCGTTGTAGTAGCCGGTATGATCGCCGAAGGGGCCCTCCAGGGCCTCGTCGTCGGGGCGGATCTCGCCCTCGAGGACGATCTCGGCCGTTGCCGGGACCTGGAGATCGCATCCGAGACAGTTCGTCAGTTCCGTGCGCCGCCCCCGCAACAGCCCGGCGAAGGCGTATTCGGAGAGCGCGTCGGGCACCGGCGTCACGGCCCCGAGGATGGTCGCCGGATCCGCGCCGAGCGCCACGGCGATGGGGAAGGGCTCGCCGGGGTGGCGGTGCTGCCAGTCGCGGAAGTCCAGCGCCCCGCCCCGATGAGCGAGCCAGCGCATGATCACCCGATTCGGCCCGAGGACCTGCATCCGATAGATGCCGAGGTTTTGCCGCTTTTTCTCGGGGCCGCGGGTGACCACCAGGCCCCAGGTGATCAGCGGGCCGGCGTCGCCCGGCCAGCAGGTCTGGATCGGCAGTCGCCCGAGGTCGACCTTGTTCCCCTCGTAGACCACCTCCTGGCAGGGGCCCCCGCGGCGCACCTTTGGCGCCATGTCAAGGACCTTGCGGAAGATCGGCAGGCTTTGCCAGGCGTCCTTCATGCCCCGCGGGGGCTCCGGCTCCTTGAGGAAGGCCAACAGCTTGCCGACCTCGCGCAGCGCCGCGACGGACTCCTCGCCCATGCCGAGGGCGACGCGCTGCGCCGTGCCGAACAGATTGCCGAGCAGGGGGATGTCCGACCCCTTGGGGCGTTCGAACAACAGCGCCGGCCCGCCGGCCCGCAGCGTGCGATCGCAGATCTCGGTGATCTCGAGGTAGGGATCCACCGGTAGCCGGACGCGCTTGAGCTCCCCGCGCCGCTCCAGCTGCCCGATGAAATCCCGCAGGTCGTGATAGACCATCGGCCCTGGCCCTAAGCCGCAATGCCGCTGTGGCGCAGCAGGGGGTCGACGCTCGGTTCGCGGCCGCGGAAGCGCACGAAGAGGTCCATCGCCTCGGCCGAGCCGCCCGGCTCGAGGATCGCTGCGCGAAAGGCGCGCCCGGTGGCGGTGTCGAGCACGCCGCGCTCCTCGAACAGCGAGAAGGCATCGGCCGAGAGGACCTCGGCCCATTTGTAGCTGTAGTAGCCCGCTGCATAGCCGCCGGCAAAGATGTGCGAGAAGCCGTGCGCGAAACGGTGATAGGCGGGCGGCCTGATGGCGGCGACGCGGTCGCGCACCTGCTCGAGGATCTCGTAGATGCGTCCGCCGCGTTCGGGGTCGTACTCGTGGTGCAGGCGGAAATCGAAGAGTGCGAATTCGAGCTGGCGCACCATCTGCATCCCGGACTGGAAGTTTTTCGCGGCCCGCATCCGCTCGAAGAGCTCGTCCGGCAGTTGGGCCCCCGTCTCCCAGTGTGCGGCGAAGAGGTCCAGCGAGTCGCGCTGCCAGCACCAGTTCTCGAGGAACTGGCTGGGCAGCTCGACGGCGTCCCACGGGACCCCGTTGATGCCCGCTACGGCGGGGTAGTCGACGGTGGTGAGCATGTGGTGCAGGCCGTGGCCGAACTCGTGGAACAGGGTCTCGACCTCGTTGTGGGTCAGCAGCGAGGGGCGCTCGCCGATCGGCGGGGTGAAGTTGCAGACCAGATAGGCGACCGGGAGCTGATCGTACCAGGTGGTGTGAATGCGGTTGGTGCAGACGTCCATCCAGGCCCCGCTGCGCTTGCCCTGGCGGGCGAAGGGGTCGAGATAGAACTGCCCGCGCAATTCGCCGGTGTCGCTGCGGATCTCGAAGAAGCGCACGTCCGGGTGCCAGGTGTCGACGCCGCCGACCTCGGCGATGCGGATATCGAAGAGGCGCTCGACGACGTCGAAGAGCCCGCGCAGGACCCGCGGCAGCGAAAAGTACGGGCGCAGTTCTTCCTGGCTGATCGCGTAGCGATGCACCCGCAGCTTTTCCGAGTAGTAGGCCAGGTCCCAGGGTTCGACCTGCTCGAGCCCATGGTGCTCGCGGGCATAGGCGGTGACTTCGGCGAGCTCGGCGCGGGCCTGCGGGACCGAGCGTTCGGCCAGATCCAGCAGGAATGCGAGGACCTCGTCCGGCGAGCGCGCCATCTTGGTCGCCAGCGAGCGCTCGGCGTAGTTGGCGAAGCCGAGCAGCTGGGCGGACTCGTGGCGTAGCGCCAGGATCTCCTCCATGACCTCGCCGTTGTCCCACTGCCCGGCATGCGGTCCCTGGTCCGAGGCGCGGGTCCCGAAGGCCTGGTAGATCTCGCGCCTGAGCTCGCGATCCTCGGCGTAGGTCATCACCGGGAAGAAGCTCGGGAAGTCCAGGGTGATGCGATAGCCGGCGAGGCCCTTGGCCTCGGCGTT
>Ga0207419_1001568_pt1 | contig 16740 bp, 15 predicted proteins | sample ElkSloMetagenome_4_FD_184723 | JGI IMG/M metagenome (GOLD analysis project Ga0207419, IMG submission 184723) | Hot spring microbial communities from Elkhorn Slough, Monterey Bay, USA - MD2A (version 2) | ecosystem: Environmental > Aquatic > Marine > Intertidal zone > Estuary: Microbial mat ...
TTTCCATCCTGGTTGCAAAGGATAAGCTTCATGATAAGCTGACCAGAATATTTCAGAAAAACCTCCAAACATATTGGTAATTGCCAGGTCAAATTCTCGATCGGAGTAGCTACAGGCAGGGTCTATAATTGCAGGACCATTGGATGTATTCATATAATTACCCGACCACAAATCGCCATGTACAAGTGATGGATAAACTTCATGTGTTAAAAGGTCGGGCAATTTATCTATTAATTTTTCATAAATATCATGATCCATATTGCTAAGTTGCCGATCTTTAGCAATCAACTTAACCAAATAGCCAATTCGCTGATTTGCAAAGAAATCTATCCAATTGTGGTTCCATTGATTATTTTGCTCAGTAGCTCCACAATAGTTATCGTGATAAAAACCATATTTTTCAGCGGAGTATTTATGAATTGTTGCCAGGCCATGAGCTAAAGTTTCGTCTTGCTTTTTACCCCCACTTCCAGAAGGTAAATATTCGGTAAGCAAAACAGCTGGTTGTTGCTCATGCAATTCAGTAGCCGCGAATACTTTAGGTATTTGCAACCCACTATCAGGTTTTGCCAGTTCTTGTAAACTTTCTGCTTCACGCAAGAATAGATCAGGCGGACAGTTTTGATTGTATTTTAAAAAAAAATCGCCATGGCTGGTTTTTAAATGCATAGCATTATTGATACATCCACCACCAAGCATTTTTTGCTTTTCAATTTTTATGCTTTTATCAATTTCTTGCTGTAAGATGGATAAAATCAGATTTTCAATTGAAGAACTCATACCTTAAAAATTTATTTTTTTGCTAAAAAACGAACCACTTCAGCTTCTCCCCGGTGAAATAGTCCTTCTTCGAGTTGTATCTTTTTTTGCTCGTTGAGCTTTATATTCATACCGGCAAAATCGTGGGCTAATATTTCACAATTAATCAAATAATCAGGGTTTTTAGGTCCGCCGGATCCATGATCTAGTTGTTTTTCGCTGAAAAGCTCAGCCATTAACACACCACCCGGTTTTAAACTTTTAACCAATGTTCGGTGTACATTTAGCCTTAGCTGGCTAGGCATATGAGTATAAATTAATGCAATAAAATGATAGGTTTTCTCGGGCAAAGCCAGAAAATTAAAATCGGCTAAAAAGTAATTTATTGACACGCCTTGCTCATGTGCCAGTGCAATGGCATTGTCGCGAGCAACAGGACTAAAGTCAAATGCATCTACCTGCCAACCTCTGGTGGCGGCATATACTGCATTACGTCCTTCACCATCTGCAGGCAACAGCAATTTTTTAGGCTTATAATCATCTAAGACTTCCGCGAAAAATTGATTTGGCTTTTTACCATAGGCAAAGTTATTTTCACGGTATCTTTGGTCCCAAAAAATGCTCATGTTTCAATATGTCTATCCAGCGAAGTATAGAATTTTTTTAGTTCTATACGCTCCAATTTTGTAAGTTGATACCATGGGATTTCTCTTATACATGCCTCTAATCGAAAAAATGTTTGTAAGTCAAATTTTAATTTGTACTCGCGCATGCGTATCATCACCTTACGGCTACCCATTTGCTTTAATTGCATAAAAGTGAATATACCAATTTCTTTGAGCTGAGCGGCCATGCCTACCCCGATGTTAGGGTAATCTTCCAATTTTTTCATTTAGCTTAGTAGGGTTTAAATAAATCAAACTATAGGGTATCCCCAAGTTACTCATTTTTTATAAAAAGCCAAAGAAAATGTTATTTTACCTCTTTTATTCTTCTGTAAATAGCCATGCCAAATCCAATCATCATTACTATAACGCCTGTCCATACCAAGTTGATCAGCGGTTTCTCCATTGCCTTCAATATCACATAGTCTCGCTGGGTAGTCTCCATACCTAGCGTGAAGCTATTCTCTTCAGGATGTACATGTAAAAAAGAAAACTTAAATCCTAAGTCCATGACATAATCGGGAATACGTCCCACCATTTTATCTTTAATTAAATAAATAGGCTCTACTATATATTCTTGAGATTTGCCAAAAATTTTAACTACAGCCTTTATCGCTACATCTTGGGGACCCAGTTCAACTCCTTGTACTTCAGGCACTCTCACGATACCTTCCAGTTGGGCCACAAAATCTTCCACGAAAAACTGTTCATCCATTTGCAAGTCAAATTCTTGCATTTCGCTCCATTCCAGCTCTTGCTCCGGGTCAGGGATGGATGAAACGTGCGTGTATAAATCTTTGCCAATACTCATTCGAATATCGGGAGAGGCTATCAGGCCCATATTTGGATTTACTTGTGCTCGGGGAAACAAAGTAAAAGTTTTATCTTCTTTAGTAAAATCAATTTCATAGTAGGTATTTTCAGCATAAATTCTTACCGTATCACCCGGCAAATGATACAATCGTTCTTTTTTGATGATGGAGTCTAGTACTATTGCATGATGTCCTTTCATTACCGGCATCAGAATATTTTTATCTACATAGCCGGGCACTCCTTTTACTTCAGTACGTGGTCCCTTGTAAAGCAGACTATAGGGAGCCATTTCAATAGGATCATTAACCCATAGCAGTACATTTTTCTGGTTCATTTCATCTGAAAATTCGCGAGAGTATAATAAGCCACTCCTGTTTTCAGAAATAATTTTAGTATAACCAGAAGAAAAAAGGATACCGATAAGCATCACTGCCAGACCCAGGTGAGCAATAGAACCACCGGAAAGTTTATTGCTTTTTCTACGCAGAAAATCTATCAAAATATTGCCATTAGCTACCAGGGCATAAATTGCAGCTGTAAATAATAAAATGTAAGTCAGATTATCTAATTTAGAAATAGCAATAATTATAGTAGATAGGAGCAAGGTAATAATTAATGGTAAGGCAAAAGTATCTTTAATCGTTTTCTGATCTTGCTTTCGCCACCAAAAATACTGACCGGTACCCGATAAAATGGCCAAACCAATGCCAAACCAAATTTGGAACTGAGAATAGAAAATTTCCTGTTCTGAGGGAAGGGCAAGATTTGAGTCAATACCAAATCCACCTAAAATAGCATTGATCACTGGATATGAAGTTGGGATTAATACCTGAAAGCTCATCAACGTTAAAACAATAACTCCCAAAAAAATCCAGGTGTCACTATTGTAAAAGTTGAAGTCTGTGGGCTTCTCCGGAATTTCTTTCCAGCGAATAGTTATCAAAAATGTTGAAATGATTATAAAAGCGAAAAGATAAATTAATAGCTGACCCGAAAGTCCAAGATCAGTAAAAGAGTGGACCGAAGATTCACCTAATATACCACTTCTGGTAAGAAAAGTACTGTATAAAATTAAAATAAAGGCTGCTGAAACCAGAATGTAGGTTACTTTCAGCCCTGATTTATTTTTTCTGTGGTTTATCATCAGGTGAAGAGAACCAACCAGTATCAACCAGGGAATATAAACGGCATTTTCTACTGGATCCCAATTCCAATAGCCTCCAAAATTGAGAGTTTCGTAAGCCCAATAGGCCCCCATAATGATGCCCAGCCCAAGAATTGCAACTCCAAAGATGGTCCAGGGCAATGCAGGCCTAATCCATTCAGCATATTTACGCTGCCACAAGCCCCCCATCATAAAAGCGAAAGGAACAAGGGTAGCAGCAAAACCAAGAAACAAAACCGGCGGGTGAATCACCATCCAGTAGTTTTGCAACAATGGATTTAACCCGGTGCCATCTTCAGGCACAAAATTAGGGTTTTGCTGAAAGATGGGAGCATCCATTGCATCACGTAACAAAATAAACGGAGAGCTGCCAATTTTTAAACCTTCAAAAGGAACAACCCCCAATATCATACTGGCTAAAAAAGCCTGCACTAAAGCAAAAATAACCATCATAGGGGCTTCCCATGATTTATTAGTATTAATAAGAATAACTCCCAATATTGCCTGCCAAAACATCCAGAGTAAAAAGCTGCCTTCCTGTCCTTCCCAAAAGCTACTGATCATAAAGTGAGTAGGTAAAGTGCTGGAGGAGTGGCTCCAGGCGTAATGATATTCGTAATAGTGATTATATATAATGTAAAAGAGGGAAATAACTATACCAAATACAGCAGCTGTGTGTAGGTAAAATGAAAATCGGGCATTTGTACGCCATTTCATTTGCTTTTCAATGCTTTGTTGTCCTGCCATTGAATAATAGCTAATTGCAGCCAGTAATGCGGAAACAAAAGCGATAATTACCGAGAGATGACCCAGGTTACCAATAAAAGTATGTATCATTATTGTTTTTCCTTAAGAAGTTTTCAGTTCAGTTTCATTGTATTTGGATGGGCACTTCATTAAGATTTTATCTGCTAGAAAAATATCTTTTTTGTAAGAACCTACTACTACTACTTGCTCTGAACGCACAAAATCAGCAGGGATAGGTTCATTGTAAAATACTTTTTGTTCATTATTATCTTCATCCACCATTACAAAAGTAAAGCTAAGTTTATTGGGGCTTACTTCTATACCGGTAACTTCACCTTTGGCATCCGTCTTTAGCTGACCCACTACATGGATTTTATCTTCATTGCCGAAGGATGCCATTTGCTTTGCTTCGCTAAAGTTTACATAAGAACTTGCATCGCCAACACTGGTAATCACTATAGTCACTGCTATGGCTATTACCACCAAACCTATGATATGTCCTTTCTTCATTATGCTTGTATTTTTAATATTTTATTTGCTAACAATGAAAAAATCAATATAATTCACTAAATATTGATTTGATTTTCCTTTTCAGGTTCAATTTGTTTTTCCAGTTTAGATACTTTGCGGTCAATCATGATCGCGTAAATAATTAACCCTGTGAGTATTGTAGTTAATATTGCAACTACCACATATATTTTGCCTTCTGCACGCATGGCATCAGCCATATTCACTTCTTCTGCAGGTAAATCATTTTCAACTTCATTTTGTTGTCCGTTTACCACAAAATTTAACGAAAAAAATAGTAAAACTATTATCAATAATCTTTTCATTTTAAATAATATCTTCTGTTGTAGCTTCTAAATTTTTAATTCTTATTCTCAGGCTGGTAAACCAAACACCAAGCAAAGTCCAGCCTATAACTGCAGGATAAAAAATCATTCTCATTTTATTATCTAAGTCATAAGCATTAAAGCCGGGATTGCCTCCCGCTCCGGGATGCAGTGAATCTGTCATACGAGGTAAAATAAATAGTAAGGTTACCAAAACCGGAAAAGCAAAAATATTGTAAATAGCGCTGATACGAGCTCTCAATTGTTCATCGTCGAGTGAATTACGCAATACTAGAAAAGCGAAATAGATGAGAAGACCAATAGCAGCTGCATTTTGTTTGGGGTCATTGCTCCAGGGAGCCCCCCAGGTAAAGGCAGCCCAAATCATGCCGGTTAAAATACCCAATACACCAAAAACAATTCCGGTATTGGCAAATTCTACTGACTGTCGATCAAATCTAAAATCGTTAGTACTTAAATACCTGATAGAAAAAAAGACAGAAGTACCTAGCATGATGATCATACCAAACCACATAGGTACATGAAAATATAGATTCCGTATAGATTCATTAAGAATAGGTAAACGAGGCACTTGTAATAAAAAACCTCCAATCACCGTATAAAATAGCAGCATAACTGCCAGTATTTTCCACCAGTTTCTTTTTACATTCATATCAACTTCTCCATAAATAAGGAAACAAAATATAGGCAGCTGTACCTATCATTACTATCAAAGCTGCCAGCGTGAGCAAATCGCCACTACTAGCACTTCTCGCCATTCCGGCTATAGCGTTGCCAGATATACGAATTACCATTAATAATATTGGAATAATTACCGGCAAACTCAAAATCGTCATTAATGTATGGCTGTTATTGGCTTTGGCAGCAATAGCGGAAATCATCGTTAAAGTAGTGGCAAATGCTATAGAGGCCAGTGATACATTAAGAAAGAAAAGAAGAATATCTTTAACCGGATTGTTTAAGATTATTGCAAAAATTAAATAGCCCAAGCTACTAAGTAAGATCATAAGTCCACCATTATAAATTATTTTGGCCAGTATAAAACTTTGTGGTCGGCTAATGCTATAATAATACAACATCCGGCCACTATTTTCTAATATAAAGCTTTTTGCCATAGCATTTACTGCCGTAAATAATATGATAATCCAAAATAAGGCATTCCATGTTTGTGGCGCTAGCACCCCTATTTTTACATTTACACTTAAATAAACGGTAAATATGGTACTAGCCAAATAAAGTACAATTCCATTCAATGCAAATTTTTGCCGCCATTCCAGCTTTATCTCTTTGAGTAACAGTATTTTAATTTCGTTGGCAATCAAAATGAGTATTGAGTTTTTTTTTCAAAATTAGTACTTTCGTGCCTGCTTAAGTAATTTTTTTCTTTTAATTCTAATTAAATTGTATTTTTCTTACATCACTTCAATAATTGAAATTCCAAATTGATGCTCATAAAATATACTTTTGAAATTATAAATAACTGATATTCAATACTGTATTAATTTAATTATAGTTTTTATTACATAAATGTCAAAATTTCACTTACATGCTAAATTGCGTTATTCTTTTGTAGTAATTTAGCAACTTTAAAACTAAACTAATAATGAAAAAAGCTTTAATTACCGGTGTGACAGGCCAAGATGGGGCCTATTTGTCAGAATTACTATTGAAAAAAGGATATGAAGTACATGGTATTAAACGACGCACTTCTTTATTTAATACGGATAGAATTGACCATTTGTACCAGGATCCTCATGAGAAAAATTTGAAATTTATCTTACATTATGGTGATTTAACAGATAGTAGCAATATCATTCGTATCATTCAGGAAGTACAACCAGACGAAATTTACAACCTGGGAGCTATGTCGCATGTAAAGGTAAGCTTTGATTCTCCCGAATACACTGCCAACGTAGATGGCTTAGGCACACTTCGAATTTTAGAAGCTGTTCGGTTATTAAACCTCACAGAAAAAACCAAAATATATCAAGCATCAACTTCCGAATTATATGGATTGGTGCAAGAGGTTCCGCAAAGTGAAAATACGCCGTTCTACCCGCGATCTCCTTATGCCGCAGCCAAAATGTATGGTTATTGGATTACAGTAAACTATCGGGAAGCTTATAATATGTTTGCTGTCAATGGCATACTTTTCAACCATGAATCACCCATAAGAGGAGAAACATTCGTGACCAGGAAAATTACCAGAGCCGCTGCTCGTATTGCTTTAGGCTTACAAGAAGCGCTTTATCTAGGTAATATGGATGCCAAAAGAGATTGGGGACATGCTAAAGATTACGTGCAGGCCATGTGGTTAATATTGCAGCAAGATGCCCCCGAAGATTATGTAATCGCAACCGGTATTACAACTACTGTACGTGATTTTGTGTCAATGGCATTTGCAGAACTTGGAATATCATTGGAGTTTTCTGGCGAAGGTGTAAATGAGGTGGGTAAAGTAGCTAGCTGTAGCAACCCCGATTATCAATTGGAAGAAGGCCTTGAAATAGTAAAAGTAGATCCACAATATTATCGACCTACAGAGGTAGATCTACTAATTGGTGACCCTACTAAAGCAAAACAAAAATTGGGCTGGGAATTGAAGTATGACTTACCCGCCTTAGTGAAAGATATGATGAAATCAGATCTGGATTTATTCAAACGTGATAAATACCTGATGTCAGGAGGCCATAAAGTTTTTAATTATTATGAATAGGTGAATGACGGCCGACCGTTGACCGCTGAAGATGAAGGATGAGGGATGACGGCTGAATATAGATTTATTGCATAGCATAAATTAATCGTTAAAAAATGGATAACTCGTTATTTAAATTTGAAAATTTAGAAGTTTGGCAAATATCTTTAGACGTTAATGACCTTGTGTATGAGATGGTAAAGCATTTTCCGGAAGAAGAAAAATATAATTTAACTTCTCAAATGAGAAGAGCTGTAACTTCAATTTCATTAAATATTGCAGAAGGATCAGCGGGAGCAACTGATAAAGAGCAAATCAATTTCTTAAAATATTCAAAAAGATCCTGTTTAGAAATAGTAGCAGGAGCTAAGATTTCTTTGAGAAGAAAATATTTGGAAGAGAATAGCACATTAATGATAAACTTATTTGAATCAGCTCATAAGTTGTGTGCTAAGATAAGTGCGTTTATGAAGTATTTACAATCGAGAATTTAAAGGAAAACCGGCATTCGGCGGTCATCCGTCATCAGTCAGAAATAATGGAGTACAACGACAAAATATACATCGCAGGACACAGAGGCATGGTAGGATCGGCTATCCTAAGAAAACTGAAACGGGAAGGCTTTAGTAACTTTGTAACACGCACCTCAAAAGAACTAGACTTACGTGATCAGCAGGCAGTAGCCGAATTTTTTGCTAGCGAAAAACCTGGTTATGTTTTTTTGGCAGCAGCTAAAGTAGGTGGTATCGTGGCTAATAATACTTATCGTGCTGAGTTTTTGTATGATAACCTGATGATCCAAAATAATATTATTCACAATAGCCATTTGCATGGGGTTAAGAAACTATTATTTTTAGGTTCCTCATGCATCTATCCCAAACTTGCTCCACAGCCATTAAAAGAGGAGTATCTACTTACAGGGTTGCTTGAGCCCACCAATGAACCCTATGCAATAGCAAAAATAGCAGGCATTAAAATGTGTGACGCTTATAGAAATCAATATAACACTAATTTTATAAGTGCAATGCCTACTAATTTGTATGGCCCAAATGATAATTATGATTTAAAAAATAGCCATGTTTTGCCTGCCCTAATACGAAAATTTCACGAGGCAAAAGAAAAGAATGTAGAGTTTGTAGAAATATGGGGCACAGGCAGTCCATTGCGTGAATTTATGCACGTGGATGATTTGGCGGAAGCATGTTATTTTTTGATGCATAATTACAATGAATCCGGATTTGTTAACGTTGGAACCGGGGTAGATATTTCTATCAAAGATTTGGGTTATTTAATTAAAGGTGTCGTGGGTTACAAAGGAGAATTGAAGTTCAATACTTCAAAGCCCGATGGTACTCCTCGCAAATTAATGGATGTGAGCAGAATTAAAGAAATGGGATTTGTGCCCAATATCGATTTAGCAAAAGGAATTGAAATTACTTATAAAGATTTTCTTGAAAATAAGGAGGTCTACCAAAAATAATTATACCAATACCTTAAGTGAAAGGATTTGGTAGCAATAAGTTCTGGCAAAGTACAAAACTTATATTAAATATTATATTGATTGGCATTAGCACCAGCTTAATCTAATGTAAATCGAAAATTTATTTGAATATTTAGCAGTCAAAAAAAATCAAGTGGGACTGACGTGGCGAAGCTGTGTAAGATTATGAAAAATATGTGTGTTATGAATAAACGAAGGGCTATTATCGATGGCCATATAAAAAGATCGATGCTGTTACTAATTTCACTGATAACAACAGTTATAGCTCAAGCCCAATATCAGCAAAACAATAGCTACGGTAGTGCAGGCAGTGGTTCTGATGCAGACTTGATGGAGCAATTTAACTCGATGGATGTGACACAGATAGATGTTCAAAACCTGAGTGATGCACAGATCAGGCAGTTATCGGAAGGTATGAAACAAAGAGGCGTGAGTATAGAGCAGGTAGAGCTGGTTTTGCGCCAACGAGGCATGAGTGATTACCAGGTAAACTTACTTAAGCAACGATTGAATAACCTGGGCACTTCCTCCGCCAGAGGAAAAAGTGGAATGACCCAGAACCAAAGTAGAAAAAGACAAGAAGTTGTAAAAGAAGATCAGGAGCTAGGTGATTTTCTTGACACCGATCCTTCTGACTACCTTTTAACCACCGAAGAAGAAAATATTTTTGGATATAAACTTTTTAACAATCCTGAATTAAGTTTTGAACCAAGCATGAACATAGCCACTCCAAAGGATTATCGCGTTGGCCCGGGTGATGAGGTATTCGTGGATGTATGGGGAGCTGCTGAAGCTAATTTTATGGTAGAAGTAACACCGGAAGGCTACGTGATTTTACAAAATGTTGGCCCGGTTTATATTAACGGGCTTACAGTGGCAGAGGCAGAACAGCGAATTAAAAATAAATTATCCAATATCTTTTCAGGTATGCGAGGCAGTCGGCCCAACACTTTTGCCCAGGTAAACCTTGGCAACGTGCGCAGTATTAAAGTAAATATTGTAGGAGAAGTACGCAGGCCCGGCACCTACACCCTCAGTTCTTTGTCATCAGCATTTAACGCGCTCTATTTGGCAGGTGGCCCATCAGTAAATGGTTCTTTTCGTGATATTCAGTTAATTAGAAATGATGAAGTGGTAGCCAACATTGATATTTATCGATTTTTAGTAGATGGTGAACAAGTAAGTAATTTAAGACTGGAAGATCAGGATATCATTAGGGTAGGGCCATTTCTCAATCGCGTATCGATTGCCGGTGAGGTGAAGCGAGATGAAAACATTTACGAAATGCTGGAAGAGGAAAGTTTACAGAACCTTATCCGATATGCCGGAGGTTTTACCAACAAAGCTTATACTCATGCGCTTAAAGTAAGACGAAATACAAGCAGAGCGCGCAGAATATACGATGTACAACAATCTAATTTTGAAGACTTTAATTTAAAAGCCGGTGATATAGTAAATGTAGAAGCAATATTGAACAGGTTTGAAAACAGAGTGCAAATAAGTGGAGCGGTTTTTCGGGAAGGTGAATTTCAATTGGAAGAAGGGTTGACCGTAAAAGCCCTGATTGAAAAAGCCGAAGGCTTACGCGGCGATGCTTTTATGGAACGAGCTACAATTTACCGAACTAAAGAAGACTTTACCACGGAAATTATTCCATTTAACTTATTGGAATTATTAAAAAATGACACTAAAGATATTGTACTCAAGCGAGAAGACCTGGTAAAAATTTCTTCTTTACACGATTTGAATGAGGAATATTATGTTCAAATAGACGGAGAAGTTCAAAATACCGGCACTTTTCCTTTCATGTCTTCCATGACCATTGAGGATTTAATTTTGGAAGCTGGCGGCATGTTAGAATCAGCATCAAATTCTCACGTGGAAGTTGTAAGACGTTACAAACCAGAAACCACCGATCAATTTGAATCTAAAATTGCCGAAATATTTACTTTTGACATCAGCAATAATCTTTCCATGGAAGAAGCTGACCTAGGGTTTACTTTAAAGCCTTTTGATATGGTATTTGTACGCAGATCACCGGGATATGAAATGCAGCAAACGGTAAAAGTAGAGGGAGAAGTAAAATATCCTGGCCTATATGGAATAGAGAAAAAAAATGAGCGGATCTCAGACTTAATAGCAAGAACCGGAGGATTAACGCCGGAAGCTTATCCGAGCGGAGCTACTTTAATTCGCCGCACAGAATATTTTAATCAAAAAACTGAAGATGAGTTTCGCGAACAGAAAATACAGGAATTGAAAATGCGAAACGCGTTACTGGCTAAAAAGCGAGCAGGAATGGACTTAACTGAAGCGGAGCAAGTCCGGCTTAATCGAATTGAAGACCAAACCATGATGGGTGCTGAAAAACAATCGATGGAAGAAGAATTTGCTGATAATTCAGCAGCAGAGCTTCGCAAGCAAAGATTGGAAGAGCTTGGTGAGCGAGATGCTATTGATGCCGGCGTCAATAGCCAACAAGAATCAATTGGTATCAATCTGAAAAAAATACTAGCCAAACCAGGATCTAAACACGATCTGATATTGCAAGATGGTGATGTGTTGAACATCCCAAGAGAACTACAAACAGTAAGAATGCGAGGTGAATTTCTGTATCCAATTACCACCCGCTATGACGACAACTTCGGTTTCATGCACTATGTATCCAGTGCCGGAGGGTTTAACGATCAAGCAAAAAAGAACAAAGCGTATGTGATTTATGCCAATGGATCAGTAGACCGGACCAGGAATTTCCTGTTTTTCAAGTTTTACCCCCAGATAGAGCCAGGGGCAGAAATTGTGGTTCCGCGTAAACCGGAAAAAACGCCGCTATCCCCCACGGCCTGGATTGGAATTTCTACCGGGGCGGCCTCTTTTGCCTTGATCTTAAGCCAGCTTATCCAGAGCTTTGATAATAACAACAACTAATGGAAGAGAATCAAAAAAGAAGGATAGAAGAAGACGAGATAGACCTGGTAGAGGTAGCCAAAACTATTTGGGCTCAGCGCAAGCTAATCTACAAAACCGTAGCAGTATTCTTCGTAATTGGAGTGCTGGTAGCCTTACTAAGCCCGGTGGAGTATGAATCGGAAACCATTTTGCTACCAGAAGTGCAAGAAGAAGGCATTAGTGCCGGCATGGCTGGTGGTCTGCTTAAGCAGTTTGGCGGCCTGGCAGGCCTGGCCGGATTGGGTAGTGCAGAAATGGGTGTGATAAGCCCGCAACTATATCCAGAAATATTGAAAAGTACACCCTTTTTGCTACATGTAATGGAGCAGCCGGTCTATTTTGCCAATGAAGATACAACAGTAACGGTTTACCAATATTTTGATGAAATAAAGTCCCCGTCATTTTTTGGATTGGTGGCAGAGTATACGATTGGCTTACCGGGGAAGATAAAAAAGGCATTGAGTGGAGAAGAGGAAGTAGATATCGTAAGAAATGAAGATGGGAAGATTAAGCTGACACAATCACAAAAAACGATTGCCGAAGCTTTGATAGGTAGAATTGAAGTAGAATTAGATGAAGAAATGGGTACAATTACAGTAGAAGCAAAAATGCCCGACCCTGAAGCAGCAGCAAGCTTAGCCAAACTCACTAAAGAATACTTAACCAAATATGTGACTAATTACCGGGTTAATAAATCTAAGGTAGATCTTGATTTTATTCAGGCAAGATATGAAGAAGCTAAAGAAAGATTTGAAGTAACACAAGCAAGATTAGCATCTTTTCGGGACAGAAATGTGGTGTTAACTACCGCCAGATCACGTTCAAAAGAAGAGCAATTAACTAATGAATATCAATTAGCCTTTAATGTATATAACGGACTAGCTGAACAACTAGAACAGGCCAAAATAGCTGTACAAGAAAAAATGCCTGTTTTTGAAGTTTTGGAGCCAGTAAAGGTGCCGATTGAGAAGAGTGAGCCTAGGAGGGGGCTGATAGTAATATTAACATTATTCGTAGGAGTATTTTTTTCAGTTTTATTTATAATAGTCAGAAAAATAATTGCATAGACGTTGATAAATTTTAAAAGTCTAAGTATTAAAAATTTTTTTTATCTTTTTTGTGATAAGTTTTTAGCGTCTATAATTAACTTTTTTGTTTTAATATATATTGCTCGATATTTGGGTCCTGAAAATTTTGGGATTCTAAGTTATGCTTATAGCATTATTGCAATTGTTTTTTCTCTTTCTTCATTAGGTTTAGAACAGATAATAATAAAAGACTTAATAAACTTTAAATCTAAAACATTTGAAATTGTTGGGACTGCTTTATTTGCTCGGATTACTGTAACGGTTATATTGATAATACTATGGTCTATAATCTCTATTTCTGTGGTGGATAGAATTGTTTATTATTTAGGTATTATAATTAGCTTAAATTATCTTTTTTTATCTTTTGATATTATCGATTATTTTTTTCAATCTGTTTCTAAATTTAAGCTAAAAACAATAGCTAGAATTTCTGGTATTCTTATTTCTGCTTCATTCAAATTATTGTTTATATATCTACATTTAGATCTGGTTTTCTTCGGGTTTATATACATTTTAGATGCTTTATTTGTTTCTTTTTTTTATATTTATTTCTTTCGTAAAGAGGGATTTGAATTATATAAAATAAAGATTAATTTTGAGTATTTAATAGGCTCTTCAAAAAAAGCGCTTCCATTATTACTATCAACATTGATTATAATCATATATATGAGAACTGATCAAATAATGATAAAACAATTTTTGGATAGTAATTCTGTGGGATATTATACTGCTGCTTTAAAGATAAGTGAAATATGGTATTTCTTCCCTGTCGCTATTGGTCAAATAATCTATCCTAATTTGATAAAATTTAAGGAGGAGGCTGAAAGTAAATATAAAAAGTATTTACAAAAGGTTTATGATTTGATGATTTATATTTCTCTTCCAGTAGCATTATTGTTTACTTTCCTGTCTGATTCCGTAATTAATTTTATTTATGGTACTGATTATTTGGAAGCAAACTCCGTACTATCAATTCATATATGGTCTTCATTATTTGTGTTTGTAGGAATAATCAGCACAAGGTGGCTGGTCATCGAAAATCTACAGAGGTATACTTTTGTTAGATCAGTAATAGGAGTTGTAGTTAATATAGGTTTAAATTTTGCCTTAATACCAAAATTTGGTATTAGTGGTGCTGCAATTGCAACATTAATTTCCCAAATTTTTGCATCATATTTAAGTTATTTGTTTTCATCGAATACTTTTATTGCTTTTAAGATGATAAGTAAGTCACTATTAATGTTAAATTTATTTAAGAAGACTAATGTTTGATGTTCCAGTATTGTTTTTGATTTTTAATAGACATCAAGAATCAATTGAGGTGTTTAGAAGAATTAAAGAGGTCAAGCCCAAATTTTTATATATATCTGGAGATGGGCCCCGCGATAAAGTTGAAAAAGAAAAAATTGAAATTATTAGAAAGGATATTCTTAGTCAAATAGACTGGGAATGTGAAATAAAAACTTTATTTCGGGAAAATAATTTAGGATGCAAAAAAGCTGTTAATTCCGCAATCAATTGGTTCTTTGATAATGAAGAACAAGGCATAATATTAGAAGATGATTGTTTGCCTGATATATCGTTTTTCCATTTTTGCTCTATAATGTTAAATAAGTATGCTTTGGATAATAGAATTATGATGGTTAGTGGTAATAATAATTTAGGGCTTTACAAGAACTCTGATAGCTATCTTTTTTCTAGAATAGGATCAATTTGGGGGTGGGCTACTTGGCGAAGGGCCTGGGAGCTAAATAAAGATGGGTTTAAATATTGGGATCAAATAAGAGAATCTCACTACTTATTTCAATTATTTAAATCAAAACTTCAAGCAATCTTTAGAACTAATGTATTTAATAAAACCAATGAAGGAGAAATTAATACCTGGGATTATACCTGGACTTATAATAGGATTGTTAATAATGGGTTGTCTATTGTTCCACATAAAAATTTAATTACAAATATTGGTTTTGGTGACGAATCAACTCATACTAGATATATTTCTTTTGATAATAGCTATCTTCAACGGTATGAATTTAACAATAATAGTATAAATCATCCTGAAAAGATGATAATTGATTTTAATTATGACAACAGAGTGTTCAAAGAATTTACGATGGGAGGAAATTTAAATATGATGAAGCTAATTATAAAATTCTATTTATTTAGATTTTTCAAATTAAAATTATAATATAATGAATAGATTAAAATCAAAATTTGTAAAATATTTTTATGATGAATTGATAATGAATCAGAAGGATATTAAATCTTTATCTTTATTGCAAAAGTATCTTCCAGATAGTTATTTTCCTTTTACTAGTTCTTCTTTAAACCCTCATTCCCTTTTGTGTTATATTAATAACTTAATAATGTGTAAAAGGAAGAGTGTTTTAGAATTCGGTGGAGGTATTTCTACAATTGTTTCAGCAAAAGTCATCAAGGCCAATAAATTATCTACAAATCTTGTAGTAGTAGATAATGACAGTTCTTATATAAAAATTTTACAAGATATTTGTAGAGCTGAAAATATAGATAATATTATAACTTTCATATATGCACCTATTAAAAGTATAGAAATTGATAAAAGTAAATATGAATGGTATGATAATAAAATTATAAAAGAAGAATTAAGAGGACATATTTTTGATTTAATTTTGGTAGATGGACCTCTAGCTCACAAAAAATATAATAGATATAACCGATTTCCAGCAATAAGGTATATTAGGCCATTATTAGAAGAGAATTATTCAATATATCTTGATGATGTTAATAGGTATGGAGAGCGTAGAATTATTAAACAATGGAGTAATGAACTAAATATAGATTTTGAAATGGTTAATTCATCTTTTGCTCATATTTCAAAAGGTATGTTTTTTAATACTATCTTGTAAATAGTAATGAAAGTGCTACATGTAATAGGAGGCGAATTAAATGGAGGTGCGGCAAAAGGTGTTCTTTTATTACATAAAGGATTGTTAGAAAAAGGCATTAATTCAAGAGTGATTTCGCAGTTTGAGCACAGAGAAGATTATCAAATATTTTCTTTTTCCTATAACAACAAAAGCAAGTTTCAGAGAGAGCTATATAAATATAGTGACAAGTTTTTAGATAGTTTATTTAAGCCTGTTCATCCTCTAAGTAACGGGAGATTTGGCTTTGATTTAACAAAAAATGAAAATTATAAATGGGCCGACATAATTCATTTACATTGGATAAATAATGGCACAATAAATATAAAAAAAATTGGAAAAATTGACAAACCGGTCTTTTGGACAATTCGAGATATGTGGTCATTTACTGGTGGTTGCCATTATGCCTTTGACTGTTTGAAGTATACTGAAGGCTGTAACAAATGTCCTTTAGTAACTAAAAACAGTTGGATAAATATTACAAACTGTAATAATAAACTGAAATCCCGAATATATAAATCTGTGAATCTAAGATTAGTTTCACTGAGTAATTGGATAAGAGAATGTGCAAAACAAAGTAATTTATTAAATAGTATAG
>Ga0207419_1001571_pt1 | contig 16728 bp, 15 predicted proteins | sample ElkSloMetagenome_4_FD_184723 | JGI IMG/M metagenome (GOLD analysis project Ga0207419, IMG submission 184723) | Hot spring microbial communities from Elkhorn Slough, Monterey Bay, USA - MD2A (version 2) | ecosystem: Environmental > Aquatic > Marine > Intertidal zone > Estuary: Microbial mat ...
TTGATGCTGGGAATCGCCCCCGACCCCGGTTTCGCCTTGGGCTTCGGGGCGGGCTTGGGGAAAGGTTGACCGTCTGAGGTCTTCAGATTGTTCTATTTCAGATGAGGCGAGATCGGCGGCTGAAGTTCCGAGAACTCCCTGCCCTAAAATCATTATCGCCCCTGCACTCACAACCACACAAAATCGAAAAGCTAACATCAGTTCACCGAATTTTTGCCTTTAACTGTCATTCAATTCTATTTACACTGGCGATCGCAACCACTCAGACATAAATATAAAGGTTGACATTTTGCCGTTGACCTTCAGATTACATCAAGTTTTGGCATTCTAAAGTAAGCATTATCCCACCCTAGGGATTGTTTTCCCGTTGGGGCTAGATGGTTGAGTTCAATCGAACATCTTAGAGATTGCCCCGATGTTGATGCAACTGAACCGATCTATTGTGCATTTTTCTTCTGGGTTTTGCCAAGACCACCGTTCAATCTGGGCGGCAGGGTTAATCGTTTGCGGCTGAAGCGGTTTTTGTGTTAGGGTGATAAACGATCCGGACTTACGCGATCTCAACGCCCAAACTTTGTCAGGACCGGAAGGTAGCAGCAATACGGGATGCTTGGGATAGGCGTAAACTCCGGGTCTTTTTGTGGGCAGGGGTTTGGATGAAGGCGCGATCGCTTCAAGTCTAGCGCTTCAACTTTGTTAGCATCAACCCATCACCAAAAACCCGCAAATTCTCAGAAAAATTTTCCCCTTAACTCCTCAAGAAGCCACCCTAGGACAGTAGTCAGTTTCTCGACTTGCCGCCTATCCTAGTAGGAGTAGCCTTAAACTAAAAGCGAGGTCATTCATTATGCCCAATCTCGGAAATCTGGTTCAAAAAGCCTTTTATTTGGGGGTAGGTCTAGCGTCCTATGCAGGGGAACAAGCCAATACCAAGTTACAAGATTTACGGGTTCAAGCCCAGAAATTAGCCGATGAAATGGTCAAACGCGGTGAAATGAGTGCTGAAGATGCCTCCCAGTGGGTAGACGATATGCTCAAACAAGCCCAACAACCCCCTGCTGCTCCCTCTGGAAAATCGGAGTCTTCGGCTTCGGGTCAACCCCGTCGTATTGAAATTTTAGAAGATGATGATAGCACCAACCCAGCAGGAGAAACGGCGACTTCTTCAGGGGAAAATCCTGATTCCCTACGGCAACAAGTCGAAGCCCTACAAGAAGAATTACGTCGTCTGCAACGGGAAGAATAAGGGAAGTCGCGCTCCCCAAATATTGAGAACGTTATGGCCTTGGCTCTGATTTTACGACCCCTCAAAAGTTATGGAAGACTGGACTAAACATTTGTTTGATTTTTTCGATACGGTGACCTTAGAAGTCGAACAGTTTTTTGATGAAGTGAACGACACTGTAACGACAGAAGTAGAGCGTTTTTGGGATGATGTTGATGAAATTGTAGACTGGATCGCTGAAGAAGTCGAACAATCTGTTTCTCCCGATCTAGAAGACTTTTTTGAAGATTTAGAAGTTTTATTCGACCGCGCTATTGTGGTTTATTATGCCGAATTAGAAGAATTGGTTGAAGATGGGGAGATGATGCCCTTTGAGCAGTTTGTCGAGCCGAATGCAGTACAAAATCCCGCTTGTCAGGGCTGTCAAAATTATCACGGTCGCGTTTACGGCGGTAATTTATTAGTCTGTGGTATGCACCCCTATGGTTGGGACGGCGAGACTTGCCCCGATTGGGAAGGTTAAAGCCACAAAAGGTATGCTACTTTATAAATCTTTGTATTGTTGAATTAAAGGGGTTGGCCATGAATTCAATGTCAAGTGAAACCGAAGTCGCGCAAACGCCAGAGGTCAAGTATGGGGAGCGGGCAATTGCTGATTGCGAGCTAATTACGTTTCCTAATCCTCGTCCCGGTCGCCGCTACGAAGTTAAGGTGACCTTACCGGAGTTTACTTGTAAATGCCCGTTTTCGGGGTATCCCGATTTTGCGACGATTTATTTGACTTATGTCCCGGATCAAACGGTGGTGGAGCTAAAGGCGATTAAGCTTTACATCAACGGCTATCGCGATCGCTACATCTCCCACGAAGAAACAGTTAATCAAATTCTCGATGATTTTGTCGCCGCTTGCGATCCTTTAGAAATGAAAGTTTTTGGGGATTTTAACCCCCGAGGTAACGTCCATACCACGGTCGAAGTTTCTCACCAAAAGCAAGCTTGAGAAAGCCATCTTAAAACTTAAACCGCCCTACAACTAAGCTGTAGAGCGGTTTTTTTATGGCTCAGGCGTGATTTGAACACGCGGCACGAGGCTTATGAGTCCCCTGCTCTAACCAACTGAGCTACTGAGCCTTGTTTTTGACCTTAACTACTATAGCACATCATTTCTGAAAAGAGTAGTTGAATCCCCAAATTTTCCTAAAAATTTCCCCCCGCGAATCGCGAGGGGAGAAAAAGCAGTTGCGTTAACTTTTAGCGACCCGGCAAATAAGCCATAGGATTCGCTGCGCCCCGACCGTTGGGGTGAAGTTCAAAGTGGAGGTGGGGCCCGGTACTGTAACCTGTGCTGCCCATCAAGGCGATTTGCTGACCTTGTTGCACCCACTGACCTTTCCGCACTAACAACTTACTGTTGTGAGCGTAACGGGTCATGCTGCCGTCGGGGTGACGGATATCGACTAGGTTGCCATAACCACCGGAGTTCCAACCGGAAGAAACGATTTCACCACTAGCGGCGGCGACAATGGGGGTTCCGGTCGGCCCGGCAATATCAATACCTCGGTGCATCCGACCCCAACGACGACCGTAACCGGAAGTAAATACTCCTTCTGCGGGCCAGATATAGCCATCAAATTGGGGCGGGCTATCGGGCAGATAGTTATCAGGAGATAAGGGGGGGAGGTTCGGTTCAACCCGTTGGTTGTCGGGTCGCAAGATGGAGTTGTAATTGGTGGGAGGCGTGGGCGCAACAGCTACCTGTACCGATTGGCTAGAACGGTTGAGGGGCTGGGTTTGCGGACTCGCTTGTACTTGCGGTGCGGTTAAAGGTTGGCGACGGTCTTGGACTTGCACTTCGATGTAACCATTGCGACTGTCGCTTTGCCATTCGGGGTTGGTTTCTTCGATGGCAGTGGCTACGGTTGTGGTGTCTGGGGTCGCAGACCGAGAACCGGACAAGTTGGATAAGGGGGTTTCGGTGGTTGGTTCGCTGTTGTTGCGATTACGGTATTCTTCGCGCATTCGCTCGATGTCGGCTTTTAAGCGCTCAACATAAGGATTCGCTGCTGAATTGTCATTGTCGGATGCAGTCGGGGCAACTTCGACGATTTCCTGTTCGGGAACGGCGGTGGGTTGCCAATCACTAATGCTTTCGACGGTTTGCGAAATTAGGGTTTCTGTGGGAGCGACCACCTCGTTACGGTTGGTTTGGGGGTCGAGGTCGGTGTTGTTGGCGATCGCGCCGTCGGGAATTAAGGTTTCATACTGGGTGCGATCGCGATCCCGTGATTGCGGTTCGGGAATTTTGAGTTCTTGGTTAACCCGAATTTGATGGGGATCGGTTAAGCGATTGACTTCGGTGAGGTCAGAGCGAGATACCCCGTAGCGCAAGGCAATTTCATCGATGGTATCGCCGGATTGCACGCGGTAAACCTTGGCGGCTTCAGCAACCGGAACGAGCAGTTGTGGCGTGGTTAACCCTGTACTGGCAAGGTTTTCGTCGATCTGAGGAACGACTACTTCGTCATTAGAGCTGGGAACTTCAATGGCGATCGCGTCGGCTTCTTGAGGCTCAGGAGTTAATACCGAGTCAGCCGTGGCGGTTTGGGGGGCAGGTACGGGAATAACAACGGGATCGCTGAAGTTGGTTTGGGGTTCAAAATCAGGTGTTTCAACTTCAAGGGGAATCGGCTGCGTGAAGGCGACTTCTGGCGCTGGTGTTGCGGCCAAATCGCTACTTTCTGGGGCAATTTCTGGATTCAGTTGATTGCTCTGACGAGGAGCAATAACTTTAGGGGCCGTTTTACGGCTTTGCGCCTTGTCTAAGGGGGTGGTGGATTCTAATTCTAAAGCTTCATCCGTGGCGATTTTAGATGGCTCGGATTGGACTGTGGGGATCGGGGCAGAAGCAACCATCGTAGAAGCTGAAGCGGTATCGGGAATTCTAACTCTAGCCCCAGGTTGTAAAACTGTATCTGGATTGATGGAATTGACCGCAACAATGGCATCGGCGGAGACTTGATACGTCTGGGATAAAGTCCACAGGGTATCGCCGTTTTGAATGGTGTGTTCGACACCTTGCGGACTTTGGACGAGTTCCGGCTTAGGGGCAACTTCGGGTTGGGTTGCGATTGAGGTGCTATCTGGAATCACTTCCGGGGTAGCAGTGACTTCTGTATCCACGGCCCCAAAAGGATTACCTGATGCTTCTGAGGATAGAGGACGCTGATTTAAGCCCGGTTCTGTGGCTCTTGCTTCTTCGCCGTGACCTGAAAGTAATACACCAGCAGTTGCGCCCATGGAGAGAGCCGCTAGGCTTAACATCGTTGATGAGCGAGGGCGGCGTAGGGCTTCGGCAGCAGTCGGTTTGCTGGAATTTTCCGATGGGGAAGGTGAAGACTCAGGAGTGTTCGGGTTCTTGGCCAAACGGGGAGACATAGGTGTTTGTTTTTGTGTGAGTGAGCGTTTCAACAACGACCTCCTAGTTAGTAATGAGCGGTACATCGCCTTGCTTGTCATCGTTCCCTTTAAGGTGAGTTATGACTATCACGCTGGGCGGTGACTCGAATCACTGACAGTAAATTTTGTTTAAGCAACCTAGCTAAGAGTACTCTGCTTTTTTAATTTCCACAAGCCGATTTTGATAAGAAAATCTTTTAGATCGACTTAATAAATGCTTTACCCCTTCGATCGCAACGACTACCGCATCTTTGGTAATCGTTTTAGACTAATTCTGTTAGTTTACAGGAATATCATACTTAGACTCATAAAAGATTCCCGGAAACTCAGCACAAGATATTTAGATGTATATCATATTCACCCAAAAGTGCAAGAGAACCGCCCGAAAACTTGGGGATGTTTCGGGTTTTTGAAAGCTTCAAACCAGGGATTGGGCGGCTTTTAGAGAAGTTTTGCTCTCCCTCGCGGCTCTATTCATATAAATTTCTTATCTGAGACGGGGAGGAGGAGGAGGGGAGGACGGGGTATACCTCAGTCATCGTGGAGATTTGAGCGATTTCTACCCGCAAAAAATACAAGTTTTATAACGATGTTCCTAGTTGACGACGGGCTTCAAATAAACTGACTGCGACACTGACCGAAAGATTAAGACTGCGGACTTTACTTTGAGTCATCGGAATGTAAACGGTTTCGTCGCATTTTTCGAGGACAGAAGCGGGGAGTCCTTGAGTTTCACAACCAAAGAGTAACCAATCGCGATCGCGAAAACGACATTCGGTGTAATTTTTTTGACCGCGCACGCTAAACCCCAGACAACGACCCCCTCGTTGTTGTTGATAGAGAAAAAACTGCTCGATATTTTCGTGTTGGTGCAGCTTGACATAGGGCCAATAATCTAAACCGGCTCGTTTGAGATAGCGATCGCTCAACTCAAACCCCAACGGCGCAACCAAATGGAGTTCAGTGGCGGTAGCAGCGCAAGTGCGGGCAATATTTCCCGTATTAGGGGGGATTTCAGGGTTAACCAGAACAATTTGAGGCATTAAAGCAAAATTCAACTAAAGAGTCCCTATGGCGGTATCAAATTCTAGGAACCGCCACAAAAAAAGAATTAAGCCGCGATCGGTTCGCAAAGCTTATCTTCTAGATCGTACTCCCGATCCGCCGTCCTTTGAATACCTTGTTGCAAAATTTGTTCTGGGGTTAAGCCTTGGTGACAAAGGCCAAGCCATTGTTGGGCTGTGTTGCCTTCTCGGAGAATTTTCTGGACGGGAGACAGAAAACAACTAAAACCGTAAGCTTTCGCGGTCGGAACCACTTCACGCAGTAGGGCTTGAATCCAATCTCGCGCCTGAATCGGTTGGTTGTCGCGCCAATGGTGTAGGGTGGCATCGAGGCTATTTTGAGCCGCGGCCATTTCGTTGCGATCGCTCAGGGTGACTAATTCTTCAGGGGTTAGCTGACTTTGTTGCAGCGGATCGAGGGTCGGGTCTGCTAACAGTTGTAATAAACGGGCTTCAATAAAAGCAGTGACGGCAAGTAACGCGATCGGATCGTCAATGAGGTCGCAAATTCGTAATTCTAAGCGATTAAGACAGTAGGGACGGCGATCGCCATTCGGACGCACCGCAGACCACAAATGACGGACATTCTGCATTGTTCCTAGGGCTAATTGGTCTTCTGTCCAGTCGATGAAATGCTGGTGACTGTCGAACAACGGCACAATTTCCGGGGTTTTGGGGAATACTGCCCAACGGCTAGAATGATACCCCGTAGCCTTACCATCGATAAAGGGAGAAGACGCACTAAGCGCGAGATAGAGGGGCGCTTCAACCCGCACCAAGCGACAAGCCCGCATCAGCAATTCTGGGTCGCTAATGCCGAGGTTAATATGAACGCTGGCGGTGACAACTTTGGTGTGATAAGTTTGCTCAATATAGCTGTGATAGGGGTTTTGAGGATCGGAGCGCACAAAGCGATCGCTCCCCGACAGAGACAAGGTACTCCCCGGAATTAACGTATAGTTTCCTTGATTTTGCAGGTAATCTCTGAGTTGCTTGCGGGGACGCAGTAAGGCACACAACAGGCGATCGTAGCCACAATAGGGCGCAGTGGTATATTCGACGTTACGAGCATCCGGTTCGCGCACAAAGCCGTTTAAATCCCGCACGATGCGATCGGATAAGCCGACGATCTCGCCTTCGGGTGTACCCGTGTACATTTCAATTTCAAAGCCTTTCGATAACAGCACAATGTTTCCTCAATGGCCGACAGTACCTTTATTATTATTCGTCCTTGGTCTTTTGTCCTTGGTTGTTGGTTATTCGTCCTTGGTCTTTGGTCATTCGTCCTTGGTCTTTGGTTATTCGTCCTTGGTTTTTGGTCATTTGTCCTTGGTTGTTGGTTGTTGGTTGTTGGTTGTTGGCAGAATCCTTTAATTGGTAATTTCCTCCCCCTCCTCCCCACTCTTGGACGGGGAAAAGAGCGCCCCTACACACCCACTGCCCCTTAGATGCTGAAAAAGCGCCCCGATTCTTAAGAACAAGGGCGCTTTTGACAAAATTATGTTGAATCAACTATTCCACACAATTGAGCATCCGTAACATCGCCGCCGCCGCATAATTCCGTCGTGACGCAGAATCGGGATCAAAGCGATTGCCCGTTTCATTGAGAGGAGTCGCAATACCGCAATAAGAAGACATTTCTTGAATGGTTTGGTTCGCCCAGTGATTGCTGATATCCGAGAAAGAGCGAGCATTCTGAGTTGTTTCTAGGGTTGGGGCTTGACCGCGTTGATTTTTAACGAATTGCGCCGCTTTTTTCATCACCGCGATTAATTCAGCCCGCGTGACGTTTTGGGTGGGGCGGAAAGTTCCGGTCAGATAACCGCTTACAATATCATTGTCCCGCGCCCACTGGATTTTGGCGGCACTCCAGCGATTCGTCGGGACATCGGGAAACGGTGAAGTTGTGGGAGCGCCAGCAGAAGGTAAGTTGATGTCATCGAGACTATCAATGGCTTCATAAACAATAGACACCAACTGTTCGCGGGTGAGGGAGGCAAGGGGACGGAAGGTATTGTCTTCTGGGAAGCCTGCGATAAAGCCAATCTGCACCGCTTGTTCAATTTCAGAACGATAAATATCGCCAGCGATATCGCCAAAAACGGTACTACCGCCACCATTATTACCGCCGCCCCCTGCGGTGCCTTGAATGCGGCTAAAGTAAATGTGGCCTAAACCTTGGCCATCGTAAGCCCGGCGGGTAAATTGCCAATTGGGTTCGAGTTGTAATTCGAGAACCCCGTTGGTTAAGCCGTTGGTGCGAGCGATGAGAATTTCTCCCCCTTGTACGCCAACACGGGGTTGACCGATTAAGGCTAATTCGTCGCCACGGGGAACAACACTGAGGAGATAGTCTAAACCGTAGTCTTGGCCGTCGATGCGGATTGAGTAGCCGTTACTATCTCGGTAGCGGCGACAACTTCCGGTAAAGTCGAAGGTTTCCCAGAGGGGATCGATGACGATGGGGCTAGAGCCAATTTCGTTCCAACAGTTCTGTCTTCCGGCGATTTGCTCCATCACAATGAGGGTGTAGCCGCGAGCAAAGGGGGAGGCGACAGCGACAAAGTTGTCTTGGGGTAGGGTTTGTTCGCTGAATAAGGATTGCGCTGAAACGCTACCGAGGGGAGTTAAGGCAGCGAGGGCAAATGTGGTTAAGGCAGCTAATTTACGAGGTAGTGCAAACTTCATGGGGAGTTTTATCGTCAAGATTAAGATTGATTCAATGATTTATTCTGAGATGAGACGGTTCGCTTTGCGTAATACTCTCGTTGCAGTTTTTTGATTGTCTGCTGGGTGGCGGGTTAGAAATCCACAACCCAGCAGAAATTTAAACCGTTATAACCTTTGTTGAGTGTTGGGTTTAATCGGCTTGATGGCGACGAGGCTCATTCCCGATTTTTAGAGTCGGGGTGAGACAGTATCACCGATCGTCTCATATTTTCTGGGTGTTGTAGATAAAGAATTAAAAAGGGGCGATTGAGTTCCCACCCAGAGGGGAGTGGTGGGATTAGTAACGGGTTTCAAAGCCTTTTAAGCCTTTGGCTTTGCGGTGTTCGACGATAATATCGCGCACTTTGGCGGCAGGAGGCCCGTCGTAGCACCAGTTAATCATTTTTTCGACGGTGGCGCGATCGCCCTCAAAAATGGCTTCGACTCGACCATCATCGAGGTTTCGCACCCAACCTTTTAAGCCGAGTTGTTGGGCTTTGTTCACAGTAGAATAGCGATAGCCAACGCCCTGTACTGTACCGGAAATGTAAACGTGGGCTTGGGTTTGTTTGTGGGTGGGAGAGGATTCTGGCACGTTTGGGTTTCTGGGGTGTCTTCTGTTTTGATTTTATCGGTAGACTATTGCCAGGACACTTTACACTTCTTTACAACTGGCATGACTTCGACTGAACTGTTATTTAATGGCGCAAATTTGTTTGTTTTGCCTTTCTGGGCATTAATGATTGTTTTGCCAAAATGGGGTCTGACGAAAAAGATTATGGCTTCTCCTCTGCCTTTGGTGGCGTTGGCGTTGTTATATGGCTACTTTTTTATTAATTCCCTCGACCCGGAAACGGCTGAAGCCCTTTCGAGTCCAGAATTGAGCGCGATCGCGTCGGCGTTTAGCGATAACCGGGTGATGGCAACGGGTTGGGTACATTATCTGGTGATGGATTTATTTGTCGGTCGCTGGATTTACCAAGAAGGACTCAAAACCGGAGTTTGGACAATTCACTCGCTGGCTCTTTGTTTGTTTGCTGGGCCGTTGGGGTTGTTGTCCCATTTCGTAACTCGTTGGGTGACTGATTCTTTTTTCAGTAAGCCAGAAGCAGAATCTACGGCTACGGCTAACTAATATATATAGGGCGAGGTGGGAGAGTTTCGCCCCAAACCCCACTTTGTTAAAAACCCCGGTTGTTGGGAAAAACCGGGGTTGTGTTTAGTATAAATAGTTCGAGCCTTGGGACGGATCGGGGGCAAAAGCCAGCCACAGAGGAAACTGCAACAACGCCAGATCGATCCGTTCTTCGGTATCGTCAATGACAATCAAAGGCAGTTCTTTGGCGGCAACCAAACGCTCGGCTTTTTGGACAAGGGCTTCTGGGGATTCAAACAAAACCACCCCCCGCGACGGGCCGAAATCGCTGCGAGAAATACCCAAGCAATCTTGTAATCCTCGTCGCCATTCCCCTAAACGTTCGGGGGTATTGGCTAAAACTAACACCTTGGCGCGATCGCGATACATTTTCCTTAAAATCGAAATCGCCGCCGAAGCCACCAAAATATTCTGTAAGCGGCTCCCCATCGAACGCAACGAACCGCGCCCGCCTTGGCGCAAAAACCAATCGCTGACGCGCTCGGCGTGAATCGGCTCGAAGGTACGGCGCAACTGCCAAGGGGGCCCGTAATAATCGGGGCGGGTGCGGTACTGTTCGAGCAGTTCTCGCACTTGAGCGACGTTATTCTGAAAGCTGGCCCGAGCAAACTGAGGATTGGGAGCCGTATCGCTGGGCGGTGTTGCCGTTCGCCGTTCGGGGCGGTTCCTGGGGGTTTCGCGACGGGGCGGTTGAAACTCGGGCAAGTCCAGTTGTTCGGCGGCGGCGGCTAAGTCTTGTAAACTACCGACGAGGTAATCTTTGAAGCCCTGGACGCGAATGGCCATGTTTTGCGAAACCCCGGCAAACGTGGTTTGCATTTCTTCGTTAATGCGATCGCGACGGCGTTCGAGTTGTTCAATCTGACTTTGTAACTCTTTTTTGCGCTGTTCGAGTTCTTTTAAGCCTTCTTGCACCAAACGCCCTAAAGACGATTGCATTTCGGCTGATTGCGCCGAAATCATTTGATTTTTCTGAGCCACCAGGTCTTGGATTTCGACTTGTAGCGCTTGTTTTTGCTGTTGGAGGCGGGCCACATCGTCTCGGATGGGGTCGGCCTGGTCTTCGGGTTCTGCGATCGCGTCTGGGGGATTTTCCGGCGGCTCGTCCGGCGGGCCGCTGCCTTGGCTTGTTGCCGGGGGCTGTTCTGGCGGTTCGCTTTCTGCTGGCGTTTCAGGGGTTTCGGGTTCGACTGTCGCCTCAATCTCCACAGAGACTTCTTCGATATCTGCTTCGGGTGGGGCGGGGGTTGAGTCTGCCGCCGCGTCTTCTCGCAGTTTGAGTTCGGGTAAAGGGGCTAAAGACTCCGCCGCTTCGGTATCTGAAGCCGGGGTATCCCAAGGATCGACCGTGAGAGGAGAGTCATCGGCGATCGCTGCGTCTGCCTCATCCCCGGATTCAGCCATAAATGCTTGTTCTAGCTCTTGGTCGGGCGTTTGGGGTTCATCTGGGTGCATAAATCAATTATTAATCTTCGCTTACACTGTCAGGAATTCGGTTTACCGTTAATCTTGGCGGGGGAGGGGGTCAAGACAACTGGCCAGGGTTTCTGGATCGAAAAGAATCGGCAGAAAATGGATGCTATTGACTTCCTTAAAATAAAACAAAATCGGAACGGGTTTCCAGAAAATCCGCCAGTTGAGCCAATCGCTGTAGGGAAAACGGCGAATCAGTTTGCCCGATCGATAGACATCTAACGCGGTTTCGGTAAACTGTAGGCGAATCGTTAAGGCTTGGATTAATAAAAATACACCAAACAGGGCGATCGCTAATCCGACCCATCGTTGCCAGAGGACGATGGGAATTGACCCGATGATTAAAACTAAGGGAATGGCGTAACTTGGCTGGAGTTCTGTGATGGGTTCGTTGGAAACGGAAGATTTAGAAGCAGTCATAAGTTCGAGCCACTGAAAATCATAAAGTTGCGCTACTGATTTTCATTTTAAGCCGCCCCGATCAGAGTCAACCCATCATCCCGGAAAAATGCTGGATAATGCGCGCGAATATCGTACTTCGCGGTAGTTTGTTGATCGCGATTAAGAGGGAGTATCGGAGGAATCGAGGCGTAACTTCGCATCAATATCCTTAGAAGTTGTGAATTAACGATCGCTCAAAAGCTGCGAGAGGAGGTTCTTGCTTCTGTTGTTCTGACGATATTAATGATTTTTGTGGATCGATGCACCCCAAAAAGCAGAAATCCGCTCGATCCTAAAAAGTACGGTGAAAAGATTGAGTTGTTCGATTTTGTGCTTATTGAGAACACAACTCTGAGATATTGCGTTGATTCCCAATAAGCACCCGTTGCTGTTGAAGGAGTAGAAGTTTTTGGAGATTAACTGGATCGGTGGTTGGAACGCTGCAAGGCTTGGCGACAAGTCCAACTAAAGTAAAATAACCAACCGACAATTCCTAACATTTTAAAGATGTCTTCAGGAACGTGGTGGTGTCGGATGCTAAACATTTCTCCTACGATGTCTATAATGATGGAACAACCAAAACAAGCGAGCGCGATTAAAAAAGCGAATAGGGGAGTTTGCCTAAAGATTTTACGGAAATAGTAGAAATAAGCACCAACAAACGAGCCATAAAGCCCATAAAGTAAGAAGTCGAATATATATCCGGGAATAAAACCGGGAATTATTAGTGAAAGTCGATCGAGTCTGAGCCAGACATCGTAATTTTCGTGAATCAACCATAAATCATCAATGGCTAACCACAAAGTTAATAGCCCTGAAATGGCGAGAAAGTTCCGCCAATACTGACGTTTGCTGGTTTGGGATGTCAGGATTGAAGCACTAAATAAACAAATGGCAGCAGTGGCACACCAAATTAAAATGCCGACTGTGGAAAGCATACCTACATAGACTGGATAATCTGCGCTTACAGCAGGATCTATTAGCAACAGTCCGGTACTAATACCATTTAACTTAGCGATCGCCAAGACAACCACCATTGCTACAAATGCAATACAATAAACTACCAACATTTGGGTAAATAAACGTTTATTGTCAAAACATTTTGGCACTTTGGATGTTTGATTTGACATTTTGAAATAATGATTTTTAAGATGAGTTGCTGGCAATTTGGGGCTTAACTTCACTTTGAGGATTGATGCGATCGCCTCGCCGCCCAAAATCCAAAGATGGAGTCTATCCTTGCCATGACAAGACCTCAAGCTTAACTTAAACTTAAGTTAATTTCATCTTAATTCACTATTAACTTATCAGCCAACCTACCGATGGGTAGATTTACTCATTTGTCAATCAATCACGAAATTCTCTGGTGTGACTTGAATTTCTGGAGTTGCGGTAACCGCTTGATATAGGCGTTCGGCTAATACCGCGTTAGCCTCTTCGGTGAGGTGAATCGGATCGATAAATGCTTCGGGTGTGGTTTCTGTGTTTTGAAACAGTTGGTGGAAGTTAAAAATATCGATGTTGTTGGGATAAGCTTTTTTGAGTTGATTATTAGCAGTATTTAAGGCAGTGTAGCCCGCTTGGATTTGTTGTTGATAATCATTACTCAACTGCTGATAAAGCGCTTGTTCTGAATTACTGAGGGCTTCGGGATTGCGTCCTGTAATTTCCGGTTGAATTGCCACAATTAAAGGAATACCCGCTCCTGCTGTTATTTTGACCATTTGTTTGTAGTTGCTGCGATACCGATCCACACGACGCTGAAGTTCTTGTTCGTTGCGCGGAAGATGAGCCGCAAGGGTTTTTTGGCGATCGAGAATGCCGAGAGTTTTTTGGGTTAAGGGGGGTTCGGGGCGCAAAATAAAGTAATTCAGCGCTCGATAAAACGCGGTACGACTCGCCCATTTTTGTAACGATTGTTTGACAGAAGCACCATAATGAACCAAGGGATTAGCCAAAAATTCATTAATTCTGGGAATATTGGTGGCTTTTTCAACACTGGGTAGCATTAAATCGGTATAACCGCCCACAACGACAATCGCATCCGGTTGATAGGGTAGGATTTGTAACGCCATTTGAGCGAGATGATTGCCAGAGGTGTAGCCCGGAACTGCCGCATTAATGGTGCGGTAGGTTTTGTTTTCAATTTTTGGGGGTAATGCCAGGGCTATTTCTCTTTCGGGGGGAAAGAAGCTGAGAACGTCAGGACGGTAGGTTTCGGGGGATTGCTGTTGGCGCTGCACCCGATTGTTCATGAGGATTTCGAGTTGATGAGCAATGGTAGCCGTGTTGCTGGTGCTACCCACCCCAAAGCCTGTGGAGTTACCTAAAACAAAGATGCGATATTCGTCTTGGGGTTTAGCGAGGGGGAGTGCTTCGCGATCGCGAAAGCCTTGTTCGTTGATTTGCCAATATTCTAAATCGCGATCGCCCACCAGTTCATAACCTACACCAATACTTTGCTTGGCGACTAAGTTACCGCGATCGCTTAATCCTCTGTAGGGTTGGTCGTCACTCATCAAAAAGTTGAGGCGATACGCATTGACGAGGGACGGTTCTCCTTGATAATTGGCTAATTCTTCTTGTTTTCCTGAAAAGCGAATGGTCAAATGGGCAGCTAATTCCAGCAGTAGTACCGCCAGGACTAAAGACGGTAAAATCAACCAAAATGAAGGAAAACGGGAACGGCGTTTGCCATAGTAAGAATGGCCAGAAGATTTGAAAGTGCTACGTTGAGATTTAAACATTCGGCTAATTTATGACGAAGGCAATAGTTAAGTGATGAGCAAGATTGAAACAATGCACCTGGGGAAAAGTCAAGACACGCTGGTTATTTTAAATGAACACAAGAGCTATTGATGATAGTGCCGTTTTTTTGACCGGGGAATAAGAGGCTTGTTCCGGTCAGAGGATAACATGAATTGAATTGCTGGAGAAACCCAGTAGCCGTTATGATATCGCGTAGCGATGCTTTCGCTGGTCATTCTCTAAAAGCGCTTCATGCCCTATCAATTATTATTCGTTTGTCTTGGTAATATTTGCCGTTCTCCTTCGGCTGAAAATATCATGAATCACGCGATCGCCCAAGCCGGACTGAGCGATCGCATTGTTTGCGACTCGGCTGGCACTTCGAGTTATCATATTGGTTCGCCCCCGGATCAAAGAATGCAAGCGGCTGCCCTCCGCCGAGGCTTAAAGCTCAAAGGCAGCGCCCGCCAATTCCAACCGGAAGATTTTGCCAAATTTGACTTGATTTTGGCGATGGATCGCGAAAATTACCGAGATATTTTAAGTTTAGACCGCCAAAATGTCTATCAAGATAAAGTCCGCTTGATGTGTGACTATGCTCAAAATTATCGCGATCGCGACGTTCCCGACCCCTACTACGGCGGCGAATCTGGCTTTGATTATGTGATGGATTTACTCGAAGATGCTTGTCAGGGTTTATTACAAGAAATCAAACCTAAATTGTGATCCTTAGTCCTCAGTCAATTGTGTCCAGTTCATCTTATAGCGGGCAAGGTTCGAGAGTTGCCTTTCTCCCCTCCCCTAAGAACCCTGTGTGACAGTCTCCCATCACACGGCTTGAGTCATTTGTAGTGCCGTGACCCGGTAAAACGGCAAAAATAAGCGACTATCTGCTTTGATTGCTCTTTAACTCACACCAAAGCGTTAAGATTTCCCTGAGAAACTGGGGGGCGACAAGGGGGCGGGGAAATCAGTCTCAACTTTACAAAGACAAGGGCTGCAATAATACAATAATAAGCTCGGCTACGACAGCAGAAAATACATCGCTCGTCACGAAACTATTACAGGGGAAATAATTTATGCGACTGTCACAAATGCTATTAGTTACGCTACGGGAAGACTCCGCCGAAGCAGTGATTCCCAGTCACAAACTGCTGCTGCGGGCCGGTTATATTCGCCGGATTGGGAGTGGTGTGTATGCGTATTTACCCCTAATGTGGCGGGTGTTGCAGAAAGTATCCCAAATTGTCCGCGAAGAAATGAATGCGACTGGGGCCCAAGAATGCCTCCTCCCCCAACTGCAACCCTCGGAATTATGGCAAGAATCCGGTCGTTGGGATACCTATACCAAAGCCGAGGGCATTATGTTTGCCTTTGCTGACCGTCAGGGGCGCAATGTGGCCATGGGGCCGACTCACGAAGAAGTTATTACGGCGATCGCGCGGGATATGGTACGCTCTTACCGTCAACTCCCCCTACATCTGTATCAAATTCAAAATAAATTCCGCGACGAAATCCGCCCCCGTTTCGGCTTGTTACGGGGTCGCGAGTTTATTATGAAAGACGGCTATTCCTTCCACACCGACCCAGAAAGCCTCAAAGAAACCTATCAAGACATGGATAAGGCGTATCGGCGGATGCTAGAGCGATCAGGAGCAGAATATCGCGCCGTAGAAGCTGATTCTGGCGCAATTGGCGGGTCGGGGTCGCAAGAATTTATGGTGTTAGCTGAAGCCGGGGAAGATGAAGTCCTCTACACCGAAGATGGCCAATATGCAGCCAACGTTGAAAAAGCCATTTCCCTCCCTCCTGACGCAGAAACTTCCCCCTTCAGTCAATACGAGAAGCGGGAAACCCCCAACACCCCCACCATTGCCTCCCTGGCCAAATTTCTGAAATGTCCGCCCACGGCGATTGTTAAAAATGTGCTGTATGAAGCTGTTTATGACAATAATAAAGCTGTTTTAGTTATCGTCAGCATTCGCGGCGACCAGGATGTGAATGAAGTCAAATTACAAAACGAGATGGCGAAACTCGCCCCTAGTTTCGAGGCTAAAGGACTGCTAGAGTTAACTGTCCCGGATGCAGAAGCCCAGAAAAAATGGGCGGCAAAACCTCTCCCCCTCGGCTATATGGGGCCGGATTTGAGCGATGACTTTATTTCTGGGAAAGAGATTCATCCCCAATTTGTCCGCATGGTAGACGAAACCGCCGTTAATCTCGAAAACTTCGTGACGGGGGCTAATGAAACGGATTATCACGTTGTTGGGGCGAATTGGGACAAGGATTTTAAAAAGCCCGGAATTGTGGTAGATGTAAGAACAGCCATGGTGGGCGATCGCGCTGTCCACGACCCCAGCCAAACTCTACAAACTGCCAGAGGTATTGAAGTCGGCCATATCTTCCAACTGGGGACAAAATACTCCGAAGCGATGGGTGCAACCTACACCAACGAAA
>Ga0207419_1001572_pt1 | contig 16727 bp, 18 predicted proteins | sample ElkSloMetagenome_4_FD_184723 | JGI IMG/M metagenome (GOLD analysis project Ga0207419, IMG submission 184723) | Hot spring microbial communities from Elkhorn Slough, Monterey Bay, USA - MD2A (version 2) | ecosystem: Environmental > Aquatic > Marine > Intertidal zone > Estuary: Microbial mat ...
CGAACGGAATGCAGTGGAGTGAAGCAATCTCTTTTTTAATGTGTTAATTTGAAAATGTATCAATTTGAAAATTACCGTCATTGCGAACGGAATGCAGTGAAGTGAAGCAATCTCTTTTTTAATGTGTTAATTTGAAAATGTGCTGATGTGCTGATGTGAAATTTTCGTCATGGCTAACGGAATGCAATGCAGTATAATATTCTGTATATCTAAGTCGTGTATACAAACTCAAACTCGGCTTAGGGATAAGAACGGCATCCCACACTTGGTGTGGATATAGTGGATAGCCCGCTCGAAGCCCCAAAAAATTCATAGAGAGCTTTTATAAATTTTTCTTTTTCAAATTGTTATAATTCCTATTTTTGCGCCATGGCAAATACACAAGACAAGTTTAAGCAAGTAATCTCGCACGCTAAGGAATACGGTTATATTTTTGGCTCGAGTGAAATATATGATGGGTTAAGCGCGGTTTATGATTACGGTCAGAACGGCGTTGAACTCAAAAACAACATCAAAGCGTATTGGTGGAAAAGCATGACGCAACTTCACCAAAACATCGTTGGCCTGGATGCTGCAATTCTCATGCATCCCAAAACATGGAAAGCCTCTGGCCACATTGATGCCTTTAACGATCCTCTGATAGATAACAAAGATTCTAAAAAACGCTATCGTGCTGATGTATTGGTCGAAGACTATGTTGAAAAACTAGAACAAAAAGCTCAAAAGGAAATTACAAAAGCCAAAAAGCGTTTTGGAGATCAATTCGACGAAGCGCAGTTTGTAGCGACTCATCCACGAGTTGTGAAATACAGAAGTCAATCTAAGGAAATCTTAGAGCGATTAGCAGATTCCTTAACAAAAAATGATTTAGCTGATGTAAAAGCACTGATTGAGGAGTTAAATATTGCTTGTCCGGTAAGCGGTTCAAGAAACTGGACAGACGTTAAGCAATTTAATCTGATGTTCGGCACTAAGCTCGGCGCATCTGCAGAATCTGCTTCAGATTTGTATTTAAGACCGGAGACCGCTCAAGGTATATTTGTCAATTTTGCCAATGTCCAAAAAACAGGAAGGATGAAAATTCCTTTTGGAATAGCTCAAATTGGAAAAGCCTTCAGGAATGAAATTGTAGCCAGACAATTCATCTTTAGACAGCGTGAGTTTGAACAGATGGAAATGCAATTTTTTGTAAAGCCTGGTGAAGAACTCAAATGGTTTGAATATTGGAAAGAACAACGTCAGATCTGGCATGACTCTTTAGGTTTGGGATCAGAAAACTATCGTTTTCACGACCACGAAAAATTAGCCCATTACGCCAACGCTGCAACAGATATAGAATTCGATTTTCCATTTGGTTTTAAAGAACTTGAAGGCATACATTCCCGAACAGATTTTGATCTGAAAGCCCATGAGGAACTTTCAGGTAAAAAACTACAGTTTTTTGATCACGAAGAAGGCGAGTCTTATGTACCATATGTCATAGAAACTTCAATTGGTCTGGATAGAATGTTCTTAGCAGTTTTCTCATCGTCTCTTCAAGATGAGAAATTAGAAGATGGTTCTTCGAGAATCGTTTTAAAATTACCATCCATTCTAGCCCCAGTTAAAGCTGCTGTTCTCCCGCTTTTAAAACGTGATGGTCTGCCAGAAATAGCAGAAAAAATTGTAGAAGATTTAAAATGGGATTTTAATGTTGCCTATGATGAAAAGGATGCCGTTGGTCGTCGGTACAGAAGACAAGATGCTGCAGGTACACCATTCTGTATTACTGTAGATCATGATTCTAAAGATGATGAATCTGTTACTATAAGAAATAGAGACAGTATGGAACAGAAACGAGTAAGGATTGAAAATCTAAAGCATATTTTGTCTGAAGAATTAAGTTATAAAAAATGGTTTAGCGCACTAAAGTAAATGATATTCTTGTTCTAATTTGAGTCTATAAATCTGGTTTATGATTAATATTAACATTATTTAACAATCTCCTAACAAGATATCATGTAACAAATCTTGGAATTGATCGTCTAAAAGAACAAAGCCAGCTTTATGATTGAAATTAAAGATTTGCACAAATCCTACAAAGTAGGTAAAAATTCGTTGCATGTTTTAAAAGGAATTAATTTCTCAGTCAAGGAAGGTGAGTTGGTTTCCATAATGGGATCCTCGGGTTCTGGTAAATCTACACTTCTCAACATCTTAGGGATGCTCGATGAAGCGGATGAAGGTTCTTACCACTTAGATGGTGTACAGATCAAGAATTTATCAGAAAAAATTGCCGCGAATTACCGCAACAAGTTTCTTGGATTTATCTTTCAGTCTTTTAATCTTATCAATTATAAAAATGCGCTGGACAATGTAGCGCTTCCTCTTTATTATCAAAATGTTGGAAGAAAAGAGCGAACCGATATGGCTATGTCTTATTTAGAAAAAGTTGGGCTTGCAAATTGGGCAAAACATTTACCTACTGAATTATCTGGTGGACAGAAGCAAAGGGTTGCTATTGCAAGAGCTCTGGCCGGGCAACCAAAAGTAATTCTCGCAGATGAGTTAACAGGAGCTTTAGACACAACGACATCTTATGAAATAATGGATCTTATCCAGCAAATTAATGATGAAGGAAAAACAATCCTGGTGGTTACTCACGAAGAAGATATCGCTGAAATGACAAAAAGAATTGTGAACCTTAAAGATGGTATTATCATCGACGACAGAAAAGTGAAACAGGTAAAAGCCATGGCCAATGTTTAGTTTAGAACGCTGGACTGAAGTATTTGATGCCATCAGAAAGAACAAATTAAGGACTTTTCTGACTGGATTTTCTGTTGCTATCGGTATATTGATTTTAGTGCTTCTGCTAGGTGTTGGCGAGGGAATGAAAAATGGCATCGAAGAACAATTTGAACAAGATGCTAAAAACCGAGTTTCTATTTGGACAGGCGTAACTAGCGTAGAATACAAAGGATTAAATCCGGGCCGAAGAATTCAAATGAAAAATAAAGATTACGAACTTCTTCTGAGAAATTTTGGAGAAGATTTTGAATACAAGTCTCCAATGAATCGAAATTGGACGTCTGTTTTTTCTCATGAAAATGAGACAGGAAGCTATAGAATAGAAGGTGTATATCCCGATTATCAATTTTTGGAAAATTCAGGAATAATTCAAGGTCGTTTTTTAAATATTGAAGATCAGGATAAGTTTACCAAGCATGTAGTAATCGGCAAAAAAGTTAGAAGCGAGTTATTTGAGGGTAAAAATCCACTTGGCAAATACATAAAAAGCAATGGTATAAATTATAAAGTAGTTGGAGTTTATCAAGATCCCGGTGGTGACCGTGAAGAATCCCGTATTTTTATGGCACTATCTACCATGCAAAAGGTATTTGGTAGAGGAAACGATATTTCCAATATTTCATTTACATTACCCAAAGAAAGTAATTATGACGTTGCTCTCGAAAAATCAAATAATCTTATAAATGAAATTGAAAGTCTTCTTAAAGGTAAATACACTGTCGCTCCACTAGACAAATCAGCGATTAGAGTAAATAATTCTCTTGAAAATGCAAAAAGGTTTTACGACCTCACAGTAAATATTAATCTATTCTTCTGGGGTGTTGGCATTGCCAGTCTATTGGCGGGAATCATTGGTGTGAGTAATATAATGCTTATCATCGTAAAAGAAAGAACTAAAGAAATAGGAATAAGAAAAGCCCTTGGTGCTAAACCAAAAAGTATTATTTGGATGATACTTCATGAATCCATTTTTATAACCTCAATTTCTGGATTTATAGGATTATTATTAGGATTGCTGCTGTTAGAGTCTGTAGGATCATTAATTCAATCAGAGTTTATTACCAACCCAGAGGTGAATCTAGATGTAGCAATATCAACAGTGATTGTACTAGTAATTGCCGGAGCAATAGCTGGATTTTTTCCAGCAAGAAGAGGTGCAAAAATAAAACCAATAGTAGCTTTAAGAGACGAATAATATGTTTAGTAGAGATAAATGGGCAGAAGTTATACAAGCCCTCACGTCCAATGTTTTTAGAACCATTCTTACAGCTTTTGGTGTATTTTGGGGTATTTTTATACTTTGCTTACTACTTGCAGCAGGGAAAGGTTTACAAAATGGAGTAGCTCAAGGCTTTGCGGGTATATCTGCAAACTCCATGTTTATGTGGACAATGCCAACTACAAAACCTTACGATGGTTTACCAGAAGGGCGACAATACAATTTTAAGATAGACGATGTTGCAGCCATAGAAAACAATATAGACGGTTTAAAATATGTCTCTCCAAGAAATCAACTCGGTGGTTTTGGCGGAGCAAATAATGTCACTCGAGGCTTAAAGACTGGAGCCTATAACGTTTATGGTGACTATCCTGAAATAATACAACAGGAACCAACAGATATAGTAAGAGGTCGTTTTATCAATTATAATGATATTGAAGAAAAACGTAAAGTCGCCGTTATTGGCAAAGGTGTTGAAAGTGAACTTTACGAATATGGTGAAGATCCTTTAGGAACCTATGTCAAAATTCAAGGGGTGAATTTTATGGTCATTGGAATTTACGAAAAGAAAACCGCCACAAGAGGTGATATAGAAGAAGCACAGAAAAATATATTTGTACCTTTTACCTCTTTTTCTAGAGCGTTCAATTATGGGAATTTAGTTAGTTGGATGGCTATTACAGCTCAAGATAATGAATCTATCACTGACCTAAAAAGTGATATTTTCGATGTAGTTAAGAAAAGACATCGAGTTAACCCAGATGATAATAATGCCATAGGAAATTATGATTTATACGAACAGTTTCAAAAAATATCCGGTTTGTTTATTGCACTAGATTTTGTTGCCTATTTTGTAGGCTTACTCGTTTTACTATCCGGTGTGATCGGTATTAGCAATATTATGCTCATCGTAGTTAAGGAACGTACAAAAGAAATTGGAGTACGACGAGCTTTAGGTGCAACACCATGGCAAATTAGAGGTCAGATTCTTTTTGAATCTGTATTTCTTACCATATTTGCAGGTATGGCAGGAATTACATTCGCAACTTTGTTTCTCTACCTTGTAAATTATTTTTTAGACAGCATGCCAAGTGAGGGTATGATGTTTATAAACCCTAGCGTAGATTTTGTTACTGTTTTGGTAGCATTAGGTATTTTGATTATTGCTGGACTTGTTGCAGGCTTCATTCCAGCCCAAAATGCCATTAGAATAAAACCTGTAGAAGCATTAAGAACTGAATAATATAAATATTTTCCAAACCTTTTATCATGAAAAAAACCGTTACCGTAATCGTATTGATTTTAATTGTTGGCTTATTTGGAGCTTCGATTTATTACCTATACCAAAAAGATCAGGAGCCACCTGTGAAGTTTACGACTGAAACACCAACAACAGAAACAATTATTAAAGAAACAGTAGCAACGGGTACAATAATACCAAGAGAAGAGGTCCCTGTGAAGCCTAATATTTCAGGAATTATCGACAAGCTTTTTGTAAAGGCCGGAGATACCGTAAAAGCTGGTCAGTTAGTGGCCCAGTTAAAAGTGGTCCCTAACGTTGCCAACTTAAACAACGCAAAAAACCAAATACGAACTGCTAACATCAATCTCGCAAACGAAAAAAAGGTTTATGACAGGCAAAAAGAATTATATGAAAAAGGTGTAATTTCTGCTAACGATTTCGATTTGGCTCAACGATCTTACGATATCGCCAAACAGAATTTAAAAGCAGCTGAAGATACTTACGAAATTGTAAAAAATGGAACAATAGAAGGTATTGGAGATGCAGCAACTACAGAAATTAAGGCGACAATCTCTGGAATGATTCTCGATGTTCCAGTCAAAGTCGGGAACCAGGTTATTGAAGCCAATAATTTTAATGAAGGAACGACTTTAGCTACGATAGCTAATACTAATGATATGATTTTTGAGGGAAAAATTGACGAGTCTGAAGTTGGTAAGATTAAAGAAGGGCTTCCTTTGGAAATTACAGTTGGGGCTTTAGAAGGTGTTAAGTTCGATGCTGTTTTAGATTACATTGCTCCACAAGGCGTTGAAGAAAACGGAGCGGTTCAGTTTGAAATTGAAGGAACGCTCAAAGAAAGAGAAGATAAAGTTTTCATCAGAGCAGGACTGAGTGCAAATGCTTCGATAATTCTGGAAAAAGCAGAAGAGGTTGTAGCCATTAAAGAATCTCTTGTTCAATTTGATGAAGAAACTAAAAAGCCCTACGTTGAAGTAGAAGTTGGAGATCAGAAATTTGACAGACAAAACATTAAACTTGGCATAAGTGACGGTATTAATGTAGAAGTGAAAGATGGCTTGAGTAAAGATGACAAAATAAAAGTTTGGAATAAAACAAAGGAAACTTTTAGTAAAGGAAGAAGAGGATAGATAATAGCAATAACACCAAACCCAAGAAAATGAAGAGATTTTTAATTTCAATATTTTGTTTAGCTACTACTTTAATCGTGGCTCAGGAAACACCCAAAAGATGGACACTTGAGGCGTGTATTTCTTATGCTTTCGAAAATAATATCAGCATCAAGCAGTCTCAATTAGACATAGAGGATGCAGATGTGAATGAAAGAGATGCTTTTGGAAATTTTTTACCGTCTATAAACTTAAATTCTAACCTCAATTGGAATTCCGGGGTTACCCAAAATAACGTCACAGGTATTCTTGAGAATCAAACTACAAGAAACTTTACATTAGGTGGAAACGTCGGATTAAATATTTTTAACGGTTTAGATAATTGGAAGAGACTTCAAAGAGCTAAGCTCTCAAAATTAGCAAGTAGTTATTCATTGGAACAGATGGAAGATGATATAGCTCTAGCCGTTGCAAATTCTTATCTACAAATTCTAGTAAGCAAACAAACCAGAGATTTGTTAATTAGTCAAAATGAAATCACTCTGCAGCAATTAGAACAAACTCAACTTCAAATTGATGCAGGCACGGTTCCTCGTGGTGCTATATTAGAGCTTGAAGCAACAGATGCAGACGAGAAGAGACAAATTGTAGTAGCTGAAAATGATGTTAAAATTTCTCTTATCACTTTAGCACAACTTTTGCTTATAGACGATTATGAAAATTTTGAAATTGCAGATGAAAACTATGATGTTCCTGTCACGGACATTCTTAACCGTGATATAGATGATATCATCGAACAAGCTAAAAAAGAGCGTTACGAAATATTGATTGCAGAAACAAACTTGGATGTTTCTAAAAAAGATCTTGAAATTGCCAGAAGTGCATACTTCCCTTCTTTAGATGGATTTATAAGCTATAGTGCCAGAGAGTCGGAAAATTTACCTTTAGATTTTATAGAACAATTATATACTTTTGACGGTTTATTTTACGGTTTGAGATTGAACATTCCAGTATTCAATGGTTTATCTGTAAGAAATAATGTCAAAAGAAACAAAATAAATGTTCAACGTCAAGAAAATCGCTTGGAACAGGCCGAACTTGATTTAGAATCTAACGTATATCAAGCCTATGTAGATGCTAAGGGTGCTGCAAAAGCATATGATGCTGCTCAAAAAGCTGTTGATGCCCAGCAAATTGCTTTCGATTTTGCAAAAGAAAGATTTGATGTGGGTTCCAGTAATTCATTTGAACTTAATCAAACTAAAATCAGGTTGACCAATACTGAAAACAGACTTATTCAAGCTAAATACGATTTTATCTTTAGAATAAAAGTTCTTGAACTCTTTTTTGGTGAAAGACCCGTTGAATAATTTATGGCGAATATTCTAAATATTGAAACCGCCACAACTAATTGCTCTGTAGCAATCTCAAAAGACGACAAATTATTGTCACTAGTTGAAGAGGATAGCAAGATGTATTCTCATGCTGAGCAACTTCATCTTTTTATTGAAAAAGCTTTAAAAGAAGCTAAATTGGATAAAAAAGATTTGAGTGCAGTTGCTATAAGTAAAGGACCTGGATCTTATACCGGTTTGAGAATAGGAGTATCAACAGCAAAGGGAATCGCCTATGCTTTGGACATTCCTTTAATAAGCGTGTCCACATTAAAGTCTTTAGCTTCACAGGTTAAAAATACTGACTTTATAATCCCTATGATTGATGCTCGAAGAATGGAAGTGTATACCCAAATTTTTAATTCAAATACTGAAGAACTCAATAAGATTGATGCAAAAATCTTAGATGAATCCTCTTATTCTGATCTGTTAAATTCAAGAAGTAAGATATGTTTTATCGGCAATGGGTCAAAAAAGTTTAAAAATATCATAGAAGTAAGAGATAACCTTGATTTTATAAGTTCAAATCCCAGCGCAAGGGAAATGGTTCCAATTTCAAGTCAAAAAAATAAGCTACAACTTTTTGAAGATGTTGCTTATTTTGAACCTTTTTATTTAAAAGATTTTGTAGCTGGCAGGTAGTTTGATTAGGAATTCAAACTATTATAAAATCTTACGACCTGTAGCATTTGATTTTGTATATCTTTATCAGAACCCTTAAAACTTTTTTCATTTGGGTTTTGGTAAATTTTAAAAACGTCATTAAAGACATCATATCTCGTATTAGTCTGAATTCAATTTTTAAAGACTGTATCAATAAAATATCCTCTATCTATATTTTTTAACATGTTTTAAAATTTTTATTTAATTCTTAAATTTAACCAAGTTTCGCGCCAACTCATCGTTATATCTAGTAGTGAATAAAATAAAACTATCAAATAACTCCTATTGACCTTTTACTTAATTAATAAATTAAATATTCATTACCTCCAATAAAAAAAGCAACAGCATATAAAACTGTTGCTTTTATTATAATTATCGATTAGGTTTTTCTACAAAGTGTTGTAGTATCTAACCAATTGAATCATATCATTTTCTACTTCCTGATCTGAGCCTTTAAATCTTAATTTTTTGTCTTTTATGAAATCTTTTAGTTGAGGTTGCATATCCCTTGGGAAAGCATCTAAAACATCTTTTCTATGGGCTTCTGCATCTATATACTGATTATCCATTTTAATCAAAAACATCATTTCGTTACTAATACTTGGTGGTATATCAGTTTGGTAAGATGTCGTTGCTTTTTGTCCTTGATTTAGATTCTTATAATATCTTTTATACAAACCTACTCCAGATTCCGGTGTTATAAGTTCAACTACAAAACCATTTCCAGAGGTGTAATGCTCTACATTTAAAACATCAGTTTGTACCAGGATAAACTTTTCACCATTAATCATATACTGAAATCTAGGTGATCTTTCTAAAGTCTTTAAACTTTCGTCTCCCGGATTTAATTGAATTTCAAAGACATCATTATAGACGTCATATCTTAAATTTGTTTGAGCTTTATTTTCGGCTTTCGTATCAACAATATATCCAGTGACAAAATTTTCAATTAAGAATGGAGACCCTTTTACCTCACTGATATCAAATTTGTCATTCCCTTTAAAGTTCATGTAAAATGAATCTGCAATATCTCTATAATCTCTAAAGCCCATTAGTTCTGCCTGACCATAAGAACTGAAAGAAATTACCACTATAAAAACGGTTAATAAATAATTTTTCATGATTTTACTTTTAATTTAATACGCAAGCTTCAAATATTGTTCCGAAATAAAATGAGTTATGTTAATAATTTCATAACATCTAAACGATTGCCTTTTTGAGCATAATTTGCTGTTGAATATAATTCCACATTTTCAGACGTTTTTTTAAAGATTTTGCAGCAATTTTTTCTGCTGAAATCCATTTATTTTCATCTTTCCCGCATAAACCTTCCATAAGTTTTAGCGCCATCGGCCCGTGTTCATCAGCATCAATTTCAATGTGTCGATCAAAATAGTGCTTTAGCTTTTTTATGTTTTGCTCTGGAAATCTTTCCTGAATGTTACCAATAATTTCCGTAAACATGTCAGGAATTAAATCTTCTCTGCCAAAAGTAAACGCAGATAATATATCTGATGTACTATTCTGAAAAATCGTATTGAAAGTAAAGATCAAAAAGGACTTGATTGGTTTTGGTATATCTGAAGCCGATATGACCAGAAAAACATCTGTACCATGTTTAAGTTGATCAATGAATTCAATTATTTCCTCTGTAGAAGCTTTTAAATCTTTCATTGCCTCTAAGTACATTTCAAAATGGCTTTGTCTTTTGCCATCCCAATTAAGATCGGACTCTTCTGCAAGTACGATATCGTTAATCAAATAAGTGTATTCTGATGAATTGTTGGAAGGTATCCATGGTACATTTATACAAGTGAGTTTTTGTTGAAGAGATTTGGCCAGAGACATAAAATCCCAAACAGCATATATATGATATTGTGTAAAAATTCTTAAGTCATCTGGTGTTTCAATAAACTTATACAAATCATGATTAATTAAGCTTTGCCTGATTGGTTTTATAGATTCCTGTATATTTTCAATATGATTCATGTAAATTACTATTTAAATGCGGAAATACCTGTAATGTCCAAACCAGTAATCAAAAGATGTATATCATGTGTTCCTTCATAAGTGACGACACTTTCAAGATTCATCATGTGCCTCATAATTGAATATTCTCCAGTGATTCCCATTCCTCCTAATATCTGTCTTGATTCTCTGGCTATTTTTAAAGCAATTTCAACATTATTTCGTTTGGCCATTGAAATTTGTGCTGAAGTAGCTTTACCTTCATTTTTTAATTGACCTAATCTTAAAGCCAACAGTTGCGCTTTTGTGATTTCAGTAATCATTTCAGCTAATTTTTTTTGCTGAAGCTGAAATCCAGCAATGGGCTTATCAAATTGCTGCCTTTCTTTTGCATATCTCAGTGCAGTGTCATAACAATCCATTGCTGCACCAACTGCACCCCAGGCAATGCCATAACGCGCTGAATCTAAGCAAGACAGTGGTGCGCCAAGACCACTTTTGCCTGGCAAAAGATTTTCTTTAGGTACTTTTACATTATCAAAAATCAACTCTCCTGTTGCAGAAGCTCTTAAAGACCATTTGTTATGTGTTTCCGGTGTACTAAAACCTTCCATTTCTCTTTCGACCAAAAGGCCATGTATCCTACCTTCCTCATTTTTTGCCCAAACTACAGCCACGTCTGCAAACGGTGCGTTAGAAATCCAAAGCTTTGCTCCGTTTAATAAATAATAATCCCCTTTATCTTTAAAGTTGGTTACCATTCCGCCAGGATTAGAACCATGATCTGGTTCTGTAAGTCCAAATGATCCCATCATTTCTCCTGAAGCCAGTTTTGGTAGAAATTTTTGTTTTTGCTCCTCGGTTCCGTAAGCCCAGATTGGAAACATGACTAGTGAAGATTGAACAGATGCCGTTGAACGTACGCCACTATCTCCACGCTCAATCTCTTGCATAATCAATCCATATGAAATCTGATCTAAACCTGCACCTCCATACTCTTCGGGTATATATGGCCCGAAAGCGCCTATTTCAGATAAGCCTTTGATAATGGATTTTGGAAATTTAGCTTTTTGAGCAGCATCTTCTATGATTGGGCTTACATCTCTTTTTACCCAATCTCGTGCCGCTTGTCTTATGAGTTTGTGTTCTTCTGTTAGAAGATTGTCTATATTATAATAATCAGGTGATTCAAATAAATCTTGAGCCATGTCTTGTTTTTATACAAATTTAAAGAAAACCCTCTTATTTATAAGTTTATTAAAACTTATATTTTGTGAAGATTAAGGTTCTTCAGGAGCCATTTCAACTTCTAAACCTTCAAGCTCTGATGACACTGGAATTTGACAACCTAATCTACTGTTGTCTTTTACATAGAATGCTTCAGCCAGCATGGCTTCTTCGTCCATTTCCTTTTCAGGCATAGGAGTATCTGAAAGTATATAACATTGGCATGAGGCACACATGGCCATTCCTCCGCAGATGCCGATAGTTCCTTCCGGAACGAGCTCATAAGATCTGACCACTTCCATGAGATTCATACCCATATCTGTCGGAGCTGCAACCTCATGAGTGTTCCCTTCTCTGTCTGTAATCTTAATATTGACGTCCAAACTCATTAGTCAATAGCTTTTACAACAGCTTTTGGAGCTTCTTTTTTGCTGCCATCAAATCCTGTAACACCTCCAACCGTGGTGTATTTCATCACATATCTTTTGTTTGGATAAATTTTTTGATATACGCTTTGGCACATTAATGTGGCTTCATGAAAACCACATAAAATCAACTTAAGTTTTCCCGGATATGTATTTACATCACCGATGGCATAAATTCCTGGTATATTGGTTTGATAATCTAAGGTGTTATCTACCTTGATGGCGTTTTTCTCAATTTCAAGACCCCAATCTGCAATTGGACCTAATTTCGGTGTTAAACCAAAGAGTGGAATGAAATGGTCCGTTTCTAAATTAAAATCTTCTTCAGGGTTGTTGTTTTTTCTAATTAAAACGCTATCTAGTTTTCCATTACCATTGACATCAATTATTTCTGCCGGAGTGATAAGTTTAACTTTACCTTGATCTTTGAGTTCTTTTACTTTATCAACTGATTCCAGAGCGCCTCTAAATTCGTTTCTACGATGCACCAGAGTGACATTGGAGGCAACATCGGCAAGAAATATACTCCAGTCTAAGGCCGAATCTCCACCACCTGCAATTACAACATCTTTGTTTCTGTAATTTTCAGGATTCTTTACCATATAAGAAATTCCTTTATTCTCAAACTTAGAAATATTTTTAATAGGTGGTTTTCTTGGCTCAAAACTACCTAGACCACCTGCAATAGCGACAGCTTTGGCGTGATGTTTTGTACCTTCATTAGTGGTTACAATAAAGCTTCCATCTTCTAATTTTTCAATACCTTCTGCACGTTCACCAAGGGTAAAACCGGGTTCAAAAGGCTTGATTTGTTCCATTAAATTATCTACCAACTCACCGGCTAAAACTTCCGGATAACCTGGAATATCGTAAATAGGCTTTTTAGGGTATAATTCAGTTAATTGACCACCCGGATGAGGTAAAGCGTCAATAATATGACACTTTAACTTTAACAATCCTGCTTCGAATACAGTAAATAGTCCGGTTGGTCCAGCTCCTATTATTAGTATATCTGTGATAATCATAAATTTTTAGTTTGTTACAAAAGTTGTTTAAACAATTTTAATTTTGATTGACATTAGTCATAAATCATACAGTTTCAACATTAATAACCGATTTAATTTGTGGTGCATATTTTTTAATCGTCATCTCTACGCCAGATTTTAATGTCATTTGATTGACACTACAACCCACGCAAGTTCCCATTAACTGTACTTTTACAACTTCATCATTTTCTATATCTATTAAAGCAATGTCTCCACCATCATTTTTAAGGAAAGGCCTAATTTCTTCTAAGGCTTTTTCAACATTTTCTTTTAATTCTATTCCAGTCATAATTTTATTTTTTTACTGCACTACAGCCTGCCATTGTTGTAATTTTAATAGCTTCTGTTGGTGGTAGATTTTCATTTCTATCTACGACTTGCTGAACAACACTTTTCGTTAATTCATTAAACGCCTCTGAAATTATAGTACTATCCTGAAGTGCTGCCGGCCTTCCAACATCTCCTGCCTCTCTAATGCTTTGAACAAGTGGAATCTCTCCTAAAAATGGCACATCAATATCTTGTGATAGTCTCTTCGCACCAGACTCTCCAAAAATATAATACTTATTATCCGGTAATTCTTCCGGAGTAAAATATGCCATATTTTCGACTATTCCTAAGACAGGTACGTTTATGTTTTCTTGCTGAAACATGGCTACACCTTTTCTTGCATCGGCCAATGCAACATTCTGAGGCGTGCTCACAACAACTGCTCCTGTAATTGGCATAGATTGCATAATGGATAAATGTATATCTCCTGTTCCCGGTGGTAAGTCAACCAATAGGAAGTCTAATTTACCCCAATCGGCATCAAAAATCATTTGGTTCAAGGCTTTTGCTGCCATAGGTCCTCTCCAAATTACAGCTTGATCGGGTTTTGTAAAAAAACCTATGGATAACAGTTTTACACCATAACTTTCAATAGGTTTCATTTTAGATTTGCCCTCTACATTAACAGATAATGGTTTTTCATTGACCACATCAAACATGATTGGCCCCGATGGCCCATAAATGTCAGCATCTAGTAAACCAACTTTAAAACCCATTTGAGCTAAACTTACCGCGAGATTTGCCGTAATTGTAGATTTTCCTACACCACCTTTTCCACTGGCTACAGCAATAATATTTTGAATGCCTGGAATAGGTTTACCTTTTATTTCGTTGACTTGCTTTTGCTTTGGAGCATCTACCTTGACGTTTACCTTTATTTTAGCCTTTTCATAAACCTTATCGTGAATAGCTTTCATCACATCAACCTCTGCTCTTTTTTTGATATGCAATGCTGGTGTAGATAATTTAAGGTCTACAATTACTTCATCTGCAAAAGTGACCACATTTTGGACTGCTCCACTTTCAACCATATTTTGACCTTCACCTGCTACAGATATGGTTTCTAATGCTTTATATATGTCTTGCTTTTTTAGCTGCACTTGCGATCTAATTTTAAATTAATCTAAATTGCAAATATAGGGTATATCGCTTAAGATGCATAAGTTAGGTTGCGCTTTTATAGAATAACTAACAAAAGATTTGTATGTAATTTTTTTATCAAATAAATTATTTTCTAAATTTGTTTTATGTTGACTGAGAATCAAAAGAATATTATCATTCAGGCCATGTTGCCTTTCAAACCAGAAAAAATAGGTGTTTTCGGTTCGGTTGCTCGAAATGAAAGTTCTGAAAATAGCGATATAGACATTTTATTCTCTTTTGATTCTACATACACATTATTCGATTTGTCTGGACTAAAACAAAAATTACAAGAGCTTCTAAAAAAAGAAGTTGATCTGGTTGAATTTTCTGTTATTCATAAAAAATTAAGAAATCGTATTTTAAAAGATTCAATTATTATTTATGGAGAATGAAGAAAGAGATTTGTTTAGACTTCAACACATCTTAGAATCTATTTCAAAAATTTCTCAGATAGTCAAAAAGCATAAAAATTTCAAATCTTTTAAGGATGAATGGATAAGTCAAGATGCAATGATCAGAAATTTTGAAATTATAGGAGAAGCTGTAACTCATATTTCAGACCATACAAAATCGACTTTTCCAAACATTGAATGGTCTAAAATAAAAGGAATGAGAAATTTAATTGCACACGAATACTTTGGAGTCAAACTAAAAGTTATTTGGGATACAGCAGTTATTGAAATTCCTAAGCTAGAAAAATATATAAGAGAAGTGATTGCTAGTTTAAATCAAAAATCAACCAATTAAAATTCAACCTTAAACAAATCTGCAGCAATACCATCACTAAGGAATTTTCCTTTTTTTGTTACCATAAGGTGATTATCTAAGATTTCTAAATTATCATTATCTAGATGAGGCTGCATTTGAAGGATGAGGTATTCAAAATAATTTTGGCCATATTTTTCTTTTAATTCATCAAAATTGATTCCCCATTTAGTTCGTAATCGGGTCATTACAAATTCGTTATACTTGTCTATTTTCTTGAGTATTTCAATGTTTTCTGGAAGCTTGTTTTCTGAAATGGCTTTGATATATTTGATATTATTTTTAATATTCCATGTTCTTTTATTCTTTCCGTCAAAGCCATTGCCGGAAGGACCAATTCCCAAATAGGGTTTGCCAAGCCAGTAGTTCAGATTATTCTGAGAAAAATAGCCTGGTTTTCCAAAGTTTGAAAATTCATAATGATCGTAGCCTTTTTGGGTCAACAAATCGTACAGGAACTCAAAATGATTTGCTGCTAATTCATCATCAATCGGAGAAATGATTTCTTTTTTTATGAAATGATCTAATGCCGTATTCGGTTCAACGGTCAGGGCATAGCAAGACAAATGTGGCACCTCAAAACTCATAGCTGTGTCAAGATTTGCTTTCCATCTGGTTAAATTCATATCAGGCATGCCGTAGATGAGATCAATAGAAAAATTATCAAAATATTCTTTAACCAAACTGATGCTTTTTTTGGCTTCTTCAGCATTGTGAGCACGATTCATGACTTTTAAATCTTCTTCAAAAAAAGATTGTATTCCAAGGCTTAACCGATTGATCCCAGCTGATTTTAATTCCTTTAGTTTTGAAACTGTAATGTCATCTGGATTGGCTTCTAAAGTGATTTCAGGCTGGGCTGAAAGCTCGTATTGACTATGAATTGTATGTAATATCTTATCCAATTCTTCTAATGACAGCAAACTTGGTGTTCCGCCACCAAAATAGATGTTGTCTACAATTTGATCGAAACCATCTTTCCTTATGATTATTTCTTGGCATATTGCATCAACCAGTGCGTCTTTGTGCTTCATTGAAGTTGAAAAATGAAAATCACAATAGTGACAGGCTTGCTTACAAAAAGGAATATGTATGTAAATGCTAGACATTTCGGAATTTTGAATTATGAGTTGAGTGTTCGCAAATTTAGAGTTTAAGTATTTTTCTGACCTGAAATGTAGTAGGTATTACCCTATCCTTCCTTCATTCTGCTTGACGAAAGCACCCCAACCTGAATAGTTTTTACCAGTATCTATTTTTCCCTGGTTATAAAAGTGGCAAACTGCTGCAGCCAGGCCATCCGTAGAGTCTAAATTAACTGGAAGGGTCTTTATCTTCAAAAGATTTTGAATTAACTGTTGAATCTTCTACACTGTGTTCAGCC
>Ga0207419_1001573_pt1 | contig 16719 bp, 12 predicted proteins | sample ElkSloMetagenome_4_FD_184723 | JGI IMG/M metagenome (GOLD analysis project Ga0207419, IMG submission 184723) | Hot spring microbial communities from Elkhorn Slough, Monterey Bay, USA - MD2A (version 2) | ecosystem: Environmental > Aquatic > Marine > Intertidal zone > Estuary: Microbial mat ...
GGTCGGTTAGCTGGGGTACTATTGTTTTTAAAGTCGTGCTAATTCCAGAGGCTTCGTTGTGGGCGGGAATTAACACAGTTATGCGGGGAGGGGAGTCTGGGGGTGCTTCTGGTTGTTGACGCGGTGGGAAGAGGGCGGCGAAACACTCAATAAACAGCATCCCGATGGGGATAAGCAGGGAGAGTGCGATCGCGAATAGGACTATTTCCACGATAATAAGCCATGGCTGATTGGTTAACATGACCCGGAAACCTCGCTGTGTCTGGAACTCTGGGGAATAGGGATAGTGCGATCGCTAGGACGCTGTTTGGGAAATTTATTGTTACCTAAGTTTTTGTCCTATGTTCTGGGAGAGTTATTCGTGAGCGACGAAATATTTTTACTTAAGATATCGCTTTTCAATAGCATTGAGTTTCAATTTTACACGCTTGTGCCATTGCTTGATCTCTAGCTTTCTCGAAAAATATTCTGCTAAAAACAGAGGCAATCCCTGACGTTTAACTCGGAATTTTACCCGTGCATACCAGTCCTGAAATCTTAGGCTTCTTGCCCTTGCTGGAGTAACCTCTAGAGGTGGCAATCCACTAAGTTCATAACCCCGCTCAACTAGCCTATCTGCAATTCGTGATTCAACCAACTGAATCTCATCCTCAGACAGTTTTCGTCGCCACTGTTGAATTAATTTCGGATCGGGTAAATCAAAAGTAGTGTTCTGAGCGTAACTAAGCATTGCTTCATCGTAAGGAACACCAATAAATTCACTCAGGCGCGTCAGAGTTTTAGTCGGTTCTGAAATAAGGGTTTCATAATTTACCTCAGTTCGCCGTTCACCGGGGATCATATCTTTTAGCTGTGTCCATAATTGTTCAACTTCTATCCAACCCTCTACCCCTGTCCAGACGTTACCAGCCCAGCCCATACCAATACATGAACGAGCAACATCTCTACCATCTCTAACTATATGTATAAAGCGAGCATCTGACCAAATCCGCAGCAATTTATCGAAGTGGCGATGAACGGTAGCGCCGATTAGGGATTTACTCTCTTGATTCTGCTTCTGAAGCAAAAAGCTATTGACCAGTTGCGGATAGCTTAAACGGCGGTCAATTGTAAAACCAGTAGCTTGAAAGATACGGTGAGTTTCCAACCATTGATAATAGTCTTCAAGATGAGGCCAGTCATCACCATCAGGTATGCGATCGACGGTATACTCAAATTCATTACACCAAGCAATCTGGGGATGATGACTCAGCATGAGTCTCAGAACTGTTGTGCCAGAACGCTCCGCACCAACCAGAAAAATGGGTTCAGATACTAAATCTTTTTCTTTCACTATCATTCTATTTTAATTTCGAGCAACAATTAACCCCAACTAATCACCAATCTTTTTCTTGAGCAAATGGGAAAGCCAATGGAACGATTTTTGTTTGGCAGCTTTGAATGACTTGCCGTCGATGGATACCCAGCGTTTATCCGATCCCTCCCTACTCCTTTCCAACGGTTCCCCCACTGGCAAGGGGAAAGACTGGATTGAACATAGAATTTATAATATTATCAATTCTTCTATATAAAGTCTAGGAGAGCTTCTGGGTGTTGACGCGGTGGGAAGAGGGTGGCGAAACACTCGATGAACATCATCCCAATGGGGATAAGAAGGGAGATCGTGATCGCAAATAGGACTATTTCCACGATAATAAGCCATGGTTGATTGGTGAACATGACCTGGAAACCTCGCTGTGTCTGGAACTTTGGGGATTAGGGAGAGTGCGATCGCGACAAACCTATATCTTCTGGTTATTATAGTGTTGGCAGCTTGCTCAAGTCGAGTACAATACACAATAAACTCATCAAACGCTAACGGTTATGACTTGTCGGATTTGTTCAGCCGATGTATCGGTACTCCTAGATTTGGGAACCTCACCCCCCGCCAACTCCCTGAAAAAATCGCCAGAACAGTTTCAGGATTCTTATCCCCTGGTTCTAGAGATTTGTGATAACTGTGGCAATGTCCAGTTGCGAGACTGCTTGGACGAAGAAGCCCTCTATAAAGATTACTTCTATGTCACTCCTTCTTCTACATTGCTATCCCGCCATTATGATTTTCTTCAGTCATTCTTATTCAAAAATAATTATTTAACCAGTCATTCCTTTGCGTTAGAGATTGGTAGTAATGTTGGTTTATTTTTAGACCATATTAAACCCAATGTGGCTAAAGTAGTAGGCATTGACCCAGCTCAAGAAATTAGTGAAATTGCCAATCAAAAAGGAATTGAGACGGTTTGTGACTTTTTCAACGAAGAATCATCAGTCAAACTCAAAGACCAATTTGGCAACCCTAATATTATTCTAGCGCGTCACTGCTTTGCCCATAATTGTGACCCCCATCGGATGCTTAAGGGGGTGACGCATTTGCTGGATGATTCTGGCTTGTTTGTGATTGAGAATGCCTATTTGTTGAACACGATAGAGAACAATGAGTTCGACCAGATTTATCATGAACACATGTTCTACTATTCGATCCGTTCGATGAAAGCGCTGTTGGCGATTCACAACATGCATTTAGTGGATATTATTATGTCGCCTATCCATGGGGGGTCGATTGTTTTTGTCGCTAAGAAAGTCAGCGCTGAGGATAAGATTAGTTCAGCGGTAGGGAAATATACGCTTCAGGAGGATCTCTTACTCACCCCCTCAGCCTTTAAGCATTTTGTCGAGAATACCTGGAGAATTAAGGATACGTTAGGTCGATTGATTAAAGGGTTAAGAGATGGCGGATGGACGATTTATACCTATGGGGCGACGGCTAAGGGGAATACGTTGTTGAATTTTATCGGCTTAACGGATAAAGAGATTAAATATTGTGTGGATAGTACCCCTATGAAGCAGGGTAAATATTTACCCAAGTCCAATGTTAAAGTAATTTCCGAGGAAGAATCTCAAGCGAATCCCCCGGATTATTTCCTGTTAACCGCCTGGAATTATCGCGATGAGATTGTAAATAAGGTGCGTCAAGCGGGGAATTATACGTCTCAGTTTATTGTTCCCATACCTTTCGTGCATATTTTATAAGGTTTTCGTGCACAGCCCAAGCCCTGAAAGCATTACTGGGCAATGGTTGCTTGTTAAAATCTCAAATGAAAACGCTATATGTCATATTACGTCCTGATGATTGCCCATAATGGCATGGCTGCAAGACAAACAAGGGATTTAGGCATTTTTATTGGAGCGTTTGACTGGACATAATACAGCGCTTTCCTCTGCTATGAGGTACAACATCAATCTAGCAGTTTGAGGGATAGCGGGCTAATACTATACTCCATAAGAGCGCGAAGCGCTGTATCATTTATCAATTGGGAGCCTCCCATTTTGGAAACAATATTATCCAAAGCGACGATAATTCAAGGGTTTCAGCCCCCTAAAAAGGGCTAACGTACAAAATTTGGATGCTCCCTATCAATTAGGTGTTTATGGTACAGGTTGGCTATCTGTGCTAATTACGGTTACATCTTTATACTCAACCAATTTAGTATGCCGCCCTTTTAGTCGGTTAAGGTGAAACAGAATTTGACCCTGTACTAAGGGAAATTTACCAATCACACAGAATAGTGCAAAAAGTCGGGCATCTCTCGAACTTAAACCTTGTTTTTGCATCCGGTAGTATATGCGATAGATCAGAATTGGATAACCGAGGAACAGCAGTAAACTTAATCCCTGGGTAAACCATGCCATGCTCAAAGCCAGCAGGGGCAGAACTAATCCCCAAAACCAAATACTTCTGCTTGGTCTGACCCAATGCCGTTCCGGACTGCGACCGTGTAACCAAGACCCTTCCGCGTAGGCATGACCAACGCGACGGTTGCGGTTCCACCACTGGCTAAACCGTTTGATGTCAGCATCGTGTCGGGTCATTTCGGCATCAATGCGGAGAATTTTCCAGTCCTTCCGCCGCAGTCGCACACATAGTTCCGGTTCACCACCGCCAATGAGAGTGGGATTGAATCCTCCCACCTGTTGTAATGCGTCTGGACGCATCATGGCGTCACCACCACAGGCTTTGGCTTCACCGATTGGGGTATCCCATTCAATATCGCATAAGCGGTTATAAGCGGAGGCGTCGGGGTACAGTTCGCGTCGCCGACCACAGACGACAGCAACATCTGGTCTGGCGTCGAGTTGGGCTTCGGCTTTTTCCAACCATCCCTCGACTAACTCGCAGTCACCATCGATAAATTGGACATATTTAATGTCGGGATAGGTGTTGATTAAATAGAAGAAGCCTTCATTCCGGGAGCGAGGAGACGCCATCGGTTTGGCTGGGTCGAGTTCAAGGACATCGACGCCGAGAGAACGGGCGAATTCTACGCTACCATCAGTTGAAGCCGAATCGACGTAGACGATATGAGCGACTTTACCAATGACAGAATCTAAGCAGCGACGCAGGCGTTCTCCTTCATTGCGTCCAATGGCTACTAATCCGATTTTTTTCTTACTCATACGCTGCTCTCCAACAAGTTATCTGTTTTTATTTCTTAGCAATTTTTAAATCAATCTTTTCATGTCTAATTATTTGCATTGGAAATCACCATAATCCTGCTTTTAAAAACTGGTTCTGTACTCAATTTAAGACTAACTCACAAGCGCCTGAAATCATATATTATTATAAACTATTATTATAAACCTATCCAATTGTGAGGAGTATCTTTCACCGTGGCTTTAAAATTTTCACAGGAGAGTTCGATTCCCAACCAACTGCCAAGCATAGCCAAATCTGGATCAAATATAGTCCATAGATAGTCTACCTGTTTCGGTTCAAGCTTAGGTCTTTTTTTCAAAGTCCACCAACTTCTGACCCAGGTTCGGAAACTTTTAGGGATAAACTGTCGCCTAACTTTCTGTAACACAGGTTGTTCGACCAAAAAGTCGCGTATAGCGTTTTTTTGCATCCGTTCACTGGAGATATTTTGAGCATTAAGTTCACTGTTCCAAGTCGGTTTTTCTCTGTAACCAATAAAGTGGCAAATTCGCTCTAATTCTGTCTGCGGATACTGAAACAGTCTTTCAAAGAATATAGGTAGCACCCGTATTTGACCAAAAGTTTCAAAATAAGGTTGTAGTTGTAGGCTGTAGCGACTGTACTCGACCAACTCAGGATGCTGATAAATCGCCTGATTAATATCTATAAAAATTCGTCGCTGTGTCCATTCGTGAATATACTGCGATACCAGTCGGTCAATCGGGTGGCGAATTATATAGATAAATTTCGCATTTGGCAAATGTTGTTTTATGCGTTTAACCGTATAAGGATATGTTGGTCGTTTGGTATAGTGGGTACTCGATTCACCGCACAGGGTACTATCCGGTGCTGACTCAAAATGAGATAGATACCATTCCATCCCCTTGGCATACTGATCATCGTTGCTGAAAAAATTGGGTTCTTTCAGCTCCGTCATAAAAATACCGTTTTGCACCGCTAGTTGCTCGTGCAGAGTGCTAGTCGCACATTTCATCGCGCCGATAATGAGAAAATCAGGAAATTTATTCATTTGCTCAGAGAACATGATGTTTTTTCTTTATTTCCCATCTTTCTTAGGCAAAGATGGGGATTTCATCGGGTCTAGCCAGTTAGTCCAAATATCCTGCGCTTGGTACTCACAAGTATGAGGATTTTTGTTGCCAACTAACTCACGAGCTAGTGAGATTGAGCGCCCAAGCAGCCAAAACAGATTAGCTGATAAAAGCCCTGCCCTACCGTAGAATTTGGTAAAGTATCTTGACCTTGAAGCATACAAGTAGGCTGGAGGACGTTTGCGCCTTGCCATATCCGATTTGACTGAGCCGCTACCGCCGCGAAGATGAACTATTCTCGCACTGGGCCAGTATAAAATTTTCCAACCAGCATTCCTTGCCCGCTGGCAATAGTCATTATCCTCGCGGTACATAAAGTATCCTTCATCCATCAAACCAATCTGTTCGATTACCTCACGTCGAATCAGCGCACAAGCAAAGCTAGTCCATTCAGGTTCGATTGGAGTATCGGACACTGGAAGAGGCACATCGTATCGTTTGAGTAGTGCAGTGATCGGCCCGGTTTGAGCCGCGCCAATTAATTCAGTAATTGGGATGCGATTTCGGAAGCAGCTAGTTTGAGGTTCACCATCGAGCCATTCCAGGCGAGGACTCACTATGCCAACTTTTGGATGAGCTTGCATCGCCTCTAGGAGTGATTGGATAGCTCCGGGACGTGCTATTGTATCACTATTTAGAAAGAGATAAAAATCTGCTGCTATCGCTTTTATACCCAAATTAGTACCAGCAGAGAAGCCTCCATTGGAATTCGAGGGTAACAGTCGAACCCATTGACCCCAATTTTTTGCAGTAATTGCCTGTTCCAGTTGTTCAACTGAGCTGTCACCAGAAGCATTATCTACTACTATGACAATATCTGAACCGACTTCAATTTCCTGTTCCAGTGAATTTAGGCAGTCGATTACAAGGTTGGGAGTACGGTAATTTACGATAATAATTGCCAGACGCATCGTCATATTTTAATTAAATTATTTTGGCTCTTCAAATAAATATTAGTTATCCTAAATTAACGGGTTAACTTATTCAACTTTAAGATATTCTAACGCCATACGTAGAGAATTTATGTCGATTCGTGTAGGTGATAAGGCCAATCTGCGGAAATTTTGTTTGTAGTCAAGCTCTCTAACAATATTCTCTTTCTCTGGAATCTGACCAGTGACTCCACACCATTTTCCCCCGATAGCAGATGTTGTAAGTCGATACTTGCCCGTTACGTATCCTGGATGAAATAACTCTACAAGTTTTACCGAATTACGATTAAAGACCAAGCTAGCCAGGGCTGCACCATGGATGCCTACTACAACAGTAGCATTCTTGGCTATTGACCACTGTTCAATAATTGGTAAATCTTCATAATATACTTTCTCAAATCCATACTCCTTCAACAGTCCTTCAACCTCATGTTCATTAATTATAGATCGAGACCCTTTTCTAGACAGGAATACCCTTTCTGGGGTAGGTTTATTTATACTTTCAAGGGTTAGTTTCCCAAAAATGCAACTGTACCATCCGGCATACATATTGCCTTTTGGACAAGTGGCTAAGATCAGGTTTCCTTGAACATCTCTATCCGTGCAAAGTACATCAAATCCCAAAAGCTTATAGGCATTTATCGCCATAGAACATGCCTTTGAGCGCAATATTACGGTTATTTGAGGAACAATTTCTTTAGCCGCTAATAGGGCTGGCACTACATTAGTTAATATATGTGCCATATTGCCATCAACATCATATCGAGCATCAAAAATATACTCATCTTCCATTTGAATTAGGGGAGTTATTTTTTTGTATAATATTTTGTAAAGTCTTTTAGGATGGTATTTTTTTTTCGGTTTTATTTCCAAAGATTGAGTTGAATCTGGTCGAATACTTATTTTTAATTCGGGTTTATTAACCTTATGACCTGGCATATAAATTTGCATTATACTTGCTGTGCCTGCATTTGCCAATCGAGTTGGATATGTAAATCTCATTGAGGGTGGCACATCAATAGTCTTGGAGGATAAAGTTTTTTTTAGGTCAATGTTCATAATAAAAAGCCAGCATTTTAAAAATTCATACAAGCGATGGTTGACCTCATTGGGTTATTTTATAGAATCTCTGTACAAATTTGACCAAATATTTCTTCGGAAAGTTGACAGAGTTCCTGATCCTTAAATATATCCCTGTAAAATGAATTTGATTTGTAATTTTTCCACCGTTCAAATATTGGCATTTGATTGGCGTTAATGTTAAATTTTTGATTATCAAAAGAACTTCCTCCCCCTTCACTAGGAACTTTAGTATATGCATCACCCGATATTTTAATTCCAAGCTTTTGCGCTATTGCATAACGATACTCTTGGCTCCTTACCCACTTATTATAATTAATACATATTTTTGGTAATTTCAATATTTTTGTTTGACCTATAAACTCTCTTGCATATTGCTTGTATGTATCAACTAAATAATCTCTGTTTTCTGCATTAATCCTATTGGATTTGAGTAAACTAGCAAAAAGATTAAAGGGATCTCTAAGGATTAGAACTTCATATCTATTGTGACTTGCTCCTACATAAGATTCGCGATTCACTTCAAACAATTCAAAAATATTATCATCCAATCTATAATTTTCATAGCTATTAATTAGACACTGCTTGGGAGTCAATTTTCTTATATAGTCTATATTAACCTTCGGATCTTTGTGACTGAAATTTGCTTGATTTTTTCGCTTTATAAAGTGCTTTATGCATCCGGTAAATACAGGTCTACAATTCCAGTACGGAATCTCTTTTACCGTTATTTGGGCAAAGGATAGGTAAGGATTTGGGTTATTCTTTCTGATGTTATTTAGGTGAACGACTACTCCAGAATATCCTTCTACTATCCATGATATGATAGCGTGATTTCCGCTTCTTCGTAAGCCAAATATACGCAACTCATTTAAGTTTTCTACGCTGAGCAAATTTTCTGGGTTCATTGTGGTCTTTTTTGTCAATTGGCTATATAGTCAATCAGTATCATTATACTATGCAATTTTATAATGGTACTGAAATAGGTAATTGAGAGCCTTTAGGAGCATCTTCCCCCTTCACCCAAAAGTTATAGGTATCAATAGCATTTCCTAGACTAGATCAAGAAAGAACTCGAAGTGCTTGAGACATTATTTTTTACTCGCTAGGTGTTGACGTTGTGCCGTTTGAGCCAAAGAACGCCCTGCTAGAGAAGCACGATTTTTCGTCTTTGTCTCTACATCTTGGATAACAAACCCAGCTAACCCTCCACAGGAAAGTATAAAAATTGGGTTTTCCATGGAATTAACCAGAGAATCAAACATATACAATGTTACAATCAACGCCACTATAGCAGCAGGTGCGACTTTAGGATGAAACCAGGTTGGCGGCGGATAGCGACTAAAGCAAAAGCTGATCACCGGCAGTAGCATCGCCACGTATAAACTCACTAAACCCACAATACCCCGGATGCCAAAAGCTTGCATCCACATACTGTCACTCAACGTATTATCAACTTTCTCTCCGAAGTGGTTATATTCATAAATGCGGTTTCGCCCCCATCCGCCCCACCCAAAAACTATCCGCTGCCGTGCTTTTTCCCCTAATGCTTCTTCGTTATTAAATCGTGTTTGTAGGGAAGCTGCCCGTTCCTCATTCGTTACCTGAGCCATAAACGAAACCACCTGATCGGCTCTTTCCCCCGTAAAAGTACCAGCCACCCCCATACCTAAATAGAAGAACATCGCTCCAATCAGCAGTAATAGGGGTAAAGACGTCTGAAACCAGCGAATAGTCAATAGAATAACAATCCCAATTCCTAATTGTATTAACGCACCTGTAGATTTTGCAAGTATAAGCGTGATCAGTAAGACTGACACCAACCCACCCATGGGAATACCCCAAACTTGCTTAATCACCTTAGCTTGCCACAGCCAAATCCCGATCACTGTTGCCGTCAGTAACCACGCCGCCACTGCCAAACCATGTTGCATGAAGACTTGCGGTCTAAATCCCCCATAACGCATCGTTTGGGCAAACATGTGAGGAAAGAAACCGTAAACCATGCGGTGTAGCTGTGGACTCATGCGGATTTCATACAGACAAAAGGGGATATAGATTAAACCGCCAATCAATATACTAATTACTAATAAGCGCAGCTCCCGCAAATTATTGAAGTAGATACGACCGATAATATAAGGCACACCCCAAAGCAGCGTTTGATCGAGAACTGATGACATGCCATCGTGAACGCCCAAGTTGTTACTGATTGATGAAGCCAACGGACATAGACACCAGATTAGCATGGGCAGGTCTAGCCAGCTAAGTTTAAATGAACTAAAACGTCCGATATCGAAAATAAACGTAGCCAGCAAAACGCAGTAAACAGTTGCTGATACTCGCGTATAATCAGGCAACCCCGGAAACAAAAAAGCCGTTTTTTGGGGAAGGAATAGCCAAGCGACAATGAAGCTGATTATCACTGCCTTTGGGGATGGAAACCGAGTAAACAAATATAAGACCAAGGGGATGAGGGCAAGCATCGCCAGTTGCGCTATAAAGTTCATAGGCTTCGGTTTCGGTGTGGCTAGTAACTTGAACTTGCAGATATATTACGATTCTAACTCAGTCGTTTATTTAGACCAATGGGAGAGATCTCGATTGAGAAATTCAGCTAATCTCTGATTCGGTTTAGCAAATCTTTTTAACAACATTTGACGAGTCTCTGGACGCATCGGCGGCGGTAGGTATTCTTTTTCAATCCGTTTGCCGTAAGCTGTTTCCTTCAACAATCGGTAAAAGCCGTCACGCCACGCTTGGGGCAGCAACGCAGCTACCGGATAAATACCAGGTATAGCTCGCAAAGGAGCCGTAATCTTTGAGCGATTGGTATCCTGGAAAAAACGACTCGCCTGATTGGCAACCAGACCCTCCGCTGGCACTAAATCAATGCTATCGTCGATGCCAATAAAGTTACAAACTTTGCGTAATGTATCTGCGGGTTGCTTGATTAAGTCATCCATCAACAGAAATAAAAAGGCTTCCTTGGGAAAAAATTTAAGATACTGTTGAATCTGAAGCATATAATTGCTGCTATCCAGACTAACACTGGTTTTATGAATATGTTCTTCAAAGGTCTCTTTAAATTTTGCACCCCGATTAAGCTGTACATAGTAAGAATAGGCTCGCTCCACAGGATGTCGCATAATATAAATTAACTTAATAGTTGGCAAATGCTGAGCAATCCGCGCTGCTGATTCGGGAAATAGAGGGTACTTGGTATAGTCGGTGGAGGCTTCACCACAAACCTGATGCTCTTGAGAACCTTCAAAAAGGGTCGCATAATACTCTATGCCTTTGGCATAGTTCTGATCACAGCCAAAAAAATTAGGTTCTTTGTAGGAATAGGGCTTTTGAGGAATATAAGTCGTATTTTCCTTAACAGGTTGATAGAATTGGGGATGACGACATAAATATTTATACAAAGTTGTTGTTCCTGATTTGGCAGCACCAATAATCAAAAAATCTGGTAAGCGCATTACCCTTATCTCTTAATTAAAATATGTTCATTGTTCCAACACGACTTCCTGATAACTCCCCGACTTAACCACCTTTCCCTTCTCCAACATATAAACGCGATCGCAGTTTTCAACCGTAGACAGGCGATGAGCAATCACAATCAGGGTTTTCGTCCCCGCCAGAGCGTTAATCGCCGCCGTTACCCGACTCTCTGTCTCATTATCCAATGCCGCCGTCGCTTCGTCCAGTACCAAAATTTCCCGTTCATGATAAATCGCCCTCGCAATCCCTATCCGTTGGCGTTGTCCCCCCGATAAACGTACCCCGCGTTCACCTACCCCCGTCTTTATCCCATCAGGCAATTGCTCAATCAATTCCTCAAGCTGCGCGGCTGCGATCGCTTTGTGCAATCGTTCCTCATCAATCTGCTCATCAGGAACACCAAAGGCAATATTCCGTTCGATTGTATCATCGGTCAAAAAAATCGATTGGGGAATATACCCAACTAAATTTTGCCAAGAGCGCAGATTATCATAGATGGATACACCATCCACTTTAATATCTCCACTCTCTAGCTCCAAAAGCCCTAGTATCACATCTACTAAAGTCGTCTTTCCAGCTCCCGATTTGCCAATTAAGGCAATCGATTCCCCTTTCTTAATTTTAAAAGAAATCTGGTCAAGCGACAGTTCTGAAGCCTCCGGATACCGATATGTAACATTAATTAACTCAATTTGCTTGGCAAAGCTAAGCGTTTGATTTCCTTGATTTTTCCCATGAGCTGAGCCATTGACCCTTGCATCTGGCAGGCTTTCTAGACGATTTTGAATTCTCTGTTTCTCTATTTCCTTCAGGTCTAAGTAGAGCATATCAAGCGCATAGCTAGAGGTTCGCATTTTTGCCATGGACTGAACAAATTGGCTTGATGCTGGGATTAAGCGTACTGACGCCACCGCAAAAACACCCATCACAGCCGTCAAATCTTGTCCGCTTTCCGTGAAGAAAACATGAAACAGAGAGACAAAGAGAACCACAAATACAATTAAACTGGTTTTAATAAAAATGTTCGGTAATATATTAGACGCTTGTGATAAAGTAGCAGCTCTAGCATATTTTTGAGCTTGTTGGTCTATTTGATTTTCAAAATAGGATTCACAGCCAATCACCCGTGTCTCTTTTAATCCACCTAGACCGTGGTTAATCGTACCAATCATTTCTTTTTGAGTTTGCGATTGGATTCTGCCCCATCGCTTAAATCTATGCCCCAATTTACTAAATAACAAAAATGTGGGGACTAAAACAACCAAAACCATGACCAAGAGCAAGGAATTGCTATATGCCATTAATCCCGTTAAAACGCAAATCACAATTCCATTGGTCACAAATATGAGTAGAGCGAGCAAACACCCATTTGTAAACATATTTGTCTCAGTAATGATATTTCTAATAATACTGGCTGTATTTTGATTTAAGTGGAATGTATAAGGGGCTTTTAAATATGCCTTGAGTAACCGAGATATCAAGATTGATTTTTGCTTATGGGTGTAGCGAAAAATATAGGTTTGAGCTGCAAAATAGAGCAGGGCTTGAATACAGAAAATGGCAATAATAATAAATCCGACGATGGGGATAAATTGCTGAGGTGTCTCACATCCTGACTTTCGATAAGCCCAGTCGAGTACAGTAATACTTTGAATCGATTCTGGGTTAGTAGCTAGGCTGATGAAGGGTCCGACCAAGCCAATGCCAAAGGCTTCTAGAATCGAGGTAAAAATAAATATTAGTAAGAGAAAGATAAGACCTTTCCGGCTTCCCGTGAGAACGTATAAAACTTTGGAAAGATAGTCAATCATCTGGATAAGTAGTTTGTTTGAGTTTTAGAGTTTATTGCCCTGAACCGCCCGCTAAGGGGAAGGGCACACGTCTGTCATGCGTGTCAACTTAAGCGCCAAAAGCTCGACTGGCAATCTTTTCACCCTTATCCCCTAACCCCAACTCCAGACCCCCCTCTTTCCCCCCTACAAGAGGGGGGAGGACAAAGGATGCTATCGCTTTTTTCCATGGGAAAAGGGGAACCCTCCAATAAAGACGCTTCCAAAACACACTTGGAAGATGACTTCCATCCCGCTTCTTTATTGCTCCCCTCTCCCCTGGTGGGAGAGGGGCTGGGGGTGAGGGGGTTGAGTTTAAGTTGACACCAATGACCTCTATGCGCCCCTACGGACGACCTTTTTTGATAAACGGGATTTTCTTTGATCGGCAATACACATAGAATGCTGAAAGTGGGTTTGGTTATGACCACAGTGTTGGTTTTATAATAAAAGGCTATAGCTAAATTCACTTACACTCGGGTACGGTAGCCAATTTATCCTGTACTCTCCTAATTTTAGAGGATAAATAGCTCAACTGTTAACCTTGCCTGGGAAACACTTTTTGTCACAGAGGGTTGAGCAGAGGGCGACCCGAACCCATTAAGTAGCTAGAGTTGTTAATTGGTGCAAGCGGGTCGCCCCTACCTGTCACGGTCACGGGATGTGGTGCAACGAAGGAAGGTAAGTTTTGACCCTTAGCTTCCCTCGATGACATGGCGTCTCTGGTGTGTAGGGGCGGGTTTCACGACTATCTTTTCGGTTCCACCCAGATGTGATTAAACCCGCCCCGACTCAGGGTTCTAGACTTGGTGAAACCCGCGCAGGCGGGTTTAGTTTGTGTAGCTGCGGTTTTAACCGCCCAGCCAACGTTATCAAACCAGTTCTATTTGCGAGTCATCCCCAATCATAAACCGCAACGCCTTGGGACGCCGTGGGGCTACACTTAACTGCGCCCGTTGTCCAATCACACTATCTACAATCCGCTGCTGTACCCCAATCACCTTCGCCCCCTGTAAAATCACACTATGCTCTAAATCCGTATCAACCAGCGTAACCTGGTCAGCTACACTACTATAAGGACCAATAAAACAATTTTCCAGATGACAATCACTGCCAATGGTCACTGGTCCACGAATTGTACAGTTGACCACCTGGGAACCCTGACCAATCTTGACTCGCCCAATCACCTGACTATTTTCATCAACCTCACCCTGGACAGCGGTTTCCAACAGGGTATCCAAAATCACCCGATTGGCTTCCAACAGGTCATCCTTTTTCCCTGTATCCAGCCACCAACCCTCTAACTGGAAGGATTCCACCTTTTTGGGTTGGTCAATCAGATATTGAATCGCATCGGTAATTTCCAATTCCCCTCTCGCCGAGGGTTGAATATTCGCGATCGCTTGGTGAACTGTGTTAGAAAATAGATAAATCCCTACCAGTGCCAGATTCGAGGGCGGCACTTTGGGCTTTTCCACCAACTGCAAGACTCGCCCTTCCTCATCCACCTTCGCTACACCAAAGGCGGTGGGATTGGGGACTGAACACAGCAGAGTGAGGGCATCTAGATTTCGCTGTTGAAACCGTTCGATAAATAGGTTTAAATCACTTTGTACTAGGTTATCACCCAGATACATTAAAAAGGGTGCATCCCCTAGAAACGGTTGAGCAATCTTGACCGCATGTGCTAATCCCGCTGGTTTATCCTGAAGGATATAAGTAATCTTAGCCCCAAAGCGATCGCCCTTTCCGGTTTGGGTCTTCACTTCTTCTCCAGTTTCTGGGCTAATAATAATCCCAATATCGGTAATCCCAGCGGCGACGATGGCTTCAATTCCGTACCACAAAATGGCTTTATTGGCAACAGGTACGAGTTGTTTAGCCCCAGTATAGGTTAGGGGGCGTAGTCGCGTTCCTTTTCCGCCGGAAAGAATGAGTGCTTTCATTAGAAGTTGTTGAGATTGGCTGGATTATCGCCGGGACATAAATCTCTGAAACTTAAACCCCAAGTGAGCGCAGTTGGTAGTGAGCGCTTCAGCGCTGATGGCACTAAAGTGCCTACTACGAACGAACGGCAGTGCCATTTCACCTAAAATTATATCCTTAGAGTCTTCAGTTTAAAGGGGTAGGTCAGACCAAAGGTTTTTCAAAGGGGAATCGCGAATCACGGAAGCAATATCGGCTTGTTGTTCATCGGTAAGCTGAGTTTTCCACTTGGACATACTGGTACGAGGATCGCGGTATACACTAAAATATGCCTTAGATTTATCAGATAACTGGCGTTCGCCAGCAGTTGATTCATTGATAAAGTCGCGAGTGGTTTGACCCAGTTCCCAGCCCACGAAGTCAAAGATTTCCGTAATTTTACTCTGGGGATCATTACATAAATCTTCATAGACGATGACTATTCCCTGGTCATAAGAGCGAGTATACTCAACCAAGGGTTCAACTTGGATACGCCAGATTACAGCATCTAACTGAATATCTGACATTTCCTCTAAGCGATCGCGATACTCAGCCAAGAAATTACCCCCAACGGCATCAATTGACCGCCGCATCCCTTCTATTTTCTCGGATTGGGAGCGCTGGTTCAACTGACTGAGTTCTTTTCCCTTAAGCGCAGACGCAATTCTGCCAAAGGGATTACGGATCATCCCAATCAACTTAGGCTGTAATACCTCACACAGACGGGGTAAGAGGGGCGTGGGAAAATTTACATCCTTAATTAGAATGGGAGTCTGTGAAGTGAGTTTAGTTTGACCATACCAGTGATAAAGAGGCTTCAGGGCTTCGACACGGTTTCCCAAACCATACAGTAGGTGTAAGAGTTGGGGATTTTGCCATCGAAAATTCTTGGTGGGAAATGGGGGTAAATCAACGTCATGGTCAAAATTAGAACACAGAGACGCAAAACGGCGACGTAATTCCTCAATGTCGCCCGACTCTAAATCACTCCGCCAATCTTTGTACCGTTTTGATCGACCAAAGGGTTCGTATTTATACACACAATGGTCGTAGGTGTTCATCATCTGACCTAGCCACGTCGTTCCCGAACGCCCAGGACCAGTAATGAGAACATAGTTAAAGGGTGAGTCGTCCTTTTTCAACTGGGTTGTATTCCCACGACGGGTTGGATTAAGCTGATCAGACATTATCGGTAAGCATAGAGTTGTTTGAGCATTTGCCGCAATGCTGTGCGCCAATGGGGGGGATGGGTGTCTAAAATGGCGGATATTTTCTTGCTAGAGAGTACAGTATAGGCGGGACGGGGGGTGGGTATGGGATATTCTGAGGTACTAATCGGTACAACTTGCTGTACTTTTAAAGGAAAACCCAGTTTTCTAGCTTCCTCAAATATAGCTACGGCAAAATCATACCAACTAATGGCACCACTATTGGTGTAGTGATAGACACCTGTAACAGAATCCGAGTTTACATGAGGAACCAACTGCGCGATCGCACGGGCTAAGTCCCCTGTCCAGGTTGGCGCCCCCACCTGATCCACAACCACTCGCAGTTCTTCCCGTTGTGCCCCGACTCTTAACATGGTCTTAACGAAGTTACCTTTCCCGTGAACCCCATAAACCCAAGCTGTTCTAATAATAACAGCGCGATCGCACGCCTGTTGGATTCCTGTTTCTCCTAAACGTTTCGATTTCCCGTAGGCGTTTAAGGGATTGGGTGTATCCGTTTCAGTATAGGGTGTATTTTTTCGCCCATCAAAGACATAATCGGTAGAAACATGAATTAAA
>Ga0207419_1001575_pt1 | contig 16702 bp, 9 predicted proteins | sample ElkSloMetagenome_4_FD_184723 | JGI IMG/M metagenome (GOLD analysis project Ga0207419, IMG submission 184723) | Hot spring microbial communities from Elkhorn Slough, Monterey Bay, USA - MD2A (version 2) | ecosystem: Environmental > Aquatic > Marine > Intertidal zone > Estuary: Microbial mat ...
ATTTTTATTGCCTGATTGCGACACCTGATATGATGCCCCAAGTTGCCAAACTGGGTCGTTTATTAGGGCCAAAAGGATTGATGCCTTCTCCCAAGGGAGGAACAGTCACAACAGATGTCGCTCAGGCGATTCAGGAATTCAAAGCCGGAAAACTAGAATTTCGGGCAGATCGGACTGGAATCGTTCATGTAATGTTCGGGAAAACCGCCTTCTCTGCCGAAGACTTGCTGTTGAATTTGTGTGCGTTGCAAGAATGTATTGATCGCAACCGTCCTTCCGGCGCAAAAGGTCGTTACTGGCGGAGTGTGTACATTTCAGCAACGATGGGGCCATCTATTCCAGTCGATATTTATACCCTACGGGAAACCAAAATCACCGAAGCAGCCTAATTCTAGTGCTGTCAACTCCGACTGTAAAACCCCCGTTGGGGTTGACAAAAATAGACAATTATCTGATAATAGTCAATTGTCAAAAGTTTAAGCGAAATCCATAAACTTAAAATCTGGATTAACCAAAGACAGCAGGTGCAGAAGTCGCTTAATATCCTGCCGAGGTTAGAAGAGATAAATTTAAGATTAAAGATCAAGCAGAACACTGCTTACATTTTGATCGATTAGATTTTCAATCTTCAACCTCGGCTAATCGAGCCGGGGATTTTTTATGGCGAATCAAGATTTCTGGCTAGAGATCGACATCAAAAGCTGTCATTGATTCGACCCGATGTAAGTGGATTGTTATCCACAATGGAGATCAAAGACCAATGGGGAGAACCGTAACCGAAAAACAAGAGATTGTCGCGGATCTCAAACAGATATTGAGCGAAGCTCAACTGGCCTTAGTCATTGACTACAAAGGTCTGTCTGTTGCTCAAATCACCGATTTACGAAATCGTCTGCGGGAAACAGGGAGTAGCTGCAAAATCACCAAGAACACCTTCATGCGTAAAGCAGTCGAGGGTAATGAGACTTGGGAAGCAATGCAAGAGTTTCTGAGTGGAAGCTCTGCATTTATCTTTGCTCAAGACGATTTCGGTGCCGCGATTAAAGCCTACCAAGCTTTCCAAAAAGACTCCAAAAAAACCGAACTGCGCGGTGGAGTCATGGAAGGTCGGGCTTTAAGTATCGATGAGGTCAAGGCGATCACCGAATTGCCGACGAAGGAAGAACTGATGGCTAAAATTGCCGGAGTCATCAATTCCATCCCCACAAAACTGGCTGTGGGAACAAAAGCAGTCCCCACAAAACTGGCAGTTGGTATCAAAGAAGTACCCGCTTCCTTGGTTCGTGTCGTCAAAGCAGTTTCCGAAAAAGAAGATTCTGCCGATGCAGCTTAACCCTTTTAGCGGTTTAGTTGTCGATCGTTTATTGTTTATCAATTGTTTCTCAGGAGTTAATCCATGTCTGCTAAAACCGACGAAATTTTAGAACAGTTAAAATCCTTATCTCTGCTTGAAGCTTCTGAGTTAGTCAAGCAAATTGAAGAAGCCTTTGGAGTCGATGCTTCGGCTGTGGGTGGCGGCGGAATGATGATGATGGCTGGGGGTGCTGCTGCTCCGGGTGCTGCTGCGGCTGAACCGGAAGAGGAAAAAACAGAATTTGACGTTATCCTCGATGAGTTTCCCTCAGATAAGAAGATTGCAATTCTTAAGGTGGTTCGTACCATTACAGGCTTAGGCTTGAAAGAAGCAAAAGACCTGGTTGAAAGCGCACCCAAGCCGATCAAAGAAGCGACTAGCAAAGAAGATGCAGAGAGCGTCAAAAAGCAGCTTGAAGAAGCGGGTGCAAAAGTAACGGTTAAGTAGGATAAGACCGTTAAGTAAGTTTCTGATTCTATCAGTTATTTTAGGGTAGGCGTTGCCTACCCTAACTTGTAACAGGATATAGGAATACCGAGACCGAATGTTATATGTAGTCGAAGAAAACTAAAATTGACTACTAAGATTGGGCAACAGGGGACGAGAAGAAAAAGTGGCAAGCTCCCAGATCCTTGACATAGAATGGACGAGTATCTTCCCATCTCCCACAAATAATGACAACTGTAGATGTTAAGGCCTTTTTTCAAGCGACCAACCCCGGCAAAGCCTTATTTACAGATAACCAAAACATTGACCAAAAATACTACATCGATTTCTCGTCCGTGCGGGGGGGACAAATAATTGAAGAACTCAAAGATCAGATCGCGTTTTGGTCTTCCGATCAGCCCACCTGCCAGCTTTTTACCGGACACATTGGCTGCGGAAAATCTACCGAACTGTGGCGGCTGAAGGAACAGTTAGAAACGAAAGGCTTTCACGTCGTTTATTTTGATTCCGACAAATACTTAGAAATGGGAGACATCGACGTTACCGATATTCTCCTCACCATTGCGCGACAGGTCAGCGAAAGTTTAGAAAAGTTAGAAAAGCTGAAATTGCAAGAACCCAAAGGGTTGAAAGGTTTGCTTCAGGGGGCGGCTAAATTATTACAAACCGATCTCGAACTTTCCGCAGAAGCGAACGTTTTTGGCATCGGTAAAGTCTCGGCAAACACCGAAGGAACATTCTCGGCAGAAATGGGTTTACCGGGAATTGGCGAGGTAAAAGCCGACGAAAAAGGATTGGAATTTGTGGCTTTGGGAATTGGCAAAATCACCGCAAAAGCCAAAGATAGCCCCCAACTCCGCAGCAAACTCCGAGAATATTTAGGCCCCCGCACCAGCAGTATTATAGAAACCATCAATCACGAATTGCTTGAACCCGCAAACCAACAGTTAAAACAGTACGGAAAAAATGGATTAGTTGTCATCGTTGACAACCTGGAAAAAGTCGATAGTTCTCCGAAACCCTGGGGACGACCTCAGCCAGAATATTTATTTGTTGATCGCGGCGAACAGCTAATTAGTCTTCGCTGTCACGTTATCTATACTTTGCCTTTGGCGCTGCGGTTTTCCAACGACTACGGCACCCTAACGCAGCGTTTTAAAACGACTCCCCTCGTGTTGCCAATGGTTTCTATATATTTGCGGGATAGTCAAGAATGTGCGGAAGGAATGGCGCTTCTCAGACAGTTGGTGTTGGCGAGGGCGTTTCCCGATCTCGGCGAACAGGAACGTTTGGAGAAAATTACCGAAATTTTTGACAGCGAAGAAACCCTGGATCATTTGTGTCGAATGAGCGGGGGTCACGTGCGGAACGTGCTGCGAATGCTGAACGATGCAATTAAAAAACAGAAAGGATTGCCCATCGCCCGCGAAAATCTCGACAAGGTAATTCAAAATCTTCGCAACGAGCGAATTTTGGCCGTAGAAGATGAGGAGTGGGAATTGTTAAAAAAAGTCGTTCAAACTCAAAAAGTGACGGGCGACGACGGATATCAAAAGTTAATTCGCAGTATGTTTGTTTACGAGTACCGAGATGATCGGGGGTCTTGGTTCGATGTCAATCCCATCCTGAAAGATGCGCCCGAATTACAGTAGTTTTTTCCCCGGAAATTCCTGCCCCCTAAATCCCCCAATTCTGGGGGACGAGCGAAAAACTGAGTTCCCCCAATTTTGGGGGGCTAGGGGGGCGGAGAGGGGCAAAATAAATTAACTCTATGAAGCGTTAAAAGGGCTGTAAATTATGGCGGGTCTGAATGATGAAACCGAATTATTACAAGAGCTAATCTTTGCTCTGGAAATGTCTCAGGGGGAATTTAGGCTATTTTTGGCGAGTTGTGATTATCTCAGCCAACGCGATCGCCTAATTGAAAAACTGCGGGAATCTTTTTCGGGAAACCTGGCAGAATTGCAGCTTGATGAGTCGGTTGAGGAACTGTATTCAACGATTCACAAAAACTTGGGAGATCGACAGCCCGACGCGCTCACGGTTTGGGGTTTTGAGCGGATAAAAGGTATTGATCAACTGCTGGTTTCAATGGGGTTCGTGCGGGATGAATTTAGAAAAAATTTCCAATTTCCGATTATTTTTTGGATTGACGGGAAAATTTACCGCAAATTTGTTCGCTTAATTCCCGACTTTGAAAGTTGGACAAGTTTGACCGTTTTTGAAACTTCAACTCAAGAGTTTATCGATTTTATCCGAGAGAAAGCTGACTCCGTTTATCGGGTCGTTTTAGAGAGCGGGGCGGGCATATTTTTGAATCATATTGCTCTCGGTGTGGGAAAATCGAGTTATCAAGAGTTGATGGCAGCACGGCAAAAATTGGAAAATCGGGGGGTAAAATTAGAGCCGGAGTTGGAAGCAAGTTTAGAATTTGTATTGGGTCGAGTTGGGGATAATTCAACAGAAACCGCGTTAAGCCATTATCAGCGCAGCCTCGAACTTTGGGAAGGGCTTAATAATACAGTGCGAATAGCTCATAGCAATTATTATTTGGGGCTGTGGTGGCGCAGTTACGCCGTTAGAAATCGGGTAGAAAAAGAGAATGCTTTTGATCGCGCTTGCCCTTATTTTCAGCAGTCAATCAACACTTTTGAAACGGCAAAACGCCCGGATTTAGCTGCGAAATTTATCAACGCTTGGGGAGAAGTTTTGCAGATTTTGGGGCGTTGGAATGAGTTGGAAACCGTTGCTAATAAAGCAATAGAACTTTTAGATCCCCCCCAGCCCCCCTTGGTAAGAGGGGAGTCTAATTCTTCTTCCTCCCCCCTTTTTAAGGGCAGGAGGGGGGATCTTTTCCAGGAGGATTATAACCGAACATTTAGACTCGCCCGTGCTTATGGTTTTTTGGCTGAAGTTGAACTTGCAAAAAACAACAATAAACGAGCTAGAGAACTCGCCAGTAAATCCCTAAAGATTGTTCATAAAAATCTCTACAAACTCTCAAATAACGTTTCAGAAAATGAGCAATATATTTTAGATTGGGAACGTTTTTATCATCGGGGCTGGTATTTATTTACCCGGGCAAAAGCCGAACAAAGTTTGGGTGAAATAAAAGTCGCGGTCGCTACCCTAGAACGTGCAAAAGCAGAAACAAAGCCCGAGTATGACCCGAAATTATATATTTCTATCCTGCAAAAACTACAATCAATTTATTGCCAACAAAAAGAATACTTAAAAGCCTTTGAACTGAAGCAAGAACGACAAAGAATTGAGCAGGAGTTCGGGCTACAAGCCTTTATCGGTGCGAATCGTTTGCAAGATATAAAATTTAATATTAACCCCGCTTTTCCCGAATTTGAACGCCGCAGGCTTAACGAGGAAATTGCCGCATCTGGACGACAATTGGATGTGGAAACCTTGGTCGAAAGAATTAGTCGCCCGGACTACAAACTCATCGTTATTCACGGACAGTCAGGAGTTGGAAAAAGTTCAATTTTGCAGGCGGGATTAATACCGACTTTGGAAAAAAAATCAATCGATACCCGCGATGTGGTCGTAGTTTTGCAGCGAGTTTATGTGAATTGGATTTCGGTTTTGGGCGAAGGTTTGGCTGAACAACTGAAAAGTTTTCAAAAACTTGATCTTAATTCGGAACCGTTGAACTCGAAAGAGGCTATTTTTGGTCAGTTAAAAAAGAACGATGAACTCAATCTCGTTACGGTAATTATTTTGGATCAATTTGAGGAATTTTTCTTTGCAAATCCCGAACCCAAGAACAGGCGCGAATTTGCCGAGTTTTTGCAAGAGTGTTTGAACATTCAATTTCTCAATATTATTTTGTCGCTGCGAGAGGATTATATTCATTACCTGCTAGAATTTAACCGCCTGGGAAATTTGGAAGCCATCAACAATCATATTTTAGATAAAAAAATTCTTTACTATTTGGGGAACTTTTCTCGGGAACAAGCCGACTCGGTTATTCAAGAACTGACTCAAAACTCCCAATTTAAGATCGATGCTAACCTGAGAGAAAAATTGGTTGAAGACTTGGCGGAAGAATTGGAAGAAGTGCGCCCCGTTGAGTTGCAAATTGTGGGGTCGCAACTTCAGACCGAAAAGATTACCACCGTCGAACAGTATCAAGAACTCGGAGACAACCCTAAAGCAGAATTGGTCAACCGATATTTGGCGGAAGTCGTGAGAGACTGCGGGGTAGAAAATCAAAAATTGGCGTGGTTGGTGTTGCTGCTTTTAACCGACGAAAATAACACGCGCCCCCTGAAAACTCGGGCGGAGTTGACCAAAGAATTACGGTTGAATCTAGAAAATTTGGAGTTGGTGTTAAAGATTTTTGTCGATTCGGGGCTGGTGTTTTTGTTGCCGGAAAAGCCCGAAGACCGCTATCAGTTGGTACACGATTATTTGGTTGCGTTTATTCGACAGCGAAAAGGATTAGAAATCCTCGAAGAACTCAAACAAGAACGGAAAAAACGCCAGCAGTTGCAGAAATGGTTGGTTAGGGGTTCGGTTGCGGCTTCGTTGGTAATGACCCTATTAACAGTGGGGATGACAATCTTTGGTTTGCAAGCAGAAGCCGAAAAAAAACGGGCAGAAAAACAAACAATTATTGCCCAGGCAAACGAAGCCAGAGCGCTATCAATTTCGGGCGAACGGTGGGATGGACTGATGACTGCGATGAAGGCCTGGCAACAACAGGTCGATAATAAAGTTGAACCCACAGGAGACGCTAGCCAGATGGCAAATGTTCTGCGAGTTGCAGTTTACAAACGCAACCCAGAGGAGTTTAGAGAGTCTAACCGTCTCGAAGGACACGAAGGCCCGGTTTGGGGCGTGGCATTTAGTCCCGACGGAGAAACGATTGCTTCTGCCAGTGATGACAAAACGGTGAAGTTGTGGAACCGCAAAGGAGAACTGTTGGCGACCCTCGAAGGACACGAAAGCGGGGTCAGGGGCGTGGCATTTAGTCCCGACGGAGAAACGATTGCAACTGCCAGTTGGGACAAAACGGTGAAGTTGTGGACAGATTTACGGGTCGAAGATTTGACAGAGCGGGGTTGCGAGTGGTTGAATGATTACCTGATTACTCATCCCCAGGAGTTGGAGGAACTCGAAGTTTGCCAAATTAACTCTTCTCGCCGAAAAGACGCTGGGAGGAGTTGGGTAATAGAAGGAGAGAAATTAGCCAGGGAAGGGAAAATTGAGGAGGCTATTGCAACATTTGAGAAAGCGATTGAATGGAACCCCGACCTCAACATTGATCGCAATTTTCAAGCTTGGGCAGAATCGTTATACAAAGCAGAAAAGTTGATGGAGGAAGGCACAAAAGCCGCAAGGGAAGGAGACATAGAAACCGCCATACAAAAGTATCAACAAGCTATAGAACCCGACAAAGTGGCATTCATCCCAACTTTGCAAAATATTGACCCGGAAGCCCAAGCTAGATATCAGGCAACAGAGGCAGCTAACGCATTATTGTATAAAGGGGAGGAACTTCTTCGATCTGGTAAAGGTAAAGTTTCAGAAGCAATTGACACCTACAAACAGGCCGAAAAAATCCACCCCGCTCAAATTTCTGTTAGTAATTGGAATAAACTGTGTTGGTATGGCAGTTTAAACAAACAACCGACAGAGGTAATGTTTGCCTGCGAAAAAGCGATCGCTCTCGATCCCAAAAATGTTTGGGCTGTTAGAACTCGCGGACTTGCCAAAGCGTTAACGGGGGATATTCAAGGGGCGATCGCCGATTTTCAGGTATTTGTAAATGGAACCGACAGTCAGGAATATAAAACTCAAGCCCAAGACTGGATCGATGCGCTTCGGGCGGGTAAAAATCCATTTACCGATGAGGTTTTGGAAGAATTAAAATAATTAACTCTATTACAGATTAGGAGAGGGATTATTTCTATTTTTAGTTTAACATTAATCGCGATCGGAAGTCGAGGGCGGAGGGGAACCGTTGAGGCGATCGAAAATATAACGGGACATCTCCGGGAAAATTTCTTCATCATCTGCATAAGCAGAATTATTCGCAAAAATCGCTAGAATGTAAATAGCTTTGTCATCCATTGTTCTGATAAATGCCACTTCTTGGCGGGAATGACTGGTATAACCGACTTTTGAACCAAAATAAATATTAGTGGGTAAAGACTCCCCTAAAAATCCTTCAATAGAATTCGGTTGTTCATCTTTCCAAGCTTCGGGGTTTAAGTCTCTCGTTAGCAAATAGGCGATTTTTGTTGAGGCGGTTTCCGAGATGGCTTGTTTGGTGTAAACTTCATACATGAGACGGGCCGCCTGATCGGTCGTTATGCGATTTCCACCCGCCAAAAATGAATTTTTCCAAAGTTGAAAATCTCGTCCGGCTGGTTTTTCGTCTCCATTAACAAGGGGATAATTTTTGACCGTAAGTTTGATCCCGGTATAACCGGCTTCTCTAAAAAAAATATTAATTTGATGACGTTTATTAATCCAAGTCTCTAACGCTTTTCCTTCTAACTCTTCTCCCGATTTTGTCCGGGTAATACTATCTAAAATGCGGCTGGCTGAATCATTATCTGAAATCCGCATCATATTTGATAAATCGACATGATAGGCAGATTCGTCTTTAACAAGACCTGCTTCGGAATAACCCAAGAAACCAACCAACCAGAATAACTTAGCGACACTCGCTGGAAATCTCAAAACTGCATTATTGTAACCTGCATAGGTATGAATTTTTGAACCGCTAACGTCGATTAAAGTAATGGATAAAGAATCGGTGGGGAGTTGTTTATCTGCTGCGAGTTTAACGGTTTCATCGACAATCTTCTGAAGGGTTTCGCTCTCAATCAGTTGAGGGAGTTGTCGAATATTATAGACCAAGCTACCATGAGCATTGGATAATACAGTTGGAGTCGAACGAATCGATTTTGTTGGAGACGATGACAGCACTGTTTTCGCAAGCATGATCGCCGTTGAACCGATAAATGTGATGGCGATCGTTAGTAAGAAAATTCGAGCATAGTGAATTCGAGATCGGTGAATTCGAGATTGAGAGGTACGGCGTTTGGGGTGAATCATAAAGTGGTGTTGTCACACCGAAACAGGAATAGGGAAATGGACTCGATGCAAAACGCAAAACAATACTACAATATAGTACCTCTTATTGGAAAAATTGGAGTTCAGTTTCAGGCGTATTTGCTTGGGGTTTTTTGTAGATCTACAAGTTGATCGCAAACTCTAATTTAATATTGTCAATAAACAATCCTATCCTAAAATTGTCTATAAGTCATAAAAAAGCCGAGAGCAAGGCTCTGGCTTTTGAGTTGATCACGAGAAATATCTGTTCGGCTTAGGGATGATTAAGCAGCGATCACATCGCTTAAGTCACCTTGGAGATAACGTAAGATAGAGTCAACGGTTTCGTTCTTCAGCCATCCCTTCTCAACGGCGATTTCTCCAAAACGCATCTGAGTTGTGCTTTGTTCGCTCAAAATCGCTTCGATTTGCCGCTCGTCGAGCAACCGAGCCTGTTTCAAGTAGTAACCAATCGGCTGCTTTCGGGATTCCATCGCCACCTGCGGTAACTGTTCAGCAAAGAAGTTGATCGTTTCTTGATGAACCCATCCCTGATTGGCGACAATCTCTCCAAATCGAAGATGAGGTTGTTTCGCCTGAGCCTCTAAAACCCGATTGACTTGAGCGGGAGTGAGTAAACCTGCTTCTTGCAAGACTTGACCTAATAACGGCATCTGCAAACCTTGGGCTACAGAGGAGAACAGGGAAAACTGAGGTGAACTATACAGGTTGAGCCATTGCTTAATCACTAACCATACGAAGGGAAGATCATCAACTAGATAGCGTTTCCAGAGTCGTTTGGGTTCGCAGGAGAGACGATAGAGCCATTCAATTCCCAGTTCGCTCATCCATTCCGGCGAACGAGGTTTTTCACCCGCCTCGAAGTCAATAGAAGCTCCAATTGCCAGGAAGATGCGAATATTTTTAAGCTTGTGTTTGTGCTTAACGATCCATTTTTCCTGCTTGGGTGCCCCTAAACCAACCGCTAATACAGTGGCTCCGGACTGGTTGATTCGATCAATAATTCTTTGGCATTCAACTTCATCTTTCTCAAAACCATAGGGCGGAGAATAAGTATCAATCACCATCTCTCGCCCGACTATGCTATTAATTTTTTCTTGAGCGCGAACACCTACCCCGACCCCTGCACCGAGCAAAAAGATAGTCGTATTTTCGCAATTTTTATAATATCTGTAAAAAGCGGGGAATAAATCAGAGCCTGATATTTTTTCACGTAAAGGTTGACCGAGAAGGCGAGAGGCATAATATAAGACTTGACTATCGCAGACTTTGTAATCTGAGTTTTGATAGATTTTGTAGAACTCTTCATCCCGTTGAAGATTAATCAAGTGATCGACATTCGGTGTAAAAACAACACCACCCTGTTGACCTAACTTCTCAAGCAGCTCATCGGTAGACAGGTTATCAATATTTACATTAAGAATTTTAACGGTATTCATAGGTAAAAGTTATGACTAAATGGCTAGATTGATTAGATCCCCCGATTAACTCTCTGTGATCAGTGTAGGATTTTGCACTGGGGCAGGGAGTGAACTTTTGTATGGGAAGCTTCACTTGAAGTTTAGTTGCTGATATCGAGACACCAACAGCTTCAATTTCCGTCTGAATGCGTTCCTGAATTGATTCACTAATCGCTCTTTAACCAAGATTTTAGATGTCAAATCTTTTCTAAAGTTCAATTAATGCTTCGCTTCTCTTAACTGCAATTATAGGAGTATTTATTGTAAAGATACTAGATGTTTTTGTAAAGTTTAAAGGCTTTCTGTGTAAAGCTTCGGTAAAGATTGGGACATGAGTTGGACATGATTGAGAAGTAAAAATTAGTGAATTTGGGGAAGTGATGAGATTTTCCTTGTACACTAACATCCGTATATTCGTCTAAATCAACTGAAATCTCGAAGTTGAGGATCAAGCGGATGAAGCTCTCAGAAGCCTTGAATACTTGGCTTTATGGGTTTTGAGATTTAGCCGAAAATCACATTGAGCAAACTGTTCATAAATTTGACTGACCTCACTGATATTGCAGTATATCCTAATCAGTCTATCAATTTTATGACACGAACCCGACTAAGAGAGCCATACTACTCTTTGTCTCCTCCTTGTCCGTTACACTCAAAGCATCTTCGGGTTTATCACCCACAACAAAACCATATAGAGATGCAGCTACAGAGGAGAGCGCGCGCTGTGGATCAACAAATTCAAGACTTAATCGAGCAACTCCAGCAATTTGAACACACCAGTTCCAAAGGACGCAAAGCCTTAACTCGACTCCTGATTATCATCCAAGGACATCCAGATTTATACCGATCCTCCCATCGGGACTATTCTGAGGCGCTCAATCGTACCCTAGAATGGGTGTGTAAAAACATTCAATCTTTTGAACCCCGTCCTCCTTCTATTGAGCAGAGCCTTATTCGTTGGATTAATGGTTATTTAAAATGGAGGGTTAGAGATTTGTTTACGACTAATCATACTCCAAGTTTAGATCGTCCAATCAGCAACAAAGAGGGAGAATCAACCACTCTAATGGATCGCTTAGAAGATCCAAATGCCATCACCAATCTTGAGGGATGGATCGAACAAACTCAAAAGGAAAGACGTTTAAGTATTGGGGATACAGTGTGGGAGTATATTGAAAAAGATCCCGAAAATCTGCTCAAAAATTGTTATCCCAAAAAACAACCAGAATGTCATTGCCAAATTTTAGCAATACGCCTACTTTTACAACAACCTCCTCATAAAATTTCTGAGATCGCCCGAGAATATAATATCAGCAACCAAACGCTTTACTCTCACTGGAAGCGGAAATGTCTTCCTTTATTACAAACGATTGGTGATCAAATTAGCAAACGCTTTGGACTAGAAAAATGAACCAAACTTTCTCTTTAACTTTACCTGTTCCGATTAGCCAAGATGCTCACCGTTTTGCCCAACAATTTGCTAGAGAACAAGCTACTCCGCAGAAAGGAAAACAGGTTTATCTCAATACATTAGCGGTTGTTGCGGTGCGAGATTATCTGGGATGGTTATCCATTTCTACTGCAATTGATCAAGGAGACTGTTGGCATCCTACTAAAAGGGCAATGTTGAATGTAGCTGACTTAGTTTTACCTCATTTAGGTAAACTAGAATGTATTCCGATTTTACCCAATCAAGATCATTTAGAAATTTCTCCAGAAGTTGCTGATAACCGTTTAGGTTATGTTACGGTTCAGTTGAGTGAAGACCTCCAACAAGTCAAGTTATTAGGGTTTGTTTCCGCTCAAGAAATTGCTTGTCCTCCTGAATCTATCCCTCTCAATCAGCTTCATTCCCTTGATCATTTAATTGATACAATTGAATGGCATCGCAAATGGAAAAATTTGTGGAAAAACCTAACTCAATCTGAATGGCAACCGATACAATTATTACCTATTCCGAATGCAGTCAGAAGTTCAAATTCAGTACCAGCAAGAGAGGCTAATTTCCGAACTGCGAAGTCCTTAGAACAAAGCTTTATTCGAGGTAAAGTGATTCAATGGGAAAATGATCCCACCAAGCCAGCTATTTTATTGACTGTAAGAGTCAGCGAAAATTCTACAGAAGAAGTTGATGTTAAAATGAGACTTTATTCCTTTGAAGACAACATTTATTTACCTGCGGGTTTGGAGGTGAGTGTACTCGATGAATCTGGAGTCGCTTGTATGAAGACTCAAGCCAGAGAAGAAGATCAGTGGATTGAGTTGGAAGTCGGTTGTAAACCGCAGGAACAATTTAGTTTACAAATCACCTTAAATCAAGATAAGATTATCGAAAATTTTAAGATTTAAGTTAATTAAGGTTAGAAGAATGACAGTTATCAAAGTGCTTGTATTCTGGGATCAGGGAGTTAATAAATTTAGAGTTCGGCTGGCGATGAGCGATGCTCAAATTAATTCCCTCGATGGTTATTTGCCCGCTTTACCCGGTGATTTAGAAGCCTCAAAAGTACAATTTGAATCTTCCGATTATCGTCATCAGGCTTACAGTCAGTGGCAATATTCCTACAGTCAATTTGAAGCGGTTCGTCAGGTTGTTAGTCATCGAATTAACCCGAAAAAAATTATCACCGATTCTGAAGCCAGAGCGAGAAGTTCCGAGCAAAAAGAATCGGTTGTTAATAGTTTAAACGAATGGCTAAATTGTCAAGATTCGGCTTGGCAACCCCTGAGAGATGAATTAATTGCCGTTCTCAGTCACTTACAAAAAACCGGAAAAGAAGCCCGTCTTTTTCTCGATACAGACCACTCTCAACTGCGCCGTCTTCCCTGGCAAGAATGGGACTTATTCAAATATCGTTTTCCTCAGGCGGAAGTGGCGGTTCGTCTCCAAAGCAGCCGGACACGAATTCAGCCCATTCGTCAATATTCTCAAGTTAAAGTGTTAGCTTTAATTGGGAATAGTGAAGGAATTAATACTCAGTTTGATGAAGAAGTCATTCAAGCTTTAGAGAAAAAAAATGCACAAGTTACTTTTTTAAAACAACCGACTCGCGAAGAACTTTCACAAGCATTGCGAGACGAAAACGGTTATCACTTATTTATTTTTTCGGGTCATAGTTGTTCCAATCCTGATGGAACAATTGGCAAGATTGAATTAAATAATACTCAGGATGCAATTTCCATTGAAGAATTTAAAAGTTCTTTTGGAATAGCAATTAAACAGGGGTTACAACTGGCAATTTTCAATTCTTGCGATGGTTTAGGACTCGCCCACCAACTGGCGGAGTTGGGTTTACCTCGAAGTATTGTGATGCGAGAACCGATTCCTGATGAAGTGGCGGTCAAGTTTTTGAAGTATTTTTTTGAAGAATTTAGCAACAACAAATCGCTGTTTCATTCGATTCATTTTTCGAGAGAAAGACTGATTGAATCTGGTTTTGAAAAGTCTTATCCGGGTGTTTCCTGGCTGCCTACCCTTTGCGTACAGGAAGTCACGCTTTCTAGCAACTCGCTGATTTGGCAAGATTTTATTAAGCCTAAAGCCCTCCTACAAGCTTGGATCAAACCGTTGGGGATAACAGCGAGTTTGGCATTAGTTACAATATTTGCGTCTATTTTCTATCAGATTCTAGTAGACAAACCTCAATATCTTACTCCCCAAAAAATAGAAAATCAAATTAGCCAGGGTGAAAAGCTTCTAATTTCATCTAATGTAAACCCTGCAAAGAAAGCCGGAATTCTTGACTACAATAATCGAGATTATAGAGGGGCGATCAATAATTTTATTCGGGCGCTGAATGAAAATCCTAACGATCCGGAAACTCTCATTTATTTGAATAATGCAATTATTCAAGAAAAAGTCAAGACGAACACGGGGAAAAAAGTTGAAATTGGTGTGAGTGTACCGATTGGCAGTGAACCCAATGTTTCCCAAGAAATTTTACGAGGTGTCGCTCAAGCTCAAACTGAGATTAATTGTGGTTTGGAAGAAGTTTATCAAGCAATTTCCGAACTTCAAACTCAATTTAACTGTACCAAAGGTTTCATCAATGAAACTTTTTTACTGGTGACAATTGCTGATGATGAATATGACCCGAAAGTTGCCGAAAAAGTCGCTGAAGCTTTTGTCAACAATCAAAATATATTAGGGGTGATTGGTCACTATTCGAGCGATATGACACTGAAAGCCGGAGAAATTTATGATAAACATCGATTGGTTGCGATTTCTCCCACCAGCACTTCGGTGAGTTTATCTAATTTTAGTCGTTATGTTTTTCGGACAGTTCCGAGCGATCGCATGGCGGCTCAACAGTTATTTGAATATATGCGTCAGCAACTCGGACAAGATGCAAAAGTAGCAGTTGCTTATGTTTCGGGAAATGCCTACAGTGAATCTCTAAGCAATGAATTTGAGGAGTTACTCTATCCTAATTCTTTTGTTCAAAAATGCGATTTATCGAGCCGTGTTTTTAGTGCAGCGGACTGTGTAGAAAAGGCAAAAGATCAGGGTGCTGAAGTCTTGTTATTAGTGCCAGCTACAGATGAAAGCCTCACTAAAGCGATTGGAATTATTAACAATACGAATGGAGATTTACAACTTTTAGGCGGAGATTCTGTTTACAGCTTCCGAACTTTAAAAGATGCGGGTGAAGAAGCTTTTAACGGAAATCTTACCATTGCCATTCCCTGGCATCGAAGACCGGATTCTGAATTTTCCCAACAAGCTCAACGCTTTTGGAAAGGCTCTGTAAACTGGCGAACTGCTACTTCATATGATGCCACTAAAGCGATAATTAAAGCCTTGATTGAAAGTCGCGGAAATTTAAGTCGTATTCAGCTTTATCAAAAGCTTTCGAGTCCGAATTTTTTCGCCCAAGGAGCAGAAGGAGAGATTTATTTTGAATCCTCAAATGATGTTAAATCAACGAAGAGTGTGTTAGTCGTGGTTAAAAATAACGGGGAGGATAATATGTTTGAAATTATTAAATTAAACGGTTTTTAAACTCTGGTTATTTATTTATAACTGAGGCAAAACTCAAGGATTTTAGATTTTTGCATAAATTCTCTGAGAGGGGTTGAGAGTGTAGTAGAAGATTAAATTCTACACCAAACGATGAAAACTCATCACCCAATTACAGGTCTGATGGTCGCATCAGGACTGCTGTTGCTTAATGCTTGTAATTCTGCTTCTAGTGGAGAAGAAATCGAGGTTAAATTTTTAGTTGGAAGTGCTTTAGAAAAGTTCTGTAGCCAAGCGGCTCATCAGTTTAACCGACAAAAACATAAGCTAGAAAATGGTCAAGCCTTTTACCTAAGTTGTGAAGCCAAAGGGAGCGGAGATGTTGTGAGTAAGGTTGTCTCTCTCGCCGAACAATTCAAAGCCGGAACTTTACCCCCAGAAGCACCCGAATTTCCGACATTAATCTCTGTAGATGGAGACATTTATCTGACTCAACTCCGCTATCAAATTAATCAGATTTTCCCCGGACAAAATTACATTCCCCAAGTCACCGATGCGCCGCTTTTAGCAAATAGTCCAATGGTGTTTATGGTGCCTTCAGAAGTCGCGGTCGGATTACGCAAACAAGAGAATTTATACCAAGCATTACTGAATGCAAAAACTCATCAAGATCTCGATCCCAACAGTCCTTTATTGCCCATTCATTTTGTACAAACGGCGCCGACTCGTTCTAATTCCGGTTTACAAACTTTAGTGACTCAATTTGCTTCGGTTGCGAACAAACCCCCCGAACAATTAACTGTAGAAAATATCCAGCAGTATCAATCCCAAGTTCAACAAATTCAAAGTAAAGTTACTCGCTACGGAATTTCAACGAATTCTTTGGCTTCTGATATGGTGAAAAATGGTTCATTTTGGGCGTCAATTGCATCGGTTTATGAGTCTTCTGTGATTGCGGCTAATACAAATAAAAAAAGTAATTTAGTTCAGTATGAAGCGATTTATCCCCGATCTACTTTTACTTCAAATATGCGAGCAATTTTGCCAAATGCGCCTTGGGTGAGTGCGGATGAACAAGCCGCAGCAGAACAAATAATTGAGTATTTGCGATCGCCTGAAGCTCAAAAAATAGCAACTGAATTTGGATTGAGGCCCGGTGTGCCGGGAGTGGCTTTGGGGGCTAAATTTTCGCCTCAATTTGGAGTCGATCCCAATGCTCGATATGATTCTTTGCGATCGCCGGAACCGGAGGTGGTAGAGGCGATGTTAAAGTCTTGGCAAGAATTTGCAAAAAAACCTTCAAAAGTTGTGATTGTTGTCGATTCTTCGGGTTCAATGGTGGGGAGAAAGTTATCGGGAGTTCAGAATACTTTGCGATATTAT
>Ga0207419_1001576_pt1 | contig 16689 bp, 17 predicted proteins | sample ElkSloMetagenome_4_FD_184723 | JGI IMG/M metagenome (GOLD analysis project Ga0207419, IMG submission 184723) | Hot spring microbial communities from Elkhorn Slough, Monterey Bay, USA - MD2A (version 2) | ecosystem: Environmental > Aquatic > Marine > Intertidal zone > Estuary: Microbial mat ...
ATGACTCGTCCGGCCAGGGTCACTTCGGGGCGCCGACGATGCGGAGTCTTTGACTTTGTCGCCGCAGCGCCCCTTCGGGGCGCGCGGCTCCGCCGCTTCGCGGCGCCGGCGCAGTCGCGCCGGCCAGCCTCCGAAAAGGTCAGCCTTTTCGTCGGCTGGTATGACAGGGCGTCCAAGAAAGAGCGCTACAACCAATCCCGGATGCGATGCACCATCGTCGCCGCCACCAACAACGGCGTCCGCAGCAGGCGCCCGCCCGGAAAGGGCAGATGGCGGATGCGGGCGAGCAGGTCGAACCGTTCCTCCTGGCCGGCGACGACCTCGGCCATCACCTGGCCGGCGAGACTGGTCAAGCCAACGCCATGCCCCGAAAACCCCTGGGCGAACAGCGTTCGCCGCCCCAGCCGGCCGAAGTGCGGCAACCTGTTGACCGTGATGGCCACATAGCCCCCCCACGCGTACTCCACCGGCACATCCCGCAGGTCGGGAAACGTCCACAGCATGGTGCGCCGCATGGCCTGGGCCACACTCGCCGGCTCGACTCGCGAGTAACTGACCCGCCCGCCGAACAGCAGGCGATGGTCGGCGGACAGGCGGAAGTAGTTAAGCACGAAATTGGTGTCGGAGACGGCTTCGTTGCCCGGGATCAGGGCGCGCGCCCGCGCCTCGCCCAGGGGGGCCGTGCCGATGATGTACGTGCCCACCGGCATGATGCGCGCGCCGATGGCCGGCACGGTGCGCCACAGGTAGGCATTGCCGCACAGGATCAGCCAGCGCGCCCGCACGCGCCCCTGCGGCGTTCGCACCGTCACGCCGTCCGCCGTCTCCTCGAAGTCCAGCATCGGCGTGGATTCGTGGATGACGGCCCCAGCGCGTTCCGCCGCCGTCGCCAGCCCAAGCGTGTAGTTCAATGGATGAAGGTGACCGCCACCCGGATCGTACACCGCCCCCACATAGCGATCGCTGGCCACCCGTTGGCGCGTGGTGGCCTGGTCCCAGAGTTCCAAACCCCGGTATCCCAGGCGCGCCCAGTCCGCCGCCGACTCCTCCAGTTCGGCAACATGGCGCGCCTTGAGCGCCACCTCGATGTATCCCGGCGTGAAGTCGCAGGCGATGGTGTGTTGGTGGATGAGGTCCTTGACCAGGGTTACAGCCTCGGTTCCCAGGTCCCAGTAAACTTGCGCCTCGGTCGAGGGCAACTGGGCGCGCACGGCGTCCATGCCGGCCGCGAATCCGGCGATGAGCTGCCCGCCGCTCCGGCCGGAGGCGCCGAACCCGGTGGCGTGCTGCTCCAGCACCCGCACCGCGTACCCTCGGGCGGCGAGGAACAGGGCGGCACACAAACCGGACATGCCGGCCCCGATCACGCACACGTCAGCGGCGGGGTCGCCATCAAGGGCCGGACGCGCCGGCCACGGTGCCGCCGTGTCGGCGTAGTAGGAACGGGCGGGCGGTTGAGGCTGACCGGCGGCGGTCGAACGGAAAACCATGGGATCGGGACGCTGGTGAACGAGGCGAGAGCTCCGTCTTAGGGCACCGTACCCGGCGTCGTCCAGGCATCGTCGCGCCGCCGCCGCTGGGTCGCTATGGCGAGACCCGGTGCGATGGTGCATACTTTTTTCCCGGCTTGCGTCAGCGACGTGGGAAAGCCCGGTAACGTTCTGTCAACCAGCGTGCGGTACCATGCCTCTAAAGATAACGTTGAAGCCCAATGAGAAAGTGATCATTGGCAGCGCCGTGATTTCAAATGGACAGAGCAAGTCAGAGCTCGTGATCCACAACAGGGTGCCTGTCGTTCGTCAGAAGGATCTTCTAAACGAGGAAGACGCTGACACGCCAGCAAAACAGATCTACTACATCATCCTCAACATGTATCTTGATCCTTCGAGCGAGGTTTCGTTTCATGATTTCTACCAGCCCCTACTACGCCACATGATCGAGATGTCCGTTGATGAGCGGGGCGTCAATCTGTCTGTGGATATGTCAAAGCGGATCATCGAAGGTGACTACTACAAGGCCCTCAAGATCTGCAAAAAGCTCATCGAATACGAAGCGGAGTTGACGAACGATGGCGAACGAGTCACTGAAGGCCTACCAGAACGCGCAAAGGCGCGAGATGACGCCGCGAGAAGCGGAGGCCATGGCCTTCACGAAAGCGGCGGTCATGATGGAAGACGCGAAGAAAAGCCCTGAAGACAAAACGTCTTTTGAACAGGCCCTTCGCTTCAATCACCTGTTCTGGACCATCCTTCAGGCAGATATCACGGATGCTAACAATAAACTACCAAATCCCATCAAAGCGAATATCATGAGCCTCAGTATTTTCGTTGATAAACAGACATCAAAAGCCCTACGATCGGGCGATCCGGCCGATCTGGATATTATGATCAGCATAAACCGCAATCTCGCCCTCGGGCTGCGTCAGACCCCAGACTCGGCGACGGACTCGGCGACGGACTCGGGGCCCGAAGTGGCCCCCGCGCCCCAGCGGACCAGCGGCGAGACCTTTGTCTGAGGCCACGAACGGCACGGCGCCCGACTCGCGACACGCGAGCCGGGCTTGGTGACAGTGCCTGGACGGTCAGATCCAGCGCCGCACGCGAGAGCGGTAGGAGTCGTAGTCACCACCGAAGGCGTCGAGCAGGTGGCGCTCTTCCCGGCGGATGAACCAATCAAGCCAGACCGCCATGATCACCGGTCCCACCCAGGGTGTGACCGTGCCCATCAGGATGGCCACGCCGACGAACGTGATCACGATCGACAGGTACATGGGATTGCGGGACCGCGCGAACGGACCGTCGGTGACCAGGACGGTCGCCTCTCCGTGTGGGTGGACGTTCGTGCCCACACGCTGAAAACGCAGCACGGCCCACCCCGCGAAGGCCAGCCCCGCCGCCATCACGAGGGCACCCACCAGGGTCCACGGCCAGGGCACCAGCACAGGACCGGGCCACAGAAACCACGAGACAATCATCGTCGCCAGCACGAGGCTGCTGACCTGGGGGGGGTTTGGCCCGCGCCGGCCGGACTGTCCAGGATCGGTCATGTCGCCTGGTCCTCCTTCAGGGGCGTGATGGTCATGGGCTTGCCCGACAGATCGACGACTCTCCAGGCCGGTCCCTCCGCCGGCGGCGGATCCACCGGCTGGAACTCGACCACCACCGAGTTGCCCAGTTGCGGCCGCACCTTGCCGAACCCCATGCCGTACAGGAGCGCCCGGAAGGTTCCCGAGTGCGCGAGCAAGAGGGTCGGCGCCGGCACCCGAACCCACTGCGCCGCCCGCCAGATGCGCGCGGCGAAGTCTTCCCAGGTTTCACCCCCCGGCGGGTTGTAGAAGGTGCTTGGACGCTCGCTGAGCGGCCGGCCTTCCAACTCGCCCCAGTCGCGTTCGTTCAGGCCCGGTTCGACGAACGGCGTCAGTCCCTTCTGCTCCAGGATCGGCACCGCGCTCTGGTGCGTGCGATACAACCCGGTCACGATCACACTCGCCAGCGGAATGGCCCGCACCTGCTCGGCCGCGTCGATGGCCTGCCGTTGACCACGCTCCGACAGATGGGCATCGGTCAGGCCGGCCACCAGGTCCATGGCATTGGTCGTGCTCTCGCCATGCCGCAAGAAGTAGAACGGGCCGTCAAGAAGCCCACGAGTCGTCGCGTTTTCCATGATGTGTTCAGTACCCTGCGGTGCGGTCCACCGCGCTGTCGGGGGTCTCACCCCGCTCCAGGCGGCGGATGGTTTCAGCGATCTGCGCGCAGGCCGGCCCGGCCAGCGTGACGGCGGCGACGTGCGGTGTCAGGCGCACCTTCGGATGCGCCCAGAACGGATGCTCGGGCGGCAACGGCTCCGGGTCGAACACATCAAGCTGCGCGCCCCGAATGTGGCCGGAGTCGAGCAAAGCCAGAAGGTCAGAGTCCACCACATGGGCGCCGCGCGCGGCATTGATGACGGCCGCCCCCGGTGCCAGACGTGACAGGGTCTCCCTGTTCAGCAGGCCCCGGGTTTCCGGCGTCAGGGGCAGCAGGCAGACGAGGATCTCCGTCCCCTCCAGGAAGGCCGGCAAGGCGTCCCGCCCATGGAATCCCTCGACCCCGGCCACCGAACGCGGGGTCCGGCTCCAGCCCCGCACGGCGTAGCCCAGGTCCGCCAGACGCGCCGCCACGACACCGCCCAGAGCCCCCAGCCCCATCACGCCGACCCGGACCTGAGACGCCAGCCTGGGCGGAACGGGCGCCCAGCGGCCGTCCGCCTGCGCCGCCTCGTAGACGTCAAAGCGGCGATGGAAGCGCAGGACCCCGTGCAACACCCATTCCACCATCTGCGCCGCCATGCCGGCATCGCTCAGCCGGAAGAGGGGCACATGGGCGGGCACCTCGGTCTCGGCCATCAGGGCGTCGACCCCGGCGCCCAGGTTGAACACGGCCTTGAGATTCGGCAGGGAGCCCAGCAGACCCTGGGGCGGCTTCCACACCAGGCCGTATCGCACGGCCTCGGCCGGCCCCGCGTCCGGCCAGGCGCGAAACGGCGTGTCCGGCAGATGCTCGGCGATGGTGCGTCGATACGTGTCGGCGCAATCGACCTCGCTGCAGAACAGAATGGTCATCGGTCAGGAGCCTCGCGAGGGCGCGCACGACAGCCGGCGACCACAGGATCGCCCTGAAAGAACTGTGCCTTTTTGCCATTGCCGCCCCGAAGACACAAGCGCCGCCGGTGGCCCCACGCTTCCCGGCCCACGCCGGGGCGTGGTAAAGCCGGTCGGAAGCGTCTTCGCCCCTCCCCCTTCATGCCGGACGGTCTTGCCCGATGCCCCTGTACCTGAAAGGCCTTTTGCTGTCCGCCGCCGGGATGCTGGTCATCAGCCCGGACGGCTTGTTGGTCAAGCTGGTGCAAGAGGCGGATGCCTTTCAGATCGTGTTCTGGCGCACCCTGCTGGCGGCGATCATTCTGTTCGCCGTCCTGGCCGCCCGACGCGGCCCCCGGGTGGTGCGGCACGTGCGGGAGATGGGCACCACCGGCCTGTTGGCCTCGGCCATGATCGGCGTGTCGAACATCGCCTTCGTCACCGCCATGACAATGACGTCGGTGGCCAACACGCTGGTCGTGCTGGCCACCCTGCCCCTGTTCAGCGCCCTGATCGGCCTGGCCCTGATCGGCGAGCGCGTTCGGACGCGGACCTGGGTCGCGATCGCCCTGTCCTTCCTGGGCGTGGTCATCATCATGTCCGGTTCCGTGGGCCTGGGAGGCGGCACGCTGGCCGGCGATCTGGTGGCCCTGGGGATTCCGCTGGCCATGGGGGCGGCGCTCGTGCTGCTGCGCAAGGCGGGGGACCGCGACACGGTCCCGGTGGTGGCGCTGGGAAGCCTGTTCAGTGCCGTGGCGGTGCTGCCGATCTGCGACCCTTGGTCGGTCACGACCGGGGACATGATCGTGATCATGACCATGGGGCTGGTGGTCACGCCGCTCGCCTTGTCGCTGTACACCAGCGGCGCGCGCTACATTCCGGCGGCGGAGGTGGCGTTGCTGGCCTTGATCGAGACGGTTCTGGGGCCGGTGTGGGCCTGGGTCGGCGTCGGCGAGGTGCCACCGCCCCTGACCCTGGTCGGCGGGGCGCTGGTGGTCGGAGCCATCGCCGTCAACAGCGTGCTCGCCTTGCTGCGCCGCCCGGCTGGCCGTGCGACCGCGCCGGAGGATGGCGGGTAGGAGCTTTTTCGAGTCAACGTCGCCGAATGCAAAGACGGCGGACACTCTGGCGCCCGCCGTCTTGTTTCCGGCCCCGAGGATTGCTCCTCGGGACCACATGTGTGTGGCTCAGTCGGCCGCGATTACTCGTTGGACGTACCCGAAGCCCAGGGCGCGGTGGTGCTCTGTGACCCGGTGTCGGCCTGCGCGGTGGTGATCGGCTTGCCGGCGGTGTCGGCGGACTTCCAGCCGCTGCACGCCAGGGCGGCGGACGAGGCGAACAGGGTCGCGGCAAAGGCAATCGTAGCAGTCTTCAGCATGGGAGCGTCTCCTTCACGACGGGTTCACGACGGGGGGAACGACGGTCGGCGGTCAGAGTGCTCTGTCTGGACCCCTGTGATAGCGGGAGTATGGGGATGCCGGGGCCGCACAACAACCCTGATGATTTCAGGGAGACAACGATTTTTGGCATATTATGTCGCCTGGCCCGGCCCTGCAAGACATTCCGTTACCGAGCCCTCCCATTCGGCCTGGACCTCCGGCACCGATTCGGTGGCCTCGGACCGCGCCCGCAAGGCGCTCAGCCGCCCCACGTCGAGCTCCAGGCGCCGCACCGCCCACACCGCCGCGCCCCGGACCAGCGGCGCCGGATCGTCCAGCAGGGGCAGGACCGTCTCGACCAGGTCCGGGCGGTCGCTGTTGCCAAGCGCGATCAGCACATTGCGCACGAACCGGTCGCGCCCCGTGCGCTTGATGGGCGAGCCGGCGAACAGCGCGCGGAACCGCGCGTCGTCCAGGGCCACCAAGTCGGCCAGACGCGGCGCCGTCAGTTCAACGCGGGGCAGCAGGCCCTCATGCCGCGTGGGCACCGCGAACCGGTTCCACGGACAGACCGCCACACAGTCTTCGCACCCGTAAATCCGGTTGCCCATGTGCGGCCGAAGCTCGCGCGGGATCGGCCCCTTGTGCTCGATGGTCAGGTAGCTGATGCACCGCCGCGCGTCGATCCGATACGGGTCGTCGGGCCGGATGGCGCCGGTCGGGCACGCGTCCAGACACCGGCGGCAGGTCCCGCACAGGTCGGCGTGCGGCGAGTCCGGGGCAAGGTCCAGCGTGGTGAACACCTCGGCCAGGAACAGCCACGATCCGAACCGCCGCGAGACAAGATTGGTATGCTTGCCGGTCCAGCCCAGGCCGGCCCGCGCCGCCAGTGGCTTTTCCATCACCGGGGCGGTGTCGACGAACACCTTCACCTCGGCCTCGAAGGTCCCATGGATCCAGCGCGCCAGGGCCTTGGCCCGGCTCTTGAAAACGTCGTGGTAGTCCTTGCCGTGGGCATAGACGCTGATCACGCCCCGGTCGCGGTGCGCCAAGCCCTGTAGGGGATCGGTCGCCCCGGGGCCGTAGTTCAGGCCCAGGGTCACGATGGACACCGCCTCCGGCCACAGCACGCGCGGGTCGCCGCGCCGCGCGCGGGTGGTTTCCATCCAGGCCATCTCGCCGTGCCGGCCCTGGTCCAGGAACAGGCCCAGGTCGCGACGCGCGGACTCGGGCAACGCCGCGCGGGTGATGGCCGCCGCGTCCAGCCCCAGCGTCCGCGCGTGCGACAGGATCGCCTCGCGCGGCGCGGCGGGACGGCCGCCGCCTTGCCTATCCTGGACACCATCGGGCACGGTCCGGTGATCCTCCATGCTTGGCAGCACAAGAAGCAGGGAGTCGCAGAGTCGCATCCCTGCCCCCCGGCGTAAACCAGAGGCCGAACACGCTGGGGCCTACCGGGCGGCGCGAAGGCGGAATGGGCTTGCCTTTGCGGTCGCCACGAACCATCTGACACCGTGTCGGCCCGCCCCTGGCCGGCCATCACACCCGGCCATCATGCAAGGGAGACCGGAATGTCGCTTCGTCTGGTGACCGTGTTCGGAGGCACAGGATTCATCGGCCGCCAGGTCGTCCAGGACCTTGCGGCGCGCGGCATACGCGTGCGAGTCGCCGGGCGCGATCCCGTCAAGGCCGAGTTCCTGAAACCGCTCGGGGACCTGGGCCAGATCGCCCCGATCAAGGTGAACATCCGCAACGACGAGTCCGTCGTCCGCGCGGTCGAGGGCGCCGACGGGGTGGTCAACCTCATCGGCATCCTGGCCGAAAGCGGCCGCAGCACGTTTCAGGCCATGCACGTCGAGACGCCGGAGCGGATCGCCCGCCTGTCCAAGGCCGCCGGCGTCAGCCGGTTCGTGCATCTCTCGGCACTGGGCGCCGACGAAAGCTCAAGCGCCAACTACGCCCGCAGCAAGGCCAAGGGCGAGGCCGCCGTCCGCGCCCATTTCCCCGAAGCCAGCATCCTGCAGCCGTCCGTCGTGTTCGGGATGCACGACTCGTTCTTCAACATGTTCGGGTCCATGACGCGGCTTCTGCCGGCGCTGCCGTACTATGTGAAGGATGCCTTCCGCACCGTCCGCGACGATTCCGGCAAGTCGTCCATCGATCTGCGCGGGTCCGGCGGCCCCCGGTTCCAGCCGGTCTACGTCGGCGACGTGTCGGAGGCCGTGCTGCGCTGCCTGACCGACCCGGTGCACCAGGGGCAGACCTACGAACTGGGCGGCCCCCGCGCCTACTCCATGCGCGAGATCATGGAACTGGTGGTCGAGCAGGCGGAACGGCGCACCTTGGTGGTGCCGGTGCCGTTCTGGGTGGCGCGCCTGCAGGCCAAGGTCATGCAGGTGCTGCCGAAGCCGCCGATCACGCCGGATCAGGTGCGGCTGCTGGAGACGGACAACGTGGTCTCGGGACAGCGCCCGGGGCTGGAGGCGCTGGGCATCGAGCCGACGGCGGCCGAGGCGATCCTGCCGACCTACATGCACCGGTTCCGGCCGCATCACCGCAACGTGATCATCCGCGCGTCGTAACGGCGGCAGCCACGGTCGCCCCTACACGGGTGTGAGGGCCGTATCGCGGTCGTCCGACCCGCTGGCCCCGGAGTCGGCCGCGCCGTCGCCATTGCCATTGCCATTGCCGTTGCGCGCGCGCTTGTCCCGTCCGGCGGCCACGCGTTTGTGGGCCGGACCCGGATCGACGTCGGGCGTGGAGTCGACCAGCGGCACTTGGCGGACCTCCGCCGGACGACGGTCCGGCGGCGTGACGATACCGCCCGAGATGACCATCTTGATCCCCTCCTCGACCGACATGTCGAGCACGATCAGATCCTGACGCGGGACAAACAGCAGGAATCCGGACGTCGGGTTCGGGGTGGTCGGCAGGAACACGTTGACGCATTCCTGCGCCGTCAGGTTCTGCACCTCCCCCTCGGTCACGCCCGTGATGAAGGCAATCGCCCAGATGCCCCGGCGCGGGTATTCCACCAGCACGACCTGCCGGAACGCGGTGGATTGCTGGGCCAGCACGGTTTCCAGGATCTGCTTCAGGGCGCCGTAGATGTTGCGGATCAGTGGCATCCGGTTGAGCAGTCGCTCGCCCAGCCGAAACAGAATCCGCCCCACAAGGCCGGTGGCGAAGGCGCCGATCCCGATCAGGATCAGCACCATCACCAACAGGCCCACGCCCGGAATGCTGAACGGCAGGTGGTACTGCTCCGGGATGAAGGCCGCCACCCGCTTGTCAACGAACTCGATGAACTTCCAGGCCACGAAGAAGGTGATGGCGGCCGGCGCCGTCACCAGGATGCCGGCGAAGAAGTGGTTGCGCAAACGCGCGGTCAGCGACAACGCGTTGTTGTTGTGATCGTCATGGCCCGAGGGGCGGGCGGAGCCGTGGCCAGAGGCCCCTGGTTTGGTCGAAGCGTGTGTTTTCCTGGACATTCCGGTGTCAACAACTCTGCGGGCGGATGGGGTCACGGGCTCGCCGCCGCCACTGGCGCGGGTTCGAGCCCTTGTTTCTCGGACAATGACCCCCTATTGCGGCGAAATCAGGGGCACAGGTGAGGACGTTCGCGCGCAAGTGTGATATTGTGTGCTCGCTATCGCTCCTGGTCATGGGGGTTCCCCTCAGCAGCGACGCGCAAGGTCCGACCGCCTGGACCATCGGATTGGGAGAAGCCCAGACCATGCGCCGCACTTCTGGACCCACACACCACCACAATACACCAAACCAGCCGACACAAAACCGGCGTGCGCTTGCCGTCCAACGAGCCCGACGGATGCGGCGCGCGCGTCGATCCCGACAGCTTGTCTGGGCCGGCGCCGCGACGGCGGCTGGCGCAGTGGGCGTGCTATTGCTCCTCCTCCTCCTGCCGGAACCGTCCGACCACGTGGCCCAGGGTGACATATCCGGCCCAGCGTGCATCGAGGACGGGGACACCTTGCATATCAACGGCAGACGGTCCTACGGCGAATGCCGCAACGGGCACGGCGTCGTTCTGTACGGGATCGATGCCCCCGAACTGGCACAGACCTGCCATCATCAGGGAACGGCTTGGCCCTGCGGACGGCAGGCGGCCTCCACGCTGCTGCACCTGACGAGAGGCAAGACCGTGACCTGCGTGGGCAACTCGCAGGACCCGAAAGGATCGCTGATCGCCGTCTGCCACGTTGACGGCCAAGATCTCAACGGGCTCATGGTCCGCATGGGGATGGCGGTCTCCGTCGGCGCCCGCTACGCCCTGGAGGAAGGCGCCGCCCGCCACGCCCGCGCCGGCATATGGATGGGCACGTTCGAGCGCCCGGCCGAGTGGCGCGCGGCGCACTGACCGGACCCGTCCGGCCCCGCCGCCAGGGCCTATTGCGGCTTCTGAGCCTCGAGGGGAATATACCCGCGCTCAAAAGCATGTTGCAGGGCCTCGAACCCGGTGCGCGCTTCCTCGAACAGGACCCGCCGGTTCTGGATGGAGGCCAGTTGGCTGGCGTCGGCGTGCTCCCAATCGAGAGCCAGAACGGCCTCAAGATAATTCGCACGCAACCGCGCGATCGTCACCGCCAGCTTGAAAAAGCTGGTGCGGTCCAGGTTCGGCAGCTTGTGGCCGATGATTTCCTGGTTGGCCGCGCGAACCGCCATTTCCACTTCTTCAAGGAAACGGCGCTGGGCGATCATATGCGCACGGTCGTCGGTGGCTCCAGTCAACGCGGCCTCCCATTCAAAGTGCCAAGAGAATGGACGAATACTCTCGGCCGAAGCAATCAATATGGTGACCGACCGGCCGGTGCAAATCAATAGGTCGTTTTGTGACCGGTGTCGAGACATGCCTGGCGTTGGCGCGATTCCGCGTTGCAAAAAACGCACGCCAACCTTGGCCAAGAACCGCTTACATTTTGAGTGTAGCTGCCATGATCTGGCGCTCCTGGATAAAACTTGTTGCGAATTCAAGACAATTATGAGCCAGAAAGGATCGCCCCCGATGCCAGACCCGCTGTTCGGAACCACCTCTCCGTTCGCCCTTCAAGTGGAAGCCCATCAGGCCCGCGACCGGTATCTTGCCAGCCTGCTCGGCACCGGCCTGCGCGCGCTTTGGACCGCCCTGTTCGGCACCCGCGAGACCGCCCATGACGCCGCCGAGGTGTTCCACGACTGCTACGTCAAGGACACGGACCTGATTCATATCCCGGACGCCCGTGGCTTGGCCGCCCGCCACAGCAACGATCGCCGGCGCCACGACGCGGCGGCCTGACGACGGGCGATCCGTGCCCTGGAATCCGGTGCGCGCAGCCGCTAGAGTACCGGCCCCGCCGTGGACCAGGTGCCGCCCGTGACGTCAGCCCGTGTGACCGACCCCTCCGCCGCGCCCGTTCCCCCCGGCGCCGACGGAGAGACTGTGGCGCGCCAGGTGTTCGCCGATGGCGTGGCCCATCTGCAAGGGGGACGACTGCGGGACGCCGAAGCAGCGTTCCGGCGGGTCGCCTCGCTGGTTCCGGCTCATGCCACGAGCTGGCTTAACGTGGGTTTGCTCCGGCACCATGGCGGCGACGCGGTCGGTGCCATCGCACCCCTGACGCGGGCCTTGACCCTCGACCCCGGCATCGCGGCCAAGCCCGACCTGCCCCTGCGGCGCCTGTTCCGGGACGCGCACGCCATGGCCCAGCGCCAGGGCCATCCCACCGCCCACAACAGCGCCATCGCCCGGCTGTGGCTGCGGTGGCTGCCGGATGACTTGGGCGCCCTTGGAGCCGCCACCATGGCCGCCCTGGCCGACGGGGATTACGCACAGGCCGAAGACGTCCTCTCCCGCGCACCCGAACGCCCCGCCGATTCGACGCTACGCCACGCGCAGGCGCTGCTGGACCTGCACCGGGGGCGGCCGAGCCGTGCCGCGCGGGCCGTCCGCGATGCCCTCATTCTGGCCCCTCGGTACGCCGAGGCCTGGTTCACCCAAGGCACCATCGCCCAGCGGCGGTCCGCCCCAGACGAGGCCGACACAGCCTTGCGCCGGGCCCTGCACCTGAGCCCCGGTCATCCCGGCACCCTGCTCGCCCTGGCGGGCGTTCGCGTCGCGGAGGGACGGGCCGACGACGGCGCCGCGCTGGCCTTGCAAATCCCCGCGCCCATCCGGCGCGCCGCTCCCCATATCGGCACCCTGCTGACCATCCTGCATCACGCGCCAAGCGTCGCGCCCGAGGTCATCCGTGCCGAACGCCAGGCCCTGCGTCCCTCAACGGGGCCGGCTGCTTCGGTGCCCCGGCCAGAGGCCACCCCGCCGCCACCGCCATTGCGTGTTGTCTATCTGGGCGACTGTTCGCGCCCCCAGGTCGCGGCGTTGGCCTTGCCGGCCATCCGCGCGCACGCCCGGGCCGACGCCGCCGGGCGGATCGTGTGCCACATCTTCCACGCCGGACCGCCGGACCGGCCGGCGCCGCCCCCGCCCGAGGGCGCCGACGTGCCGGTCCTGGACCTGGGTGTCACCACCCCTCAGGCCATCGGTGACAGCGTGCGCCGGCTGGCGCCGCATGTCCTGGTCCTGCTGACACCCACCACCCTGCCCCAGGCGCTGGAGGCCGTCGCGCACCGGCTGGCGCCGCTCCAGGTGATCTGGGGCGACGTGTTCGGCAGCGTCGGCTGGCCCGGCCTGGATGCCCTGTTGACGGACGCGCACCACGTCACGGACCCGGCCCTGCTGTCGGAGCGCCCGGTGCTGCTGCCGCACGGCGCCTACTTCTTCGCACCGCCGGTCGACGCGCCCGATCCCGGTCCCCTGCCCTGTCGGAGCCACGGACACGTCACGTTCGGCAGTTTCAACCGCCTGGACAAGATCAACGATCCGCTGCTCGCCCGCTGGGGGCGCATCCTGGCCGCCGTGCCGGACTCCCGCCTGCTGATCCAGGCCCGGGCGCTCGACACCCCGACCACACGCGACACCCTGCTCGACCGGCTGGCGCGGCACGGCGTGCCGACCAACCGCGTGCGTCTGGAAGGCGGCCGCGACCGGGCCGGCATGACGGACCTGTACCGCCAAGCGGATCTCGCCCTGGACGCCGATCCCTGGTCGGGCGGGCTGACGGTCCTGGAACTGCTGTGGATGGGCGTGCCGGTGGTCACCCTGGCCGGCCGGCATCCGTGCGGACGCCACGCTGTCTCCCACCTGCGCCGGGTCGGGCTCGACGACTGGGTGGCCGAGACGCCCGAGGCCTACGTCGCGCGCGCGGCGGCGGGCGCCCGCGACACGGAACGCCTGACGGTGTTGCGCGCCGACCTGCGCCGGCGCCTTGCCGCCCTGCCCCTGTGTGACGCGACGGTTTACGCCCGCCAGCTCGAGGACGCCTACGAGACCCTGTGGGCCGATCTCACGGCCGTTTCGGAACCCACAGCGTCTGGAACGCCTCCAGCGTCTCGGCGTCCTTGAGCCAGGGGTTGAGCGCCCGCACGACGGCCTCGGTCGTGCCCTCGCGGGCGGCAAACCCGGACACCGTGTCGCCGGCCTCGGCCATGGCCCGCTCGATCGGGAATTCGGCGGGGCTTCTGATTTCCCGGACATCCAGGCGGGTCGCGCGAGCCTCGGCGAGGTCCCGTTCCAGCGTATCGACCCGATCGCTCAGGCGTTCGCCGATGCGCAACGCCGCCTCCAGCTCCAGCAGGAGGTTCTCCCGCTCGGTCTCAAGCGATCGCTGGCGTTGCTGCCAGCGGGCCTGTTCGGTGCGCATGTCCTGAAGCGCGGTCGCGCGCTCGGCCACGGCCATCCACGCGTACCCACCCGCGCCCACGGCGGCGGCCACCGCGACGGCGGTGATGGCCGGCCAGACGTGCCGTCGCGGTGGTGGCATGGTCACGCGCGGCGTCAGTTGAAGGACTGCACGTCGCAGACCGATCCCATGTCCGGAATCTGCCCGCACAATCCGCGCGCCGCCTGTTTCGACGGGAACGGCCCGGCGTAGACCCGGAAGAACGAGCCCATGTCGTCCAGGTCCACCGGCTGGATCCTGGGACTGAGCCCCTGAAGCAGGTCGGGATGCGATGCCTGGAACGTGGCCCAGCCCTTGCGCGCGCCGGCCATGGTGCGGAAGGACCCCAGACGCACGCCGGCGCCGGTCCAGGCATCGGCCGACGCGGCCGTAGACGGGGGCGCGGCGGGCGCAGCCGCCGGGGTCGGCCTGGGTGTCGGGGTTGGTGTCGGGGCCGGGCCGACGGGCGTTTCGGCCACGGTCGGCGCCTCGGGAGTCGTCTCGGTCGCCGCCATCGGCGGGGCCGGCAGCGGCGTCGACTCGGCCACGGCCGCCGGCGCGGCCTCGGGCGCCGGCGCATCGGGTACACCGGACGCCGTCACGCGGCTGTTGGCGACCGCCAGAAGCGAGCGGGCCTGTTGCTGGTCGTCGGCCGTCGTGACCTCGCGACGCACGAAGTACCCCACAGTCGGGGCATGGTACGTATACAGCCGCAATCCGTCGGAGCGCACGCAGGCGACCTTATACGTGTTGAAGGCCCCGGCCGGCACCTCGGTTCGCGTCGTGGCGACCACGCGGCAGTTCCAGGCCAGGGATTGGGCCGGCTGGCCTTCCATGCCCGCCGACACCAGGAAGCTGGCCTCCTTGCCGATCTCCAGCGGCCACAACGATCCCGTCTGGTGCTGCACCTCTCGCCGGACGACCCCAACTTCGGGCGAGGCGGAACGAAGGCTGGGCATGAGCGGATCGCGCGGCGTCACCCGCATCCCGCCGAGATCGCTTTCCCAGGTGACAGTGTCATCGTCCACCGCGCGGATGACCCAGGTCTCTTCGGGATTGTCGAACACGTAGCGGTCGCCGACGGCATAGCTCGGCAAGGGCGCCTGCGCGATGCGGCCCGGCGGATCCACGATGACGTTCGATGTGGCCGACGCATCGGCCGGGGCCGCGTCGTCCCCGCCAAGGCCGGTGCCACAGGCACCAAGGGCGAGCGTCAGACACAGCGCCCCGGCGCCCAGCGCCGCGCGGACGCCCGGTGACCGCGCAAGCCCGTGGAGTCCGGTTGCGTCCCTGGAGACCGCCATGTGCTGTGCCCTCCCTCGCTGTCCGTGTCGGCCCGACACGCCGTCGCTACGACAACAGAATCATCAGTGTGGCGGGCAATCAAGCAAAAAATGAAAAAGAAGAACGGCCAAGCAATCGCGCAAGATAGGACGCCCGCACGACCTGGCACCCTCGGCCCCTGATCTGACCGCTGGCAACAGGATACGCGCCGATTTAACCGAACAACGCGTCGATGTCGTCCTGGCTCAGCCCCTTGTTCTGCAATTGCGGCCCGTTGAGCAGGTGGCTTTCATCGTCTTCATGGACGGCCTCGTCTTCGTCCGGCAACGGAAGGTCAAGGAACGCATCAGGACCCCAATCCTCGACGATGGCCCGGATGCGATCCTCGATGAACTCCAGGGTCTTGACCACTTTCGAGATCCGTTGCCCGGTAATGTCCTGGAAGTTGCAGGCCTCCAGAATACGGGCCACATTGTCGCTCACCTGATTGATGCGCGGCGCGATGGCGTCTTCCTCACCGACCTCGGCGAGGATGTCTGTGCAGTGGATGGTGATGGCCTCGCCCGCGTCAAGAATGGCGTGAGTCGCTTCCTCGGTGGCCGTAATGATGGCGTCGAGTTCGCTCGCGGCCCGCGTCATCCGGTCGTCATCGGCGTCCCGCAGGGGATGCTTGATTTCGGCGATCTCACGTTTCGCCGTCGCCAGGCTGCGCACCATGCGGGCGACCTCGACCCGTAGCAACTGCGCCTCGTCGGCGCTGCCCCCCTCATCACCGTGCCGCGCCGGCGCCGGTTCGGACGCCGGTGGTGGGGGCGACGGCACGGCCTTGATCTCCGCGAATTCACGGCGCAGATCTGCCATCTCGGCCCGCATGGCGCGGACTTCGTTGATCAGCGTCTCAAGGCCGCCCGAGTCAGGCGCCGCGCCAAGATCGAAAACAAGCTCCGCGTCGTGTTCGCGCCGCAGGTGTTTCTCGATGGAGAACGTCCGCTTGCGCATCGATCGTCCGGCCGCTCCCTGGCCGCTATTCATGTCCGCTTCCCTCTCTGCGTTCCGGACACGAAAACGGTCCGTTTCAAGCCGTCAGTCCCTTTCATGCGGCCAAAACGCCCCCTGGTCCACACGCGACTGTCTCGCCCGCCGGCCACCCCCGAATGACCCGCCACATCACCCGCCAGATCATACGACGTTCCGCCGCAGGGTGCAAAACCGCCAAGCGATCCGGATTGCCCCAAACCGGGCGGCACCTTGGGTATGTATCGAACAGACGGGGTGACGTCCACGCCTTTGCCCAAGGAACGCTCCACCCGTGGCCGCGAACGCGGGCGCCTGGCTGAGTCCTGAAAAGGCTTTCACCGCCACCCAAACGACAAGGCGGCGGTGGGAGCCCCGCAGGACTCCGCGCCACCGCCCTGAAATCCGCCCGTGCGGATGCGTTCCGGCCTTATACCAAGCGACGGAAAACGTGACACGTTTTCCGGACCGTCGACACACGACCTTGGGAGATCCCTCGCGTCCTAACGGACGCTTCGGGATGTAACCGGGGCAAAAGTCCGGGCAGCGGGACTCATAATTGGTTGCGCGCGAATCTGGTTTCATGATTCGCTGGGGACATGGCCAAGCCCCCCTTCGA
>Ga0207419_1001578_pt1 | contig 16676 bp, 8 predicted proteins | sample ElkSloMetagenome_4_FD_184723 | JGI IMG/M metagenome (GOLD analysis project Ga0207419, IMG submission 184723) | Hot spring microbial communities from Elkhorn Slough, Monterey Bay, USA - MD2A (version 2) | ecosystem: Environmental > Aquatic > Marine > Intertidal zone > Estuary: Microbial mat ...
AGGCAAAGAGGTGATGATTTACAAATAATTACAACCTTATATGGTCCACCTCCATATATTACAAAACAAAAAGTATACAGGGGACGTGATTTAGATACATCACAGACAGATGAGTTTATTAATTACCTAATTGATTGGACTGATTATCTGATAAATGATAAAAATCTGCCCTTGAAGTACATTAGCCTGCATAACGAGGGCGAATCCTGGTTGCGTTGGCCGGAAGACGGCACTACCGGAGCTGCTTTGGATGAGGGACATGACTATAACCTTTTCTGGACACCTGAACAGGTAAATACAGTCATCAAACAATTAAGGCCTGCACTGGACAACCATGGCTTAGCTGCCGTTGGGATTACCAATGGCGAGCCTACCAACTGGTACCGCTTTAGCCATTGGGGGTTTGCTGACGCATTATATGAAGATGAACAGGCACTGGATAAACTTGCCTTAATTACATCACATGGTTTCTATGTTGGCGATATTTCCACTACCCGTTGGTTTGCGCCTCATAGTTCCGAAGGTACAGATCTTTTACGTTCTAAAAAACAAGGCCTACATGCATGGTGTACCTCTACCGCCTGGGATGCGAAAGATAAATCTACAATTATAGATAATGAAGTGCATAAGCAATATATTATGGATGCACGTTTTCTTAAAGAAGTTCATGGCAATATATATGATGCTAAGGTAAATGGCTTAATTCCGTGGGCCGTCATTCAAAGGGCATCGCATTGGATACGCCCTGATCCTAATCCTGGTTCGGCGTTCAGGGTTTATGATGATGGAACCTGGGAAATTAAAAAAGGCTATTATTATTATAAGCAGGTTTCAAGGGCCGGGCAGGCAGGAATGTTGGTAGCCGATACCTGGGCCATGGATTCACAAATTGCATTGTTGGCTTTTCATAAAAATAATACAGAACATAAACATGCATTTGTACTTGTAAATTTTGGTGATACCAAAAGGATGGTTGATGTTAATGTTGCAGGTGTTTACGCTCAAAGCCTGAAAGCCTACAGGACAACCGGAAGTGAGGTGTATCGCCTATATGAAACAGCCGAAAAAAACAACTTAAAAGGAGAAAACTATAAGGATATAGGAACTTTTAATTTAAAAGGGCAAATATTGAAGTATGAAGCCCCGGCAAATTCAGCCACCACTTTTTTTATTGAGGAATAAAGACATATAAATAAATAACAACGTCGTTTCCAGCCTTATTACAGAATTATTTTGTAAAACCAGGCTTGTGTTACATCATTTAAAATAACTAATTGTAAAAATGGATAAGGAAAATTTTGTTAAAGGGTTAATTGATAAAATGAGCATAGAACAAAAAGTTGGCCAATGTTTTGTTCTGGGTTTTGTGGGCACGGTATTAACCCCGGTAACTTTGCAGCGGATTAAAAAATATTATCCTGCTGGCATACGTACATTTGTGAATTTGCGTGCTAAAACAGCAGCACACGATCCTTATGCAACCAGTGGTAAATTTGCCCACCGTGTAGCAAGGCCACCCGTAGGGAATGTAAAGGATTATCTTACAGATATACCGGTAACAAAAATATCTAATACCGATTACTGTAAAATGCTGAATAAGATGAAGGAAGCAGCACTCGAAAATGGGCTTGACATTCCTTTGCATATTACACTTGATGCAGAAGGCGGGTTTTCTTCAGATTATTGTTTTAACAGTACAAACCTTTTTCCCCAACCCATGGGGATTACCAAAACCGGCGATAAAAAACTGGCATATGAAGTTGCCTGGGCCATTGGCCGCCAGATAAATGCCTTGGGTTTTAATTGGGTACATAGCCCTGTGCTGGATGTTAATACCGAACCATTAAATTCTGAAATCAGCATTAGAAGCTACAGCGACGATCCTGACGAAGCCGCAGAATATGCATTAGAAGCCTTAAGGGGTTATCAGGATGCAGGTATAATTACTACCGGAAAGCATTTCCCTGGGCGTGGCCCGTCAGTGGCAGATGCCCATCACGGTTTGCCTGTGGTAGACATCCCTGAGAAAGAGCTAAGAAAGCATTTAATCCCATATCAGAGACTTATAGAAGCGGGTATGCCAGCGGTAATGACGGCACATTCGGCCTATTCGGCGTTTGATGATAAAGATAAGGCTGCCACGCTTTCTAAAATAATATTAACCGATATTTTAAAAGGTGAATTAGGCTTTAAAGGGGCAATTACAACCGATGATATTACTATGGGAGGCATAGTTGAGAGATATGAAGTTGCCGATGCTGTGATTGAATCTATTAATGCCGGGTGCGATTTAATTTTAATGCGCGACGACAGCCCGCTGGTGGACGAAGTTATACCTAAAGTTATTGAAGCTGTTAAAAACGGACGAATCAATGAAGACAGGCTGAATGATGCATTGTTCAGATCCCTCTCTGTTAAGTACGATTATGGCTTATTTAATAATGGCAACATCGCAGATCCTGAAAAAGCTGGTGAAGGGATCAATGATCCTGAAGTAATTAGAATTGCTAAAAAGGCTGCCGACAAAACAACTTTTGTTTTAAGGGCAAAAGAAAATGTATTGCCTGTAAGCCCCGATAAAAAGGTTTTGCTTATCGAGCAGGCAACGCCATTGCAATTGGTAATTAATGAATCAGATTACCATCCTGGGTTGTTGTGGAAATATCTGTATGAAAAAAGGCCTGAGATAGGATCGGTTGAAGCAACAATGGCCTACGATGAGCAGGATGAAAAAAGAATCCTTTCGCATATTAAACTTGATAACCCTGATGTAATTGTGATTACAAATTATCACTGGCGTAGGGGGGCAAATGGCAATGAATTTGTGAAAAAGCTTCATCAATTAATTCCAGAAAAAACTATAATAGTAATTACAAATAACCATTATCCATTAACAAATGAGGATGAATATAAAAATGTAATCATTCAATACAGCATGGATAAAGTAGCCTATAAAAATGTATCGGGCATACTGCTGGGTAATTAAATGTTAAGGTAATATTGATTTCCTGACATCTTCCTGTAATTACGGAAGATGTCGTGGAAATCATGTTTAAAACTAAATTAAAGAAGATCCAAATTTTAATATATGGGTAATGGCAATATTTTTTGTTGTTTCATAAGTATAATTACCTCTCTGAATAATAATTAAGACGTGCTACCTGGCATTACTGTAGAAACTGAAACGGGTGACTGGCCTGGGCAAAATCGTATTTCTCGCCTTCTGGGAATCATAATTGCCCAACTTTAGGGTATAAAGCATTTTGTGAGTTATTAATGGTAAAAAGAAAAAACCTACAATGAACGGACATAAACTTTCTCTAAAAGAGAAAATCGGCTATGGGCTTGGCGATACAGCCACCAATTTTGTGTATCAAACCCTGCAATACTTTATCATATTTTTTTATACCGATATATTTGGCATTTCAGTTATAGCTGCCGGTACATTATTCCTGGTTTCACGTGTAATTGATGCTGTAAGTGATCCTGTTATGGGTATCATCGCGGACAGGACAAATACCAGGTGGGGTAAATTCAGGCCATGGATTGCGTGGACTGCTGTTCCTTTTGGCGTAATAGCAGTATTAACCTTCACCACACCAGACTTAAGCCCTCAGGGCAAAGTTATTTATGCTTATTCCACTTACATTGCCCTCATGTTAATATTCACCATGAGCAATGTACCATATAATGCATTATCTGGAGTAGTAACTTCTAATTCGTTGGAACGGACAAGCCTATCGGCATGGAGGATGGGCCTTGCAATGGTGGCGGCTTTTGTGGTACAGGTTTTTTCTATGCCTTTGGTTGATTATTTTGGCAAGGGATACGAGTCTGTGGTAGAAATATCATTAGAAGATGACAAACTTAGAGTAGTTGAAAAAGGGGCCGGAGTATCGAAAATTGTACTGGAGGCAACAGACCCCGATGGAAATAGCGTGAAAGAAACTTTTTTTGTGAAAGTTAATAAGGAAGGTTTTAATGCCCCAAAGGTTAGAAACCCTATTAATAATCTTGTTTTCAACGAAGGCTTTCAACAGCATAAGATCAATCTCGATTCGGTATTTATAGATGAAGATGGAGAAGATTTATCATTTGAAATTAAAAACACCCGCAAGTCTGTCGTTAAGACCAATCTCGCGGATGAATACCTTATAATAACAGAAGAGGGGCTGGGGAAAAGCATTATTACAATTACGGTCGACGATGGAAGGGGTAGCACTGCCACGCATGCTGTAAATATTTTGGTAAATACCAAAGGCAATGCTACTCCCAAAGTAACCGCTGATTTTAATGATATAAGAAAATCAACGGGTTTTGATGTTTTTAGTATTGATCTACAAACTGCATTTAAAGATAAAGACAATGAAAAACTAAATTATCTGGCAACAAGCAGCAATGGTGATGTGGCTTCGGCATTGGTAGCCAAAAACAGGCTCGATATTGTTGAAAAAGGCATTGGTGAAACCGATATTATAGTGTTTGCTACTGATGGCCTCGGTGGTATTGTTTCCGATACATTCCAACTGATTATTGCTTCTCCCGTATCTAATCCCCCCATTACAGAAAATCCTGTTGGCTATAAAACTTTTAAAACCGGGTTTGGCGAATCTACCATAGATGTGGGACAGATTTTTGCTGATTATGATGGGCAAATATTGGAATATAAAGCGACCCTGATAAAGGAGTCGAAGGGTTATCAGTTAACCATGGTTTCTTTTTCTGTATTTGCCATAATATTCTTTTTTATCACCTTCTATAGTACCCGCGAACGGGTTCACCCCCCCAAGGGACAACAGATCAACCTAAAATCTGACTTGAAGGATTTAGCCCATAACAAGCCCTGGATGGTGTTGTTCAGCATGAAGTTTTTACTCTACATTATGACCAATGTGCGCAATCTCACCACTATTTATTATTTTGCTTATGTTGTAGGTAACAAAGGGTTGATTTCGATTTACCTCATGGTGGGGCTTATTGCCCTGGTTGTATCCCTGTCGTTTGCAAAAACTTTCACCAAATGGCTTGGCAAGCGCAATGTCTACATGTACAGCATAATGCTTACCGGGTTAACCATGTTGCCTTTTTATTTTATTGATCCACAAAATATTTGGTTGATAATTGTTTTAAACGCACTTATGCAGGCTTTTATCGCCCCTACCATGCCTTTAACCTATGCTATGCTGGCCGATACTGCCGATTATTCGGAGTGGAAAAATGGCCGTCGATCTACTGGCATTATTTTCTCTGCTGCAACATTCTCATTTAAGGCGGGGGCTGGTTTAGGAGGTTGGATCGCCGGGCTTGTACTGGCTGCTTTTGGTTATGTTGCAAAAGCCAACCAAACGCCCGACGCTGTGCATGGAATATTATTGTTAATGAGTATCATACCTGCAGCCTTGTGTTTTATTGCTGCCTTCGTTACAAAGTTTTATCCAATCACTGAAGAAATGACGGTTAAGATACAGCATGATTTAGAACAGAGAAGAAAAAAACAGGATAACATTTAAATATTAAGCTATGCCCGAAAAAAAAGACGTATTTAAAAGTTTTCTTTATGGTGGGGATTATTGCCCGGAGCAATGGCCAAAAGAAGTATGGGAAGAGGATATGCGTTTGATGAAGGAAGCTTCAGTAAATATGGTTACAATTGGCGTGTTTAACTGGGCACTTTCTCAACCCAATGAGCAGGAGTATACTTTTAAATGGCTCGATGGGGTGATGGATATGCTTCATGCCCATAGTATAATGGCTGACTTGGGAACGTTAACCGCTTCCCCACCCGCCTGGATGTATAATAAATACCCTGAAATACGGCCAGTAAATGAAGATGGCATACTTCTTAATTTTGGTTCCCGGCAAACATTCTGCCCCAATAGCCCGGTCTATATTGATTTAAGCAGGAAGTTAGTTGAAAAGCTTGCCAGCCATTATAAAGGACATCCATCCCTGGCCATGTGGCATATCAACAATGAGTTTTCACACAAAGTTTTTCATTGCTATTGTTCTACTTGTGAAAAAGAATTTCAAAATTGGGTGGAAAAAAAATACGAAACCATTGAAAACCTTAACAATACATGGGGCACTGCCTTTTGGGGGCAATATGTTTATCAGTGGAATGAAGTATTTCCGCCAAGACGTACGGCACAATATATTAATCCTGCATTAATGCTTGATTACCGTCGGTTTATGACCGATTCGTATCTAAACCTTTACCTTGGCGAAGCTGAGATTGTTAGAAGGATAACCCCTGAAATTCGAGTGACCACAAACTTTTTGTGCGAATTTAAAACCATGGATTATTTTAAGTGGGGCAAACATTTGGATTTTGTGGCTGTATCATCGTTTCCCGATCCACGTCCCGACACGCATCCCGGTTATGCCACTTTAAGCCATGATTTAATGCGGGGGATAAAGCACCAGCAGCCTTTTGTTTTACTTGAGCAGGCCCCCAGCCAGGTTACCTGGCGGAGCCATAATACCAACAAAAGGCCGGGTGTAAACAGGTTATGGTCTTATCAGGGAATGGCACATGGATCCGATGGTTTTATGTTTTTTCAGTGGAGGCAGTCAACGCAAAATGCCGAAAAGTTTCATAGCGCCATGGTACCGCATGCCGGTGAACATTCACGGATATACAATGAAACCAAACAATTGGGCGCCGAACTAACCAGGCTCTCTGATATTAAAGGTTCACGCGTAAAAGCCAACGCTTGTATGCTCATCGATTACAATAACTGGTGGGGCGTAGAGTATTTTCCTGGGCCTACAAATGAAATTAAATATCTTCAGCAAGTCAAACAGTTTTCATACCCATTACAGGAAAAAAACATAACCATTGATGTACAGGATCAGGATGGTTTTGATCCTTTTAAATATGCCGTTGTGTTTATACCCATGCTTTATATGGTTAAGGATACTGTTGCTGAAAAAATTGATGAATACGTTAAGAATGGTGGGGTAGTTGTTGTTTCATATTACTCGGGATGGGTAAATGAAAACGATACTGTTTTTAAAGGTGGGGCACCAGGGCCTTTAACAGATGTACTTGGCCTGAAAATAGAAGAATTTGATGTTTTGGCCCCCGGGATGTCAAATGTGGTTGATATAAAGCCTGATATCCCCCATTGGAATGGGAAAGATACATATTCATGTAATTTTTGGGCAGAAAACATCAATACTACAACATGCGAAGCACTGGCTGTATATAAAGAGGATTTTTACGCCGGAAAACCTGCTGTTACCCGAAATAAGTATGGTAAAGGGTATGCTTATTATATAGGGGCACAAGCTAATGATGGTTTCTTTTCGGATTTTATAGATTTTGTTTGCAACAGCCATCATCTGCAGCCAGATTTAGATGTCCCCCGGAATGTTGAAGTTGTTACCCGTGTTAAAGATGGAAAAGAATACATTTTTATATTAAACCATGCTTATAAAGATGTTAACATACAACTGCCTTCTGGCAAATACAGGAACTTAATTGATGATGAGATTATAGGCGCTTCATTTGTGTTAAAAAATACAGATGTAAAGATACTGGTTCGTCAATAATATAAATTAAAAAAATAAAAATATTAGATATGCTTAACAAAGGACGTTTTACCCTTCCGGCTCAGGAGGGCATGGATAAAGAAGTATTAATGCTTGCCAATAAATGGGGGGTAGATATAATCCGCGACAGTGACGGAACAAAGTTATCACCCGAACTTACAAAAATGGATTTTGAAGTTTATTCAACCGTTTGTTTAATCCGGCAGGATCAGGATTGGGCTAAAAAACACCCGCAGCATTGCCAGCAAAAGTTTCTTATGTCTGACCGTAAAATGGCAGAGGGATCCTTGCTGGAGATAGAAATAATGAAAGGCTATAGCAAAGAACAATTTATGCCAGATACGGTACACGATGTTAAAAAATATTGGGAAGTAATAAACCGGACAACTGGCGGGATAGTACCGGTTGAAGATTGGGGGTATAATGAGCAAACCGGACTGGTAACAGTTAAAAACTGCACCGGTTTCCATGTTTATACAGTCAATTTTTTGGTATATCAAATATGGGAAACCACTTCCATGTACAATTATATTACCAACAATTGGACCGGAGAGCATCAAATGGGGCTCGATCCACGTCAGCCTGAGACTTATGATCATATGCTAAAAATGCTTGATCAATGGCTGGTTGATCATCCTGATACAAATTGGGTCAGGTTTACTTCCATGGCTTATCAGTTTCCCATAATTACAGATGAAAACCGAAAAACCAGGTTTCAGGACTGGAGCGGATATACAGACACAGTGAGCGCACTGGCACTCGATGAATTTGAAAAGGAATATGGCTATCGCCTGAGGGCCGAAGATTTTGTTGACCGTGGATATTACAATTCAACCAGCAATGTGCCTTCAGACAGGTACAGGGATTGGATTGCGTTTGTAAATAAATTCCTCATACAGTTTTCAAAAGAATGTGTTGAAAGGGTGCATAAAGCTGGTAGAAAGGCCATTCTTTTCTTTTGCGACCATTGGATTGGCACCGAGCCCTATTGGGAAGAGAAATTTAAAGAAGCTAATTTTGATGCACTTGTTACCCCTGCAATCAACGGCAGGGAAATTCGCCGTGTGGCCGATGTGCCCGGAGATTACACCAGGGAAGCCCGGCTATACCCTTATTTTTTCCCGGTAAACCTGCAGGGGGAGCCAAGTTTTGCTGAAGGAGGCGATCCAGTTAAAGAATGTCGCGACTACTGGATGTGGATCAGGCGTGCTATGGTACGTAAATGTGTTGACAGGATTGGTTTTGGCGGTTATCTGGATTTGGCCGTTGAAAACCAGGAATTCCTGGATTATGTTGAGCATCTGACAAATGAATTCAGGAGCATTGTTGATAACTCTCAATTAACAAAGCCACTTGCCCCGGTTAAAGTTGCCATTTTAAATGCCTGGGGCCAAATGCGCTCATGGCTGTATGATTTTGGCTGGCCACTCGGGAATGTTATCGAAACCCTGTCGGGATTGCCAGTAGATGTGAAGTTTATCAGCTTTGATGATATAAAGAACGCAAATGTGCTTTCTGGCTTTGATGTTGTTATTAACGCAGGCAAATCACGCACAGCATGGAGCGGCGATAATTTGTGGGCAGATAAAACCGTACAGGGCAGGATAAGGGAATTTGTTGCCAATGGAGGAGGCTTTGTTGGTATTTTTGAGCCCTCGGCTTACGAACATCAGGGAGCTTATTTTCAATTGGCCGATGTGTTGGGCGTTCAGAGGGAAGTAGGACTTACCCTCAATAACAGGGCTAAATTAAATCCCGAAACAACAAAAAAACATTTTATCCTTGAGGATATGGAGGAAACTTTCCAGCCTTCTGTATTTATAGAAGATGTTTATGCCATTAACCCGGAGGCTCAAATACTGGCAAAGCAAGGAAAACATGTGGTGGCTTCGGCAAACCAGTTTGCCAAAGGGCGGGCGATATATTTTGCCGGGTTCGATTTTTCAGCAAACAACAACCGTATGCTGGAAAGGGCTGTGTATTGGGCTGCATCAAAAGAAAATGTGGTCAACGAAAATTTCACATCGAATAAACATACTGAACTTGCCATTTATCCTGAGGCAAAGAAGTATTTTGTGTTTAACAATAGTGGCTCAGATCAAAAAACTACACTGGTAATTAATAAAGGAAAAAGTGAGGTTCAACTAAAACCTTTTGAAGGTAAATGGTTTGATTTATAATTATCTTATGAAAAAGAAAATAAATAAAAGGTTGCTTTTGGTATTTGGTTTTGTATTTCTGGCCTTAAGTTTAGTTCGGTCACAGAATTATGAATATTATTTAACCGAAAAGCTTTTAAACGCATGGTATCCTACAGTAAAAGATAATCTATATGGTGGATATCTTTCAGATTTTGAATATGATTGGACACCTACCGGAGAAAACACGAAACTGGTGGTGAGCCAGGCACGCCACGTATGGGTAACATCTAAAGCAGCACTGTTATTTCCTGATGAGCCTATGTATGCAGAATTGGCCCGCCATGGCTTTGATTTCCTGAAAAATAAAATGTGGGATAATGATTATGGGGGATTTTATTACCATATGGACAGATCTGGAAATACAGTGATTGATAACCGAAAAAGAATTTATGGTGAAGCTTTCGCCATATATGGTTTGAGTGCCTATTACCTTGTTTCAGGAAGTGAGGAAGCCAGGGATTTAGCAATTGAGACATTTCACTGGATTGAAGAACATGGGTTCGATAAAGACTACAATAGCTACCACCAATACACCAACAGGCAGGGAACACCGCTTCTTTCTTATGACAAAGAACATAACAACATCCTCCATTTGATTGAGGCATATACGGCTCTTTATAATATTTATCCTGATCAAAAGGTGTATGAGGCAATTAAAAATATAGTTTATCTGGTAGATGAAAAGCTGCAAAGTCCCGAAGGGTTTCTGTATGTAAATTTTAATCGTGATCTAACCCCATCCTCTAATAATTATAATGATGTTGCTTTTGGACATAACATTCAATTGTCTTATTTGCTTTACGATGCATACCTTGTAATGAATGAAGAAATCCCCGACAGCATTCAAATGCTCATAAAAAACCTTGCAGACCATACAATTGAATACGGGTTTGATGAACAGTTTGGAGGATTATTTAATACCGGTCACTTCTATAATCCCGGTTACGGGATAATTGACGATGAAAAAAACTGGTGGACAGAGGCCGAAGCACTAAATACCTTAATTCTAATGAAAAATTTATATCCTGATGAGATAAAATACAAGGATAATTTAGATAAACACTGGACATATGTTAAAAAGTATGTGATAGATACTGTGTATGGCGGTTGGTACTCGACGGGGTTAGATACCCGGTCATCAGCCAAAACTTCTAACAAAGGCCACATCTGGAAAACCCCATATCATACAGGGCGAAGCCTGATAAATGCTTATATGGATGAAAATCCGGACAATGAAAACCCAACAGAAGTTAATAATGCAGGTATTTATAACATGGAAGACAATACGCTGTTGGTACAATGGGATAAAGCATACGACAACAGGTATTTAGTGGGTTATGATATTTATTTGCAAGATAAACGTACATTCTTTACACTAGATACATTCCTTGTCCTCAAAGATGTTGATTTTACGGCTGATTCAGTTTTGGCTATCCGTTCCAGGGATTTGTTTTACAATCGCTCAGAAGAAGTATTCGCGAAAGTGGTAAGTTCTTCATCACCAACCAAAATAGAAACCGATATTTTTTCAGAACAAATCAGTGTATATCCAAATCCCATTGATCAGCAAATAAACATCGCGGTTAATGCACCTTCAGTGCCACATTTAAAAGTAGACATTTTTACCATTGATGGAAGAAAAGTCCTGGAATTTCAAATGCAGGGAAATACAGAAGCACAATTAAATGCAGGTGATTTACAAGCAGGCATTTATATTTTAAGGGTCTCTAATAGCAAACACCACATATTATTCCATCAACAACTCATTAAAAAATAATTATTATTAAAATGAAAAAGTTTAATTTTTTGCTACTCCTGTTTTTTTCTACTGTTTTTGTATTAAAAGGACAGCCAACAAGCCCGGATAACGTTGAAGTACGGGTTTCAGGGCGCAATGCTACCATAACATGGGATACAGTATCAACCTCCGGTGTTGCTGAATACAGGGTTTATTTGAATGACAGTTTGGTTGCCAGTATAAACCTTTTAAACCCCATACTTGAAAAATATCATTTGATGGAAGAAAAAAATGGAATTGTTAAAATTGAAGCGGAAAGTATTCGTTTACCTGGATGGTCTTTCAACAATAGCTGGAGTGGTTTCTCCGGCTCAGGCTATATGACCGTTACCGATGGCTATAACAATGGAAGCGATTGGATGGTTTTTAATCCCGCCGGCATACCTCCACTTGAAAAAGTATATAAAATAAGATTCAGGGTAAAAGAAGCAGGTAATTACCGCCTGGATGCTTGTTACGCAATGGATAATAGTGAATCGAACGATCTTTGGACAAGATTCACCGAAGACGATAACCAATGGCACAAATCGGGCAGGATTTATATTTCAGAAGAAAATGAAAAGTTTGAATTTTTTAGCTGGTGTCCTGGTCCAAGATATTTAGAACCTGGTGTGCACACAGCTTATGTGGGACCCCGATCGCAACACCTGGCACTGGATTATATTGTTGTTTATAAATCAGAAAACAATCCAATTTACGAAACCGGGGATGAGGCCGTTGAAAAATATGGGTACTGGCTTATAAATGCCATGAATCCCCTGGATGAAGATATGATTCGTTCAGCAGAAGAATCTTCTATAGACCCTGGTATAGTTTTTCTGGAGAACCTGCCTTTTAGTTCTCCTGTGCACGAATTTAAAGTAGTGTCCGTTGATGCTTCCGGAAATGAATCATTAAACCCCGAAGTGCTGTATATTGAAATGAAAGATACCATTAGCCCTACTGCACCTGCTAATTTAAGAAGCCTTGCTGAAGATGAAAGGATTAAAATTTCATGGGATAAATCAACTGATAATGATGCTGTAAACTATATTGTATTTATGGAGGATGTGATTTTGGACACAACAGACTATCGCTATTATATTTTTGAAAACCTTGAGCCAGGTGAAACATACAATTTTAGTGTACAGGCAATAGATTTATCTGGCAATAAATCCGATATATCAAGCATTACTGCTTCAACAACAGGAGGTATTTCAAATAAGGTTATAAATGCTAATCATCCCGGATTAATAGTTTATCCTAATCCTATAAGGGAAGGGTTCTATATTCATTCACCAGACATAATCATTTCAGCTCAATTGTATAATGTAACTGGGAGAAAAGTGGAAATTGATTACACTCTTGTAAGCTCCAATAAAGTACATGTTTATAAAAGTTCGCACCTTAAATCCGGTAATTACATTGTAAGAATTATTACAAAAGATCAGACATATTCCACAAATATAATGGTAGAGTAAAAAACACCTAAGCTCTATATGATAATTTGGAATAAAATAATACCGACTTATCTGTAAACCTGTCTTATTATCAACCCCTTGATTATAACAAGGAGTATCTTAACCTTATGGCCACTAATCCAGATTGACTGACTGACAAATAAACTTACCTTTATTTTAGGCTATTGAACGAGAAGTTTGTCGTAATATCTTTTATTGATTGTATTCACCTGAATGAAATATATACCTGGATTTAGCTTACCTGTCTTAATTTGATTATCAGAAGATTGATTTACAACCTTTTTTTCCAACACTATATTTCCTGCTGAATTCATAATGGTAATGTCCTTAATATTCTTTATCTCCCCGGTTAAAAAAATCTCTCCATTGAGAGAAGGATTTGGATAAACAAGGTTATATTTTTCGTAGCCCTTAGGTGTGACGGCAGAAATAATTTCATTTACTGTAATTTTGCAGCTGTCTTTATAACTACCATCATGTGATTCGGCATAAGCAAAAGTCTCTCCAGCTTTTAATGCTAAAACAACGCCATCCTCATCAATGCTGGCGACGCCAGTGTCGCCTATACTCCATTTAACTTCTTTATTGGTTGCATAAATAGTGTGGATTTCTGCACTTAAAGTTGCTGTTTTATCAACATCAAGTACAATACTTTCAGGAGTAACAGATATATTTTCAACAGGAATGGGAACACCGTCTCCATACTTTGACCAATGCCACTGACTGTGTTTCCACACACGCTCTCCGGGCCATGTTAAATTGATTGGTTCATTATCCGCATTATATACCGAATTTTGTCCTCCTCCATTTCCTGCTGTTGTCAGCTCAGAATCGTCCCCACCCCACCAGGCCCAATGGCTAATACCTATATTGCGCACGGGGGCGATATTCATCACAGCCTGAAAAGCATTCGGATGATAGACATTCCCAGATTCACTTGTGCCATATTCTCCGAACTCCAGAGCAAAACCTTTCTCATGAACCCTGGTAATATAGTCATTTAACATGTTTTCAGCTTGTTGCACTGTGCCTTTATCCCACTGATCATAAGGATGGATTGAAAAAACAATGTTATCATATGTTTTATTGTCAAAAGCTAATAATTCTTCTCCCCATCTGAGTATATGACTTCTGGAAGTCTTAACATTATCCGTATTCCACTCACCTTTGTCCTGGCCCCAATGGCCGCCATCAATAATTAATATATTGTTACATTGTTTCTCATCCCTGATAAAGGTAATTAATTCCTGGAACAATGTAACCCATTTATATTCTGTTTCCTGTCCACCAGGTTCAGTCATCGGGTTTAACCAAACGTAAGGGTTGTCTTTATACAAATCTATCACATAGCTCAGCGCATTTTTAAGTTTATCCATTTCATCTCCTTCATAATAACCTCCCTGGAAATCACTAAATGCAACAATAACAACAATATTCCTTGATGTGTAATAATCAATATATTCAGTTATGTCTGCCAGCTGCTGGTAATATGAATTTGCAGCAGAACAGTCTCTTGGGTTGAGACGGTTCATAACACGTATGGTATTAAAATGCCACTTATTAACGATATCATCGTACCAATCGACCACATTACCAGGCCAGCAAAAATTTTGCCCTTGCACATTTGTGCCATTTGTCACCCACTCTTCACCAGCTGGATCCAATATTTTTGTGCCTGCTACCTGAAAATTTTGGGCAGTAGTATTACTAAAAATATAAGTTAATATAAATACTACTACTAATATCTTTTGCTTTACTTTCATTTTGCTGTGTAATTTAATGTTTTCAGTATTTCATTTGATACGATAATGAATTCCTAATGAACATAATTATTTGATACCAACCAATTCATTTAGCAACAATAATGTTTTGCTTATATACCAGGCTGGCATTTTTAGTTTCAATAATTTTTACAAAATAAGAACCACTTTCTGTTTCTAATGACACGGGAAAATCTTGCTTTAGGTTAAGACTTTTTTCAGCATGCAGTTGCCTGCCATTTAGGTCGTATACATAAAGATCGATCAATATATCCGGTTGGGTATTTGATTTGATAATGAAATTACCATCATTTGGATTTGGAAATAATTCAAATTCATAGCCCCGGGATTTGTCTATTGAAGAAGGTTCTTCCGGTAACACAACCGATAATATTTCTGACAGATCAGACTCATTACCTTCAGCATCATAAGCAGATATGCGGTAAGTGTAGGTAACCCCGGGAGATAAATCAGGGATTACCACCGAGGTGTTAGCCGTATTAAATTTTTTTATCAGGGCGCCATCTCCATCATACAAAATGTATCCTGTGACTTCTATATTGTCAGTTGATGGAGACCAGGTAATAGTGGCCTCTGAACCATAATAAGAAACTTGCAGATTTTCAGGCGGTGAAGGTGGCTCTGTATCTAAATCGTCGGCACATCCATCTCCTCCACAAGGAGCTGTCCAATTTTTATCGCCACGCCTGATATCAGCCCATATAATTTTTCCTTCTTCAGTTAAATTAGTTGGGTTGGTATCATCATTTACCAGCCACCCTCTGTTTGAAGTTGTTAAATCTCCGTCATCACCACCGTAAAAATGCCAGTAAAATCCACCTACACCTACTTCAAAACCAGCTCCATCAACAGTAAAACCACCTGTAGCCCAACTACTTGATTCGTCTCCATAAAAGGCATGAGTAGTACGAATATCTTTCCCTGGTGCTGCCTGACTTATTTCCCCGCCAAGAAGGGGTATGTTTCTATCAACAAACCACTGCATATAATTTTGCCATGTTGCTTTTGTCCAATCACTTTTCCCATAATGCACAGACATAATAATATTCTCATATTTATCGACAAAATGGGGACCGTAGGTCTTGTTAAATGTAGGGGATTGATATTCATTGGCATACGTAGAACCATCGAGCACAAATATGTTTTGTGCTCCTAAGGCACGAATTGTATCAATAACAGCCTCATATCTTTCTTTTAAACTTACCATTTGTTCATTTGTATTACTGCTAATAGGTTCATTGTGGATATTAAACCATATCATTGACGCCTGTTCTTCTGTTAAATTTACAACAGAGCCTGATCGGTTAACGCCGACACCATATTTTTGAGCCATTTCAATCCAATGCTCTATGGTCTGCTGATGCCATTCAGGTGTGAAATTATTTTCTCCCAAATAGTCCTGCAAGTCAATCATCACTACAAGGCCCCGGTTTACAACATATTCCTGTATATATTCATCCATTGTAAATCCAGTTCCCTGGTTGGGGCGATCTTCATATCGTCTCCAAACAACCCTTACCGCATTAAATCCCCATACATTTTTTATCGAATTTCCTTTGGTAGACAATGGTGTGCCTGTATTTGACCATGCCCAACGTGGTCCGTTAACATTCACCCCATGAGGAACAAAAACCTGTCCGTTTGCATCAATGATTCGTTCTTCTTCAGTATGAAATAAACCCGTGCTTTGTGCAGTAGCATGTACTAATAATGCAAATAAAAATACTGCAATGAATAATCGCTTTTTCATAGTTTTCAAGTTATTAATAATGTTAAAAAAGTTGTTCTACTACCATTTGTGTGGAAAGATTAAGAAATTTAGGCCCCATTCCATTTAGTATCAGTAATTTATAATAAGTCATGTTCTTTATCGCAGAAATAG